>Ga0209284_10003924_pt1 | contig 17540 bp, 15 predicted proteins | sample FRY03_FD_187211 | JGI IMG/M metagenome (GOLD analysis project Ga0209284, IMG submission 187211) | Freshwater microbial communities from Lake Fryxell liftoff mats and glacier meltwater in Antarctica - FRY-03 (SPAdes) (version 2) | ecosystem: Environmental > Aquatic > Freshwater > Ice > Glacier... | reverse complement strand
CGCAATTTATGCTCCACGCTTCCTCCCCACACTCGGTCGCCCTCATGCAGTTGCGCTTCACTTCGCTCGTTGTGATCAACTTGCGACGGGACTTGCACCCGTAGGAGTGCGCCCATGCTGGGCGCACAAACAAAACCCGGCATCGCTAAAAGCGAGTCCGGGTCGGTGGATCGTCGTCTTTAGCGGTACTTTTTAAGCGCCCGCAAGCTGGCAAATCGGCGCTTTGGTCAGTATATCTTGCTACGCCGGCATGAAGAGCGCCAACAAGCCAAGCCCAGCAAAGAACAGCGCCGACACCACATGCACCACACGCAGCGGCACCAGCCGGGTCACGCGCTCACCGAGAAAAACCACCGGCACATTCGCCAGCATCATGCCCAGCGTGGTGCCAGTCACAACGCTGAGCATCGCGTCATAACGCGCTGCCAGCATGACTGTGGCGATCTGCGTCTTGTCGCCCATTTCAGCCAGGAAAAACACGACCACTGTAGTGCCAAAAACGCCAAGGCGCGAGAACGGTTTTTCAGCGCCGTCATCGTCCAGCTTGTCCGGGATCAGCATCCATACCGCCAGCACCAGGAATGACGCGCCAAGCATCCGGCGCAATGCCTGCGGACTGAGCATGCTGGTAACCCAGGCACCCAGCGCACCAGCCATGGCGTGGTTGGCGATGGTGGCGACAAAAATGCCCAACACGATCGGCCACGGCTTTTTGAAGCGGGCGGCGAGCACGAGGGCGAGCAGTTGCGTCTTGTCGCCCATTTCGGCAAGGGCGACGATGCCGGTGGAGACGAGGAAAGCTTCCATTTCAATGCACTCCGGCCGGATAAAACCCATGACTGTACGCCCTCCCCGGCCTCAAACGGAAGGCGATGCTGCAATCCACCATTACGCATGCCTTTGGCGCACTTCTTGCTTATATTTGGTGCAATTTGGTACTATCCGCCAAAAACGCACCAAAACAATCCTATTTATAAGGCGAGTGACACATGGAAGCACTAAAGCAGGGCGCTGACGCCCTGTTCATCTTATTAGGCGGCATCATGGTGCTGGCCATGCACGCGGGTTTTGCCTTTCTGGAACTGGGCACGGTACGCAAAAAAAACCAGGTCAATGCATTGGTCAAAATCCTGGTGGATTTTTCAGTCTCGACCGTCGCGTACTTTCTGGTCGGTTATGGCGTGGCTTACGGCACGCACTTTTTCGTTGGGGCCGAACAGCTCGCGGCAAAGAACGGCTATGAGCTGGTGCGCTTTTTCTTTTTGCTGACTTTTGCGGCTGCCATCCCTGCCATCATCTCGGGCGGCATCGCAGAACGCGCGCGCTTTTACCCGCAGTTGATTGCAACCGCCGTCATCGTCGGTTTTGTCTATCCGTTTTTTGAGGGCATCGCCTGGAACCAGCATTTTGGTGTGCAGGCGTGGATCAAGTCGATGACCGGTTCCGAATTCCATGACTTTGCCGGCTCCATCGTGGTCCACGCCGTCGGCGGCTGGCTGGCCTTGCCGGCCGTAATTCTGCTGGGCGCGCGCAGCAACCGCTACCGCAAGGACGGCGGCATCTCGGCGCATCCTCCTTCCAGCATTCCCTTCCTGGCGCTCGGTGCCTGGATGCTGACGATCGGCTGGTTCGGCTTCAACGTGATGAGCGCACAGACGCTGGACAAGATCTCCGGCTTGGTCGCCATCAATTCGCTGATGGCCATGGTAGGCGGCACGCTGGCGGCGTTGGCGTTTGGCAAGAATGACCCGGGCTTTGTGCATAACGGCCCGCTCGCCGGGTTAGTGGCCGTGTGTGCCGGCTCGGACCTGATGCACCCGCTGGGCGCACTGGTGGTGGGCGGTATCGCTGGCGGCGTTTTTGTAGTGATGTTCACGCTGACGCAAAACAAATGGAAGATTGATGATGTCCTCGGTGTCTGGCCATTGCACGGCCTGTGCGGCCTGTGGGGCGGCATTGCGGCCGGCATTTTCGGCAGCAAGGCGCTGGGCGGCCTGGGCGGTGTGAATCTGGGCGCGCAATTGATAGGCAGCGCCATGGGCGTTACGTGGGCGTTGCTGGCCGGTTTTGCGATCTATGGTGCGCTCAAGGCCTGCATGGGCTTGCGCCTGAGCCAGGAAGAAGAGTTTGAAGGAGCCGACCTGTCGATTCACCGCATTGGCGCAACACCAGATCGCGAAGTCAACTGGTAAGCGACGGTCATTTAGTGCTATTTATTTTATAGCTGTTCACGCCCGTTTTTAAAGGGCTACAGCCATTTTTATCTGTTAAATCATCACGATTAAAAACAATCAGCACAAAAATGTTTGGAACCGTTTTCTGTATGCTTGCGGTTTAGTCTGACGGGCTAATCATTTCTTACCGATTGCTTTAAAAAAATTTCCAAAATCTGCTGATTTTAAGCACAAACGGCAACACTGCGGCTAGACTTCTGCCCATGTCCACCTTTGAAGAGCAGCTGGTTGAACACCGCGTCTACCTCATCCGCTTTGCACGCCTGCAATTGCGCAACGACGACTGGGCCGAAGATGCAGTGTCTGAAACCTTACTGGCAGCACTGTCAAAACCGCAATCGTTCGGCAACCGCTCGCAACTGAAAACCTGGCTGGTCGGCATTCTCAAGCACAAGGTGATTGACTTGATTCGCAGCAATGCGCGCATGGTGTCCATGCCGGACGCGCAGGCTGACAGCGAAGGCGACGAGCTGGACCGCCTGTCGTTCAAGGCCGACGGCCACTTCACCGAAACCCCCAACGACTGGGGCAATCCTGACCAGACGCTGCAGCAGGTGCAATTCTTTCAAGTGCTCGATGCCTGTATGGAGCGTTTGCCTGCGGCGATGGGGCGGCTGTTTTTAATGCGCGAATGGCTGGGGCTTTCTTCAGAAGAAGTCTGTAAGGAACTGTCGCTGACACCGACCAACCTGTATGTCCAGTTGCACCGCGCTCGGCTTCGTTTGCAAGAATGCCTCAACGTCCAGTGGTTTGGTCAACGTAGCGTGTAGCGCTTTCTTTTTTATCCATTTTTCTCCGGTCTTTTGAAGCGATGCCCTGAATGAGCTTATTAAGGCGTACCTGCAAAGAAGCGGCGGCCCTTCTGATTGCCCGGGAAGACCGAGGGCTCAATCTGCCAGACAAGATCGCACTCAAGCTGCATCTTCTGGCGTGCAAGGCCTGCCCGAAATTCGAAAACCAGGTTCTGACCCTGCGCGCGGCGATGGGTCGGTGGCGAAACTATGCCGACAACGACAGCAGACCGCCATCCAACTCTCGGGTTGATTCATAACTGTTTTCCAGTATGCATTTTAGCGAGTGCAAGCGCTAACTGTGAAAAAAACATGCGCAACAGATCTTGGGCTGTTCGGGCTTTTTGACCGCCACGCCTGCATGAAGCCGCGCCCTGTCGCACTATGAAAAAACCTCGCCAGCCCGCGCCAGAGTTATGCAGACGGTCCCTAGGTAATTACGCTAGTTGCTTGACAAGCCGTTATCTGACACATAATGTACGAGTGTGGATGTTCGCATTCGCACAGGTTAGGTGATCGGTCAGTTTCGCGCGCTACAGCGGTACGTATAAGATTTGTTGTGCTTTCGGGACCCCATCGCTTTTGTTGATGCATCCGCATCTTGTGTTTTAGAGGAGTCCCTTAATGGGCAACAAACTATACGTCGGCAATCTGCCGTATTCCGTTCGCGACGAAGACTTGCAACAATCTTTTGGCCAGTTTGGCGCTGTCACCAGCGCTAAAGTCATGATGGAACGCGACACCGGTCGCTCCAAAGGCTTTGGCTTTGTCGAAATGGGCAGCGATGCCGAAGCGCAGGCGGCAATCACCGGCATGAACGGCCAGCCTTTGGGCGGTCGCAGTGTCGTCGTCAATGAAGCCCGCCCAATGGAAGCTCGTCCCCCACGCACTGGCGGCGGCTTTGGCGGTGGCGGTGGCGGTGGCGGTGACGGCGGTTTCCGTAGCCCATACGGTGGTGGCGGTGGTCGCTCCGGCGGCGGCGATAGCGGCGGTGGACGCGGCGGCTACTAAGCCCTCATAAGGCTAAAAGCAACCGCGAGATGTTTAAAAGGCTTCAAGACTTCGGTTTTGAAGCCTTTTTGCTTTCCTTTTTGCTTTTAGGATACAAGATACCTCTGACGCGCCCCTTCAAGTCCGCCACACCCGTCAGGTTGTTATAGGCAAAATTGTCGCCCGTGAACTGATCTGCGCCCCGTATCAACAGCACCGGCAGGTGCGATTTGACCCGCTCTTCGTTGACATACGAATGCAGGAACTCGCCCTGAAATTCCATCTGCGGCAAATCATTCCCGTTGGCATCTTGGGTAGCCTCGCGCACGACCCGCGCATTACCCATCAGTTGCACCTCCGAGCCATCGCCGTTGGACAGGGCGCGCCTGCTGGTGGCGGTGACCAGCCGGCCTTGCGCGCTGATGCTGCGAATGCGTGGCTCGTCAATCTCCAGCGTATCGGTGTCGGGGTAGTGTCGCGCTTCAACCCCATAGACCTCACTTTTGAGCAGGCCGACTTCGTCAAAGGTTCTCATTGTGAACTTGCGCATGGTGTAGTCCGGCTCATGGCGCACGTCCTTGATGCTCTCGGGCGTGCTGGCTCCAGGCGCATTGTGCACCAGCCAGTAAGTGCCCAGCACCAGCAGGCCCATCAGCACGACGGGCAGATAAATGGAACTACTGTCCCACAGCCGCAGCACCCGCGCCCACGGCCTGCCGAGAATGCGAACGGCCTTTTCCATTAATTCACTGCCGTGCCGGTGTTCATTCGCCACAGACCTGTAACAGGGTTGCGTATTGCCCGCTGGCCACCAGCAGCAGGTCGCAAAACATGCGCGCTGCGCCGTGCCCACCGGCGGCCTCGGTCACGTAGTTCGCTGCGGCTTTGACTTCGGGGTGCGCATTGGCGGGTGCGCAGCTAAACGCCGCGCGCCGCATCACAGCAAGGTCGGGCCAGTCATCGCCCATGGCAGCCGCGCGCGCCCAGTCAAGCCCCAGCGCCGTCAATGTGCTTTCGGCGGCGGGCCGTTTGTCCTCGGTGCTGAAATGCGTGTGGACTATGCCCAGCGCCTGTAGCCGATGCCGCAATGCGGGGCTGTCGCGACCGGTAATCACCACCGGCGTGATGCCCACTTTTTGCAGCAGCTTGAGGCCGTGGCCATCGAGGGTGTTAAAGCGTTTCAGCGTTTCGCCCTGTTCGGACATGTACAAACCACCGTCTGTCAACACACCATCGACATCGAAAAAAGCAACCCGGATGCCTTGCGCTTTTAGCAGTAGTTCGGGTGCGAAGGTTAGTGTGGGGGTCAAAACAGCTTTCATATCACTTTTGCACGCATCAGGTCATTGGTATTGAGCGCACCACACAAAACACCGTCATCATCGACCACCAGCACACTGGTAATGCTGTGCAGCTCCATCAGCTCAACCGCCTCTACCGCAAGGGCATCGGCCCTCAAGGTGCGTGGGCCGACATGCATCACTTCGCCAGCCAGAGAGCTGCGCAAGTCGACGCCTTTTTCAATCAGGCGGCGCAAGTCGCCGTCGGTAAAGATGCCAAGCACCCGCCCCGCGCCATCCACCACGGCCGAGGCACCCAGGCCCTTGACGCTCATCTCGCGCATCAGGTCGGTAAAGCTGGTGCTTGATAACACACGCGGCACCTGTTCGCCGCTGCGCATGACATCGCTGACGTGTGTTAGCAGCTTGCGGCCCAAGGCACCGCCAGGGTGCGAGCGGGCAAAGTCTTCTGCTTTGAAGCCGCGCGCATCGAGCAGGGCCACCGCCAATGCGTCGCCCAGTGCCAGCTGTGCTGTGGTGCTGGCCGTGGGTGCCAGATTGAGCGGGCAGGCCTCTTGCGCCACACTGCTGTCGAGCGTGACATGCGCCTGCCGGGCCAGCGCCGATTGCAGGCCACCCGTGATGGCCACCAGCGGTATCCCCTGACGGCTTAGAACCGGCAGTATGGCGGTCAGCTCGGCGCTCTCGCCACTGTTTGAAATGGCCAGCACCAGATCGACGCTTGTCACCATGCCCAGGTCGCCATGGCTGGCTTCTCCGGGGTGAACAAACATCGCAGGGGTGCCGGTAGAGGCCAGCGTGGCGGCGATCTTGCGGCCGATGTGGCCGCTCTTGCCCATGCCCATCACGACAACCCTGCCACGGCATGCCAGCATGATCTGCACGGCGCGCGCAAACTCTGGCCCAACGCGGCTGGCGAGCCCCAGCACGGCTGCGGCTTCTATCTCAATGGTCTTGCGTGCAAGGGCTTGTGCCTGCTCTGCATTGAAATGGGAAACGTCAAAACTCATCACCGCATTCTATAGAGGCCATAAAGGCACTGATACCATCAAAAGTATGAGCGCACTTGAACTGACCCTGCTATACCTGCTGGCCGCAGTGCTGGGTGTGGTGGCCTGCCGCTGGCTTAAATTGCCGCCCATGCTGGGCTACCTAGCCGTCGGTGTGGTGATTGGGCCGCACGCACTGGCGCTGTCGCAGAACGCCGAAGGGGTGCGCCACCTGGGTGAGTTTGGCGTGGTATTTTTGATGTTTGTGATCGGGCTCGAATTCAACCTGCCTAAGCTGCGCTCCATGCGTCGCCACGTGTTTGGCCTGGGGTTGCTGCAGGTGGTGCTGACGATTGTGCTGGCAACCGTGGGCTCATTGTTTCTGGCCAGCATGGCACCCACGCTGTGGAAGATGGAATGGCAAACCGCGCTGGCACTGTCGGGTGCGATGGCCATGAGCAGTACGGCCATCGTCGTCAAACTGCTGTCTGAGCGGCTGGAGCTCGAGTCCGAGCACGGCAAACGCGTGATGGGTGTGTTGCTGTTTCAGGACCTGGCCGTGGTGCCGCTGCTGGTGGTGATTCCGGCACTTGGCGCGCCTGCCGACCAACTTTTTACCGCGCTGGCCGTGGCAGGCCTGAAAGCCACCCTGCTGATCGGCCTGCTGCTCACCGGCGGGCAGCACGTCATGCGCTGGTGGCTCACCATCGTGGCGCGCCGCAAGAGCGAAGAGCTGTTTGTGCTCAACCTGCTGCTGGTCACGCTGGCTTTGTCGTGGCTGACGGAGCTGGCTGGTTTGAGCCTTGCGCTGGGTGCCTTTATCGCCGGTATGCTGATCTCGGAAACCGAGTTCAAGCACCAGGTCGAGACCGACATCAGACCGTTTCACGATGTGCTGCTGGGCCTGTTTTTTATCAGCGTCGGCATGCTGCTGGACTGGCGCATTGTGTTCGAGCGCTGGCCGCTGGTGTTGCTGCTGGCAACGCTGCCGGTGCTCTTCAAACTGGCGCTGGTCACTGGCCTGGCGCGCGTGCTGGGGGCGACGACGGGCGTGTCGCTGCGCACCGGCCTGTACCTGGCGCAGGCCGGCGAGTTTGGTTTTGTGCTGCTGATGCTGGCCAACGAGAGCGCGCTGCTACCGCCCACGCTGCTCAATCCGATTTTGGCCAGCATGGTGCTGTCGATGCTGGCAACGCCCTTCATCATCATGTACAGCAACGCCATCGTGATGCGTCTGGTGTCCAGCGATTGGCTGCAACAGTCGCTGCAGATGACCTCGATTGCGCGCAAGTCTATCAACACCAGCAAGCACGTCATCATCTGCGGCTATGGCCGTTGCGGGCAAAACCTGGGTCATCTGCTGGAGGCCGAAGGCATTCCCTACATCGCGCTTGACCTGGACCCGGACCGCGTGCGCCAGGCTGCGGCGGCTGGCGACTCGGTGGTGTTTGGCGACGCCGTGCGCCTGCAGTCCCTGATGGCGGCGGGCCTGGCGCGCGCCAGCGCCGTGGTGGTGACTTACCTGGACACCGCCAGCGCCCTCAAGGTACTGGCCAATGCGCGCGCCCATGCACCCACCGTGCCGGTGATTGTGCGCACCGTGGACGACCATGATCTTGAAAAACTACAGGCCGCCGGTGCGACCGCAGTGGTGCCCGAAGCGATTGAGGGCAGCCTGATGCTGGCCAGCCATGCCCTGGCGCTGGTAGGCGTTCCCATGCGGCGCGTGATTCGCGTGGTGCAGGAGCAGCGCGACGCGCGCTACAACCTGCTGCGCGGCTACTTTCGCGGCGCCGACGACGACACGGTCAACGAGCAGGGTGAGGAGCGCCTCTCGAGCGTCACATTGCCCCTTGGCATCAAGCCGGTTGGGCAGTTGCTGGGCGCAGCACTGCTGGCAGCCAGTGGCGTGCGCGTGGTCAGCCTGCGGCGCAGCAACGGGCGGGTGACCAGCGTCCATGACGACACCGTGCTGGAGGGCGGCGACACGCTAGTGCTGTCAGGCAAGCCTGAAGCGCTGGCGATGGCAGAGAAAAAACTTTTGTAAGTTTTTGGGGTCAGAGCCCAAATTCGCCGAGCCTACGGCTCGCCCGGAGGGCGCGGTGCGATGCACCGCAGCGAAATTGGTGTCTGACCCCAATAACTTACTTGCCGATGCAAAAGCGCGAGAATATCTCGCCCAGCAAATCATCGGATGTGAACTGGCCGGTGATCTCGCTCAAATGCAGTTGCGCCTGGCGCAGGTCTTCGGCCAGCAGATCGAGCGCCGGCTGCGCAGCGCCAAGCTGGGCGCTGGCCCGTGCCAGTTGCCCATCAACACCTTGCAAAGCCTGCACATGCCGCGCCCTGGCCATATAAACACCTTCGGGGGCTGATTGCCAGCCCACCACCTGTAGCAGCCGCTGCCGCAGGTCTTGCAGTCCGGCACCGGTTTTAGCAGACATCGCAATACCGTCAGTCGTCTTCGCCAGTGCTGGCGCATCGGCTAGGTCGGACTTGTTCCAGACATCGATGATCGGTATTTTTGGAGGCAATTTTTGCGCCAGAAGGCCAGCAATACGCACGTCATTCGCTATGTAATTGATAGCGCTTTGGCGTGACAGGTCGTGCAGAAACAAAACCGCGTCAGCACTTTGTATTTCAGTCCAAGCACGTTCGATACCGATTTTTTCAACTTCATCAATGTCTTGCAAGCCATCCCCCGCATCACGCAAGCCGGCGGTGTCCACCACATGCAGCGGCACGCCGTCGAGTTGAATCAGCTGCATGACCTTGTCGCGCGTGGTGCCGGCAATCGGTGTGACGATGGCCAGCTCGGCACCCGCCAGCGCATTGAGCAGCGAGCTTTTGCCGGCGTTGGGCTGCCCGGCAATCACGACCTTGATGCCTTCACGCAATATGGCGCCCTGGCCAGAGCGCTGCATCACGACGTGCAGCGTTTGCTGCAGGCTGACCAGCTGGCCCCGTGCATCGGCTTTTTGCAGAAAGTCGATGTCTTCTTCGGGAAAGTCCAGCGTGGCCTCCACCAGCATACGCAGGTGAATCAGTTTTTCAAGCAGCGCATTGACGGCTTGCGAGAACTCGCCCGACATCGAGCGCGCCGCCGAGCGCGCCGCCGTCTCGGTGCTGGCATCAATCAGGTCGGCAATCGCTTCGGCCTGCGCCAGGTCAATCTTGTCGTTCAGAAAAGCCCGTTCGGTGAACTCTCCCGGCTGCGCTACCCGCAAGCCGACGTGCCACCCGGCCTCAAGGCAGCGAGCCAGCAAGAGCTGCAAAACGACCGGGCCGCCGTGAGCTTGCAGCTCCAACACGTCTTCACCTGTGAACGAATGCGGCGCAGGGAAATGAATCGCCAGCCCTTGGTCGATGATGCCGCCATGCGCATCACGAAACGGCAGATAAGTTGCATGGCGGGGCAGCAAGCGCTTGCCACATAGCGCAGCCATCACCGGCGCGATGTCTTTGCCAGACACCCGCACGATGCCGACGGCACCGCGACCGGGCGCGGTAGCAATCGCAACAATGGGGTCGTGGAGTCGTGCCAGCATAGAGGCATTATCAAGTGACCGCGCGGAACCGGCTTCGCCGGGCCGCAGGTGTCGTCCCTTGGGGGGACGCGTTGAAGACGCTTCGGGGGGTTACTTGAATTTCGGCAGGTTGAACTGCGGCGGCACACCCATACGTGTGTTGATCGTCCACTGCTGTGCAATCGACAGGATGTTGTTGGTGATCCAGTAGAGCACCAGTCCGGCCGGGAAGAAGAAGAACATCACGCTGAAAATCAACGGCATGAACCACATCAGCTTGGCCTGCATCGGATCGGGCGGCGTCGGGTTCAATGCGGTTTGCAGCATGGTGGTGAACGTCATGACGATGGGCAAAATAAAGAAAGGGTCCGGTGCCGACAAGTCTTTGATCCACAGTACCCATGGCGCGCCACGCATTTCAACGCTCGATAGCAGCACCCAGTACAGCGCAATGAACACCGGGATCTGCACCATGATAGGAAAGCAGCCGCCCATCGGGTTGACTTTTTCTTCCTTGTAAATCTTCATCATCTGCTGCTGCATTTCCTGCGGCTTGTCTTTGAGGCGCTCGCGCATTTCCATGATCTTGGGATTGATGGCTTTCATCTTGGCCATGCTGGCGTAGGCCTTGGCATTGAGCCAGTAGAAGGCGACCTTCAGCAGCAACACCAGCGCAACAATCGACCAGCCCCAGTTCTGAATAAAGCCGTGCAGCTTATCTAACAGCCAGTACAGCGGCTTGGCCAAAATAGTCAACCAGCCGTAGTCTTTCACCAGCTCCAGGCCGGGAGCCAGCGCTTCCAGCGCTTTTTCTTCCTGCGGGCCGATAAAGAGTTTTGCGCTCACTGCTTTCGTGGTGCCTGGGGCAATCGTGTCCAGCGGCGTGATCATGCCCACGGCGTACAGATTGGTGTCCACCTTGCGCAGGAAAATGTCGCGCTGAATGCCGTCGGCCAGTATCCAGGCCGTCGCAAAATAATGCTGGACCATGGCCACATACCCGTTGCTGGCCTGCTTTTCAACATCAACCTTGTTCTTTTCGATGTCGCTGAATTCAACTTTCTGGTATTTCTTGGCCTCTGTATAAAGAGCCGGGCCGGTGAAGGTGAAATAAAACGATGACTCTCCCGGCGGCGGGTTGCCGTCGCGCACCAGTTGCAGGTAAAGCTGCGGCGACACCGGGCTGGTGCCGGTGTTGATCACTTCGTGTCGCACAACCATGTCATAGATGCCGCGCTTGAGCGTGTAGGTCTTGACGAGTTTGACGCCGCCGACCTCAGCCGACTCAAATTTGACTTCCAGTGTGTTCTGGCCGTCTTTCAGTTGTCGCTCGCCCGGCACGGCAGTCATCGGCGTTTTATGGGTGGGGAAGCTGCCGCCGGTGCCGCTGGCAATCAGCCCGGACTGCACGAGATAAACACGCGCAGCACTTTCATCGAGCAGCACAAAATTAGAGGCCTTTTCCGCCATGTCTTTGTGCCGGGGGAAGGCCGAGCGAACCAGAGAGCCGCCGTCGGTGTCGAAGGTCAGCGTCAGAACATCGGTGTTGACAACCAGCCGCTCCTTGGTGGCCGAGGGTGCGGTGGTGGGCAGGGCGCCCGACTGACCCGGCACGGCCGCAGCAGCGCCAGGCGCTTGCGTCGGTGCGGGGGCAGGAGGCACGGCGCTGATGCCGGCCTGCCCGGTCGGCACACCGGCTGCGCTGGCAAATGAGCTGGCAGGCGTTGCCTTGCTAGCCACCGGCATGGAAGACGGAAAAAAGGTTGCCTTGTTACCGTTGAAAATCTGCCACTGGTCCCACAACAACACCATGGAAAAACCAAAAATCACCCACAAAATGGTACGGCGTATGTCGTTCATGACGGCTTCTTTTTAGAGGGGACTGAAGTCACGGGTGTGACCAGCCGGGTGAAAAGGAAATGGCGGCGTTCAGCTGCGGCCTTACGTGGCGGCACGGGGTCGTGTCCGCCATCGCACCAGGGCTGGCAGCGCGCCAGGCGATGCAGTGTGAGGTAGGTGCCACGCACGGCACCATGTTGCTGCAATGCCTGCAATGAGTAGGCAGAACAGGTTGGCTCAAAACGGCAACCCGAGCCCAACCAGGGACTGAGCAGCAAGCGGTAAGCCTTGACCAGAACGATCAACAGCTTTTGAGGCAGGCGGGAAGCCGCCAACAAGAGGTTTTTCATGCGCTTAGGCAAAAGGAACGCGGGACATCATGGCTGCGCATCACATGGGGCTGCGCCAGCATGCATCAAGGCTATCACTTCGGCGCGCACGGCTTCTTTTAAGCGAGACGATGCGGCGCTGGTAAATTCCTGGCGCGAAAACTCCCGGCGCAAGCGCACCAGAAAGGCGGCCCGGGGCTGGTTCAGGTAGTACGGTAAAAAATCAGCGCTCACGGTATAGATTTGCCTTTTGATGGCGTTGCGCGTAACGGCCCGTTTAGCCCAGCGTTTGGGCACCATCGCACCGATCCATACATCCGGAACGGGGAATAGGGCAGAGGCGGAAGGTGCAACGGCATCAAGCCGGTTGCGGTGCAGGGCAAAGTGCTCGGTTTTGGCGATGACATTGCCCGCCAGAACCGCCTGAAACTGCGGCCGGGTTTGAAGCCGCTGCACAAGACCCGTCTAAAATCTTCAGAGGTGCAGGCTTTAGACCGCCAGGCGCTTGCGGCCTTTGGCGCGGCGTGCAGCAATCACTGCGCGGCCACCGCGGGTTTTCATGCGGGTCAGAAAACCGTGCGTGCGTGCGCGCTTGACTTTGGAAGGTTGGTATGTGCGTTTCATGATTAATCCTGCTTCTTGGCTTTTTAGCTATCTAGGCTCTTTAATTTTATCCCGATCTGCCCAGCCAATTCACTTGGAAATGTATGGGGCATCCATGCGCTTCCCTGCAATGAAGACCGGGCTGCGAATCAGGGAAACCCACGATTATCGCAGATTTCTCAAGCCTGGCAACCCGTTCGGCCGGTTAATTGGCACAATGACTGAAGATCCATGCCGCCGCCCTGGATGCCGCGCCAAGGAGTAGCATCCAGCAATCTGGAATAGGTTAAAACCCGTATAAAATTTTTGTGGATAACTTCCTGTCACGGCTACAATGCATAGTGTCAAAAATCAAGAATATCCACAGGCGCTCCATGACCCCCGCGCTGGTTATTGGGGCGGGGCGGCGAAAAATTGCATGGCCCGACGCTTGTGCCCAGCATAAAACGCCATGAGTGACGGCTCCGCGCTCAACATGAGCCACGGTTTGTGGCAGACCTGCGTTGACCATCTCGCCCAGGAACTGCCTGAGCAGCAGTTCAATACCTGGATCCGTCCACTGGTCGCCGACGTGGCGGAAGACCTGTCCAAAGTCACCATTCAGGTCGGCAACCGCTTCAAGCTTGACTGGATTCGCACGCAGTACGCCGCCCGAATTGCCGCCTTGCTTGAAAAGGTTTCTGGTCACAATATTCCACTTGAGTTAGCGCTTACTCCGCGTGAAGTACCCACCAAATCATCATCCTTAACCCGAAGCTTTGAAGGCTCTGGCATTCCTGAGCCGGCTGGCCTTGGCGTCGCCGAAGACATTGCCGGCGCGCCGTTCAAAAACCGGCTGAACACCGCACTGACCTTTGACACCCTGATTGAAGGCACAGCCAACCGCATGGGTCGCGCCGCTGCCATGCATGTAGCCAGCAGTCTGGGCCAGCTGTACAACCCGCTTTTTATCTATGGCGGTGTTGGCCTGGGCAAAACCCATTTAATGCACGCCATTGGCAACCGGTTGTTGTCAGACAACGCTGCGGCCAAAGTTCTCTACATCCATGCCGAGCAGTTTGTCTCGGATGTGGTTAAAGCCTATCAGCGTAAGACTTTTGATGAATTTAAAGAGCGCTACCACTCGCTCGATTTATTGCTGATTGATGATGTCCAGTTCTTCGCCAACAAGGACCGTACGCAGGAAGAGTTCTTCAACGCCTTTGAGGCCCTGCTGACCAAAAAATCACACATCGTGATGACCAGCGACACCTATCCCAAGGGCCTGACCGACATCCATGAGCGCCTGGTGTCACGTTTTGATTCCGGCCTTACCGTTGCCATAGAACCGCCCGAACTTGAAATGCGCGTTGCCATTCTGATCCGCAAGGCCGAGGCCGAAGGCACCGTCATGCCTGAAGAAGTCGCATTTTTTGTGGCCAAAAACGTGCGCTCCAATGTGCGCGAACTGGAAGGCGCGTTGCGTAAAATTCTCGCCTATTCACGTTTCAACCAGAAAGAAATATCCATCCAACTGGCGCGTGAAGCCCTGCGCGACCTGCTGTCGATTCAAAACCGCCAGATATCGGTTGAAAACATCCAGAAGACCGTCGCCGACTATTACAAGATCAAGATCGCCGACATGTATTCAAAAAAACGCCCGGCCAGCATTGCCCGACCACGCCAGATAGCCATGTACCTGGCCAAGGAACTGACCCAGAAGAGCCTGCCCGAGATCGGCGAGCTGTTTGGCGGGCGCGACCACACCACCGTGCTGCACGCCGTGCGCAAGATGTCTGCCGAGCGCCAGCAAATGACCGAGCTCAACCAGCAACTGCATGTGCTTGAACAAACCTTGAAAGGCTAAAAATAGTCCATGACCCTTCAAACACCCGTCAAAAGCCTCCCCCAGATAACTATGGGTATAAGTTTTGAACAACCCATGAGTTATCCACAACAGGAACACAAAATCCAAAGTTGTTCATATTTAACAGCCATCATGTCAGGGTTCTCATCACAAGGTTAAACAATCGCCAAGTGGCTGATTAAAAAGGGGAAAATAGCGATGTCCACAGATAGTTGCTGCCCTTACTACTACTACTAATTTGAATTAAAGAATTAAAGAGAAATAAAGAGGAAGTCATGATCGTTCTGAAAGCCACCCAGGATAAAGTTTTATCGGTATTGCAATCGGTCGCCGGTATTGTGGAACGCAGGCATACCATGCCGATTCTTGCCAACGTACTGATCCGAAAGACCGGCACGCAGTTGCAACTGACAACCAGTGATCTGGAAATCCAGATCCGCACCACAGCCGAGCTTGACGGTGACAGCGGCAACTTCACCACCACCGTTGGTGCACGCAAGCTTATCGACATCCTGCGCTCCATGCCGAGTGACCAGACCGTGTCGCTCGAATCGGCCCAGAACAAGCTAATACTGAAAGGTGGTAAAAGCCGCTTCACACTACAAACCCTGCCCGCTGAAGACTTCCCACTGGTGCAGGAGGCCGCCAACTTTGGCCAAGCCTTCTCGGTACCGCAAAAGGTCTTGAAAGCGCTTTTGAATCAGGTGTCCTTCGCTATGGCGGTGCATGACATCCGCTACTACCTCAACGGCATCTTATTCATCGCCGAAGGCAAGCAGCTCAGCCTGGTCGCCACCGACGGCCACCGCCTGGCTTTCTCGTCGGCCACGCTTGATGTTGAAGTGCCCAAACAGGAAGTCATCCTGCCGCGCAAGACGGTGCTTGAAATGCAGCGCTTGCTCAGCGACAAGGAAGGCGCGATTGAAATGCAGTTCGCCGGCAACCAGGCTAAGTTCAGTTTTGAAGGTATGGAGTTCGTGACCAAGCTGGTCGAAGGCAAGTTCCCCGACTACAACCGCGTCATTCCGAAAAACCATAAAAATATTATCACGATGGGCCGTGTACCTCTGCTGGCCAGCCTTCAGCGCACCGCGATTTTGACCAGCGAAAAGTTCAAGGGTGTGCGGCTGAACATCGAGCCTGGCACCCTGCGTGTGGCATCGAACAACGCTGAGCAGGAAGAAGCGGTTGATGAGCTCGACATCGACTACGCAGGCGACGCGATTGAAATTGGTTTTAACGTCACCTACCTGATTGATGCACTAGCCAATATGGATCAGGACATGGTGAAGATGGAACTGGCTGATTCCAACAGCTCTGCACTGCTGACCATTCCAGATGACGCAGCCTTTAAATACGTCGTGATGCCGATGCGAATTTAGGTAAAGCCAAGCGCCGGTAACAAGCGTCGTTAACAAAAAAACCAAACCCGCTGTACAAGCGGGTTTGCTGCTTCAAGATAGTAAGAAGATTGGAAAAAAAGCCGGTATGACTGAAGAAAACAAACCTCAAGACGATAGTCAAAAGCCAAACAATGATGAGTTTGTGAACGATGGCGCAGTAGGCGAAAGCAGTTCCAACTTCCAGCCCAAGATAGACACCAACCAGGCGGGCGCATCTGAAGCCTATGGTGAAGGATCCATTCAGATTCTTGAAGGTCTCGAGGCCGTGCGCAAACGCCCCGGCATGTATATCGGCGACACATCTGATGGCACCGGTTTGCACCACATGGTGTTTGAGGTGGTTGACAACTCGATTGATGAATCACTGGCTGGGCATTGCGACGACATCCTGGTCACCATCCACACCGACAACTCGGTGAGCGTGGTTGACAACGGACGTGGCATTCCGACAGGTATCAAGATGGACGACAAGCACGAGCCCAAGCGTTCGGCTGCTGAAATTGCCCTGACCGAGTTGCACGCTGGTGGCAAGTTCAACCAGAACAGCTACAAGGTGTCGGGTGGCCTGCACGGGGTGGGCGTGAGCTGTGTCAACGCCCTGTCCAAAATGCTGCGCCTGACGATTCGGCGCGACGGTAAGGTACACGTCATGGAGTTTTCGCGCGGCTTTGTGCAAAACCGCATTATCGAAAAAGTTGCCGGTGTTGAGGTGTCACCGATGAAGGTCCTGGACGCCACCGACAAGCGCGGCACCGAAGTCCACTTTTTACCCGACACCGACATCTTCAAAGAGAACAATGATTTTCATTACGAGATACTGAGCAAGCGCCTGCGCGAACTCAGCTTTTTGAACAACGGCGTGCGTATTCGCCTCAAGGACGAACGCACCGGCAAAGAAGATGACTTTGCAGGCGCAGGTGGTGTGAAGGGTTTTGTGGACTTCATCAACAAAGGCAAGACCACCCTTAACCCCAACGTGTTTGCCGCCATGGGTGACCGCATGAGTGACCAGGGCACCAACATTGGCGTTGAAGTCGCCATGCAGTGGAACAGCGGCTACAGCGAGCAGGTACTGTGCTTTACCAACAACATTCCCCAGCGCGACGGAGGCACCCACCTGACAGGCCTGCGCGCCGCCATGACGCGCGTCATCAATAAATACATCGATGACAGCGAGAGCGCCAAAAAAGCCAAGGTAGAAGTTACTGGCGACGACATGCGCGAAGGCCTGTGCTGCGTGCTCAGCGTGAAGGTGCCAGAGCCGAAGTTTTCAAGCCAGACCAAAGACAAGTTGGTGTCGAGCGAAGTGCGCGGCCCGGTTGAAGACATCATCAGCAAGTTGCTGCATGACTACCTGCAAGAGCGCCCGGCGGATGCCAAAATCATCGTCGGAAAAATCATTGAAGCCGCCCGTGCCCGCGAAGCCGCCCGCAAGGCGCGCGACATGACGCGGCGCAAAGGCGTGCTCGACGGCATGGGCCTGCCCGGCAAGCTGGCGGATTGCCAGGAAAAAGACCCCGCCATGTGCGAGATCTATTTGGTCGAGGGTGACTCCGCCGGCGGCTCTGCCAAGCAGGGCCGCGACCGCAAGTTTCAGGCGATCTTGCCTTTGCGCGGCAAGATTTTGAACGTCGAAAAAGCCCGCTACGAAAAGCTTTTGACCAGCAACGAAATTTTGACGCTCATCA
>Ga0209284_10003921_pt1 | contig 17547 bp, 13 predicted proteins | sample FRY03_FD_187211 | JGI IMG/M metagenome (GOLD analysis project Ga0209284, IMG submission 187211) | Freshwater microbial communities from Lake Fryxell liftoff mats and glacier meltwater in Antarctica - FRY-03 (SPAdes) (version 2) | ecosystem: Environmental > Aquatic > Freshwater > Ice > Glacier... | reverse complement strand
GACTACGCAAAAGCACAACCGCCCCCCCGTTCCCTCACGAAAATACCACCTACCCCCTATGACCCACCCTTACCTAGACACCCCACCCCCCCGTACATGATGTATGTTGGGGTGTGGTTTCTGTCTTCCTCTAATGCATGGTGTGTTATTGTTTTTGTGTGAGGAAGGGTGATGTTGATCGGTGGGGTAAGTATTTTGTTGCCCGTAATAGTGGTGTTGGGGTGGAGGCTGCTGCTCGTAGGGTGAGGTTGTCTGCTTCTTCTGCGTACCGTTTTGAGCGTGGCGATCCGGGTTCGGGTGGGTTGGAGGCTGCTGCTGTTTTGGGTGTGAGCATGGTTGATGGGGTGGTTGTTGCTCAACCGTTGTCGGTGGAGGCGCAGCGGGCTTTGACGGATTTTGCTTTTTTTCGGTTGCGGTATTTTGGTCGGAAGAGTACCCCGTGGCAGGAGAGGGCGGCGTACGAGATTATGCGTCTTCTTGATTCTGATGACCGGGAGTATGTGGTGATGAATGAGCCTCCGGGTTCGGGTAAGTCTACGTTGTTTACTCACGATATTCCTTGCTGGATTATTGCTCAGGATAGGAGTGTGCGTATCCAGATTGGTTCCCGTACGGAGCGTCAGGCACGAATGTATGCGGGTCGAATAAAAAAGTCTCTTGAACGTGACGCTCCTTTACGTGCCGACGCTGATTCTTTAACGAAAAAGATTGCTTTTGATGCGGTTGCGTGTTTGCAGGACGATTTTGGTGCGTTCAAACCTGAAGGTAGAACAGATTTGTGGAGGGCGGAAGCACTTGTTGTTCGCCAACTTGACGGGGTGGGTTTAGATGACAAAGAACCTACAGTGTCGGCGTGGGGTCAAGATTCGGGTTTCCTTGGTGGCCGGTTTGATCTTGTTATTTGGGATGACCTTGTTGACCGGAAAAACACTAAAACAATGGAATCGAAACAAATCTTGAAAGAATGGTGGGACTCTGAGGCTGAAACCCGTCTTGAACCGGGAGGGATGATTCTTTTACAAGGACAAAGGATCGCCCACGATGACTTGTACCGTTACTGTTTAGATAAAAGAACCCTTGACGAGAAACACAAATACCGTCACGTAGTGTTCAAAGCCCACGACGAAGACTTGTGTACGGGGGAACACACGGATGTGAAACCGTGGCCGGAAGGATGCCTACTAGATTCGCACAGGTTACCGTGGAAAGACCTTGAAACAATCAAACACAACAACCCTCGAACGTTCGCTGTCATGTATCAGCAGGAAGACGGTGACCTTGTTGGTGGCCTCGTTGACCCAATGTGGATAACTGGCGGTGTGGATGCTGAAGGATACCCGTCCCCCGGATGTTTAGACAGGGAACGTTCCCTCCTCGAAGTCCCCATGAACCTTATGGAAGGAAACGGATGGTCATTCATTACCGTTGACCCGTCCCCTACCGAATGGTGGGGCATCATTTGGTGGATATACGACCCGGAAACGGACCGCAGATACATCATTGATTTGCATAAACGCCGGTTAAACCCTGAACAATTCCTGTCCCTAGACTTCGATGACATGCAATTCAGTGGCCTGATAGATGAACTGTGGAACAGATCTAACGATTTAGGGGCACCCATATCCCACGTTATTGTTGAAGTAAACGCAGCGCAACGCTGGCTCCTTTCCCAACCACACGTTCAACGGTGGGCAGCAATGACCGGGGTATCGTTCGTACCCCACACCACAACAATCAACAAACAAGACCCCAAATATGGGTTAGAATCAATCGGTGACCTGTTCCGTCAAGGTAAAATACGTATCCCGTGGTCCGACATTCCTTCCCGGCAGCGAGGCCAACATTTGATAGATGAAGCAACCCGCTACCCTGACCACGACACAACCGACCTGATAATGTCCACGTGGTTCGGTAAACTTGGGGTAGAAAACCACTACACTCCACGTAGAAGCGGAATGTATCAAATGGGAAGACCCATGTGGCTTGGTTACCGGCAGCGAGGTATTGCATGAAAAGCGTCGAAGAAATACTTGGCTTGTATAAGCAAAGAATCAACTACTATGCCCCTTTACAGTCACGTATCCGAACCGTCCAAGCGATCTACAACGGTTCCGCTGACATTCCCTTACCCGAAATGGAACGCAACGAGTCACCCTCCATCCCCAACCTACTCGCACAAGGAGTAGACCAAATGGCGGGACGAATCGCATCCGTCACCCCAACCGTCACGTTTGCTAACAAAAACGATAACCGTGAAGAACGCCGACGCGCAATGATGGCAGGTCGCGTAGTTGGAGGGTGGTGGCAAGAAGACCGTTTAATGATGAAAATGAAACAACGCGCCCGACACCTTATCGCCTACGGAATGTCACCCGTCGTTGTCAGATGGAACTACAAAAACAACACACCCACATGGCATGTACGCCACCCCTTAGAAACATTCCCCTCCGTAGACATTACCGCCGGTCAAGTAACCCCCACCGACGTAATTTTTGCGTACCGCAGATCAGTAGCGTGGCTACGATCAATGGGATACCAGAACCAAATAACAACCGTCACTGGCCGGTACGACATGTCACAAGACGCATCCATGCTCCTCATAGAATACGTAGACATTTACGGGACACAACTCCTACTCACCTCATACTCCACCACAGACCCCTACGAACAAATGATGTTTGAAGGCAGCAAAAGCATGAAAGGAACCGTCCTAGAATTCATTCCCAACATGGGAGACGAAATATGTGCAACAGTCCCCATGAGAATAACGCTAGACGGTGCAGCAGGACAATTCGACAACATGATCGGCATGTACTACCAGCAAGCAAGACTCATGGCGTTAGAAACAATCGCTGTCGAAAAAGGTATCTTCCCCGACACATACATTGTTTCACGACCCGGAGAAGTAGGACGTTTCCTTGACGGCCCACACGACGGAAGATCAGGAATGGTCAACGTTATTGCAGGAGGAGACATACGTGAAATACAGTCACAACCCGGATACCTCACAAACCCAACCATTGACCGTCTCGAACGAAACCAAAGAGTTACTGCTGGCATTCCGCCAGAGTTTGGTGGAGAATCAGGAAGCAACATTAGAACAGGGCGACGAGGAGACGCAGTACTTTCCGCAGTAATAGATTTCCCTGTGGCAGAAGCACAAGAAACATTCGCTTACGCAATAACAGAAGAAGACAAAATTGCTATTAGCCTTGCTAAAGCCAACAACGGAAACAACCCAACAACAATTTATGTAGGAACAGGTAACAACACGAAAGCCGTCACTTACACTGCCAACAAAGTATTCCAAGACAAAAACCATGTCGTGTCCTACCCGGCAACAGGAACCGACGTAAACAGTCTCATTATTGGTTTAGGTCAACGAGTTGGTTTAGGTATCATGTCAAAACGAACCGCAGCAGCCCTAGACCCATTCATTGACAACTCTGAAACCGAACACGACCAAATTATTGCTGAAGGACTAGAACAAGCACTCGTATCCGGGTTACAACAACAAGCAGCAACAGGGGCTATCCCCCCACTCGTGTTAGCAAAAATAATGACACTCGTATCCAACGACCGCATGGAATTAGCGGAAGCATTAAACAAAGCCACCCAAGACGCATTAAAAGAACAACAAAAACTACAAGAAGAACAACAAGCAGAACAACAAAACCAACAAGCAATGACACCCGACCAAATGATGGCACCAGCAATGGCAGCAGCAATGGGTGGACCTAACGCTGCACAAGCACCACCCTCACCCATACCCGGTGCAGGACAAGGAACAGATGACTTAGGAGCGTTACTCAGTTCCCTACGACGACCAGAAACAGCAGGACAACCCGTACCACAAATGGGAGGAAGATAATGCCTAGAGGTGGGGCACGAAAAGGAACACCCGGAAAAGGATACTTAAACCGAACCGACCTTGGAATGGACTACTCCCAAGGAAACGCTGCCTCCGGTGGAATGCAAAAACCACAACAAGCACCCCAACAACAAGCACCCCCATCTTTCATTAATGCAGATCAAGTATCCAATCTAGGTGCCCCAACAATGCGACCCGACGAACCAGTCACCACCGGACTCATGGCAGGTATGGGTGGCGGTATTGAAGCATTAGGACCTATGCCCCCCGGTGGAAGCAACCCTGTACGGGTAGCAGTCCAATCACTTATCGCAATCTCACCCAACAACCCTGACCTTATTCGTTTACTCGCCAAAATTGATTCAGAAGGTTTCTAATGACCGCTTCTTTTGATGAAGAACTCATACAAGACACAACTGGGGCTTCCGTTCGCGGCCAATACGCTGGCCTTGGAGAACAAAAAAAACAACAAGGATTCACGCAAACACCCCCAAGGAAACGTTTACCTATCAGCACCAAAAAACCAATAGTTTTGTCACAAAAATTTGCTAACTCTTTTTACTTCAACGGACCACGCGCCGACCCAATGGACTACGCAGTCAACCAAATAAACCAAGTAAAAGCATCCATAGAACTATTAAGCCAACCACGACAAAAACAATCCCTAGACTACTTTCAAACCCTACTCAGTAAATACGGTCACACTAATTCACCCGGAACAATATGGGCATTAGCACAATCAGGACTATCTGAAGACAGTGAAGCGGTACGTGGTCTTCTTAACAGTGACGCGCAACTCTCAAACCAATCTAACACAACAGCAATAGCAGCAAACAGTCTTGATGATGACGGAACAGATTTTTGGACCCCAGTTGAATACGTTTCCCGTAACGCTTTCTCCGCTGTCCAAATGCCTATGCAAGCACTTCAAGGTGGAGCGCGAGGAATGCTCGCCCAATTTTTTGATGAAGAAAACGCTGACAAATCATTCGGGGAAAAAATTGGTCAAGCAGCACTGTACGGTGTTTCCACAGTAGCCCCACCATTAGCCGCCGTCCTTGACGGTTTTGTTGTTGAAGATGACAGTTTTCAAAATCCTTGGGAACAAACAGATTTTGGTCAAACACTACTAGCAGCACAAGACAACCCAGAAAACCTCTTGAACCCACTTAACCCTGCCTACACATCAATGCAAGCAGGACTTGATCTTGACGAAGCCGAAAAACTACTTACCGAAGACACACGTTACACGGTAGAACTACAAACATTACAAACCACGGCACCAGAACAAATGCAACGAGTGAACAAAGAAATACTCACAAAAATTGCTGTAGATAACGATTTGTATAGTGGTGCCGGATGGTTCACTGACCCTGATTCTGTTATTGGCACAAAACAAAGAGAATCAGTTATTAAAACGTGGGGCATGGAAATGGCTGACGGTGAAATTGTTGGTTGGACTCCCGGCAGAGGTATCGCAGCAACAACGATTGGTATTGATTCCACTGGATACAATTTCGTTTCAGGTTTCATTGACGCGGTTGCTGTCATAGCCGGTGACCCTACTATTTGGGGTTCAAAGTTTGGTGTTATTTCTAAAAGCGCCCAAGGTCTTAGCGGTGGTAAAGTTCTTGTTGGTAAGGCTGCTAGGGAAGCGCGAGCAGACTTAGGAACCCAAAACAGAGAAGTACAGAACCTGTTAGGTCAATGGAATAAAGGTGCCTCACAAGAAGGAGGTCTTCTTTTTGGTAGGCAAATGAACCTAGAAGACTGGGCTGACCTTGATCCTGCACAACAAGCAACAATGGTTAAAGAACTACGTAACGCCCAAGCAGCAAGTTTTGCGTCAGAAAAAGCGACACCATCCGTATCGGTACTTGAAAAACGGGTGCGTGACGTTCGAAGGGCTGAATCTGTTGTTAATCGTGCAGGAAAAGCACAAGGTTCCGCTACCGATAACACTCTGGCTATGCAACGTACCCTTGAATTGTTTCAACAAATAAAAGATGTCGCGTTAATGAAAAGAAAAAGAAAAGGTTCCATTTACAGCACTGAAAGTTTTAATAAACTTGTTGCTTCATGGGACGAATCAGATCTTGCTTTGTGGAATGCTGCTAAGAAAAAGGCTGCTAAAAAATCTGGTGTCATTACACTTGATGAAATAAACCCTTCATGGGACGACGCTTTTGACCAGTTAGTTAAACATTATGAGAAACGTTTTACTGTTGCTTCTAAAAAACCGTTAAAATCAAAGTTTGTTAACAACGCCGACAAAGACGCAGCATTAATGGTTTTAGATGACACCGCAACACAAGCATACGAAAAACTTAACGGAATTGATACTGCCGGTGCAACCATAGCGGGTGAATGGGTAGGTGGTGTTTTTCCTGCACAACGAGGGATAGTTGACGGTATTGATTCTATTGTTTACTGGACAGGTAAAACTGACCCAGTTCCTTTAGATGCAAACCTTTCACTAAACGCTGTTCTTAAAGAAAATGAAGTCGCATCAACTTTCGGCAGTAACCTACTCTCCTACATTGATGACATTTTTGAAAACAATGACGCTTTGAAACCACAAAACATTCAAGTAGGGGCAGACGAATTAGATTCAATACCCGGTGTTGTTGCTACACGTATCCGTAATATTGAAGACCCACTACCTGCATTACGCGCTTTAGTAGAAAACGGTCAAACAACTGTTCAACAATTATTTCTTTTCATGGCACGAACAGGACTTGACGGTTACTTTGATGACTTTATTAGAACAGAAGGATTCGATGCTATTAAAGGCGTTAACCGTAAAACCAGAGATGGAATGTGGTTTGGGGACCACCCATCTGTGGAAGCATACAAATGGCCTTCTACCGCTATTAGTAACGCTGAACTTGCTGGTGGTGCCGGTGTTGGTAAAAACGTTGATGAGTTCCTTAACAGCATACCTGTCACTGCACAGCGGGTAGGAATAAACAGTATGAGCATTGATGATCTTGCAAAGTTTTCTGGTCAAGCATCAGACTCTGCTATCAACGCAAACAACACTCGTGTAACTGAAGGAATAAACGCTGTTGAAGACTCTCGTGCAGCACAAATAGAACTAGAAAAAGAAATGGTTAGAATTGGTCGTGGTTTTGAAAACCCAGAATCCGCTTTGAAACAAATCTTTGAATACGAAGCAGGTGTCGGTTACAACTCTTCCCGTGGTGTAACTGTTGATCCTAAAGGAATGCGTTCGTTTCTTTTCGGTACAGGCCCAATGTCTCGTTTTCGGGCACGAACATTAGAAGTATTATCAAACGTTATTAGTAAAACGGATAAAGAAAAATTTAAGGGTCTTGTTCGTGGAACCCCAGAATGGAATGAGGCTTTTGATGCACTTGACCCACGTATTCTTGGGCAAATAAGTCAAGTCGTAAACGGAAAATGGAACACTGAAACAATAAAAGCAGTTCTCATTAACAGTATTGAAGGAGGAGGACAAGACGGTTTACTAAAAATTCTTGCCCCTCGTCTTGGAGTAGACGTACAAAAAGGTTCACTTCCTGCTCGTGTACGGGCAGTAGACACTGACGGAATGACAACTCTACAAACGTTTAGAACATCACAAAATAATGTTGCTCGCGCATTAAACAGAATGGAAGCAATACGTCCCGGTTCACGCCAAGTACAGATTGATAAAGCAGATGAAGTTATTGATTCTGTTGTCAGATACGGCGTGTACGCGAAACTTCCTAACGCAGTCATTCAAAGGTACATTGGTGAAGTTATTAAAAATGATGGAACTTTTGGTTCCTCCGCAAAAAACGTTGATGTTTTGAAAGACCTTTTTGGGGACATTGGTATCAAGTTTACTAACGCACTTGACAACAGTAGTTTATACAAAAACAATAATGTGAAGGCTACGGCTCGTAAAGAAGAACTAAAAACTGCCATGTTTGATTCTACACGGCTTTTCCTTGGTGGTAGAACTGGAGAAAAAGTTGATAACTCAAGACGGTTGTCTTTCAACGCTGAAGTAAAGTCATTCAGCGACGATGCTGGAAACAAAGTTCCCATGCCACCAATCCAACTTACTTCTGAACTTCTCAACGGGTTTGTTACTCTTCCTAACGTTGACTCATGGGGACAAGTAATCGGACGGGTAGGTAGGGCAGTTTCACGGCTACCAACAAACCAAAAAGTATATGACGTTGCTCGAACTATTTACGACGATTTCTTTAGAACAAGTCTTCTTGTTTTCCGTGTCGCATACGTATTAAGAAACAGCGCAGAAATGCAGATACGAATGTTTCTTAACGGGCACCACTCAGTGTTTAGCGACCCATTTACGTTAACTGGAATGACTATTGGAAGACTAGCAACCAAAGGAACAAACAAAAGTTTTCTCGAAAAATCTTTCGGTCGCTATGACAATACTGTTTTAGGAACCAAATTTGAAGTAGGTAACGATGAGGCTGCCGCTTTTGCTAACCATGTTGAAACATACTTCGCGGTTACGCGGCAATCAAACTCTTTAGCAGACCCCCGCGTGTATCAAGATTCAGTAATGAATGGTTGGCGAAACATTAATTTTAATTCCGATAATTTTGCTGCTGGTTGGGCAAACGAACTTATAACTCTCCACAGGTCGGCTCTCGCCCGTGTTACTGTCGGCGGATTTCCGGGGGCTAAAACAACAAGTGCGGTAGAACACCAAGATAGTGCTGTTAGATGGTTTCTTAGCAATGATCGTATTGCTGTTGAAACTCGTGAACGTCTTATTGCTTACGACGAAACGTATAAACAAATTTTTGATTCACCCGGTTTAACTCAAGATTTTATTTTTGATTCCCCAAATAGTGTTTACAACAGAGTCAAAATGTTTACAGCAAACGATCCTGTTTTAGAAGATTTTATTCGTACCGGCAAATGGATGGGCAACGACCTAGATTTTTCCCTTAACAGTATTCCCCAATTAAAAGACAGAATTAAAACACTTCAAGGTGCCTTAAAAACACGGTTCTACAATGACCCTAAAAAGAAAGAAATGATTGCATCATGGATGGAACAGGCTGACGTTCGTGTTCCTTGGGCAAAACTAGAAATGGGTAACAGAAGCCCCATCGGTTCTGCTTTTGATGCGTTTTTTAGGGTGGCTAACAAAATTGAGCGCCTTGGCACTGTCGGACCTGAATTCAAATTAGCGTACTGGGATCGTATCGCTGAACTTGCTCCCGGCCTTGACGGTGCAGAAGTTGATCGGGCGTTAAGGGCAGCGCAAACAACTCTTGGTTCTCTAAACCGTATGCTTCCAGATGGTAAAGTTGTCAACATTGGTACTAACCATCCTGCTTGGGCTGCTTTGAATAAAGCAAAAAGCGAAGGACAAGACGGGTTACTAAAACTAGATGAGATACATAGTCTCGCTATGGATTTTGCTGCTAAAGAAGTACAAGGAATGTTTTATGATGCAGCAAATAGAAACAATTTTTGGGCAGCGACACGACTCATTTGGCCTTTTGGTCAAGCATGGGGAAACACTGCTGTTCAATGGACAAAACTTGGTTCCCGTAACCCCATCCAAATTTATAAAGCCCAGAAAGTTTTTAACGGTTTAGAACAAGAAGGTTCTCAAGCAGTGTATGAGTCACCTTTTACTTCATGGATGTATAACGATTACGCTCCCGGTAATGCACCGTGGGATGCTGACCCTAATGGTGGTTTCTTTTACCAAAACTCGTTTGGGGATAGTGTTTTCGGTTTGCCTCTTGGAGGTAAAATGTTTAACAGTGGAACAAACTTTTTGAACAAACTTAACGGTATTAATGTTGGTGCCCCAACAACAGAGTTAGAGGCTGGCGTTAAATCTTTGAACCTTGCTGTTGGTCAAGAAAGTATTTGGCCGGGTTCTTCGGTAATAGCGAACATGGCTGTTGATGCTGGTCTACCAGACAGTGCGTTGAAACAAAACATTAGAAATATTATTGATCCTTTTGGTTCTCGTGACGTTACTCAATCTATTTTTTCGGCTTGGGCTAGTAAAATGATTGCTGGTGTCGGTGCATTCCCTGTTGTTGGTGGGGTAGCGTCAAACTTTATTGCTCCTTTTGCTCCTGCTAACAAAAACAGAAACGTTGTTGATGCTCAAGCAATACTTGTTAATAGTGGGGATTACGATTTAACGGATGCTTTTGATATAGAACAACTAAAATCTGACACACAATCTTTAGCAGCAACTTTCACCCTTTTGGGTGGGCTTGCCCAAAACGTATCCCCGGCTACTCCAGCAACACAATTTGGGGTGACACTAAGTGAGGATGAGTTTCAAGGAAACAAGGAACAAGTAGGTATGACGTACTCGTTCATGTTTTTCAGTAACATTTATCAACTGTATTTGGCTGAATCCGTCGGTGACACGTTAGAGGCTAAATCACAGATGCTTGCCGACTACGGCCCAGCAGCGTTGTTTGCTGTGACAGGTGAAAGAAAAGGTTTCTCCCAATACCCTTCTTCTCAAGCAATGCAATGGTATTTTGATAGTGATGAAAACAAAAGAGTTGCTGCTGCTTACGCTGACGAGTTCTCCCTTTTCTTCCCTAAAGGTGACCCGACCGATGTTACTTCTCGCCTATTTTTGGATAAAATTGCTCGTAACGAGCGACCATTCAAAAACGTTACGGAAGTGACAGAAGAAAACGTAATGTTTGCTTTGCGTGTCCAACGCCAACGTGTAGATTTTATGGAGGCTAATGACCTTATTTCTTCAGATCAGGCTGACGCTAAAAGAAATGAATTAGAAGAATCCTATAAGGGAACTAAAGCCGGGATGCAATTTAACTCAAATGATGCAACTGATCGTGTCGAAAAAATTGCTGATGCCGCTGAAAACTCCCCCTCGCTACAAGCAACTGAAGCGGGTAAGGCTTTCAATTTGGCTATGCAATACCGGGAGAGTGCTTTAACTGAGGCAAGAAGGGCTTCTGGTGATTCCAGTAAGACCCTTGGTGGGTCAGATTCAGCCCCTATTCGTGTCGCATACCAGAACGACTTAGATGCTTTACTTATAGAGTATCCTGACTTTAAGTTGTTGCATCGAACGTTATTTGAGGAGTTTGAGGGATAATGGCTGTTTTTTCGTTTAGAGGCAACGAAGCAATTCCTATGTCTGATTCCATTATTAGACAAAGGGCTATGGCTAATTCCGGTGCCGCTAGGGTTGTTTTGTCTCCTCAATGGAATCCTCCACCTGATCCTTTTAAGGCTTATGCCGATCAGTTACGTAGAGATGAGGCTCGCGCTCAGGCTCTCGCACAAGCACAGGCTCTTGCACAAGCAGAACGTAACAAGCCTTTAACTCTTTTTGGTGCCCCTCTTGCTGGTCCGGGTGGTAAAGCAATTAGTAATTTCGTTAAGGGTCCTTTAAGTGACGCTGTTGAAGGTGTAAGTAATTTTCTTACTCAAGATGCTCCTAATTTTCCTGTTTCTACTGATGCAACGGGAAAACCAATAAAATTTCCTAAACCTCTTGGTTCTGGTGTTTCTCCTAATAGAGGTATAGATCGTAGAGGCTATATTCAACGTCCTGTCATGGATGCCAATGGAAACATTGCAGGTTACGAATATGTAAAAATAGACGATCCTGTTGGTACTAAAACCCCTACTGATTCTCAAAGTAGTTCTTCTACTATTGACATGTCTTCTAACGGATCTGGTAATAGCAATAATTTTTCAATGACCGCTGATAATTTAGCAAGACAAAATGGTGAAGATGTAGGGAGTATTTATTCCGACAACGCAAATACGTTGTCTGCTCTTGTTACTGACCCTAATCAAAACACAAAAGATTTAAGAAAAATTCAAGAACAAGTGTGGGGAGAACCAACAACAACAGTTCTACCTAACGGTGACGAAATTATTACTTATGCTAATGATCGTCTTATTTTTCATGGTTTTGACGAAAACGCGCAGTTAGCCGGACATATTCCTAGTCGTAATCCTAACCCTATTGATCCTAACGCTACCGATGCCGAAAAAATTGCCTTTGCCAAAAAATTTAAGAACATTTATGTTCCACCTAGATACAGGTTAGGTCAGGAATATTTAGATCTTTCAATAATGAATAAAGGCGAAAAAATTGCTTTGCAAAAAAACCTGAGAAGGGCAGGTTACTACCCTGAAGGTTTTCAAATTCTTCCGGGTGAGATTACTAATGAAGAAATTGGTTTTCTCCAAGCCGCTATGGGTGAAGCAAACATGAAAGGTGTTAAATTAGAAGGTCTGTACGACATGCGTGAAGGTATGCGTAAGCAGGCTATTGCTGCTGAAAGAGCAGCCGGTAGTGGTGGTGGTGGTGGTGGCACTACTCGTAGTGTTGATATTCGTTTTGATACAACAACGATGGCTGCGGGTCGTGTTCTTCTAAACCGTATTTTGACAGATGCCCTTGGCCGTTCCCCTTCGGAAAGTGAACTTTCCCAATTTATGGCTATGTTAAATGAGGCTGAATCTAAGTCTCCAACTAAAACAATCACCGAGTACGTTAACTCTGGTGATACTCGTCGCTCTACTACTCGCACGACACCTAGCGGTCTTGATCCTGAGGCTATGGCGGAAGATTTTGCTGCCGGTATTGATGGTGGTGCCCCTATGACGGCTAATAAAGAAACCGATTATTTGATGGGTTATTTGAATAGTTTGGGGGCAAACGCATGAGTAAAGATAATCCTAAAAATATTGATTACAACAAAGATGGTGTAAGTGATGGTTACGATGATGTTCTTGCTGTTCAAGATAAGAACAAGGATGGGACTGTAACCGATAAAGAAAAAACTGCTTACCGTAAAAGTCAGGGTTCTGTAACAACAAAAATGAAGTTTGACAAAGAGGGTAATCCTATTAGTCAAACAACTACTCCTGCTACTCCTCCTCCTGAACCTTCCATGACTGTTGAGGGTTACGGTTTTAATGAGCAGTTCCTTAAAGATAACCCTGATGTTAGGGCTGTTATTAAAGATGCAATCAAATACGATTGGCCTCAAGTTGTTTTGAACCGTGTTATTGAAGCAAAAACTAAGTTTGGTAAACAAACAACTGATGCCCAATCATCTTTTGATATTAATATTGCTGGTATTAAAAACGAGGATTTGTTGAAACAAGTTTCTGACCGTACCGCTGCGTTAAAGCAACAAGTGTTGTTTTCTGGAGTAAAAATTAGTGACGAAGAAATTGCTAGGTTTGCTCGTGAGTCTGTTCGATCTGGTTTATCGGATACGGATTCTCTTGCTTTTATTAGTGAGGGTTACAAAACTTCTTCTGCTGTTAAGGGAAAAGTTCAAGATGTTACTGGTACTGCTTTTGGTATTCAGGATCAGTTAAAAACTTTGGCTAACAGTTACGGTGTCCGGGTGACGGATGATTTGTTGCGTCAAAAAACTGGTGAAGCACTTGGTCAAGGTGAGCGTTGGCGTGAATGGGTTGCTGGTCAGGAAGATTTTTTTAAGCAGCAAGCAAAAGTTCTTTACCCTAAAGCAGCGCAAATGTTAGACACAATGAGTTTGAAACAAATTTCTGAACCGTATTTTGCTGATGCTGCTGACGTGTTGGGTTTGAGTTCAGCCCAAATAGATTTACTTGACCCTAAGTGGACTGGGTTTTTGAATGGTGCTAATGGTGTGTTGTCTCGTGATGAGTGGGATCGTGTACTAAAAACTGATGTAAGGTTTGGTTTTGATAAAAGCACGAAGGCTCGTCAAGAGTATGCTTCTTTAAGTGATGAACTTCTTTCGGCATTTGGGATGGCATAATGGCTAAATTGACACCGTTACAACGCGCTCAACAGAATGAGCGTTTAGCAAATGAGGAGTTAGCGAAAGGAAATATTGCTGCTGCTCAAGCGTATCAGGCAAACATTTCTCAACAATTACTTCAACCGGGTAAACAACCGGGTGTTTTTAATGCAGGTAACAGGACAAGCACTGCTGTTAATGCTGCTGTTCGTGCTGCGGATCAAGTACGAAACTTTGTACCAGAACCAACACCTGAGCCTGTTACTACTCCCACTACTCCTACTCCTACTCCTGTTGAAACTACCTTTGTCCCGGAAGAAGCATTTTCTGCCCTTCAAATGATTGAAAACGTTATGCGATCCGCTTTGGGTGTTGAGGGTTTAGGTACGTGGGCTGTTGGTTTGTGGAATCGTGGCGCTACGGCCAAAGAAATTGTTCAAGCATTGAGGTATGGGACGGATACTTCCGCTGAGGGTGCTGCTGCTAGGGCTAGATATTTGTCTGCTTTCCCTAGCATGGACACGTTTATTAAGGACGGTATTTTTGCTGGTGAGGACCCGGAACTTCAATATATTCAGTACCGTAATACGTTAAATGAGTCGGCTCAACGTTTTGGTATTGGTTCACAGTTGATTACGGCAGATAAAATTGTGAGTTATTTGACGAATAGGGTTTCTGCTGCGGAATTAACGAACAGGATGATGGAGGCTGCTGCTGCTGTTTCCACTACCCCAATGGAAACTATGTCTATTTTGCAGGAGTATTACGGTGTTCAAAATGGGGATTTGATTTCTTTTTATCTTGATCCTGAAACTACTGAGGCTGAGTTGAAGAAAAGGTACACTTCGGCTCGTATTGGTACTGAGGCTGCTCGCCAAAACTTTGGTATTAATGTGGGTATGGCTGAAAATCTTGTCTCTCGTGGGGTTACTCTGGCTGATGCTAATACTGGGTTTGGTCAGGCTTCTGCACAGCGAGGATTTATGACGGGTCGTGGTGAGACTGTTTCTCGCAACAATCTTGTTGAGGCGCAGTTTGGTCAGGAAGACGCTGCTAATCAGGTAAAACGTATCGCTGGTTCTCGTAGGGCACAGTTTGAGCAGGGAGGCGGTTTCACCACGACACAACAAGGTGTTGGTGGACTTAGTTCCGCTTCTGTCTCTTAGTATGCTATTGTTTATTTAGAGCAAGATTTGGCCCCCTGAAAAGGGGTGCGCTAAACGCTCTCGCATAGCCGGACACAGTTTGACCTGTGTGTCTGAGTATTTAATGGTCATGTAGCAAGTTAATCAACCACGCTCCGAATCCATACTCCCGTGGTATTCGTGTATGCACAATGAAGGGAAGATAATGTCCGAGAACTATGAAGATGACGATTTCGATTCCAATGAGGAAGACAACAGCATCCCTAACTTACGTAAGGCTGCTAGTAGGTCTAAGAAATTGGAGGCTGAGAATCAAGCGTTAAAACGTCAGATTGCTTTTAGTAAGGCTGGTATTTCACTTGATGATCCAAAAATGAAGTATTTCATTAAGGGTTATGAGGGTGATATGGAGTCGGACAATATTAAGGCAGCAGCGATTGAGGCTGGGTTTTTAGTTCAGACAGAGCCTGTCACGGATACCCGTTCACATAGTGAGGGTCAGCAGAGAGTCATGGCAGCGTCAGCCGGTGCTATACCGGAAGATGTTACTGAGGAAGCGGCTCTTTCCCGTATGGAGGCTGCAATGGAAGAAGGCGGCATGGAAGCGTTTTTGGATGTTGTCCAGCAGTACGGCATACCAACCAGTATTGAACAATAACTAGCAAAGGAATAATAAAATGCCAGCAGGTACAGGTACACCCGGCGCAAACCAGAACGGCCCATTGTCGTCACCGGCTTATTCACCCGGTGAGATTGTTACGGCTGCGGGTCCGTTATCCATTAACGCTCCGGCTCCGATTGTAGATATTACTCTTGGTAGCCAGTTTGTTACTAAGGCTTATGACCTTGCGGTTTATAAGTCACTTCGACCTGAACTGATTTTCGATCAGTTTGCTACGGTTCGTGCTTCTAACACGACTCACCGTGGTGGTTCAGTTCGTTTCTCTTTCGTGGATGATATTGCTGAACAAATCACTCCACTGTTAGAAAACATTGACGTTGATAGTGTCGCGTTTTCTAGCAAGGCTCTTACCGTTTCCATGCGTGAGTATGGTACTGCGGTAACGAACACTGCTCTTATTCGTGGAACTTCCATGATCGCTATGGACCCTCTTATTGCTGAGCGTGTCGGTTACAACGCTGGTTTGTCTACGGACACTCTGGCTCGTGTGGCCCTTGATGCTACTTCCGTTACCTACGATGATGGTTCAACTTCAGACGTTGAATCCATTGGTGGAGGTACAGGTAACTTCCTTACAGGATCGTTGCTTCGTGATGGTGTAGCAATGATGCAGTCAAACAATGTTCGCCCATTCATGGGTGGTTCATATGTTGCTGTTATTTCACCGTTTCAGGCTCAACAGTTGAAGTCTGAGTCCACTGATACTGGTTGGCGTTATGTCACTTCTCGTAACGAGGGTGACAACGGTAACAGTATTTATCGCGGTGAACTTGGCGAATATGAAGGTGTCCGTATTGTTGTGAACAACCATTTGAGTAACCTTGGTGAAGGATATTTGATGGGTGCTGAGGCTCTCGCTAAAGCGTTCTCTACGGCTCCCGGTTTTGGTCCTAACCCTAAGACTGTGGTTGCTCCTGTTGTTGACAAGTTGCGTCGTTTCGCTTCTGTTGGCTGGTACAGCCTTGTTGGTTACTCAGTGTTTCGGACGACAGCATTGATTCATTTGTCTACTGATGCTGGCTTAAAGCCGTAAGTTGACTGGCTGGCTTCTTACGGTGCGCGTGAGGGGCCAGTCTTTACTTATAAACAAAAGGAGAAACATCATGGCAACTCCTGCGTGGCAGCGGAAAGCGGGTAAAAACCCTAAAGGGGGTTTGAACGCTAAAGGTCGCGCTTCTTACAACAAGTCTACTGGAGGTAATTTGAAACCTCCTGTTAAGAAGGCTGCTGCTAAGAAGTCGGCTAAGTCTGCTGCTCGCAGGAAATCGTTTTGTGCCCGGATGACGGGTATGAAGAAAAAAAATACTTCGTTGAAGACAGCGAAGAATCCGAATAGTCGTATCAATAAATCATTGAAAGCGTGGGATTGCTAATGCCTATGGTTAATGGAAAAAAGTTTGCTTACACTAATAAAGGTAAGGCTGCTGCTAAGGCTGCTAAGGATGTTAAGAAAAAAGTTGTTAAAAAAACTGTGATGCGTAAGAAGTAATGCCAGCGAAGAAACCTTTTTGGGAGACAAAGAATCCTAGAAAGAAGTCCACTCCTTTGACAGCGAAACAGAAGTCTGCTGCTAAAGCGAGGGCTAAGAAGGCTGGTAGGCCGTATCCTAATCTTGTGGATAATGCTGCTGTTAAAAGGATGAAAAAATGATTCAAGTTCAGTTGCTTGGTAGGGGCACGTATGGTCCCAGTGTTCCTACCGGGCCTGACGTTTCACCGTTGTGGCTGTTTTTTCGTTCTCCTCCCGCCCAAAATAGTGTGATTGTCTACACGGATGGGCATGTTGTTGAGCAGCAAACGTTTGATAATGACGATATTCAGGCTGATAATGTTCAAGTGTTTATTCTTGGTGGTACTGATTACCGGACTGATGTTGGTTCTTTTGAATATACGTCTTTGACTGATGCTGGTTACACGTGGCGGAATGTTTATACTGGTAACGTTTATTCTGAAGAGTACGACACGGATTACAACTAGGAGCGATTGTGGCTGATTTGACGCTTCCAACACCTAATAAGACTCCGGGTGATGGTGCCCCTGCTGGGGACATTAATCTTGTTGTTGAGGCTATTAACACGCTTAATTC
>Ga0209284_10003917_pt1 | contig 17563 bp, 17 predicted proteins | sample FRY03_FD_187211 | JGI IMG/M metagenome (GOLD analysis project Ga0209284, IMG submission 187211) | Freshwater microbial communities from Lake Fryxell liftoff mats and glacier meltwater in Antarctica - FRY-03 (SPAdes) (version 2) | ecosystem: Environmental > Aquatic > Freshwater > Ice > Glacier... | reverse complement strand
AAAAGTGCGCCCGTAGGGATTCGAACCCCAAACCTTCTGATCCGTAGTCAGATGCTCTATCCGTTGAGCTACGGGCGCGTTCACGTACGATCCGGAAGTCTAGTGACCTGCGAATTACACAGCGGAGGCGGAGGGATTTGAACCCTCGATGGGTATAAACCCAAACCGCATTAGCAGTGCGGCGCCATAGACCACTAGGCGACGCCTCCACGCCAATTCCAAACTGAGTGCCGGTGATACACATGTACATGAGTAGCCGGAGCCAAGGCCGAAAGCAGCCCACTTAGCCTAATGCCTGTTCATTTACGGCAGACTTGCCGGTCATGAGCGGCGATATTCACACTCTGGCCATTGATTGTGGTGGTGGCGGGATCAAAGGTTCCGTGCTGGATGAAGCCGGAACCATGCGTAGCGCGCCGATTCGAGTTCCCACCCCGTATCCATTAAGCACCGAACTTTTCGTGAGAACTCTGCTGGATTTAGCAGGCCAATTGCCCGCGGCACAACGCGCGACCGTTGGGTTGCCGGGCATGATTCGACACGGCGTAGTGATCACAACCCCGCACTACATCACCCGCTCTGGTCCGCGATCCAAAATAATCCCCGAACTCGTTGAGCAGTGGGAAAACTTCGATGTCCGCACCACATTAACGAACACGTGGAATATGCCCACGATCGTTCTCAATGACGCCGAAATCCACGGAGCCGGCGTCATTGCTGGGTCAGGACTTGAACTTGTGTTGACACTCGGCACCGGATTGGGCAGCGCCATCTTCGACGGTGGAGTTTTAGCCCCACATTTGGAACTCTCCCAAGCGCCCGTTCGGTGGGGGCTTTCCTATGACACATATATAGGTGAGCATGAACGCAAACGCCTCGGTGACGCCCTGTGGTCGCGCAGGGTTGCCCGAGCAGTTGACGTCCTGCGACCCGTGTTCCTCTGGGACCGGCTCTACCTTGGTGGCGGAAACGCTCGCGCGCTCACACCCAGCGCGATCGCGCGACTCGGTGACGACGTTGTTATCGTGCCTAATAGCGCAGCACTCGTTGGCGGTGCTCGGGTCTGGCAACTTCCCCAACAATAAAAACGAAATAACAATAAGGAGTCACGTGAAGGTTTCTGCCTACGCTGCACAAACTGCTGGTGCGCCACTTGAACCAACCACAATCGAGCGACGCGATCTGCGACCACATGACATTTTGATTGACATTAAATTTTCTGGGGTTTGCCACTCGGACATCCATCAGGGTCGCGAGGAATGGGGCCAAGCAATTTTCCCCATGGTTCCGGGACACGAGATCGCCGGTGTCGTCACCGAGGTCGGTTCAGCGGTTAGGAAGTTTAAGGTTGGCGATCACGCAGGTGTCGGTTGTTTCGTCGACTCGTGCCGCGAATGCGAAAACTGCAAAGCCGGTCTTGAGCAGTATTGCCAAGGCCACGTAGCGGTGACCTATAACGGCCGCGAAGCCGATCAAGAAACACCCACCTACGGCGGTTACTCAACCGCAATCGTGGTTGATGAAAATTACGGACTCACAATTCCTGCGAGCCTAGGCCTAGACATCGCCGCTCCATTGATGTGTGCCGGCATCACGCTGTACTCCCCACTGCACCGATGGGGCGCCGGACCTGGTGTCCGCGTTGGCATTGTTGGCCTCGGTGGACTTGGCCACATGGGTGTGAAGATTGCCCACGCCATGGGAGCTGAGGTCACTCTGATCAGTCACTCACCGCACAAAGAGGCAGATGCGTTGCGCCTCGGCGCCGACCACTTCCTGTTGTCATCGGACAAAGAGGCGACGAAAGCTGCGAGGTCCTCATTTGATCTGATCATTAATACCGTTTCAGCGAAACTCGACCTTGATCGTTACATGTCCTTACTCGCATTGGACGGCACCATGGTCATGGTCGGTCTGCCAGAGGAAGCACTTTCGGTGCGGCCATTCACACTCACGGGTGCCCGTCGCAGTTTGGCCGGTTCCAATATCGGTGGGATCAAAGAAACCCAAGAGATGCTCGACTTCTGCGCCGAACACGGCTTTGGATCCGACGTTGAAGTAATAAATGCGAAAGATATAAATACCTCTTGGGATCGCGTCGTGAACAGTGACGTTAAGTACCGCTTCGTAATCGACACTTCAACGATTTAATCCGGTTCGGCCAGACGCGTTCTCATGGCCGAAAGTCGCTGACGATTGTGCCTGAGAATCAGCAGGAACGACGTGTTGCCGGTGATCTGAATCAACATGAACAGCAGTGTCAGGTACCACGGGTTGAAAAATGCGATCGGGACCCAACTGAAAAGTGAGACCCAGTGAACCCACTCGGCTCTACGCAATTCAATTAAATATGAATCTATTTGGGCAGCGTCCCGGCCTGGTAATTCGTTCTTTGCCGCTCCACCAAAAGTGGAACCGAGTTCGGGGAGTCGCGCAGCCAGCTTTCGCGTTTTCAAAGCTCGGAAGAATTTCGGTGACTCCCACGGGGCAAAATGCAGCGGGCCAAAATCTTTCGTGAGCCACTTCCCGCGCCAGCGGGGCGCCCAAGCGCCAACACCGATGGAGATACCCGCGACCACAACAATGTCGATCAGGATAAGGGCTACCAAGTACAGCACGGGCAAGATTTTATGCCCCGGACACAAAAACCACCCTCACCAACATGCACATGGCCGGCTTCCCCCGGTTTGGGGGGGCCGACCATGTGTGAGCGTCGCGTGAAGCGGCGAGGGAGGGATTTGAACCCCCGGAGAGTTTCCCCTCGGGCGCTTTCAAGGCGCCTGCATTCGGCCGCTCTGCCACCTCGCCTGGTGTGTGAGCGCATTAATTCTAGGGGACGGCCAAAAATAGTTTCCACATGCTGCATCCAAAGTGGCCCGTTTGCCAGTAGTAGTACTAACGACCGGAAAAAACCCGATCGCTGCATGCCCCACTAATAAGGAGTTGCTATGAAAACCTCTCGAACTAAGACCCGGTTACGCGCTTCGGCGCTCGTTGCCGGCGCAATGATTATCCCGGCAGGACTGTTCGCAGCCCCTGCGATGGCGGCTGAAGATGCAACCGTCTCAGTTTTGCACGCAATTCCAGCAGGTCTGGGCGCTGACGTTGTTGACGTTTACGCTGGCGATGCACTACTTATTGACAACTTCACCCCAGGATCCCTCGAAACTTTGACCGTTCCTGCCGGAAGTTACGACCTTGGCGTCTACGCCGACGGTGCTACCCCAGCAGATAGTGACGCTGTTCTCTCGGCAATGGGCGTTGAGGTGCCAGCGGGTGCCAATGCAACCGTCACTGCCAACCTTGATGCAACGGGCAGCCCTGCGCTGAACGTCTACGTCAACGACATCAGTGAAGTGATGGCAGGTGAAGCACGCTTGACCGTGCGTCACATTGCAGCAGCACCGGCAGTCGACGTTCGCGCCGACGGCAACGTCATCGCGGCCAATTTGGTTAATCCAGGTGAGGCAATTGTTGACGTGCCAGCAGGTCCCTACACCGCAGATGTGGTCTTGGCTGGTACTGACACCGTTGCAATCGGCCCAGCAGATCTTGATCTGACCGAAGGCACCAACACCATCGTGTATGCATGGGGATCAGCAGAAGCTGGCGACCTTGCACTGGCCGTTCAGAGCATTGACGGTCTTGACGGAATGCCCGGCGGAGTCCCAGCCGGTGGTGGCGCTGCCTCAGGTAGCGGAACCAACTCAGCACTTCTTGCAGCAGGTTTAATGACCGTCGCTGCAGCCGGTGTGGCCGGTGCCGCAGTTCGCTTGAACCGTAGCCGCGCGTAACTCGAAAAATAAATAAAAACAACAGATAACCGATGAAAATCAAGCCCCGCCCCGCCTACATTGTGTTGGGAATCAGCGTCCTCCTGCTGGTCAGCTCATCCGTGTGGTTCACGGTGGCGGGGCTTGGTTCATCGAGTAATCAGGACTCGGTCCAAGTCGTCAACGCGGGAACAAGTCGAGTAGACACTGATCAACCCAATACAAATAAACAGCGTGCAACTGCTACACCTAGATCACCCGCCGCCCGAATCGGTGTGGTCGTGCCAGAACGAGCGCGAGTGAGCGGCCCCGCGCCGATCGCGTTAGAAATACCGTCGATCGACGTGGTCTCAACAGTTGTCCCCGTGGGCGTTGACGCGGATCAACAGGTGGTGATCCCGGAAGATATTTCCCAGGTCGGCTGGTATCGCTTCGGCGCAACCCCGGGAACGGGTGTTGGTTCTAGTGTGATCGTTGGCCACCGTGACGGACGCAACTTCGGAGTCGGCGTCTTTTACGACCTAGAACGCCTTGACGTTGGGGACCCCATCTCGCTCACCAATGAGGCAGGCGAGCGGGTCACCTACCAGGTCACCGGAGTTGAGAGTGTCAAAAAAGCCAAACTCCCCTTCCGGGAACTTTTTCGGGAGACCGGGGCGGAAACTTTGACCCTGATTTCGTGTATCGGCTACTACGAGCCGGGGGTGGGTTACGAAGCGAACATTATTGTCAGTGCCGCTCCAAGTGCATCGGTCAATAATTCCTCAATAGATTCGCAAAAATCGTGAATATAATGCACACTGTCGTGGATGAACGCTCAGGGTTTGGTGCGCGGGCTGACAAGGCTCCGACGGTGAAAGAGGAAGCCGACCGTGAACTGACAGAAAGATTCTCGTTGGGCCATGAAAGCGCCATGCGAGATATTTATGAACGATGGTCTGGCCTGGTCTACACGATTGCCATGAGGTCCACCCGAAATAGCGCCGACGCGTCCGACGTAACCCAAATGGTATTCATTGCGGCTTGGAAAGGGCGGGCCGGTTTTGATCCGAATTCGGGAGCACTGCCCGCGTGGCTGCTCGGGATTTGTCGGCGAAAAATAGCTGACTTTTATTCCGCTAAGGTTCGCATTGAAATAGCTGCTTCTGCAACAGTTGAGGAAGTGGAAGCTCAATCTTTACATCATGTCGAGACGGATTCGATCGAGACGGTGATTGACCGGGTCGTCTTAGCCGATGAACTAGGCCGACTCGGTGACCCGCAACAAAAAATAATGGAACTCGCGTTTTTTAATGACCTAACCCACATTCAGATTGCTAGTGTTCTCGACCTGCCACTAGGGACCGTGAAAAGCCATATTCGTCGATCACTTGATCGGCTTAAAACCAGATTGGAGGCGAACAGTGTCACACATTGACCCTGACATGATTGCACTGATCGCCCTCGGCGAGAGTGCTCTACCCCGCGACCTTGAACACGTGCGCAATTGCGTGCAGTGCCAAAGCGAAGTGGACGAACTTACCGCTATCGCGACTTCGGCACGAGCAATTAGCGCAGCGGATCGTCCAATCGCGCCGCCCGCACAGGTGTGGGATCGGATTGAAGCAGAGTTGGGAATGCAACTTCCGGTTGTGCCCACCCACGTGGAAACTAAAACTCGTGCCAAGAGCCGTGGCATGTTTGCTCTGGCCGCAAGTGTTGGAGTCCTCGTCGGCGGACTCGGAACCTACATTGCCGTGTCAACGGATTCGTCGGATTCACGCGCGACAATAGTTGCGCAAGCGAGTCTGGATCCGCTGCGTGATGTCAAAGAGCCCGCTCAAGCTTCGGTTCAGCAGATTAATGGCAGCCAAGTGTTGAATGTGCAAGCGAGTGGTTTACCGGCAACCGACGGTTTCTACGAAGTGTGGCTATTGGCACCGGATGCCGTCAGCATGATCTCCGTTGGAATGCTTGATGCCAGTGAGGGTGGGCAGTTCCCGTTGCCCGCCGGCCTTGACCTGGCCGCCTACCCCATCGTTGACATCTCACTTGAGCACTTTGATGGGAACACCGCGCACAGTTCGGACAGTATTTTACGCGGAAAACTCACGATTTGAGTTTTACTCGGCGGCTTCGATCGGAAGATTGACCCGCACGTTTTGGCGTCGGTCAAGAATGAAACCGACAACGGTGAGCGCGAGTGAGACGGCAACAACACTGGTCACAATTTCGGCGACACTGTTATGGCGCCAGCCGATAACAACAACGGCCAGAACGGCCAGAGCCCCCCATACGGCGAGCACCGCTCGACGGTCTTGGGCGGCGAGTCGGGAGTAGAGCAACACTTGAACCAGGGCGAAAGCCGAGCCTTCGAGGGCGAATAGCCACGCCTCACCACCCAATTCTTTGTATTGCGAACCGCCGAGAACGGCAATGATCAAATCGCCGGCGAACACGCTTGCCAAAGTGATGACAACACCGACCATGGCGGTCAATCCGGTTGCTATATAAAGGGCGCGGTGTGAACCGCCGCCACTCATTTTCGGGAACAGAACAATGATGATTGCATTCGGTAAGAAGAATGCGATCTTGGCCAGGAGCACACCGACCGAATATTCACCTGAGAGATCTTCGGTCAAAAACACCCGCGCGAGCAGAACGTCAATGTTTGTTAAGGTGAACAGCACAATTAATGCGTGGGCTACGTGGCCGAATTCAATGCTGATGCCATCTTTAAGTTTGGGGCTAAATGTTTTTGGCGCGATCAATTGATAAGCAATAGCAGCTCCGATTGCGCAACCAATCAAAACTCCGAAACCAACACCGGTCACGCTCTGAAGGACAACCACGCCAAGGATTCCACCGAGCGCCCGGCTAGCGGAGTTGGCAATGAAGGCGATCGAGAGCTTGACGTGCTCCTCGCGGCCTTGGGCAATTCCCATTGCGGCCGACCCAATAACGACAAAACCCAGTGAGGCAACGCCGGTGAGAACGGCTAAAATCGGGATCGAAAAAATCACGCTCACCGGCCAGGCGAGGACACCAGCGCCGATACCAATGGCGATTGCCACCAAAACTGACAATCGGATTGCTTGTCCTTCGACGTCTTCGCGTTCACTCGCGCTCGCGGTGGAAACTCGTCTGGCGGTGAGGGCTTGGATCGAAATCCCTAGCGTCGCAATAATCACCAGGAGTCCCAGCAAGGCGCCGAGCGCCCCGAAGTCGGCTGGATCCAGGATTCGGGCCGAAACCATGCTCAGCAGGTAGGCCGTTCCATTACCGAGCAGGGTTGCCGCCCCCACGAAGATCATGCCCTTGGCGACCACCGTCCGCTGCGAGGCGGCATTTTCGACATTTTCGACATTGTCGAGACCATTAACACGGTCGGCTTGGGGATCCACGGGCAAGATCCTACTCACGCAACACTTTTAACAACAGAATGACGCCGCTCCTATCGGCCAAAAATGGCCAATTCCCAATGGACTTTAGTCCTTTCGATCCATGAGGGAAGGCTCGTGACTTATGTCACAGGCGTGTCGCAGACGTGTCCGATAAACGAACGTTACATTTCCGTTATCTTTCAAATCGACATAGCGTCATTCCCTTGACCTAGTGACTGAGATCAATTTGGGATCAAATTGAGATCAACCACAAACTTACTTTTGGGTGGTACGAAGTACCCGCCGCCAGATTGTGAGCCGCCAAGTCGGGGGACGAGGAGATCAAATGGTCCGCAAGATGCACAACATGAATAGCAGGAACACTGAACTTGCTTCCCTGGGTTCAGAGGAACAAAGGGCAACTACCGCACTCCCGCGATTGGTTTCCCACGTTGCCATGTTGTTGGCAATCGCGCTGAGCGCTATTGGACTGGTCACGCTCACTTCGACCGCCGGCCACGCCACCGTCACCCCCACCACGAAAGTTACTGCCTCTGCTGATCGAGTTGCGGCCCCTGGCGAACTCGCTGTTAAAGCGCTGGCCGCAACCAAAAACGAGGCTATGCGACTTACCAGGATCAACCGGGTAGCCCTTAAAAAAGCCGAGGTCGGCGTCGTTCGCGACGAGTTGGTGGCATTCGCCCGTAAGCAAATCGGAGATCCTTATCGCGCTGGCCGCTCCGGCCCTAATGCATTCGATTGCTCGGGCTTAGTTCGCTACGTGTACCAAGAAATTACCGGCAAATCACTTCCGCACTATTCCAAGGCGCAATACAAACGTGCGCAGAAGATTAAGAAAGTAAATGCCCAGCCGGGTGATCTGGTTTTCTTCTTTCAAAGTGGGGCGCATCATGTTGGCATTTACATTGGCAATGGAAAAATGATCGATGCCCCCAATGCCGGTAAGAGCGTGCGAGTAAGTCCAATCACCGGATCGTGGTGGGGCCGCAGTTACACCGGGATGGGGCGTCTGCTCGCTGCGTGAGGTTTACGCCATGAAGCTTAGGCAATGAAGCTTAGGCAATAAGCGAGCTGTAATCGGCGACCGTGGCTGGCCGGTCAAGGAGTCGGCCATCGGGGAGTGGAATCGCAACGGGTGAACCGCTTTGATCTACAAAAGCCACCGTGCCCAATCCCTCACCGGTAATGCTCAACACGACCTGACCCAGCACCAGCACTTGTTCGTTGGGGGGCAAAGCCGCAAACTCCGGTGACAGGGCAATGTTCACACCTCCCAGGTTGGTCGTCTCCGCGGGTTCATCGGTAAACACTGAAATAAGTGGCAAACCGGTAAGTGGGTCAACCACCACCGTCCGCAGTTGCTCATTTTCTGGCGGACCGGCAACCAGACCTGCGACAACCGCCTCGGCGCTGTTAGTTGGAGCCACCTGTGTCAGCACCGGCACCAAACCTGCGTCCCCGGCGAACCACAACTTCACCGGCGCGGTTGTAACACTCGGGGAGGGCTGCGTTGTTTGTGAATCGGTTGGCGTCGGTGTTGGGGTCGCTGGTAGGGCCGGTGGCGCGATCACGCCGCTGGCAAGTGGCTTGGCCAACTCTTGGGTGGGGACACCGCAAGAGACCAACGCAAAACACACCGCAGCGGTTGCGCTCCATGCGGCGATGCAGCGCAATGAAGTGTTTCCGTTGAACCAGCACTTATTCATGCTGGTCTTCCAGCGCTACTGCGACTGGGATTTCCATAACAAATCGGGCGCCATGGGGATCGACGCTTTCCACCCGCAATTCAACATCGAGTAGCTGGGCCTGCTCAATGGCGATTGCCAAACCCAAACCGGCGCCTACCGTCTCCTTGGCGTGTTCACCGCGCGTGAAAGGTTCAAAGAGTCTGGGTACTTCATCGACCGGGATTCCCGGACCTTGGTCTTCAATCGAGACCACAATGTGTGCCAGATCCGTATCCGTTATCCGCGCAATTCGAATTGCAGTGATTCCCCCACCATGTCGATTCGCGTTGTCAATTAGGTTGCCGACAATGCGTTCGAAGCGACGAGTGTCCGTTGTGATCAAATGGTTTTCCGAGTCGTCAAGGTGAATCAGGTCTTCAGGCAAGCCACGGACTTGAATGGCGTCAAGACACAGTGTTGTGACACTGACAGTTTCCTTTAGTAACGGATCGTCGTTACCAATTCGACTGATCTCCAACAGGTCGAGCAGCATTTGGGACATACGGGCAGTCTGAGTTTGTAAGGTGCCAATCAGTCGCTGCTCGCGTTCGGGTAGGTCTTTAACGTTGCGTTCGAGTAGTTCAACGGTGCCAACAACCGCCGTGAGCGGTGAACGCAATTCGTGTGAAACGTTGGCGCTAAAACGTTGTTCGCGTTTAATTCTGGACTGAACCGACTCGGCCATGCCATTAAAGGAGGCGGCAATCGGATCAAGATCGGGATCACGTGTTAGCGGAATCCGAGTGGAAAACTCGCCAGTGGCAATGCGTCTGGCCCCAGCACCCAGTCGCAACAGTGGACGAATAATTCGCGCGAACGTGTAACGTCCAATGAATATCCCGACAATCCCGGCCAATAAAGTTTGAATAACAAGCAGCCAACCACCGATCGTCAGCACCAGATCTAAATCGCGTAGTGGGAACACTTCAACATAAATTCCGGTGTCGAGTTGGACGGCGACCAGCAAATATTGTTCGTCCCCAATGGTCGTCCGTTGCTGGGATCCGCCATCTTTTGCGGCAACCGAAAGTAACGAGACGGGTAAGGCATCAGGTGGCACGGTGACGCCCGAGGTGTACCAAACTCCCTGTACTTGAACCATGGGTTGCGACGTTCCCACCGAAGGCACCTGCTCGAGTGCTCCTACCGGGGTGAGCCCCGAGGTCAAAGAGGCAGTGACCGAACGTGAATCCAGAACAGCACGGGTAATTGCCGAGTCTTCGCGCTGACTGAGTAAATACCAACGGGCAACACTGTAGGTAGCACCGGCGACGGCGCCAGCAATAACTAGCGAAAGCAAACCAAATGCCAACGCGACTCGGGCTCTTAGGCCAAAATGCATTTAGGCTTTCATTCGGTAACCAAAACCCCGAACGGTCAGCAGAAGTTCAGGGTTAGCCGGATCTTCTTCGATTTTATTACGCAGCCGGTAAATCAAGTTGTCGACAACGCGACCGTCGCCAGCGTTGCCGTATCCCCACACTTTGCGCAACAGGTGGTCTCGGCTGAGCACCCGACCTTGGGCGCCGATCAATTCGGCCAACACGTAAAATTCGATGCGCGAGACTGGAATGACTTCACCATTACGCACAACTTCTGCCGTGTCGGTTCGCAACTCGATTGGCCCGCACACCATGGACTCGGCGACGTCGTCTTCTTGGGTCGCCCGACGTAGTTGGGTGCGGATCCGCGCCATGAGTTCTTTTGCCACAAAAGGCTTGGTGACGTAGTCGTCGGCACCGGCTTCAAGCCCGGCGACAACGTCGTGGCTGTCGGTTTGGGCCGTCACAATCACAATCGGCACCGAACTGGTTGCGCGAAGGGACCGCACTAGGTCAAGCCCGTGAATTCCGGGAAGCCGCAGGTCAACCAGGACTACATCCGGTTGCTCGTCTTGGACAATTACCAGCCCTTGTTCGGCCGTTACCGCCTCAAGCACCCGGTATCCCTCGTCTTCGAGATTCGTGCGGAGAACCATCCGGATTGCGTCGTCGTCTTCGACGACCATTACCGTTCGCATCATGTCTCTATATAACCGTTCCGACTCGGTAATTGGGATAATGAATGTCGCTGCTGCGAGCACCAGCCTACCTCTCAAATGCGACCAAACCCGATCGTTTTGAGACATAAAAAAGATATTTTTGAGATTTATCGATGGGCCGCGGTAATTCAGCCAGAGGTACCGGAGATATCGGAGATATCGGAGATACCAGAGACAACGTACTTTGCGAATGCCAGCGAACTCGTCCAAGCTGGTGAAACAGCATTGAGAACATGTGTTGATTGCACGCCAGTTTCAACAACAAAGTCCATTTCGAGTTTCCCCGTGGGCACGTGCAGTAGTTGGGCTCGGACTCCGGGCCGTCCCTTTTCCTTAAAATCACGCGGTAAAACACTCGGGGCAAGTGCCTTTGCCTGATTCACCAAATACTTCTGTGAGTATTTCGGTAATTCGGTCCGGATCAACCCCAGCACGTCGTGCTCCTTGCTCGCTAAAAACCGGGGAAATGACCGGGCTACCCCACCGAATTCCTTGGCGCTGAATCCGGAAACCACTCCGTAGTCCTCGCGCCACAGTGAGGGGATGGCGGTCGGACCTATTTTTGCCCGGCCATTGACCGTCACCGTCAAGTGGACGCCAAGGAACGGATTGCGGGGATCAGGTACAGGGTAAATGTGACGCTTGAGTCGATCTGCCGGCCAATTCCCGTACCAGTACAGACCTTTGAACGGTAACATCCGGTAGTCCATCCCAACACCAAACCAGTGGGCAACCGTGTCTGCGTAAAGGCCCGCCGCGTTGATCAGGTGTCCGGCTGAAATCTGTTCGCCATTTTTCAAGGTGACCAGACCCGGTTTCGCCGCCACGACCTGCGCGCCCAGCAGAATTTCACCACCGCGATCACGCACCCGTTTCCCCAAAGCAATCACAACCTCGACCGGGTCAGCAACACCCGTGGTCGGTGACCACAATGCGGCGCCAACAGTTCGCGCGAGTGGCTCGAGTTCGTAAAGCTGCGACTCATCAATTCTCTCAAGCTCAACGCCGTTGGCTGCTCCCCGTGCGTACAAGGTTTCTAGCGCTGGCAACTGATCAGCCGATGTTGTCACCACCACTTTTCCAGTATTTTTAACGCGCACTCCAGTTTCTGCACAAAATTCTCGAAGCATTTTGTTTCCATCACGAGTCAATTGGGCTTTGAGAGTGTCCGGTGCATAATAAAAACCGGCGTGCAACACGCCACTATTTCGACCTGATGCGTGCAAACCAAGGTCGTTTTCTTTTTCCAACACGAGAACCGAGTCACTCGGGTTTACTTCCAACCAGCGATCAGCGAGAGCGAGCCCAACAACGCCCCCACCAACAACTACTAGATCAGCGGAACGTTTCACCCCGTAATCCTAAAATGTTGGTCAATCTTTGCCGCAAGCGCCGGCTCGGGTTGGGCGCCAATCACCCGATCAACTACCTGCCCGTTGCGGACCATGACCAGGGTTGGAATTGAACTCGCGTCATAGATTTGTGCCGAACGCGGGTTGTCGTCAACGTTGATCTTCACGACTTTGAGGGAACCGGCGTAGCGTGTGGCCAACTTCTCTAAAACGGGGGCAACCATGCGGCACGGTCCGCACCACGGAGCCCACAAATCAACCAGAACAAGTTGTTTGGTGTTCAAAGCGCCAGCGAGTGTGGCATCTGTTGTTTCCGCGATCCACGGCAACGCTTTCTTGCACTTCGCGCAGGTGGGTTTGCCTTTGCTCACTGCCGGTACGCGATTCTTCGCCCCGCAACCGGGACAGTCGGTGATCCGTGAATCGGATTGCTCTGCGGTGGGCATAAACCAAGGGTAGTTCACTCAACGCAGGGAAGGGAAACGACAACTTCAAGCCCGCCGAAGTCACCGTGATTAGTCACCGTGATTAATAGTCCAGGCATCTCAACCACACGCTCGGGCGCCTCTTGCCACCAGCTCCGCGACCATCTTCTCGAACACTCAAGTCGCCAACAATGCGCTCGGATGATCCTGTGGGAACGAGCACCGGGTGTTGCGCCAGTTCACTCATTGTTTCAATCCCTTGATCATTGAGCGAGGAAGCAACCAGAAGATGGATGTGACTGTGGCATCTTTATGGTTCCAGACTGGTGGTGCTTCAACGTGTCTCAGGTCAGCGATCGAGGTTTATAAATCTCGAATATCGAATCTCGAATATCGAATGCAAACCGACCAATAAGTGTCACTTGGATTTCTGGGCGTTAGAAAATCCGCTAGAGTGGGTGCGCTCACTTAGGAACCGCCGGCTGGCCACAATCAGGAGGAATTACATGTCGATTGAGTCTCCGCTCAAGGACCTCAACATCCTGATTACTGGCGGTACCGGCTCATTTGGCAAAGAGTTCCTTCACACGGTACTTACCGAGCATTCCCCGCGGCGGGTCGTGATTTTCTCCCGCGACGAACTCAAGCAGTACGAGATGAAACAAAAATGGGGCGACGACGATCGCGTTCGTTTCTTCCTCGGTGACATCCGTGACGCGGACCGACTCAAATTAGCACTACACGGGGTTGACTTAGTTGTTCACGCTGCGGCACTCAAGCAAGTCGATACCGCTGAATACAACCCGATGGAATACATCAAGACAAATGTTCTCGGCTCCGAAAACGTGATTCGGATGTCGGTCGAAGCTGGTGTGAAAAAGGTTGTGGCGCTGTCAACTGACAAGGCTTCCTCCCCGGTCAATCTTTATGGCGCGACCAAACTAACCGCAGACAAACTTTTTGTTTCCAGTAATAACTACGGCAAGGCACGCGGCACGACTTTCTCAGTGGTCCGCTACGGCAACGTAATGGGCAGCCGCGGTTCGGTCATCCCTTTCTTCCGCACCATTGCGGCAAAGGGTGAACCGCTCCCTATTACCGACCTACGCATGACCCGTTTTTGGATAACACTCCCGCAAGCAGTCGACTTCGTGATTCGTAGCTTCACAGATATGACCGGTGGGGAGCTCTACGTTCCACGAATTCCCAGCATGAAAGTTACCGACCTGGCCGAAGCAATCGCACCCGGTGCCGAACTCGTTGAAATCGGAATTCGCCCGGGTGAGAAGTTGCATGAGGAAATGATTTCAACAGAAGATGCCCGCAGAACTCTGTTGCAGGACGGTCGTTACGTCGTGTTGCCAACGCTCGCCGAGTGGGGCTTCGCCGATCCGGTCGGGGAACAAGTACCGGACGGCTTCTCCTACTCCTCTGACACCAATGACCTTTGGCTAAGCGTTGAAGGTATCCGCGAACTCATGGCGCAACTCGAACTGTAAACACGTGAACAACGCAGCGCTGGGAATGGACGGACTGCTCTCTTGGACCCAAGCACGACTTGTCGCCCACGCTGCCGGTAAACCACTGCCGTTTGCAACAGCTCGACTTGATGAATCACATGGATCACTACTCGGTGACGCATTATTAGCAATTTCCGATGAACCAAGTGCGGACGTCGCAGAATTCGACGGCTACGCCTTGTGCGCCGCGGGGCCTTGGACAACGATCGATCTGGCACCCGACGTTGCCCTGCCCCAGCATTACGCGACAAAGTTACGGGCATTTGAACCGATCCCCCCGCACACCGACGCGGTGCTACCCACGTCTCAAGGTCAACTTCGCGAAATTCAGCCCGGTGAACACCAGCTCATTGCATTTGATTCACTCAATGGAACACCGGATGAGAATGCCCGCCCCGAATTTGGCTCCGGAATCATTCGCCAGGCGGCAATTGCATCGGCCGGTCGTGAGCTTGTCCCCGCCGACTCACTGATAACCCCTCAAGTTATTTCACTCGCAGCGGCAGCGGGTTACGACCATTTACGCATCTGCCGGCCACCCATTGTCAGCACGTTAATTATTGGTGCATCACTACTTGAACAAGGAACACCACGTGGTGGTCGAGTGCGCGACGCACTGGGAATCAGCATCCCCGCATTTGTCGGTGCACTTGGTGCCCGCGGTAATCCGCATGTGCGGGCACCCGAGACCCGGGATTTACTCCTTGAAGAAATTGAAGACTCACACGCGGACCTACTCATCACAACCGGATCAACCGCCCCCGGTGGTGAAAATCTATTGCGAAACGTGTTGCGCGACCTCGCCGCGCACTGGTTGATCGACGGAATCACCATGACGCCCGGCGCTCAAGTTCTACTCGCACGACTGCCCGACGGAAAACTTTTGCTGGGCCTGCCCGGGGATCCACGTGGCGCCCTTACCGCTTTGCTGACCGTGGCACCGCCTCTTGTTGCTGGCCTGCGTGGGGCTAAGTGGAGTGAGAGCACCCAAACTGCAGTCTTGATTGAGGAAACTCCCTTACCGGAATACGCCGAGGACACCGCAATAGTTCCGATCAGAGTGACAACGAGTGCGGCAGGTCGCACCGCACAGGTACTTCACGCGAGCGGACCGGCCGGTTTAACCGGCTGGGCGAATGCGACAGACTTTGCGGTCGTGCCACCGGGAATGGGTTCCCCCGGTGACGTCGTCATCACACTTTCCGCCCTGGGAGGTTAATTTCAATGGCTGACCGGACCGCTGACACCGTTGCTGGCATGATTAACATCGTGCTAATCGAGGGCAACTGCCGTGGATGACACCAAAGGTCGCAGATACTCGCTGACGCGTGAGGCAACCGGCGATGACAACTCGGGTGAATCAATCCGCTCTTTACTCTTTCGCGGCAGCAAAATCAGCCCAATCCAGAACGTCACCTTGCGAATTGGTATCGCGGTTCTGGCACTGGTAATTACCGCACTAATTGTTTACTTCGAGCGCACGTGTTACGCCGATCGGGGTGTCACCGGTGAACTGACTTTGGTCGACGCTTTCTACTACGCAACCGTGAGTCTTTCAACCACCGGGTACGGCGACATCGTGCCGGTGTGTGAGTCCTCTCGAATTGTTAACGTCTTAGTAATAACACCGCTTCGCTTCCTCTTCTTGATCGTTCTGATCGGTACAACAATCGAAGTCTTAACCAAAAAAACTCGAAGTGAAATCCGCTCCCGGCAATGGAGGAAGAAAGTGGAAAACCACACCATCATCATTGGATACGGGGTCAAAGGTCGCAGTGCTGCTAAGGCTCTCCTCGACGCCGGTTACAACGCCAATTCGATCGTTGTCGTCTCACCCGATCGCGAGTCCTGTGATCTCGCCACGCGAGATGGGCTCGTCGCCTTCGTCGGTGATGGTCGCCAAGAAGAGGTATTGAAAGATGTCTCAATTGAGCGGGCCGGCCAGATCATTGTTGCCACCAACGAAGACGACACCTCGGTGCTGGTCACTCTCACCGCCCGCCGGCTCGCATCGGCAACCGCCAAAATCATTGCCGCGGTTCGTGAATCGCAAAACGCCGACGTGATGCGCCAGTCGGGGGCCAACAGTGTCATTCCAACTGCTGAATCAGCGGGACGACTTATGGGCCTTTCGGTCATTAGCTCTGAAGCAGGAGCACTGATGGAAGACCTCCTTGATTCCTCCCGCGGGCTCGAAGTTACCGAGCGAGCCGTGACCAAAGAAGAACTCAGCATGTCACCGGGTGAACTTAATGAAAAAGGCCAGATTGTTTTGGCAGTGATTCGCAACGGCATTACCCACCGTTTCTACACCGAAAGTATTCGTTTCCTTGAGCAAGGCGACCGAATGGTTGTCATTAAATACAATCGGGAAGAGGACTAACCATGTTCGCAATAACCCAAAAAGATTTTGGTGGACCGGAAACTCTCGAATGGTCAAAAGTCGCAGACCCAAGGCCCGAGCCCGGTGAAGTAATTATTGACATCACCGCAACCGCGGTGAACCGCGCAGATCTACTTCAACGACAGGGAAATTACCCACCTCCCCCCGGCTCCACCGACATTCTCGGACTTGAATGCTCGGGAACAATCGTTTCCGTCGGCGCTGCTCTCACCATGGACCGAATCGGTGACCGGGTCACCGCACTACTTAATGGTGGCGGATACGCCCAGAAAGTGGCAGTTCCCTTGGGTCAAGTCATGAGCGTCCCCGAAGGAGTCAGCGTTCTTGACGCCGGCGCTCTACCTGAGGTCGCGTGCACCGTGTGGAGCAACCTGACCAAAGTGCTGCAGTTGCGCGAGGGAAGCACAATTCTCATTCACGGCGGCGGCTCAGGAATTGGAACATTTGCCATTCAGGTCGCAAAAGCACTCGGCGCCAAAGTCGCAGTGACCGCCGGCAGCCAAGAAAAACTCAACGTGTGCGCATCCCTTGGTGCAGACCTCCTAATCAACTACAAAGAACAAGACTTCGTCGAGGTGATCCGCGAGACCTGGGGTGGAGCCGAGAACATCTTGGACAATATGGGTGCCAGCTACCTCTCCAAAAATGTCGAGGCACTCAAACGCAATGGTCACCTGGCAATCATCGGAATGCAGGGTGGCACCAAAGTCGATTTCCAGATCGACCAACTGCTACGTAAGAACGCAACAATTAGTGCAACCTCACTTCGTGGACGCCCCGAGTCGGAAAAGTCCAAGATCTGCCATGAAGTTGAAAAGTTCGTCTGGCCCTGGATCACCGACGGAACGGTTAAGCAAGTGATCGACCGGGTAATGCCCATTGAGCAAGCCGGCGACTCTCACAAAATTCTCGAAGCCGGCGAAGCCACCGGAAAGATC
>Ga0209284_10003910_pt1 | contig 17597 bp, 6 predicted proteins | sample FRY03_FD_187211 | JGI IMG/M metagenome (GOLD analysis project Ga0209284, IMG submission 187211) | Freshwater microbial communities from Lake Fryxell liftoff mats and glacier meltwater in Antarctica - FRY-03 (SPAdes) (version 2) | ecosystem: Environmental > Aquatic > Freshwater > Ice > Glacier... | reverse complement strand
ATAATGAGATTATGAAACAGTACTTTAAAACATCATTTATAAATATTTCCATTATACTGTTCTTTCCATTCTTACTTTTTACTCAATCAAGCAAAATAGGTTCTAATTCTAAAGATACTTATTCTGCAATTAGGTATTATGGAGAAGTTAAAGACTTGAAAGGGAAGCCTATTCCAAATATAGAAGTAAAGATTATTTGTTATAGAGATGGTGGAAAATTTGATTCTACTTTCAAAACAAACAAATTAGGTAAATATGACTTTAAATATAATGCTTATGGAAAGGAGGTCTCTTTAGATTTTACAAAATCAAATTCCTTTACAATATCAATAGTAAATATACCAACAGGGTTTCTTCAAACAGATTTAGGCTTTAATGTTATTTATGATAAGACTAAATCAGATTTTGAAAGTTATGATAAAGAATGGGATTTGTTATTAGATTGTGGCTCATTACATAAAACCTTAGGATTAGATAATAATTTTAAAGAAATATTAAATGTAAAAGATACTATTCAACAACTAAAAATGTATGATAGTATTGTTAATTATTTTAATAAATACCCAATTAATTATAATAATCCATCGTTTAATGATTTAGCAAAATCACAAATAGCTTATACTTTATTTTGGTTAAATGTATCAATTGGAGATAAAATCGGTCGACATAATTTAAAACATTATAATCAAAGATTTTTTGTGGATACCTTAGATATAAATTCTCCAGTTTTTATTCATAAGTTGAGTTTTATAAATAATATTGGAAGTCGTATGAGCGATCAAGATAAATTAGTTTTTTTGAGTAAACTTACTTTGGCAAATAACCCAGAGATAAAAGCAAGTGCATATAAAGAAAGAATAAACTTATATGGTAATTTAAAAGATACTGTATCTAAACAAAATGACATTAAATTTGTAATGAATAATTTGCAATATACAAAAGCTGGCAAAGATATTTATTATGAATATGATGAGACAAGACCTATCAAAAATGGGAAAAAATTTGTTGATTTCAAATTACCACTTTATGAAAAAATACTTTTGAATGATAGCATTGATTTGGGTAAGCTTAAAGGAAAATATATTTTAATAGACTTTTGGGCAACAAACTGCAGTCCTTGTCTCACAGAAATGAAATTCTTACACCAAACTTATGATGAATTAAAAGATAGTAATTTTACTATTTTGAGTATCTCTATAGATAATAATGTAGAAAGTGCAATTAAATTTAGAAGCAAAAAATGGAAAATGCCTTGGATAAATGTTTATGCTTCTGGTGGTTTTGGAAATCAATTACTTAAAAAACTTGGTATAAATGGCATTCCACAAGCGATATTAATCAACAAAGAAGGTATTATTATTGATGAAGGTAAATATCTAAGGGGAGAGAAATTAAATGAATTTCTAAAATATGCACTTATGAGTAATATGTAATTGATAATTAAGATAATAAATAAGTATTAAAAATAAGTTTAACAAAAAATAAATAATGAGATTATGAAACAGTACTTTAAAACATCATTTATAAATATTTCCATTATTGCAGCATATTTGCACCAATTCTTCTTACTTTAGTTGGACAGTAGATTTCTACTACATATTTTTATTTCCTATGTTTATATTGTCATCTACAATAATAGTTGGAAAATCTATTTTTATTTATATTATTTTTCTTTTACATTGGTTTATTATTTATAAAACCTTATAATACCTTTTTATTTCTAAATTCCCCATTCATCTTTTCATTTACTTTTAAATCTTTAATTAATAGTTTAGTAAATAATTCTGAACCATTTTTGTTTAAATGTTGAGCATTATAATAATATTGCTTTTGAAAACAAATCTCACTATTTGAATAATCTAAAAATTGTAGGTTATATTTATTTGCAAGATTTTGATATTTTGATATCAATTCTTTTCTATTTCTAACATAATGTTGTCCTTCTATGAATTCAGGGGAAAAAACAAGAGACAATTCTATATCGTTATTTTTGCACTCATTAATAAATTTTTCAAATAAATTAACAGTTGCAGAATCAATTTTAATCTCATAAAAATCATTTTTAGATTTAGCATTATAAAAGTCATTATTCCAATTACCCACTACTGCACTATATCCTTTAATTCTTTTTATTTCTGGTTCTCGTCTAATCAAAGTATAAATTACAGTTTTTATTGTGTTTAATGAGCCCTTGTATCGATATAAGGGTATATTAAAATCATAGGTTGAAAAACCAGTATAACTTGACGTATAATCCTTTATACTTTCATTCCATAACATAAAGGGTAAAAATTGTTGGTGATTATATAAGTCAGTTTTCTTCTGTAGCGTAAAAATATCAACTGACATAATTATTTTTTTAGGTTTTTTATTAAACCTAAGTAATTCTTTATGTCTAAAATATTGTAACTTAAAATTATGTCCATCAATTCCAAGATTGTAAGTACTTATATTAAGGCTATCTTCAATCATTTTAGAACTAAATTGAACCCATGCTCTTGAAGAACCATAAACTACCAATCCACTATTAATTTTTCCTGAGTAAATATCTTTCCAAACCTTTGTTTCGCCCATGGCGTGGTCTTCAGATTCTGATATATAATTTGAAATTAAGTAATCTATTGGATATATTAATAACATTACAGGCAGAATAAAGAATAATATTTTATTGATAAATTTTCTCATTAACATATCCTAAAACTGAAAATAAATAAATTGTTGCTCTTTTGCTCCAAATAAAAATATTGCAATGATAATTGCATAATACAGTGTATATCTCAAAGGGCTTTTCCATTTAATTCCTAATTTAGAAATTGCATATTGCCCTTCTCTTCCCTGCCATTCTATTAAAATAAAAATTATTAATAAAATAATTGTAACTAAAGCTTTTTCTATTTCTGGAAATTTAGGAATTGAGAAAAGTGAAGGAGAAAAAATACATAAGATGTAATTTATTGCGTGTTCTATATTGTTTGCTCTGAAAAATATCCAAGCAAAAACAGTTAATCCAAATGTTCCTAACATAAAAAAAGTTTCCTTTAAAGAAGGAAATAATTTACCTTGAGCTACTTTTTCTAAATTGTTTCTATTGTTTTTAGTTAGCAGTAGTGGTAAAAAATACAAGGCATTTAATGCACCCCATACAATAAATGTCCAATTAGCACCATGCCAAAAACCACTTAATATAAATATAATAAAAACATTTCTAACTTTCATCCAAGTTCCGACCTGGCTACCACCCAAAGGTATGTAAATGTAATCTCTAAACCAAGTTGATAATGAAATATGCCAACTTCTCCAAAATTCTGCAATATCTCTAGAGAAATAAGGGAAGTTAAAGTTTCTCATTAGGTCAAAGCCAAAGAGTCGAGAAGTACCTATCGCAATATCTGAATAACCTGAAAAATCGCAATAAATCTGAAAAGTAAAAAACAAAGCTCCTAAAACTAATGTACTGCCTGAATAATCCGAAGAATTATTAAATATTAAATTTGCATATTCTGCACAATTATCAGCAATTACAATTTTTTTAAACAATCCCCAAAGTATTTGACGCATGCCATCTACAGCTTGTGAATAATCAAAAATCCTTTTTTTATAAAACTGTGGTAACAAATGAGTTGCTCTTTCAATTGGTCCGGCAACTAATTGAGGGAAAAAAGATACAAATGCAGAAAAAGCAATAAAGTCTTTTGTAGGTTCAAGTTTATTTTTATAAACATCAATCGAATAACTCAATGTTTGAAAAGTATAGAAACTAATTCCGACTGGTAAAACTATATTCAGAGAATCAGCTCTTATTTCTGATCCAAAAAATGAAAAAGCAGTAACAAAATTATCTAAAAAGAAGTTGTAATATTTAAAAAATCCAAGAAATCCAAGATTAACAATTATACTTGTCAATAACAAAACTTTTCTTTTTCTTTGATTATTTTGATTTAATAGTCCAAGTCCAATAAAATAATCAACAAATGTACTAAAAAGAATAAGTGATAAAAATCTCCAGTCCCACCAACCATAAAATATATAGCTAACTACAACTATTAGAAAATTTTGTTGTTTCAAACTTTTATTTGTTACAAACCAATAAAGTATAAAAACAATCGGTAAGAATATTGCAAAGTCAATTGAGTTGAAAAGCATAAAATCTATCTGTTCATTAAACTGTTCATTAATCTGTTCGTTAGATGTTTGTTGTTTGCATTGTCTTGTATTTTTAGCCTAAAACTTAAAATACAACTTCAAATAAATTACTCAGTTTCAAAAATATTTATTGAATAAATTTTATTATTTAAACTTGACTTACTCCATTCAAACCAATAACCAAAATAATTGTTATTAGACAATCAATTTGTAAAAATATTTAAGTTTAAGATTAATATTATATTTTACCTACCTTTTTATTTCTAAATTCCCCATTTATCTTTTCATTTATCTAAATTATCTTCGCCAGTTGTGTAATTTGTGGCATAGTATTACCATATAGTTTTATATTCTTAATTTTTCGTTGAGAAACAAAAAAATAATAAATATTACAAAATTTCAATTAATTGAATACAATTATTTTCAATTAATTTAGTCAAATAATATAGTAATTTAAAAACAATTTCAATAAAAATGTAATATTTTGTAACTATTGGCTAATTATTTTGTCATTGTTGATAAATACTTACACAAAAGTACTAACATTTTTTAAATTATTCATATATTCTTTTTTTTAATTCAAAGGATTTTGCCTATTCGAATCTCTTTTATACTATATTGTTTTTAATTGACTTATCATTAACAACTAATAAATTGATAATCAATGGTATTACTAAATTATATAATCGAATAACTCGAAAAATTTAGGTGGTTTTCACACTGCCTTTTTCGGTTTATACTTTTAATGATTATAAAAATTAGAAATTAAAACAACAAATATTTTTATAGATATTGTTTTGTATAAAAGTTTATTTGGATAATTTGAATAATTTAAATATAAATAAAATCTCTTCTAATTATAAAATCAACACATTTTACTCATTAGAAAAAAGTAATTTATTTGTGGAAACTGCCATAAATAAATGCTTTATTTATTTATCAAACATTGTATTTTATGCTTTGTTATTTACTACTTTATTTGCTTCATTTACTTTATTTAGTCCAAAATTATTTGCTTTAGATAATCAATCCGATACAAGTTTAAATTCTAATTCTAATTCTGAGCTTGATACTCAATTAGATTTTGAAGAGTTCAAATCAATTTTCCTAAATTCTCAATATGACTTAAATCAAAAACTAAATATAAATGGATTAGACTCCAGTTTGAGCAATAGTCTAAGAGAGTTGGCTCTTTATGATTTGTATATTAGATTTGGTTTGGATAAAAACCTAAAACAATTCATTGAAGAAATTGACAAAAAATACAATCTAGCTCCAAGCAATCAAAGATACATTCGAACAAAATTAAAACAATTTAATTTACTGTTTTATCCAGAAAAATTAGAAAACTTCTTGTGTAGCGATGCATTTGATTATTATTTTGTAACTCAAATTAATAGCATAACAAAGAAACACTCAAAATTCCAATATTTGCCCAGAGCAAATATTAATTTTTCATTTGTAACTCTATCTTATTTCAATCCATATATTTTTATGTTGTTGCAGAGTGAAATCGAAATAGATAAAATGCTATTTGATAAAGACACTTTGGAAAACCCCACTTATATGTTTTTGCAAAAAAACATTCGTAGAACAGATTATAGTACTTATCCATTAAAACGCCCCACTAAATTAAATGGGTATAAAATCAAGGAAAGTCTTGATACTCTTACAAATGAAATTTATACCGAAGAATATTATGATGATGTTGAATTGAGTGATGGTTATAATTTGCCATTAGATGACTATTTGAGATTAAGAAAAAACCAAATCCAACAACAAACCTGGGACTCTCTACTAACACGCTATGATATCAAAAAAGCACTTACAGGAGGAGACTTAGGTCGTATATTAGCAAGTGCAACTGGATTTTCTATACCTATTCCTAATAATCCACTTATGGGGATTTTTGGTAAGCCAGAAATAAGTATTAATGTTCAAGGTGAAGCAAATATTAGAATGGGCTGGAGATGGGACTCACAAAACTTAGGTACTGTTTCTGCATTTGGTCAAAGTCAATCAACTCCAATTTTTAATCAAGATATTAGACTAAATGTTAGTGGTGGAATTGGTGATAAATTTAGAATTGGTACAGATTGGAATACACGAAGTCAATTTGATAGACAAAATAGATTTAAAGTTGGGTTTGATGGGTATGATGATGATATTATCAAAAAAGTGGAATTTGGTAATGTGACTTTGCCACTGACTTCTACTTTGATTGGTGGCGGTCAAACTCTCTTTGGTGCAAGAGCTGATTTACAATTTGGTCCTTTGTATCTCAAAACATTATTTTCTCAAAGAAGGGGCGAAAGAAGATTTGTCGATGTACAAGGTGGTAATAACAAACAGTTTTTTGCCATCAGAGCTTATGATTATGCACAAAATCACTTCTTTTTGGATAATAATTATAAACCAATTTATAAAGAATTTTTTAGATTTGCTACACCGATTATACCACAAGCAGCATTACCTTTGTCAATCAAAGAATATGAAGTTTGGGAATCAACTAACGAATTGATAAATACCTCAGTTTCTAATGCAGTTGCACATGCTACACTGCCACCTTTACTTTATAACCAAAAGTATGGAAGAGTATATCTTGATGCACCAATTACTGCTGGTATTGTCGAAAGAGGTAGATTTAGAAGATTAGATACAAATCAATATAAAATAGATAGAAATTTAGGTCAGTTAACGATAAATAATTTAAAAAGAGATAGAACTTATGCCGTTGCATATAGAACAGAAAATGCACAAATTGGCGAGGCAGATGATTTCTATCATGGTACTTTTACAAATAGTGTAAGTCTTAATGATACTTTAGTTCTGAAGTTAATTTATAGACCAAATTTACAACCGGGGTTTGATACACTATGGTCTCGTCAGATGAAAAATATCTATACACTTAATGGTTCAAATCTAAATCCAGCAGACACCAAAGTAAGTATGTGGTATTATAGACAAAGTAATGACTCAACTGATATACTTGAAGGTTCGGCTGATAAGTTGGTAACTATATTCGGTGTGGATAGAGTAAATATGGCGGGTTCTGTACCTCCAGATGGTATTTTTGATATGAGACAACCTTCATATTTCTTTAATCCAAGAACAGGCGAAATTACTTTGCCAAGTGTTGAGCCATTTAGAGAAGGGTTGAGAGACTATTTCGAATCCAAAGGTACGCCAGAATTAGCTGAGTTATATGTTTTTAATGATGTTTATGATACGACATTTGATGTCGCAAAAAGAAATACAGCAAGAGATAGATTTGTTCTTTCAGGAGAATATGTTGGGTCAAGTAGAAATAGTAATGGTAGAATTGCTTTGGGTGCTTACAACCTGGCGCCTGGAAGTGTTAGAGTAACATTAAATGGTGTCGAACTTAAAGAAATGACTGACTATATAGTTGATAATTACACAGGTACATTGACTATAAGAAATGAAAGAGCATTATTACCAAATGCAAATTTAAGAGTTGAGTATGAACAATTAGATGTATTCATTGCCTCCACCAAAACCTTAGCAGGGGTGCGGGGTGATATTAAATTATTCAAAAATCGGAGTGCGGAGGCAGATTTTGGATTTACCTTGATGCACTATGACCAAGCTGCTATTCAAGATAGAGTAACAATTGGGCAAGAGCCGGTTTCGAATACTATGTTTGGATTTGATACCAAATTGAATTGGGACACGCCTTGGCTGACAGATATAATAGATGCATTGCCATTTTATGATACAAAAGTACCTTCAAATATTAATTTGGGTGCCGAATGGGCGATGATGTTGCCCGAACCAAATAAAAGAAAGTCAACTATTGCCTCAGACAATGGCGAGTCAGTTGTTTATGTAGATGATTTTGAAGCTGCTCAAAGGTATGTTTCTTTGGGACTTAATCCAAATCAATGGTCATATTCTTCACAACCAATTGATGATTTGATTGGTTTAGATGATTCAACAAGAGCAAAGTATAGAGCACAATTATATTGGTTCAAAAAATTTATACCGTATATTCCAATAACTGACCCATATCCAGAGCAAAATAACGTTTCTGGTAGAAATAACATTGCGCCATTGGAGATCTTCTTCACTACTCGTAAGCGTGGTATTTATAATAATAATCCAGAATTTTTGGATACTGATAATCCAGAATTTGAAAATATTAGTCCAAAATGGATAGAAAATCCTGATAATAGACAAAAGGCTTGGGGAGGGATGCAGAGACTAATATCTTCATTTAATACTAATTTTGATACTGAAAATATTGAATTTATTGAAATAATGCTTAGTGTTACTGCTGAATCTGGTGCCAAAATGTATTTGGATTTAGGGCAGATAAGTGAAGATATCATACCCAATCAGAAGTTAAATACCGAAGATGGAATCACTCAAGGGAGTCCAATTGCAAACGGACGTATTGACCCAGGGGAAGATGTAGGTATTGATGGATTATCAAATATTGAAGAAAAAACTAACTATCCGTTTCCTTTAAATTTGGAAACAGACCCTGCAAGAGATGATTATTTCTTTGATTTCTCTAAACCCGATGAGCTAAGAAATGAATTAGATTTCGCAAAATATAATAATTACGAAAATAATTCTACTCAAACAGAGGTTGGACAATTCCCTGATACCGAAATTATGAATACCAATAATGGTCAATCTATTTCATTAGATAATAGTTATTTCCGTTATGAAATTAATCTAAATACAGATTTAAACAATAATTCACAAATTATTGGTGGTAATCCAGATAAAGGTTGGTTTTTGTATAGAATACCAGTACGTTCACCCGCCAATAAAGTTGGTAATCCTTTATTTACAAATATACAATACGCAAGATTGGTATTACAGGGTGGAGATGCTATTGTTAGAGTTGCTGATTGGAGATTATTAGGTTCACAATGGTTGAGAATAAGTAATTTTCAATCAAATGTAAATCCAAATGATAGTGTTTTGTCCATTGCATCTGTGAGTTTATTCGAAAACTCAAAAGCACCAGACTTTTATACATTGCCACCTGGCGTTAGACCACCAAGACAAATCAATAACCCTGACCCAAGACAAGACATTAGATTTGACGAAAAATCTTTGTCTGTGGGAGTTAATAATCTTAGATTTGGTGAAGAAAGAATGGCGGTAAGGATTTTCCCGAGACAAGATTGGTATTATTACAAACAATTAAAATTCTTTATGCACGGCGATGGTTCTATGCCTGTTAGTGTCATACCTGGTTCTGTTCCAAAGGCATATACTTTTTTGAGATTTGGTACAGATTCAAGTAATTATTATGAATATAGAAGACCACTTATCAGAGGTTGGCAAGATTTGGGTATAGACCTTCAAAAATTGACAGCAATAAAACAAGTTAGAGATACTTCCAACATTACAAGTCCACAAGAGTTTCCAGTCCCTGGCGATGAATTTGCGACTTTTAAAATTAGAGGAAATCCAATTTTAACAAGAATCAACTTCGTTGGTGTTGGTGTGTCTAATCCTGAAGAGCGTTTTCCTAATGAATTAACTACCAAAATATGGTTTAATGAATTAAGACTAATAGAGCCAGAAGATAGATCACACTCGGCTGGAGTTGGTAATGTTTCTGTCAAATTAGCAGATTTGGGAAATGTAACGGCTTCATTCAATCGGTCTTTGCCCAACTTTCATAGATTAGAAGAAAGATTTGGGAATAGGTCATTGTCGAGTTCATACAGTATAAATATAAATGGAAATTTGGAGAAGTTTGCACCCAAAAGTTTTAGTGGAATGAAAATTCCAATTACTTACACTCGTTCAGAATTTTTGGAAGACCCTGATTTTGTTGCTAACAGTGATGTAAATCTAAGAACAGCTGCAGATGCTGCAAAAAGTAGTGCACTTGCCGCTACCGGCAGTCAAGACCAAGCACAAAGAGCTTACGATGAGGTAATAGCCAAAACTCAAATATTAAGAATACAGGACAGTTGGGCTTTGACAGGAGTGAAACTTGGAATACCTATTAAAAATTGGTTGATAGATGACACATTCAATAAACTAACTATTGGCTATAGTTATGCTCAAGAGTTTGAGCGTTCACAATTATACAAAGAAAGATTTAATTGGGTGTGGAATGCAAAAGTTGATTATGCTAACAATATCCCAGAATTTTTAGCTTTTGAGCCATTCGGTTGGTTGTCATCTGTTCCAGTGATTGGAGATTATGATAAATTAAAACTGAATTTATTGCCATCTAATATAACAACAAGTTTAGGGTTTAATAGACGTAGATTGACTGAACAGTCAAGATTTTTGAATTTCCCTTCTCCTGTTTTGAGAGATTTTACTTCTACTCAATCTTTGCAATTTTCTTGGAAATTAGCACAAAATGGTTTTTTAAATCCAGTAATTGATTATACTGTTAATACTACAAGCAATTTAGTAAAATTTGAGTTAGATGAAAATGGCAGACAAAGAGAAGGCAATATGATTGCTCAACAAATTTTTGGAAGTGGTGGTCTAATTAACTTCGGTGATGCCACAATCCATAATCAAAATATTACTATTAATATCAAACCAAAATTGCCAAGTTTTTTGGGAATTAGTAAGTATGTTGACCTAAATGGTTCGTTTGCCACTGATTATAATTGGAATAGCCCTTTGGAGCCTGACCCAGAAAGATCTAACATTGTAAAAACTGCAGGATTTTCGAATAGAATTAGATTTAATATGCCCTTTCAATTAATGCAATTAGGCGAAAATTGGTTAGGTAAGTCTTTCAAACAATCTCCAATGAATAATAACCCTGACACGAGTACAATTTTACAAAAAATTGCTCATACGATTAGATTTATCTTTTTTGATTTTAATAAATTAGACTTTGTTTTCACTCAAACAAATACTGCCAATACCCCTGGTATATATGGTGGTACAGGTTTCACAAATTTTTGGAGCAGAGGTTTCACAGGTAGAGATTCCCGTGAAATTTGGGGACCAAGTTTCCCATATCAATTAGGGCTTACCTCTCACCCGCACGGTGGAGTTAACATGGGTACCTCTGCCAGATTCCCGTTTGTAAACTTTAATACTGACCCAGGTATTAGAGCTGCAAACGCAGTGCTACAAGAAAATTATACTCAAAAATCTAACTTCACAATCAATACTTCACGTCCACTTTGGGAGGGTGCAAGATTAGATTTGGAATGGAAAACTGACTTGACATTTAATCGTAATCAAACAGTAAGAACTGATGAAAATGGTGTTCCAACTTTTACTAATATAATTGCAATGGAATCACTTCAAAGGTCTTATGTTACATTCCCAACATTCTTTGGTTTGAATTTATTTAATAATACAATTGATAACGTAACTAATATTTTTAATGGTAGAAGAGCAGTTATCGAAGTGAACGAACCTAACGAAACAGCAAGAAACGAACAGTTACAAACTGCACTCGCTACCTCGTTTTATGAAGGCTTGGAAGCATTTAGTCTTACCGGTGGTGGAGCAGGTAGATTTTTGCCAAGTCCAAACTGGGGTATTCGTTGGGAAGGATTAGAAAAGTTAGAATTATGGTCTAAATATGTTGATAAAATTCAATTTGAACATAATTATCGCTCTACTTATGATGAAGCAGTTATGATAACTGATAAAGGTAGAGTAATACAAAATCAACAAGTAAATTTTGGGTTTTCACCATTAATTGGATTTACTGTTAATTTCAATGAAAAAGAAATTAACGGTAAAGCTTCGGCAAATATTAAGTGGAATAGTACTAGAGGATTTAATCTTAGTTCTGCAGCAAGAGCTACAATTTCGGAACAATCAACAGAAGAAATTAGTATTTTGGCAAATTATACAATGAAAGGCTTTACATTTGCACTTTTGGGTATTGATATGCAAAATGATTTGGACTATAGTTTCTTCTTCTCTTGGAAAAACACAGGCAGAGCTGCCTTTAATATATTAGACCCAAATCCAGCACAAAACAATCAAGGAACACCAATTCAAGGTAATACAGTAATCACATTGGAGCCAAGAGCAAGATATTCAATGAGCAATAGAGTTACAGCGTCATTATTCTTGCGTTATGAAGCCAATCTAACAGCTGGAGCTGCCCAACCAGGGTTTTCTACGACTCAATTTGGCTTAGATATTAGACTATCTTTAGCCGGTGGCAGATAAAGAAAAAGTAAGGAAATAGTAGAGATGGATAGTGATATGGAAAAGAATGAAATAATACTTAGATAAAAGTAAATAACATCTTCACTTTGAAGAGAGTGCAGATGTTATTCTATCAGAAAACCCTATAATCCTTGTTAATCAAGGTTCAGAAAATATTTTCAACTCTCTTCTCATATCAATCTTATAACAACATACTCGGAAGAGTATTTTCGTAAATTGCTTTTAAGTCAGATACTTTTACGTTGATTTCGTTGTTTATATTTAGGGTGCCGTTATTCACTTTCCCTAAATGTGTAAGGTTGACATTGTTTTCATTACAAATTGCACTTAATTGCACTGTTTTTTCTGAATTTAAAGCAACTACTACTCTCGATTGGCTTTCACCGAATAATTTACCAAAATTTATATTTTCGATATTAATATCTGCTCCTAAAATCTCTTTTCCGGAGCCAATTGAAGACATTGCCATTTCAGCAATAGCAACAGCCAATCCACCTTCACTTGTATCGTGGGCAGCATTGATTATACCATTACCAATTAATTTTAGAATTGTACTTTGTAAACGGCATTCTTCGTCCAAATCCAAAATCGGAGAATTACCTTCAATTTTGTTAAATAATACTTTAATCAACTCGCTTCCGCCAAACTCTTCTCTATTATTACCAATTAAGAAAATTTCATCACCAACATTTTTAAAGTTTAGAGAACAAGTTTTATTCAAGTCGTCAATAATCCCGAGCATACCAATTGTTGGAGTTGGATAAACTGCCGAATTTTGCGATTCGTTATGGAAACTAACATTACCACCGGTAACAGGAGTTTCAAACTTTCTACAAGCGTCTCCCATACCTCTGATTGCTTCTTTGAATTGATAAAATACACCTTTGTCATAAGGATTACCAAAGTTTAGACAATTTGTAATTGCAACTGGTCTTGCTCCAACACAAACAACATTTCTCGCTGCTTCGGCAACGGCAATTTTAGCACCTTCATAAGGATTTAGATACACATATCTACTATTACAATCAGTGGTAAGTGCAATTCCTCTCCCTGGAATTTCTTTAATTCTTAATACCGCTGCATCACCTTTAATATCTACAGTATTAGTTCTAACTTGTGAGTCATATTGTTCGTAAATCCATCTTTTAGAAGCTATTGTAGGTGAATTTAATAATTTTTCGAGTGCAGTTTGATAAGTAATATTTGAAAAATCAAGAGTACTAAAATCAAATTTATGTTTTTCGCTAATATAAGCTGGTTCTTCGAACTCTCTTAGATTCACAGGTGCTGCTCCACCAAGCACTAAATCGTCAGCGTTGATATGACCAACTTTTTTGCCAAATCTTTTGAATTTGACAAATGGGTCTTCTGTGATATTTCCAATTTGAGTCATCGGAACGTCCCATTTTTTGGCAATTGCCAAAGCTTGTGCTTCTTTTCCTTTTTCAATTACAACTAACATTCTTTCTTGTGATTCTGAAAGCATAATTTCATAAGCACTCATACCTTCTTCTCTAAGAGGCACTTTATCCAAATCTATTTCCATACCAACACCATTTTTGGCACTCATTTCAGATGTAGAGCAACTTATCCCTGCTGCACCCATATCTTGAATACCAACAACGACACCAGATTGAATTAATTCAATTGTAGTTTCGACTAATAATTTTTCTTGGAATGGGTCACCAACTTGAACTGTTGGACGCATATTTTCAGTTTCTGCATCAAATTCTCTTGATGCAAGTAATGAAGCTCCGTGAATACCATCTCTACCAGTATTACTACCAACAATAAACACAGGATTACCTGGACCTCTGGCTCCGGCAGAAGCAGTTTGGTCTGCCTTTACAATACCTGCTGCCATTGCATTTACTAATGGATTATCTTTATAACAATCGTCAAAATATACTTCACCACCGACAGTTGGCACTCCAAAACAATTTCCATAATGGCTGATACCACTTACCACACCTTTAACAATATATTTAGTTCTATCATTATCCAAATTCCCAAATCTAAGAGAATTTAAAGCGGCTATTGGTCTTGCACCCATTGTAAAAATATCTCTCAAAATCCCGCCAACACCAGTAGCCGCTCCTTGGAATGGTTCGATTGCAGATGGGTGATTATGGCTTTCGATTTTGAATGCAATTGCATAACCATCTCCAATATCCACTAATCCAGCGTTTTCTTCACCAGCTTCTACTAATAGATTTTTGCCAGAACGAGGAAGAGTTTTTAGTTGCAAAATTGAATTTTTGTATGAACAGTGCTCACTCCACATAACCGAAAATATTCCAATTTCTGTATAAGTTGGGATTCTTCCCATTTTGCTTAGAATACTGTTATATTCTGCTTCGGTAAGCCCCAAAGAAGTAGCAACTTCTAAGTTTACTTCTATTTCAGAATATAATTCACTTGCAGGGATATTAGGGATATTAGATAAATTTGAATTGTTTTGCATTTTTAGACCAATTATTTAGACCAATTATAGTTAAAGTAATTTATTTTTTTATTTTTGATATTTTAAATCTCAATTTCATAACTGACGAATACAAAATTAACTCATTTGAATTAAAGTTAATAATATATATAGAATAACAATTTTAAAATATGATTAAAGATGATTAAAGTATTATTTACCACCCCAATAATTGATTTTGGAGCATATAAATTAATACTCCAGCAATATATCCCAAAAGCGCCAAACCAGATATATTTTTGAGGTACCAAGCAAAGTTTATTCTTTCCATTCCCATTGCTGCCACACCAGCAGCAGAGCCAATAATTAAAATACTGCCACCAGTACCTGCACAAAAAGCCAGAAATTCCCAAAAATAACTGTCAGTCGGATACACAGATAAATCATACATACCTTGAGCGGCTGCCACAAGTGGAACATTATCAATTATTGAAGATAACAACCCAATAGAGATGACAATTACATTATCATCTTTGAGAGTATCGCTCATCCATTTGGCAATATTAGTCAACATACCAACAGATTCTAATGCCGAGATGCTTAATAAAATTCCCAAAAAGAATAAAATACTTGGGGTGTCAATTTTTCTTAAAGCATATACAACAGATAAATGGTGTTTGTGTTCATCACCTTTTTGGACGTGTAACATTTCTGTTATTACCCAAAGAATACCCAAACCAATCAATATTCCCATAAATGGAGGTAAATGCGTAACGGTTTTGAATATTGGTACTAATACCAATATCATAACTCCAGAATAAAACACTATTTTCTGTTGTTTTACTGTAAGCATTTTATTATTGTCGATATTTAATACTTCTGGTCTCTGAATATCTCCTTTTAATCTAAAAGTCAAGTATAATAAAGGAGCAATCAAACAAGCCAAACTTGGCAGTATTAATTTGTAAATTATAGTAAATGTTGTAATCTGACCGCCTATCCATAACATAGTAGTTGTAACATCACCAATCGGAGACCACGCACCACCAGCATTTGCAGCAATTACTATTATACCTGCAAAAAATAATCTATCTTTGTCAGTATTTATTAATTTTCTAATTAATGAAATCATAACAATTGTAGTTGTCAAATTATCCAAAATTGCAGACAAAAAGAAGGTTATAAATGCAATTATCCACAGGAGTTTAATTTTATTTTTTTGGTCAATACTTTTGGTAATTAAATCAAATCCATTGTGTGCATCGATTAATTCTATTATTGTCATCGCACCCAACAAAAAAAACAAAATACCAGAAACATCACCCAAATGATGATTTAGAGATTCTATAACTAATTCTTTGTCTGGCGAAAAAAGTATATAAATAGTCCAAAGTAAAACTCCAGTAATTAAAGCACTGGCAGCTTTATTTACTTTGATAGTATGTTCTGTTGTTATCGCCAAGTAGCCAATAACAAAGACAATAACAATTAACGTTAGCATTTTGGTTTGATTTTTAGTTTAAGGATAATAAATATAATAAAATTAGATTAAAATTTTAAACAAAATTATATACTTTTCACAAAATTAAATAAAATATTAATAAAAATATCAAGAAATTTATATAAATTAATAATTTATTTATTTATTTTCGACAAATATATTTGGTAGTATAAAATTTTTATATTATTTTTGTAATCTTATATAAATTCATATTTTATATTTTGCGGCTGATAGATATGGATTTAGTAAGTTAAATTGTTTTTAGAAGTATTAAAAGTATTTTATTTGAATTAAATTAGCGTAAGTTAAAAAAAATAAACAGATAATATTTTATAAAAGAATTATAGTAGAATTAGTTAGTAAAATTTAAACAAAAGAATTATAAAATTTAGTTGGTGTAAATAAAAATGAATTATACAGGTCCAAAAGTTAGACTTTCCCGTAAAATCAACGTTATGTTGACTCCAAAAGCAAAAAAAGTAACTGCTAATGGTAAAAATTATGCTCCAGGACAACACGGTCCTTCTAAAAAGAGAAGCAAGTTGTCTGATTATGGAAAACAATTATTAGAAAAACAAAGATTGCGTTTACAATATAATGTAAATGAAAAAAAATTAAGTAGCTACTACAAAGAAGCTTCAAGATTAACAGGTAACACTGGTGAGCTTTTAGTTCAATTGTTAGAAACTAGATTAGATGCTTTGATTTACAGAGCTGGTTTTTCGAGAACATTATATGCTGCAAAGCAATTAATTTCTCACGGACATATTTTTGTTAATGGAAAGAAATTAGACATTTCTTCTTACAAAGTAAAATTACAAGATACTGTTTCTGTAAAACCAAAAAGCAGAACTAATGATAATATTCAAGAATCTTTAAGAAATACAGTTGCTCCTCCTTATATGGAAGTGAACAAAGCGGATTTCGCTTTTAAATTATTATATGCTCCATTATTGAATGAAGTCCCAATCCAGTGTGAAGTGCCATTAGTAGTTGAATATTATTCAAGATAATTGATTATTATAGAATTTATAAAAAAAGGTTACCATTTGGTAACCTTTTTTTTGTATCTATTTTTGTCTAGCTCAATTTTTATCAAAACTTATTCTAAAATGTACTACTAAAACTTCTACCATAAATTAAAATCTACAAACTTCAAAATAAATTCATTACCCACGTTGAGTAAGATAAACTCCTGCCAAAACTAATATTCCACCTACCACAAAATACATTGAAACAACATCACCAAATAGCAGGAAAGTCATAAGAGCGGTCAATATTGGTTGGAAATTATTAAAAACAGACACTTTACTTGCGTCCATTTTGCCCAGTACCCAATACCATGTCGCATAACCAACGCCCGAAGTAATT
>Ga0209284_10003901_pt1 | contig 17631 bp, 14 predicted proteins | sample FRY03_FD_187211 | JGI IMG/M metagenome (GOLD analysis project Ga0209284, IMG submission 187211) | Freshwater microbial communities from Lake Fryxell liftoff mats and glacier meltwater in Antarctica - FRY-03 (SPAdes) (version 2) | ecosystem: Environmental > Aquatic > Freshwater > Ice > Glacier... | reverse complement strand
CTAAACGAGGACTGTAAGTCCAAATTACGAATGTATCGCACTGCATCTACGACAAACTGGTTGTAAAAGTCTCTGTTGATTTGAACTTCCACGGTGGGTTGGTCATAGACTGTTTGTAATAGATCGGGCATCTTTGTTCCAAAGGCAACCTGCCACACAGTGTGGTTATTCTCCTCCTCCCCGGCGGTCATGTGCATTTTACACGCTAGAGTCATAAGTTGAAGTGCCGTTTTCCTTCTTTTCTCGGACTTGAATTCCAACCTGCTTTTCGATACAACTAGCGAGCTTATTTGGGTATAGTTGTTTTGAAAAGTATTTGTTCCTAAGTCGAATTCAGATTTCAGAGAATGGAATGTCTTACTGTTTGTAAAGTCAAATATCACTTCACCTATTGCTTCACTGTTTCCACCTTCTCTTATTTTTGATGATCTCCATACCCATGTTGTGGCTTCTTTTTTCATCTCTTCAAATAAGAAAGGATGTTCAGAAAAAAATACGGTCGGTGGCTTTTCTACAAATTCCGATACATATTCTTTTTTATTGGCATAAGTCACCCTCTTGACATGCCTTTCGTCAAGTATAACATCTTGTGCAAGTCTTACATGAGATATAGGGTTTTGTTTTTCCAACTTACTCATCATCTCGTCGTATGTTTTTTGATAATGCTGTTTTCTATATTCCGTATTTTCTTGCACTTCATTTGGATTCTCTGGTCCAACGACATCACGAATTGGTGGAAACTCCGAGACAGGTCCATTTTCAAGGTCTGGTTTTGGTTGCTCTTCTTCTTTTTGTGCTGCGTTCTCGTTTTTGTTTTCTGTTTGCCCGTGTTTTTTTGCTGAATATAATGGCTTTGCATCCCTATCCTTCTTTACCGCAGATTTCGGAGGCATTGATATGGCGACACTCCTCTTATATATTCAAATAATGAGATGATTGATGCAAAAAAAATCAGAAAGCATGTACGCGGTGTTTTTGGAAGCACGAACCAGCGGGTCAGTTCGCGAGAGACCACCACAAAGTGCTAGAGCGGAACGGCTGGGAGCATCTCGCGCAAGAGGTTCTCATCAGCACGCCACGCCGCTTCGGAAAAACTATTTCGGTGTCGATGTTTGCGGCGGCGATGATGTGGGCGGCGCCGAGCGTCGAGATCAGCATCTACAGCACGTGCAAACGCATTTCTCAGAAGTTGCTGCGGAACTGCATCAAATTTTTCTACGAGATCTGCAAACAGGACCTCCCGAGCATGGGCTTCAAGGTGATCCGCCAGAACATGGAGGAGATTGTGGTGCGTGGGCCTGGCGGCGAGCGCGACATGCGCATCGTGAACTCGTACCCCAGCAAGGTGACTATTGCGCAAAAGTCTGCAAAAGTCTGCAAAAGTCTGCACAAGTCTTTCAAAAGTCTGTCATACGTGTGCGAAGCAGCGAAACGTCTCTCAGTCGTTCACAGCGGATGCGCACTTGCTGCACGACGCCCGACTGCACGTTCATGAGGTAGCAGCTGGCGAGACCCACCGTGCCCCCGAACTTGAACATGTTGTGGTAGACGGAAGACAGTGGCAGTGTGTGCGGCGACATCAAGTCTATATTATTGTGGCACAAGAAGAGGTGCAGCAGGTGGTATTGGTCGGGTTGGGCTGCACAGTACCCACCGCTCTCCGTGCCTACGAACATGTGCACGCAATGCTCCCGGGCGCTGTCCATGTATGCGTGCGAATCCACAACTGACATTGCAAGGTGGCCTGCGGTGCTTTATAATCAAACCGCAATGTGATACAAGTACAGTATCACAAAAATCACAAAACAATCCGTGCAAGTGCGCATCGCCCCGAGGAAAACGTCGGACATGGAGATGCGCGTGTGCGCTGGCATGCTAAAGTGCGCCAGGCCCTTGACCATAGACAGAGACAACAAGCATTGCGGCAGGAAGCCCGGGCGAAAAGTGCTCGACAGACCCCTTGTTGCCAAGACAACGACGACGGTGCACGCGGCGGTGAACAGGCTCATCACGACATGGTTGTGCACGGTGTGTAGCATTTCTGGAATCTATGGTCCTCTATATACCCTCGTGCTCTGCTTGTGTCTGATTTTATTGACGACGGAGGCTGGTGGGCACTCACGGCAAGACCTCGCTGGGGGCGGTGGTGTCCCGCCTGCGCATGTACATTGCCAACACGTGGACGAGGACAAGTGCCACCATGCTGACGATGCCTGCGATGCGGTTGGTGCGGTCGAGCGGGGACATATAAACAAACTGCACAAAGCAGGCCACGGTCAACGTGACTACCAGATCGAGCTTGTGGCCCGTGCGAATTGAGAGGCACATGATCATGACACACATGATCTTGACAATGGGCTGCACCACCACAAGCACAAATACAGAGCCGCGATCGTACAGCGCCATTCCTCGTGCGTGCAGCATCACCACGGGAACGCACAGCAGTACCAAGGTGTACAGCGAGCTGTGGATAGTGTACAGTATCTTTTTCTGCTCCCCCGCGAAAAACACGGGCCAGGCTATGCCGGCCAGAACACTCGTCACTCTGTTGAAGGTGTATTCAATTTGTTCGTTGGCCGCCGGCCCATCCCGGCAGAGGTACATCACCGCTATCATGCAGTAGCACGACACGAAAACGAGCAGGTCAGTCACCTCGAGGCGGGTCACGGGGCTCTCGCTCCACATCCGTGAGTGCATCGACTCCACGAGCCAGCCGCCCACAGCGCCCACGGTAAACAGAAAGACCAGCTCGGGCTGCGAGTAGTCAAAGGCAACCATGGTCTTCCACAGCAGGAAGCCGGTAGCGTGCACTTTCAGGATGTGACGGTCGAGAGCCTTGGCAGAGACAAACGAGATTGCGCTCGCCGTGACTGCCTCCGGCTCGGGCACCAGGCACGCCTGGTCGTCGTCAATAGCATCGTACTGCTGGTGCTCCCGAATGCTGCTCAGAATCAGAGTGCATGCTGTGTACACTAGCAGCATTGCCGAGGCCACAAGGATCTGCACAGCCGGAATGAGCGAGGAGTGTTGTTGCAGAATCAGCACCCCGCCCCCCACGGAGTGCAAGTACTCTGACATGCCCACCGCAGCGGCCACGTACAATCCCAATTTCGTCAGAAAGACAAAGACGCCGTGCATTCAGCTCGGGCTCGAGGTGTAATATATTGAAAGCAATACTTAGCGGCGTAATCAGATATAAGAATTGGATCCGGGCCAGCAATGAAGGATCTTTTTATATGCTCGCCAGAGCATTATCGCTGCGACCACGTGCAGCAATATATTGCAGACCGCTGTATGGACATTGACAAACAGTGGATATACCATCTCATCGACGGGCACAAGGCGTTCTCGTCCGAGGTCGTCTTCATTGACAACGCGGAGTGGATGCTGTGCAAGGACCTGCATCCTGGCCGCGACACACGCTACCTCATCATTTTCAAAGACCATACCCTGCGCACGCTGCGAGAGCTGGAGAATAAGCACCTGCCCATGCTCTCGGAACTGCAGTCGCAGGTACAGGCCTTCTTGTTGCGACTGCACCCGCAGGACTGCTTGAAATTTCGCGTCTTCTTCCACTACATGCCCAGCGTCTTCCAGTTGCACGCGCACGTGAGCATGCACGCGAGCCCGCAGCACACAGTGCGCAGACACCACATGCGACATGTGATCAGCAACATTCAGAAAGTCTCGCACCACTACAAAGAGGCTCTGATCCTGACCACCTCGACGGCCTGCTTGCGCACAGAGCGCCCTGCAGGTGTGCGCGAAGAACGAATAACACAGGCCCGTATATTTCAGCGTGCACGTATTCGATGTATTTAAGAAATTGAGATGCAAGCCCAAATGTCATACAGCGCGGGTATCGCCCAGGCCACCGGAACTCGTCTCGATTCTGCGGCAAAGCACACAATGCCCTGTAAAATTGACACTAATATGATATTATCTTGGATGACCAACCAAAGCAACAGCCGCCTGACCCTTCACCAGAACAAATACAAATACTGTATGCAAAAGGACGAACTCATTTTGAACGTAACACAACGCCTCAACAGTGAGGGCAATGTGGCAAGGGGATATCCTGCAATCTTGTCCAGTCTGTGTGATTTGCACCCAGATATCAAAAATTATTTGTTTGCTCTGTACTCGTGTCAAAGTGGTGCTATTTTTATGCATTTTAAAAATAATGCTGCCAACATATTCAATCACAACGTGAAAGAGGGATATTTAGAGAATGCCAGGACATTTTTGAAATTGGAGACAGCAGATATGGAAGGAAAATATAAATCAAATTTTATTGCAACGATGGAACGTTTGCCGTATTTTACAGCACAGGGATACGGACTCGGCACCGCATGGGCTAGTGAGATCAGTGGCGACACGGTGGGAACAGTGTTGGTGGGTGGAATGGTGACAGTTAGGAACGGTGCGTTTCCCTGTCGCGCAGGTCAGGTAGTTCAGTGGTATTTTGACGAGGAACATGTAAATTTTTCCAAACAATTGCAAACCATAAGGCACAAATTAATTCTTCCTGGGGAAAGAACTGTTTCCTTTGATGGAGATGAAAATAAAGTCCAAAACGGAGATGCATCTCAGGACAATCCGGCAAGAAAACGAAAAACTCAACAAGAGAAGACTTACGACACAGTTGGACTGGGCCGCCACGAGGTCAAGACAGGAATTGCGCTGCCGAAGCCGTATGTACTTATGCAAGGACAGGATGTTTTTGGCGACAAAATCCGCATATTTGCAAAATGTATGAACGGAGGCCGTCCCTTTGACCAGATAGACCTTATGCTCATGACACAGAGTTTATAATGTAACTTTATTAATAAATAATTTGAAATCAATTGTCTTTGCGACTCACACGTTGCACTCGTACTCGACCTCGATCCTTGCACTGAATGTGTAGTCTCGCCTGCAGATGCCCTGAATCGCCGCGGTGAGTTCCTGAGGATCTGCTCGCATGATGATGTCATGGGGGATTGCGGACATGATCTCGTCGTTCGTGTTGATGTTACTCCAGTCATTCTTGTGAATGCGGTGGATTTGCACTGTGAAATTGTTGAGGTCGCGAGTGCTGACCTTGGAGAGAACCCTGTTGCGTAGTGTGTTGCAGCAGGTCGACATGACCTGCTTGGTGAGCTTGTACCACTCGCCGTCGATGAGGGGCTGTGTGGTAATGTCCGCGTTGAGCAGCTCCGCGTTCTGCTTGAGAAGCTCAATGACGGGATGCGACTGACTGACGAAGAGATACGGCTGTTGATTGACCTGCAGAGTGCCCTGCGTGTCGAGATTCGAAGCGTTGTACTGCGGGTATCGCGAGCGCCACTCGATTCCCTCCGTACTCGAGGCCTCTGCCTCGAAAACTGTAATCGGCGTGCTGTTGTGACATGCTGAGAGACAGGTGAGCGCAAAGCGCTGCCCGTTTTTGGTGGCCTCCATAGAGGGGATGCACGAGATGTTCACGCCGAGGTTGACCGGAAAGTCATTCTTGGTCTCCAGCACTCGCACGCGATGGATCACTGCACTCTGCAAGACAGACGTCGTCGTGCCCATGTCCGGCGCGGCGTCGAAGACGTCGGCAACGCCGAACACATCGCCCGACTTGCCATTGATGGGTGTCCACGACGCTGACTCCGTGCCCGCCGTCGCGAATTTCTCCATATTGCCACGGATCATGACCTGCAGACGGCGAGTGAGGACCACCTGCTCGCGTGCCTGGTTGTTGTTGACGGACATGTTGGTGTCAGTTTCCATTACAGGTGTCTGCGTGGCGCTTAAATACGAGGCCCTGTGTTTAGTGCACGCTTGTATCTGCCCCGACAGTCTGCTGTGTTAGCTCAACCGCACCGTCTCCAGCGCTGGCATATCTCGCGCGCATCTGTCCCCAGCGGTCTTCGCAAAGGCCGTACACGCGCTGTGCTTTCTGCTTGACCAATACGCTCATATGTGGCTTGACAAATGTGTCGTACGCACGCGCGGAATACAGAAGCAGCACCGGCATGACGACTGACACCAGCGCACTATTGGCATACACTATGTCGTCCCCCAGCAGTATGCGAGCTGCAAAGTGCACGAGCGCGAACACGGGCCATGCAAAGGCGACGGCTGTGCAGAGCACTCGCAGCAGGCGCACGTCGTGTACATCGGGCACCGTGAAGATGTGCTCTTGCTCTCTTATTTGCAGCTGACACAGTAGTATAATCCCCAACATGCATCCTTTGAAGAGGAAAGCATGCCCGGAGTCAATGCACTCGTTGTCCGCGTACATGCGCAGACACGGAGGCGGTGGAGACGCTCTTCCAAGCTCGGCCCACCACATACATCCGTAGGCGTACAGCAGTGTACTTCCACAATCGTGCAGAACCTGGTGCACACACAACACTAGTGGAAGCTTACTGTGCAAGAGATAGGCTGCATTGACGCCCATATTGAATTCGAGCATGCGGTATGAGATTCCTGTGGCGCTTGCATGGAAAATACTACTTCCAGAGTGCACCATGGCAGACACATTCAGTGTCAACAGACACACCAGACTGAATATTTGTGATGCATACATTGCAGACAAGCCCAATTTCGACTGGAGATATTTGTTTCCCCGAATACCTGCAGGCGCCAGAACACAACACCACAAAAAGCACAATACAGGCCATGCAGCGACATTCAGACTATGGGGTCCTTCCGCGTGAGTGTCGAATAACCGCAAAGCACTCGCTCCCTCAAAGAGCGTGATAAGGACTTCAGCCGCACGAAAACGCTGTTGGTCTATCTTGTACAGAGACCCGAACACTGTTGCAGCCACGGCTGCAATTACAATGTCTGAGTAGAGGAATATCAATACCTCGTACATACGGTTGTCGAACACCGCTCTATCACATATAAAGTACATATGGCTCAAGGTAAAACCGACACAAACAAACATAGCGGACAGCACATCCAAGGATGCCACGTCAAAGACTCTGATCACACTGTCTATCGAAGATTCCTGTGCAGAGAAGCCCGAATAACAGAAGGTCATAGACGACAAGAATATGTATGCCAATAGCAGCATTTTCAGGCAGTCCAAAAGCGACACGACGTAGCAATCTATTCTCGTGTCTACATGCACCACTGTGTCATTGGACGATGTCGAGAGGGCATCGAAGGAGTCCACACCTGCTGTCTCCATTTCGAGATGAGAACATGCTCTTTTTATACAGCATGTAATGTTATCTGCAAATTGTCATATCTGTGTATATAAACACGGCATACAACACAACAATGAGACTGCTTGCTGTTCTTCTCCAATTACAATGTTCTTATGCGTTTGTCAATACTCCATGGAAAGGAACTGTTTACCCTGTTCCAAAAGTGGAAGATACATTCTTCGAAGTTTTTCGAACAGAAAATATCGATCCAAGTTCAGATGAATACCTACAGTATGACCATTTCTTCCCGTGCAACAATTGTTTGCACACAGCAGAAAAAGCCACTCATACAGAGTGGATCATTTCACATTGTAGTTATCTTTATTACCTGACGCGCACAGAGGCAGACAAAAATATTAAAAATTTGCAAACTTTTCCAGGACATGTACCCGATGATAATACTTGTTCTGAAAAAACCTGTTCATGGGAGAGAACGTTTTCGGCAGAAGCCGTGCAACCAACAAGACCACAGTGCACCACCGATCAGTGTTCATTAGTTTCCAGCCACCGCACAAGTGCATGCACACTGCAACCTCTGCAATATTCAGTGGCGCCTGTGTTTGACTACAGACACATGCAATGGTCCGGCACTGAACTAGTCAATGTTCCTTGGAAAGTGGGATTGGATCCCGACGAAACTACAACGAGACACGAAACCACAATGTCGATAACCTTGAACATGAGGAGGCAATCAATCATTGTTTTTGGGAAGAAGAGAATCAACAAATACACATACACCATAAAGTCCATTTCATATCATCAATGTGGCACAGGCGCATCCTCGAGTCAACTGCAAAACATCATGGCGTTGATCGCTCCTGTCTGTCTGAACGATAACATATGCACGTCATATTATGATTGGCGGGTGAGGGTCTTGGGTACGATGCCTGCTCACAACAATGCTGCGGATCGCGATGCAATGCTGTCCCGCCAATATGTCAATTTCCAAATTCCATCGCAAACCGAGTTGTATGTGTATTCATCCATGGACGACTGCATAGGCAGGACCAGTGATCTGGGAACACCGATCAGGGCACACAGATATCAGCTTCACGCTGCCGACTTGCATACTTACGCGTGGAGGGTCAAGTTGTCCTCTGCCACAGACAATTGCGGCACTGGGTGTCTTGATGTCGACAAAAAGAGAACTGCTCTGCTCGAAAGCTCCGCAATGGGATTTCCTTTTTTGTGCTCGCATGGAGGGCCCTTGCAGGAAATCAGACAAGACCGGCAGTTCTGCAACAAGGTCATACCTCAGTGGAAAAACTGCGCAAAAAACCATTATGTGCTAGATTATGTGTGCGTAAGGTGTGACAAGGCCACTCCCTCACGCACACACGGGGCAACCCCACAACTGGTTTGTGCAAAGTGCGCAACAGGGTCGTACTTCAACAGGCTCTTTGACTCCTGCGTCTTGATTCCCCGTGGATTCTACATGAACGATGTGCTGGTGTGGGGCTTCAATGGCATCAACAGTAATCTGTGGAGTCCACTCACCCGGCAATGGGAGCCATCTGGTGTTGCCGGGACGCATTACATGGAGTACTACCTCGAAGATAAAGACAATTCTATTCTGCTGCTCGTGCCAGAAGACGCCTACAGCGACATAAATGACAAGTTAGTTTCGTGCGATAGTTCCGCCATGGAGATTAACTACAGGTACAGAGATAACTGCGGGCCAGGTGTTGGGGACCCATGGCTTAATGATCAGGGAACACCCGTAAAAATGTCCTACGCACCTCGCAACGTGCTGCTTGAGGTGATGCGAGGAGGACAGGAACTTGACTGCATTCCGTGCGGAGGTGAAGGGGTTGGTGAAGGCATGTTCAACTCCTTGTGTCGTGCAAACCAGGCCGGGGGGCAGTGTGAAGACTGCACGGCCACATGTGAACTCGCGAATAATTATTTATGGCACACAAAAATTGATACGGGGTGCAGAGACGACCAAGCTGTAACCAACACAGTCTGCCAAAAATGCGATGTCATGTCAACCAGCGAAAATATATTCCGAATCGTCCTTGGATGTGGGTTTACCATTTTGCCTCGTTGGGACATGGTGACTGGGGTTCCCGATACAGCAACTTGCATATATCCGCCTCCGTCAAACCCAAGCAAGCAGTGCCAGGACATCAACAACAAGCCTTTCTCGCGCAGCAATAACTACAAAGGGCGAACATCGTCCGGTCCAATGTACCTGCCGTACTGCCCGTCGGGCTACTTTGTGAAGGAATCCTGTGTAATCACGGCACATACTCCCTGGCGGGGCGAGTGCTGTAGTGCTTGCCAGCACTGCGCCGCAAACCAGCAAAAAGTGGACAACTGGCAACCTTGCTCTGGAGCCACGCAGACAGACACCGAGATAGGAATGTGCACTGACAGCTGTTCGACGGGGTTTTATCAGAAGGACGGGATGTGCAAACTATGCCGTGCTGCGTGCTTCTGATGTGTGGGCCCTTTCTTCATATAAGCGTACGTGCGTGTCTCTGCAAATGGAGTCGCCTCTGAGCGAATTCACGGGGCCTTTACTGGAAACGAATTTGAATCTTCGCCTGCTCTCGTGGTGCAGGTCATTTGACGCCGGCACACAGCCGGATCCAAAGACACAGCTGAATGCCATGCACGTTGTGGGCTTGAAGCTCAGCAGCGACATGCACTGCATGTCGCTGCCGGGTTACGACGAGTATAATTTGACGGACAGATTGGGACTAGAGACTCCTCTTCCGTTCGAGCAGGCCCTCGTTAGCGAGCTCTCTTGGCAACAGCTCGTTGACCTCATGAGCACGATGCAACTGGAGTTCAAGAAAATCATGATCTGGGACGACATGATGGGGTACCACACCCGATTCTGCTTTATCTTTCTCATCAAATGCCTGCTGAAGCGCGTGGGCTTCTGGACTCGACATTCATGGCGCCGTGCATCGGGAGAGCACGATCACGATGTGCTGGACGGCACTTTGAATGTGGACGACAAGGGCTGGCACGTGGTCAGTGTTCCGTCTATAGTGCACCTGATGGACGTTTTGCATGTCTTTACATCACTTTGCAACTCGCTGATCTCCGCAACAGTGGTGCACAACGACGATGCACACAACCTCGTCAAATTGCACCCACACCACCACGAAGCCTCCCTCGACGACTTCTATCTCAACTCGATTGTCAGCGACACGCCGGTCGGAAGTGTGGTGCAGTACTCACACCGCTTCCAGTTTTTGTTCCACAGTGTCACACAGGTCGTGTATTTTCACTGGCCCTCCTACCGCCGCAGCCTGCAACTGCCGCTCGAGGAGATCCGCAAGCGAGATGCCTCTCCGCAGAGCCTGCTGCCTATTCTACTGCAAATAGATCCCTCAATCACTGTTTTGCACGAGCACACCGGGGCCCTGCTGTCGTCTCCCGAGAACACATGGGCCTGGATAAACGTAGCAGGCTTCTATGGACTCCGTGGACCGCAAGACCAGCTATTTGTAGCTCGTGATCTGCGGGCACTGCTACTGCACCACGAAGCTCTTACTTTGTCAACACGGCACTAGACCTTATATGCGAAGATAAGAACTTCTAAAATGCAAATTAGCGAAATGATTGGGATATTCGTCTTGACCGAGATCTTTGTATGTGTTGTAGAGATTTTTAGTGTCGTTTTATGCGCTCTCTTCTCATTCTCGCTCTTCAGGGCATGCTGTCTACGGCGCTCGAGGTGACTCTATACAATAACAGTTCTCAGTGGTGAACTGAAAGTGCAATTTTCAAATAAATTTATTGGAACAATAAAACCAACACCTTCCTAGACACCCGTTTCTTATTCATTGAACTTCCTCTTCAGAACATTCGGCGTCACCGATGACAGAGAAACCAGAGTCGCTCTTTGCGCCGCCTCAATGCACGCAGCTCCAAGCACCATCAGTTTATCCATTCCTCTGGTGATGACCTGCGTCCCTTTCTCCATCTTGTACAAGCTCGCGTTTTCACTACGCATTACAAGACCTGTCTGCGTGTCGACTCCTCGCTCCAACAAGTCTGGTCCCGACACCAAGCAACTGGTCCTCGAGAAATTTCGTCTGAAGCGAGCAAGTCCTGTCTTCGTGTCATCTGTCACAGGCAGCTTACAAGACCCGGTTGAGCTGTCATACTGAAGGTATTCTTCGATACACTCTTGGTCTTTCAGCGAGCGCTCTTCCGGTGTCAGTTTATTCGTGTGTGGTTCGGGTGCAGGCACATACAGAGACGCTGAGCTGTCTAACTCTATATCCGCAATGATCCTACCTCCAAGAACTTCGTGTACTAGCACATGGACCACATCTCTGCAATGAACACATAACATCTTTGCGTTTTTATGCACGGAGGATATTCCGTACACCTCACGCACACAAACTGGGCATAAACTCGCAGCAGCAGTGTGCATGCACGCATTCTTGCCGTCCTTGAACAAGAGCCACGACTCCTTTCTCTGCTTTACCACCCGGCACTCGAAGCATGAGTCCAGCTCTGCGCTTGAAATGATCCACTTACCATGTTGCGGACAAATGACGTGCAGACGCTTGGCCTCTTTCACCAGCCATTGCAGAGTACCTGTTAGTTTGTCCAGAGCGGCAATTGACTCCGGCTCCGAGCAGTGATTCTCGCTGCTCACGTCTGAGGGCGGATCGTATTTGTCCATGGCAAGCACACGAATCCCACGGCAAGGTCTCATCAGCTCAGTCATCTGCGACATCAATTTGCACTTCATGCAGTGACATTCCACATGAACAGGGCATCGGCATTGAATACCAGAACATCCTTTTCCCACAAGGCCCCGGAGCTCGCCGTTGCTCGGACACCCTGTTGGCTTCTTACTTCGCCTTTTTTCACACGAACGACAGCGCTCTCTGGCGTGGCAACAGCGTTCACACCTGTCGCGACATGGCTCTGGCTTGTTTACACACATTGGACACCTACCTACGAAAAAAGGATGCCCCTCGCCCAACTCCGATCGCGCACAAGGACGGCCGAAAGGGCACTCCGGACATAAACAGACCACATGAGCAACAGCTGTACTAGCTTCGTGCATGTTCACACGCCCTGCCAGGGTGGGCATTTTAGCAATAATAGACGGCGCCGCAATCCAGAAGCGCTGCATTTCCACGTGCAGACCAACTTTATACTTGGAGTGGTACATGTAAGATGTGCCTGCATTCTGGTTCAAGCCTTCACACAACCCGACTGAGCTGATCAAGAGCAGTAGGTCGAATTCTGGTGTTGGCCACGCCACCTTGCTCATGCTCCACTCTTCAAAATCTGTCTGCAAAAGTGCTTGGCCCTTCCGACAAACAGTGGGCAAATAGTCCTGGCAACAGCCTTTCCTACAAAAACAATCATTTTCGCCACAGTACTTACAACGGTAGCACTTGATGCACTTGCACTTGGAGGCCTCGTTGTAGATCCTCTCTGCCATGTGCATCAGCTTTAAATCCCGCCCATTGGCAACACTCACATGCTGCATAGACTTCTTGGCATCGTGTAGAAATTCTTTCAATTTCATTTCTGGTTCGATCGCAACCACGTGTCCAAAAAAGTTTTTCCTCCAAGACACCCATTCGAGGTGAGAACGTGCCAGAAACTCGGTCACAAATGACATAGCAACCGTCTCGTACACCAATTGCTGCAAAAGATCTATAGACGATATGGCAAGGAAAAGGTCATTCGAATCCAGACAATATCGGTCTGCTCCCTCTGCATACCGCATCCACAGGGCTATTACATCCTTGGTATACAAACTCTCCAAGTCCATAAGAGAATTGACATCACACGCTGTTTCGCTGTGGCATCGCGGCATCGCCTCTTCAGAACCGTGTGCAAAACCACGCAACAGATAAACTGATTCAAAAAAAAGAGTGATTGAAAGTGCTGATTTTGTAACTTTTGTATCAGTATATATAGACTTTTTTTTTTTGGTACAATCTGAGATCCACAATTTATGTCGATTTTTCCGGATTTCAGAATTTCCGGAAAAACCCTACAAAAAAACACTAACATTGCTTGTTATGTATAATTTGCATCGAGACAAGATGATGGTGTCATGCCACAGGAAAGCAGATGCGCCTTTGGTAAATTACCAGGACTATGGCCAATTTACGAACATGTGTCAGATAGCACAAGATCAATATAGCGAGCTCATTGCTAATGTATTACACAGCAGACGCCAAATTGTACCAGGAAACCAGTGGCCCGTGTTCTCACAACGCGAACTCATGATGATTGGACTTGGCGAATTCTGTGACCTCAGAGAAGGAGGCATGCGCATCCTCCTGCGTCTCACGAAAGGGAGGGGCCTTCGTTTTTGCCACACGTTGAACGACAATATTATCAACGCGGTTACCACGGCATGCCGCACGTATGTGAACACTATCAATACTCTGCGCATGCTTACCACAGACGTCACCTTCGTCGTCAACATGCAAGCCATGATGGGTTGCATGCTTGACGCATTCATGCTTTCGTGTGGAAACTGCGACACACACACCGGCAAAATCGGACATGAGCTCTTCAAGCGCAATTTCGTCTTGTGGGGTTCTGCATATAACCCATTCTTGACTTACTGTCCGCGGACACGTCTTCCTGAATATATGGTGGCATTTGCAATGGTAACTCACGAAAAATTGCAGTCGAAGACGAATCACATTTTGAAAGACGATGTTCTGCAATTAATTTTCTCGTACCTACACGGACCAGTTCACTTTATATAATTTGGCACCAAAATTCTGTACCAATAAATACAATGCCTATAAATACACCACCCAGACACAAAGAAACCAAGTGAAATCTCTATAACCAAAATTCTGTACCAATAAATACAATCCCTATAAATAGACCACCCAGACACACAGAAACCAAGTGAAATCTCTATAAAGATGCACGAGCAAGACATAACAGATATGCAAGTAGACAACACGGAGATTTCCCTGGACTTGGAATCCTTCCCACAAATATTTGACAACGCACTCATGGTGGAATTTTACAAGAAGAGATTTCCCTGTGCTCTGCCTCCAGACGTGCAAATGGTTTGCGCCCTCTGCATGAATGACAAGGTCACCACCTCCTTCAGCACTATGGAAGAGATAATCTGCCAGGGTGAGGCTTGTCAACAAGTTCGCGGTGGAGGCGCTCGCACGTGCTTGTGTGAGCAGTGTGCTGACGAGAACAACCTGAGGATGGAAGTAGCCATGAAACGCAAGAGCGGCATTTTCCCCAAGAGGAGCTATTTTTGCCAGTGTCCCAATGAGAGTTTGGTTTATGTGAGGAAGAGTATTGTGATGAAGGGATACGCAGAGGACGCAGACTCTGTTTATCCGCTCTACAACGAAACTCAGATGGCCTATCGGATCGATGGCAGCATTTTATTTACGGAAAAGCCAAGCATTGAGCAGCTCCACAAGGACCCAGAACTCTTCAAGCAGCATGTGCTATCATCATTCCTCGTGCAGAATGGCGAGAAAGTCGTGAAGACTACTTTCAACACCAAGCCCGAGGCCAGCTACCCTTTGTACGGAAAGGACAAACCAATGAGTGTCACCTTCATGTTGGACAAGAGGAAGCAAGCACTTCGTCTTGTCGTGGGAATGCCTGCCACGAACGTCATGGTCAGCAAGAACAACACCACACGTGGAGGTTCTGGCAGCAGCAGCGCTGGGGTCACCATTGACACCAGTGACAACAACGACAGTGGCATTTTGAGCTTTTTGATTGACTTGCCCCCAAATGAAGATGTGCAACTCCTTGCAGAGGGGGTCCTCGACAAGAGTGATTCGCATCTTATCTTCAAAATGTTGAAGGAGGGGCAGCATTCGGCCTTGCCATCATTCTGTCCGATTCCCGAGCTGAACATCATGACTGCCATTGACGTCATGCCAGCAACAAACTGCCCGTCGGGTGCGGCAGAGCCAAAGATTCTCACCAGACTGGAGGCCTCGAGACTCGAGGTCAAATTGGCGGAAGAGGCATTTTTCATAGGCCTTTGCACAGAAAGTGGATACAAGTACACCGAGAACAAGGACACGCAAAAGTACAGTGTTATCGTCAACACGGGCACAGAGTTATGTTTCGAGAACATAGAATTCAGCTCACGCATCCTGGGCTTCGGCTGTCAGGCAAGGTGCTGGGACTGGCACATTGTTTTCTTGCGAGCTGGCAACACTGCTTCACAAACTACTTTCATAACATTGTACGTGCTGGTCTCCCACGCACCCACCGCCGGGGTCTGGGTGATCAAGCAGACAGAGTACATCGTCGATGACTTGGACGACTGCAAGAGCTACTCGATGATGTTTGGGCGGGACTTGGGCCCTTATCAAATGGTGTCTCACGACGGATACACTCTCTCGAAGTACATATGGCCCATGGAGAAAATGCCTGTGTTCGGAGGACACTCCGAGTACTCGAATGCTCTTCTCAGATGCATCACCACAGTACCCGAGTCCTACGGCCCTTTCATGTCTGAACTCTTCCGTCAAAATCTTTTGACTGTCTCGCAGGTGAAAGCATCCTTTGAAGTCCACAACAAGAATGAGATCGAAAAGGACAGGAAGGGTAATTACGTCATGCTCGCCAAAGCAAAAGTTGTAAAGAACTCTTCTCCTGCAACTTACATAGTTCCGTGTAAAAGGAATCCATTGATTGTGGGGGCTTCTGCCTATGCAGCTGTCGAAGTACCTGTTTTCAAAAGGGCTTTCAAAGGATTGGGTTTGCTGACATTCTCGGCCACAGAGCATTCTGACAAGGACGATGAAGAAGGACAGATTATACCTCAAATTCACTTTTCAGAGAAAGAGAATATGGTCACAATTCTGGCTCACAGTGGTCACTTGATTTATATCAAACTTTCCCGTGAAGTCGACACTTCATTCGAACTTGGTCCCGAGGGCCCTTCTTGCAATATTGCTTGCAAACTGATATACACAGATGCCTCATTGAATTTCGAAGAATCTGAATCTCAAGATTTTACATGGGGTAACGAGATGTGGACATTCGATTTCGGTGTCCTCGAAATGCATGCAAAAGAAGAGGACAATTATTATATCTTTAAAAGAACTTCCGACAACGCTAAAATTTTCGAAGTTTGTCTCAAAGTAATAGTGTAGGTAAATTGAGATTCGACAAAAAAAATATGAAAGTATGTAACTCTTTATGACGAACAATATACGGTACTAATATACGGTACCAATATACTGTACCAATTTATACCACAAATATACTGTACCAATAAACAAAATTGGTCTATATAACGACAGAGAAGAGTATGGAAATAATTATTTGAATTACAAATTTTCATCACAATGTTTTCTACGCCTGTTAAAAATAACATTCCTAGCGCAGATGCCGCCAACCAAGCTGATGCTGAAGGTTTCTTCGATGGAGTTCCAGGAGCTCCTAAGACCCAGCGTTCCACGCATGTGAACGGAGTCCCCCAAGATTCACGCGCATGCCGTGCCCTTAAATTCTAGTTTTTTGAATAAATTTTATTTCAAGACAAATTTGAATTGTTGACTGGTCTGAATTTAATTTTATGACACTTGAGATCAATTGAATTTTTGTTCTTTTGCTTTTTTAGATTGATTTTGATTTTGGAAGGTCTTGAATTGGTTTGAACCTTCGAATGAGAGTTTTTTTCATAATCCGGTAGAAGGACGCTGCGAACAGGCAAAGTGCAATCGTTGATGGAGATGATTCCTGAAGGATTGGGTTGACCGTCAGAAAACCAAGGAGGGACTCCATTTAGAAAGCATGTATCGTCACCAGGAGCTTTGTGAACATGCATATTGGCTGGCCAATATTTGGGTCCTTGTTCCACACACCATCTTAATCGCCTGAAAATCTCTGATGAGTGTTGGTGTATTGAGTTAGGTGTTTCGGCTTTGTTGTGGTAAAAAGTGGATTGCATTAATTATTAAGTAATTGTTCTTAAATGTTTAAAGAGAATTGCAGGTAGTTAACGGAAGAATAAATGAATTTTGATTGGAAGTGTATAATGAGAAAGATCAAAAATAAAAAAATTTATTGTCAAAATACTGGTTCAAAAATTTCTAATTTTCACAATGTATAGTGACACAAAAATTAGTACCATTAAATTTTATTAGTACTAAAATTAGTACCACTAATTTTATTGGTACAAATTTTAGTACCACAAAAAAATAATGGTACTAATTTTAGTACCACGAAATTTAGTGGTACTAATTTTAGTACCACGAAATTTAGTGGTACTAATTTTTGTACCAAGAAAATTAGTGGTACTAAAATTAGTACCACGAAATTTAGTGGTACTAAAATTAGTACCACGAAAATTAGTGGTACTAATTTTAGTACCACGAAAAATCCCATATTACTGGTACTAAAGTTCCGCTTTGGAAATCCTCAATAATATGGGTAGGGGGGTTAGGGAGCACACACTCCCCCTCCCCCCCCCCCCCCCCCCCCC
>Ga0209284_10003898_pt1 | contig 17637 bp, 20 predicted proteins | sample FRY03_FD_187211 | JGI IMG/M metagenome (GOLD analysis project Ga0209284, IMG submission 187211) | Freshwater microbial communities from Lake Fryxell liftoff mats and glacier meltwater in Antarctica - FRY-03 (SPAdes) (version 2) | ecosystem: Environmental > Aquatic > Freshwater > Ice > Glacier... | reverse complement strand
GATTTATCCAGGTCAGACATATCATGCAAGAACATGGAACGGGTATGCCCATAGCGCGACAACATCGTTTAGTATTCCCGCTTGTGCAACCCCCACCAATACACCAACCAATACCCCAACTCCAACCAATACCCCAACTCCAACCCCTATTATTGCAACTTTAACAGGACCTGCAGGGGGAACAGTTGTAAAGAATGCGAACTTTACTTCGACTTTTACACTGCCTAACATAACGGGTACTGGTCCGTGTACTCGCACTGGTTTAAACCGAAACAATTTTAGATTGTGGGTTTATCCAAATAGTCAAAATGAGTGGGCGAGTGTATTTCTACCAGCTGGCACCATGTCTCAAGGAAGCAATAATCTACTTAGTGTGACTCATAGTTTTGGAACGGCAGGAGCAAAGAAAGTACAGGTAAGTTGTTATACAACTCCCACCGATACAAGTACGATTCAATTTGGGACAACAGAACTAAACATAACTGTAGTTGAGCCAACCAACACCCCAACGCCAACTATCACTCCAATCCCAGCACAAATAGGCTCACTCAGAGTTACAACATCTGGTACAACATCAGGCACATGGCAGTACAGGAAAGGTACAACAGGCACATGGCTTCCTTCTTCTTCACAAGCATCAAGAACAACCGTGCAGAATCTTCTCGTTGGTGCGGATTATCAAGTACAGTTTACAGATGTTACAGGATACACAACTCCTCCAACACAAACTGGGGTACGTATCACGAGTGGAACAACAGCCAATCTCACCGGGACATATCTTTCCAATGACTTTGCGATTACAGAGCTAACTGTGAATTCAGCTAGTGCTCAAGTTGGAGTTGGAAAAACAATAAATATATCTTTCAAGAATACTGGGCAGTCAACACCAGGTGGAAGTAGGGTAAGACTGTATATTAATCAGAGTAGTACCTCACCGACCGATCCAGGTCCAGTTTCTCGTGGAGCATCTTCACTAATTCCAGTTGCAGATGGAAAATATACACAAGAATTTGTAGCTGGTATAGATTGGGTTCCTAACAACACTCGAATAGCAACGTATGAATTTACCCCAACTACAGCAGGTACATTGTATGCTCACGCATGGGTTGAACCTTTAGGGAGAATAAGTGAGATAAATGAGACAAATAACAAAAGCTCTGTGTCTTTTACTGTAGTTGCTATTCCAACTAACACTCCTATACCACCAACCAACACACCGCTACCTACAGCAACATTTACCCCAATACCAACAAATACAAGAGCACCAACACCAACAAACACCCCCATTCCACCAACCAATACCCCAACCCCAACCTTGACACCAACCAGAACACCAACTCCAACAAGTACGCCCATTCCTCCAACAGCGACCAATACTCCTGTGCCAGCTACCCCAACCCCAACAAACACCCCCATTCCTCCAACCAATACACCAACATCAACTCCAATACCTTCAAGAAAACTAAACGGCAATTTGGCAATTTCAGCCAACTCTCCGTCAAAATTTGGGACAGGAAATGCATATAAGATTGGTGCCGTAACAACGTTTACAACGACAACAAAAAACAATTTGGATATCCCTCAACGCTGTTACCTTCTGGCAAGTAATCAGATTTCAGATTCAGAATGGCAACCTTGGGCGCCCTCAAGTGGCACAGTAAAGACTGTAGCTCCAGGAGCCGATATTGGTGATTTTAATGTAACCTATGTCACTGCGTTAAAGTTTCCGCTTCAGAAAAGAGTCATGATGGAGTGTGGAGTTGGAGCTGTCACTGACGGGCGCGTCGCAACTGTCGGCATTATGACAGACGCCGTATTGTTCCATTCGATACAAACATTTATTTTATCCGCCAGAGGAGTGAGCGCGCAAGGCAGCGTTAGTCCTGAGTCTCAAGAAATTGAGGAAGGAGCAAGCTCTGCTCCAATTACAGCGACGCCAGAAAATGGGTATGAGTTTACTGAGTGGCGAGATGGATCCGCATCACTCGGTCGAGATAATCCGATCATCTTGACTCAAATGAACAGAAATCGCACCGTGACAGCAGTGTTCTCGAGACTTACTGGGACACTCAAAGTCACAATCGATGATCCAAAGCCCACTCAAGCAAAGTGGCGACGTCAAAGTGCTACGCCACAACAGTCTTGGCGGCAATCCGATGGAGAGGAAACAAGCATATCTACAGGTACGTACACTATAGAGTTTGGATCGGTCGATGGGTGGAGCATAGTCTCTCCCTTGCCAACCATCACCATTTCATCAGGATACAACGAGCTGGAAGGACGTTATTATACTGATCCAACCGGCCCAGTCATCAGCATCACTCCAAACGGCGGATCGACACCGAAGAAGAGTTTTTCGGTCACCGCAACCGCAACCGATGCCCAGACAGGTTTGGACGGAAACCTGAAATATATTTGGAGTACCACTACTACAGCTCCAACCGATGACTCTGCATACACCGGATCTGTGGCATCATCGGGGATGATTGATTCACCAAGCGGGGAGACAGGTGATTATTATCTTCATGTGAGAGGCGTGAACAGGGGAGCTGTGAGCACAACATTTACCTCAAATGTATTCAAAATAGACAATACGAAGCCCGCATTGCCGATCCTAGATCCTACACCCGGAGCTTTTGATACGACCCAGTCAGTAAGTATCACGGGAGAAAGCGGAGATACCATACGCTACACACTCGATGGTTCAGAGCCAACCACTGCAAGTGCCGCATATACGAGCGCCATCTCTATTGCAACCACAAAGACCATCAAAGCAGTTGCCATTGATTCTTCGGGCAATATCAGTGACGTCGTAACTGGAGAGTATGTGATCAAAGGGAAATTGAGTCCTCAGGTCACCAAGCCAAGCGCACCATATGTTGGCGCTGTGACCGAAGATTTATTCAAATGGCAGTATAAATCTGGAGATGACTGGATTGACCTGACTGCAAATACGTATCTTATCCCAGGGACATACAAAACGCGCCTAGCTTCAGTCATCGGATATTCTGCCGATCCTGCACTTGAGCAGGACACCGTGTTGGCATCGGGAGCTACCATATCATTACAGGGAAGTTATATACTCAGCACCTACACAATCACAATTTCGGCATCAGCAAACGGGACTGTCGCCGGTGGTGGAGGAGTATCGCACGGACAAGAGGTCATACTTACCGCAACTCCCAACGCGGGATATGCATTTGTCGAATGGCAGGAGCGAGGTCAGAAGATTGTAGATGCACAAAATATCGCAGTTGGAGACGTGTATACATTTACCTCAACGGAAAGTCGTGACATCACTGCTGTCTTTAGGCAGCAGAAGGGCTCAATAACAGTCATGCTCGGAGGGGATCTTTCTCAAGATAGCATACTTTGGGGATGGAAAATGAATGAAAATGACGATTGGACAACAACTGGTGGAACAGTCAATGATCTTCTGGTTGGCGACTACACAATCTACGTAAAACAGATTCCAGGCTATCTCTCTGCACAATCTGTATCAGTAACTGTGCTCGATGAAACAGATGAGGTTGTGACGATCAGTTATATTGATGGGTGTCCTGGATTCGAAAACGGGAATGCTTCCTGCGACGATGACGGTCTCGTAAACGGCGATGACTATCAATGCTGGAAAGATAATTATAAGAGGCAGCGCAAAGGACAAGTGCTTCAACAATTTGCAACATCGAGTATTGTATTTCTCGGACGAACAATCACGTGCCAGACAGCAGACTTTGATGGAAAAGATGGAGTCACACTTCTTGATTTTGCCATCTGGAGAGTACACTATGTGAAGACTGTCGTCGCAACTCCAATCCCGACCGTATTGCCCACTCCGACGCCTACCAGTGAACCGACAGCTACCAGCACACCAACAACTACATTAACGCCTACTAGTGAACCGCCAGCTACCAGTGCACCAACAGCTACCAGTGCACCAACAGCTACCAGTGCACCAACAGCTACCAGTGCACCAACAGCTACATTAACGCCTACCAGTGAACCGACAGCTACCAGTGCACCAACAGCTACACCAACAGCTACAGCAACCCCCCCAACAGGCAGCACGCCAGTTACAAAAATAACGACATACTATAAGATTATATGAATATCTATACGCCACACGACAATACATTCGTTGCACAAGCCCACAACTTTACTCCGTTGAAGCTTCCTCAAAAGAAGCTATTTCATATTCCAGAGCTGCCACACATCCCAAGAAAACTATTACTATCTTTCATAGTTGGCGTCTGCACATTTGGATTTCTTGGCTGGTATGTGAATACATATATTTATCGATTTTTTGCCAGTAGTCAAGTCGCGAAAGTCACAACATCGGTCAAAGATATTTCGATTGCCATTGGGGAAGAGTTTACTGTGACATTCAATGTGAAACCCGAACAACTCCAGGATTTTATTTCTGGTGCCGAAATGAAGCTTACATACGATCCTACATACCTTGAATATGGAAATGGGGGAGCGACGGGCTTTGTCCCAGTGTCAGATGCAGCGTATGATATTGTTGATGAGATTGTTGATACAGATGCTGGAACGGTGGACATTGTGCTTGTCAATACGTCAGACGTTGAGTATTCATCGCATCAATTTTCATTTCTCTTCCGTGCCAAACAGGATTTGACCAATGAAGATGTGTTTGCGTTGCAAAATAAAGTATCGGTTCAACTCCAGCAAAATCCTGAATTTGTTGGAACTGCAGGTGGTGGAGCAGTCGAGTTTGAGTCGTCAACGACTGCCGTTACTCTGGCAACAATTCGTATTAATGCCGATACGAATCAAGACAGTCATCTTCTCATTGGAAATCTAAATCCACAGATCACATTTAAAGTACGGTTCCAGGGTATTGTGGGACTTCCCGCACATGCCAGTACACTTCAGACAAAAGTAACAATCTCGAGCGATAAAGGTGGTGCTAAGAATATCTCTGTTCCGTTTATTCCTCAAGCTGATGGGACATGGATCGGTAAAGCAGAGCTTAAAGATATAAGCAATCTTGAGACATTTGCGTTTACCCTCAAAGGTCCAAAACATCTTGCAAAAGTATTTTGTGAAGCCGATCCAACTGAAACGACTGGAGGCACATATAGATGTACCGGTGAGAAAATCGTCTTGAAAGATGGTGAGAATGTATTCGATTTCTCAAAGGTGATCATTCTTGCGGGAGATATCCCAACGCAAAACGGAATTATTGACGCTGTGGATATTGTTTATATTCGCCAGAATCTTGGAAACACAGGGGCAGACACGCGCGCGCGAGGAGATCTGAACCTTGATGGGATTGTCGATACGCAGGATTATGCACTTGTTTTAGCCGCTCTTGGATTCAAGTATGATGAAGAGTGAAAAATGGACTACTAAAATAGCATATTATTAGTTACCATTAATCTATGGAAGAAAATCAACAGTATGGTTCAATCAACTCAGCGCAAGCCGTGAGTGAGACACCACATCCTCGTCACGGCGTTCGGATGATTTTTATCACCTTTATTGTCCTTGCAATGGCTTTGGGGGGATATGTCATCCTTTCAAACTCTGAGCTTAAAGGTCGCATGCAAGAAGCCCTAAATCTGAAAATGATCATCCCAGAGAAAAATATTACTCAAAAAAATGACATTCAGATTTTTTCTTCTCAAATACAAGATCGACTCATTCCTTGGGTCGAAGTCAAGGGCTCAGATCAACCTGTCGGCCTAGGTGAGGAGTTTAAGGTGAGTGTTACTGCTTTTTCAGGAGGCCGCGACATCAACGGGTATGACATCCTTCTCGGGGTTGATCCTGAGCAGTTTGAAGTTGTGAGCGTGCAACCCGCGACCACTGACTTTCAGATTCAGTCATTTGATCGTGGCATGTATCATGCCATCACAGGGTATAAAAATCTTCAGGTGAAGACGCCGACTGTACTTGAAGACACAGCCGTTCTTTTGATCACGCTCAAGCCAAAAGTCAAAGGACAGCTTCTCGTAACAGTCCTTGCCAAGAAGGATCAAGAAAAGACACAGTTTATCGACAAAGATGTCAATGTCATAGAGCCACAGGTTGGATCAATGTTTATCACTGTTCATTAAATGCATGTATAAATCTTTTTTCGCAAGACAACTACTTCTAGGTGCAATCTACACCTTTGTTCTCTTGGTCTTTACGGGAGCGATCCATGCTGCAACACTCGAGTTTGATCCTCTTACTTCGTCTGTGAAGGCAGGAGAGACATTTTCAGTTGATATCACCATTAATTCAGGCACCGAACAGATTGTTTCAACGGATATTTACCTCAAGTACGATACTTCGCTCATCAGCCTCCAGTCTGTGACAGCAGGTGATTACTTTCCCGTTGCGACAAACACTCCGCAAACAAAACCTACCCATGATCTGTATATTGCAGGATACATTGTCAACCAAGGAGAGTATAAAACGGGAAGTGGCACAGTCGCAACCCTTGTTTTCAAAGGTCTTGCTACAGGGAGTACCAATATCACATTTGTCTGTGATTTTGCAGCGACTGAGACATCAAAAGTTGTCAAAAATGACACAAACGCAACAAACTCCATTGATTGTAGCACGATCAAACCTCATGTGATCACCATTGGAGCAGGGACTGCAACATCCACAACTACATCCACAACTACATCCACAACAACACTGCCGCAGAGTGGGGTACTTGATTCGATGCTCCAGTATGCAACGTATGGGGGCATACTTCTCCTTTTGGGCATTGGACTTCGCGTACTTCACAAGGTTGTTTAATTCTTTTCATTCACCCGCTTTACGCCACGTTATAAGAGGTGGTATCATGTACGTATGAGTTCTCTCTCTCAGCATGTTTCCACAATGCAGAATCATTTCACAAAGAAAAATCGTGCCCTTACTGTGGCATTTATTGGACTGACGCTCTTTGTTGGTCTTCCAGTCATCTTTTTTATCATTATGGCGATTCAGGGGTTTATAGCATCTTCAGGGAACGACACGCCGTTTGATGTGACTGTTTCATCCATCACACGTTCTGAAGCTGTGATCAGATGGGAGACGGATAAAAAAACCAACGGTACTGTGGAGTATGGGACGTCTCCTACAGGACAGAGTTCATTTGCCCCTGAAGTACGAGCAGACAGATCTCATGAAGTCATGTTGACGCTGCTTGCACCTTCTTCGGCATACTATTTTCAAATCACAATCAATGGGAAAACATATGACAATGAAGGAGTGCCCTGGACCTTCACGACAAAAACAAAAGATGGAAATGACGTTATTGAAGCAATTAAAGGTGTATCGACTCGTGTTGCGAGAGATTTAGAGGATGCAACGAATGAGGCAAAGCTTGTGAGAGAGGTGTGCACAGGATCAACGTGCCAAGAAATTCAACAGAAGTTAGGAAAAGGATGCACATCGACAGATTATATCAGGTGTCTGGGAGGTCAGCTTCCGACATCGGTGACACCAATCGCCGAAACTCCTGTCGCGTATCCAACGGCGACATCCATTCCATCACCGACATCAGTTTTAATTGATTCAAATGCCTGTAAATTAAAGGAGTTATATACATTAAATAATAATTGTGCAGTGTGGGAGTGGGCAAGTATAGCCGTTAGCCCTGATTTCTGTACTGCTGCTTTTGATAGATACATATTACAATGTAGGGATAAAAGATTTGAAGAAAGTATAGGCTCCAGTGATTACTCAGCTACGTATGTGATCAATAATTCAGCCACAATTTCCAAAACACTTCCTATTACTCCCGTGCCTGGTAAAACAATCTACTGTCGTTTGAGAGCAGTTGATGCAGATGGCACAGATGAGGGTGATGCACATGCAACCCCGTGGCTTCAAGCTGAGAAAAAGTGCGAGTAATCTTTAAAACCGATTGATACTATGGAATAAATACTCCGTTTAAAAAGGAAAGAATAGGATCCATAACGGTATGAAGGAGGGGAGTTCCATTAAAGGGGAGGATAAGCATGATGAGAAAGATAAATCCAAACCGCTGCAATGAGTACCACTCTTTTGACTGCTTCTCATTGAGGAGTCCACCAACAATTTTAAACCCATCGAGAGGGTGTACAGGAATCAGATTAAAGACTGCAAGAAGGAGATTCATCTGAATCATAACAACCAAGATGGAACCTATAACAAATGGAATTTGCGTACCAAATAATGTGTACAAATAGAGCACTACAGAACATAACAGTGCGACAACGAAATTCGATATAGGTCCTGCAATTGAGATAAGCGTCGTGTCTCGTTTTTCATGTTCTAGATTGAATGGATCAAACTGAACGGGCTTTCCCCAGCCAAAGCCGGCAAGGAGCAAAAAGAGAGTTCCATAGAGATCCAGATGAGCAAGCGGATTGAGGGTCACTCGTCCTTGAAGTTGCGGTGTGGGATCTCCGAGGTAATCTGCGGTCTTTGCGTGGGCAAACTCATGCACCGTAATCGCGATGATAAGTGCAAACGCAGAAAGAAAAAACAGGAATGGGTTTGAAAAAAGGGTCAAAATCATAGGTGGGTAAGAATAAGATTGTTATATTGCAATATGCACCGTCCTATGATATTATAAAATCTTCAAGATTACAAATACGTAAGCGTTGAATTATGGAATGTTATCACTGCGAAAAAGGTGTTATGTACGGCAGATCTCACACACATCATCGTGGTGTTGCGGGAGGTCGATGGAAAAAACGTGCTCAGAAGACGCAGCGACTGTTCCGCCCAAATCTTCAACCGGTGATCATTCTTGACCAAGGAAAAGAGTCTCGCGTGAAGCTTTGTATGAAATGTCTGAAACGTGTAAAGAAGGATATTGTTGATGGAAAGCGTCCATTTGTACAACTCAAGAGTATTCCTGCAAATATACTTGCAGCAGCTCAAACTTCAATTTCCTGAAGTTCTCCATTTTTCTCCTCATAGACTACTGATTGTTGTTCAAGTGCGCGTCTGGTGAAAAGAATTCCGTTCAAGTGATCGATCTCATGCTGCATAATGACTGCTTTAAAGCCCTGAAACCACTCTTCATGCACCACTTCGTCACTGGTTTGGTACTTCATAAGGATTCGTTGAGGTCGTACAATTGGCGACCAGATGCGGTCAATTGAAAGGCACCCTTCCATCGTTGTTTTTTCTTTTTTTTCATCCTTTGTGTGAGCTTCAGTATCTTCAATCTGAAGGATTTGAGGATTTATGTATGCGCGGAGTTTAGAGCGCTTATCAGGACGAGTCACAAAGAGCGCGAGATCTACCCCAATTTGAGGAGCAGCAAGCCCGACGCCTTCGGGATTGCGTGCTGCAAGGAGCGTGTCGCCCATATCACGAATGAGTTTCAAGAGTTTAGCGTCAAACCTCTTGACGGGCTTTGCACTCTTCAATAGAACCGAATTCGGGACTTTCACAACTGGTAGAATCATAGGAGTATTATAACAAATTGCAAATCGTCGATCGTGTAACGCACATCGTTATGCGTTATAATAAATCCATGTTAAAGCTATCACTGTGTATCGCCACATACAACGAAGAGAAATTCATTCATTACCCTCTTGAGTCTGCCTATGACCTTGTTGATGAGGTGATCATTGTTGATGGTGGATCTGAGGATAAAACAGTCGAAATTGCCAAGTCTTACGGCCCAAAAGTACGAGTTATTCAGGCTGATAACCCAGCAATGTTTCATATAAATAAGCAAAAAGCGCTTGATGCCGCAAAAGGGGATTGGATTCTCCAACTTGATGCGGATGAGGCCGTATCTCCGAAGCTGAAAGGGGAGATTCGTGACGCAGTTACGAATTGCGAATTACGAGTTATGAATGCCTTCTGGATTCCTCGTAAAAACTGGTTTTTGACAGGATTCCTGACAAAAGGTGGCATTTATCCTGACGCGACAATCAGACTTTATAAAAATGGATCAGCTCATTTTCCGTGTAAATCAGTTCATGAAAATGTTGAGGTCAAGCCACCTGTTATCCTCACTCCGACGTTACGTCGGGAGAAGGATCCATCACAGTATATTGGCACATTAAAACATGACATCCTTCATTATGCAGATCAGACTTTCGAAAGATATATCTCCAGATGGAATCGATACACCTCGCTTGACGCTCAGGAATTGCTCAAAAACAAAACTCGCATTTGTGCGCCTTGTTATTTTGTCGGGAAGCCCTTGGGTACATTTTTCAGTATTTATTTCCGTCACAAAGGCTTCATGGATGGGTTTCCGGGCTTTGTGTGGGCGCTTTTTTCTTCAATTCGTTGGTGGGTGATTTATGTGAAAGCTCGTTCGGTTAAGCACCAATCCTGAACTCCACCACGTCTCCATCTTTCATGAGGTAATCTTTTCCGACAATCTGTACTTTTCCATGCTCCCGAGCCTTGACCCAACCACCTTCGTCCACAAACGTTTGAAAAGGTACGATATCTGCTTTTATATACTTTTTCTCAAAATCTGTATGAATTGCAGCCGCGGCTTGTGGCGCGAGCGTTCCAGCGGTGATCGTCCACGCACGCGCTTCAAGCTCACCACCCGTGAGAAATGAGATAAGCCCAAGAGTTTCATACGCTTTTTTGATAAGTCTATTTAACCCAGTTTCCTCAAGATTGTATTCACCGAGATATGCTTTCTGATCTGCCTCGTCGAGTGCGAGAACTTCATTTTCAAGTTTGGCATTTAAATACAAGGTCGTAGGTCGTAGGTTGTGGGCTGTAGTATATTTGTCATCCTGAACTTGGCTCAGGATCTGATCAATACGATTTTTCAATTCATCCTGATGAGACAACTGTTCCTCAGACACATTAAAGACAAAAATCACCGGCTTCATCGAAAGCATATGGAGCTCTTTTGCAGCTTGAGCTTCATCATCGGTGAGCTCACACGTGCGCGCAGGATTCCCACCATCAAGATGCTGTTTGAGTTTGACCACCGCGTCCTGAAGATGAAGCTCTTCTTTGCTCGCCTTTGCTTGTGCTGCGACTGAAAGCTCCTTTTGTTTTGAAAGAGTCCCAAGATCGGCAAAAATAAGCTCGGTCTCAATGATCCCAATATCACGGAGCGGATCAACATTATTTGTGACGTGAAGTACATTCTCATCTTCAAAAAGGCGCACGACATGCGCAATCACTGCGACTTCACGGATATGCGAGAGAAATTTGTTGCCGAGCCCCTCGCCTTCAGACGCGCCTTTGACGAGGCCCGCAATATCATAGAACTCAACTGCAGCGGGGACAATCTTTTCAGTGTTTACTATTTTAGCAATCACTGGCAGCCTGTCGTCTGGCACCTCTACGACGCCGACATTCGGCTCGATTGTACAAAAAGGGTAGTTTGCAGCAAAGGCGACAGTCTTCTTCAGCAAAGCGTTAAAAAGGGTAGACTTACCTATATTTGGGAGACCGACGATACCGATACTCAGATTCGAACTTGACATTTTCTTGTGTGTTTTCAACAGGAATTTGTAAAGGAATGTGTCCCTGTATGGTAGCTATTCTACCATTTATTATGACCTTATTGATAACCTTTCGCACAATGGGGAGTTTCTTTTCAAAACTTCTATTCTTAAGAATGATGGTCATTTTGTCGCAGTACTCGTCTAAATCGGGCATGAGTATCTCTTGTGATGTGGTGGGGGAGTCATTATTATATTGCTCTAATTTGCTTGTAATATTGATCTTTTTAACCTTAATGTTAAATAGCTCATCTTTATATTGTTCAAGGTTAATAGCGCCTTCCCCATAAGCGGTTAGATAGCGCTTTTCTTGCTCTGAATACATATCAAGCTCTTTATTAAGCTCATTTTTGAGCATTCCTGTATCTTTTTTTGGCTGAAGCTGCTTCGCTTTCCAGATTTCAAACTGTTTTTCGATAAGCTTTCTATCAGTGAGCAGTTCGACAACAGTAGACCACACCTTTTCATCAACCACAGTAGCGTTAATTCCCTTATTGTGGCATTGTTTGGGCAAAGGGTAGCGAAGTATGCGATCTGTACATCTGTAGTACAAATTATGCGTTTTACTGTTGCCTTCGCCAGCTCTTTTTCGACCGCATGCACAATATGTAAGCCCTGATAGTAAATAGTCATTCTTTCTGTTTCGCATTGCAAAGGAATCGTTGAGTACAAGTTGCTTTTGTACAGCCTCAAACAGCTCTTTTTCAATGATGGGTTCTACTGCGATACCAAACCATTGATCTTTAGGATTATTGTGTCGACTGCTTTTCTTGATCTTCTTATATTTTTCATTCTTGGTAGGATTTTCTGGCACGATTGACTTTGATTTGTTGTAGTAGGTGATGCCGATATATGTTTCATCACGCAAACGCTTTGATAGGGTAGAGGTAGACCAGTATTTGTTTTTGCTCTTGCGCGGATATAGTTTTTGCTCATACAGCCTTTTAATTACTTTCCTTATTGTCATACCTTCAATACCGATCCAATGAAATATTATTTTCATTGTTTCAGCTTCATGAGGCACTATTTTGAAAAATCCTGTTCCTTTTTCTTTACCCTTCACATATTCATACCCATATGGGGCTTGCCAACCGAATAAAACTCCACTCTTTGCTTTGTATAATTTACCTCTTCTGAACCTTTCAGCTATCTTGATACGCTCATAATCATGAAATAATCCCATGACATTTTGAGCGAGAAGTGATTCGGGGTTTTCTCCGTTAATATCATGGAGTGATACGATCTTGATGCCAGCTTCTGTAATTTCTTTCTTTAGTATCAACTGATTTAAGAAGTTGCGCGAAAGTCTGCCAAGATCATACAGGTAGAGGGTGTCAAAAGTTTTATTCTTTATAGCATCTCGAAGCTCATCAAGAGCGGGGCGAGCAAGAAGTTCACCGCTCCAGCCATCATCAATGTACTGCAAGCTCTGATTAATAGTACTTCCGTCTCCTTGTGCTTTTGATACGATTTCAGCAATCTGAGAGTTTATGGTTTGTTCTTTCTCCTGACCTGAGGTAGACACACGAGCGTATAGGGCGGAAGTGCTCATTTCTTCACCCTCCTTTGTTCAATGAATTTATCAAAGTCGCTTTTGTTTACTCGTATGTCTTTTGACAATTTATATGCCTTTAAGTCTCCTCGTTTTATCCACCGTCTTACGGTAATAGGGGAGACATTGAATAATTTTGATATTTGTGTGGGTGATAAATATTCTTCCATAATATTACTTTATAGTATTTTATATAACATTGTCAACTGGATATTAAAATTTTTGGATATTAAATTTACTTTCTCTCTCAATATTCCTTCGTCTTTTTCGAAACCTAATTAAAATTGTGAAATAGGCCGCCGGATTTTTAATTGTTACTTGACCGCTTTCTTGACGTTGAAGCATCTTATTAATAGTTCGTAATATGGCTCTTGGGTTCCATTTTTGAGCTATATATAACCAATGATCCTCTTTACTAGGCCATTCTTCAAATAGTATTCCTAAATGTTGGGAGACTATGATTGGTGAAGTCCTATAATCACAAGTAGATAACTTTGAGATAACGTCTTTTTTATAAAATGCTAACTCCATGTTAACGTGTTGTTTACGAGCACCATTAACACTCTCATTACCATTAACATTTTCATTTCCTTGTGTTTCTTTATTAGTATTCTCTATGATAGGTGAAGACTCGGCTACAGCCTCATGAGCAAGCAATTGACCCCAAGCATCAAGATAAAGCCATTCTGAATCGTATTGTTCCTTATAAACTAGTTTTATTCGGCGAGCACACTCTGCGATGCTGAGAGTAGTTCTAACCTCATTTTCTCTACTGTTGATTTTCATTTTTTATTAAATTTTGTATTTCATCAAAAAGCATTGAATAGACATCGGTCAGTCTTGCTTCTGAATATTCGTCGGGAACATATTCATAACCAACTTCAATTTTTACTTTCATCCTATTACTTGCTCCTGCGTTCTTCATACGCTTCTTACTAGGCCTTCTACTAAGTTGCATGGCTTTATTCACCGGAGTAAATCCGAGTTTTAATATTCTTCATTTGATTAGTAAATCTTTCTGGCTCTACAGTGATTTCAGATCTCCAATACTTATCAACGAAGTTATCAAGCTCATCTGTTTGGTCAAAGACAAACAATACTTTTCGAGGATCGTTCCGGTCTATAGTTTTTATAGGGAAATCAAGAGAAAGAGCAGTAGTTAAACCCAAATCAGAGGTTTTATAGAATTGTTGATTGGTGATTATTTTTTTATCCATTTTCATAGAAAAAAGTTATTATTAACTTTATCTATGATAAATTTAAAGCATGATCTTGCTTCCGTATAACACTGCAGAAAGATGGTTTTAATGTGTTATTTGGATGAAGTAGATATAAAAAGTGCCTCAAAACGGGCTACTTCTTGGCTAATGTGTTGATAGTCTGGAGTAATAAGATTATGTCTCTGAAGCCATTTCACTATCTGCTTTTGAGTCAATTTTAAATGGGTGCGTAACACATATTGGATAAATCTTGTGACAACCAATTCATCCTTCCATTTATCTGAATCATAATAAGCAGGTAATAATTTTTGGATTTTTTTCCACTGATTTACATTTGGAAATTTTCTAATATCCGTATCCGCATAGATTCTAACCTCAACATATTGTTCTTGTGTTTTATCGTCCTGTTTTATATTTATTTCTGGACGAGGTTTTCGATAGATTATAGGTATGGGGCTAATTTTATCAAAGAGGATGTAATCTTCGATAGCCTCTTGCCAAGTATGGGGTGCTTTGCCTAAAACTTTCAAACGTATATTCGCGACTTTTTGAGAAAGTGATGGAAACTTTCTGCTCTTCCATTCCTTTATTTGATCAGAGTTAACATTACTTTTTTTGTCTAGTTCGTCTAGAGGGACGTAAATAGCTCTCGCAATTTTTTTTGATGATATTAAGTATTCTATAAACTTAGGTCTATCGATCAACTCATACAATTGTTGTTTTATAATTATAGGATCAATCTGTAGATCTGTTTTTATTTCATCCACAGAATCGTTAAATTGAGGAATAAAGCGCAGAGCATCAATGACTGAAGGGGGAAACATACTACGAGTTTTTTTATTTTTTATTTGATCTAATAAAAACCCCAGATCATATTTTTCTGTAAGGATTTTATCAATATCCAGATCAGATACATCTTCGTTCTTTTTCATTTTCATTTACCCCATTTTACCTTATAAGAAGTAGCAGCTGTATCAATAAACGAACTACAGTAGTTAGAAACCCTTGAAGAAGTCGGTCAACGTCATTCCTAACGCGTGAGATAGTCGCCAGATCGTATGTAGACTCGGTGAATAGTTTCCTTGTTCAATTTTATTTACGTAGGTATGATAATAACCTGCTTTTACTGATAGTTGTTCTTGGCTAAGTGCTGTTTTCTCCCGGATCTGACGTAGGTGCTTTCCAATAATAACTGCAAACTCCTCTTTTTCTTTTCGTCTTTCTGTTGGAGTGCCTTCATAGGTCAATACTTTCGGTTTCATACTTATCATTACATAAAAACCTGCTGTATTCTGCATTGCACTAGTGTGGTGGTTATCTGCTACAATAAGGAAGAGATATGAAGATAAAAAACCACCTCAAACTTTGAAAAAAACCAGAAGAACATATTACAAAAGCTAAAAATGTATAATATTTATCAGATCATAACCACTAAAATAACGACCTTTATTGCAGTAATAATAGTCGGCGTTACTGGAATCATTCCCGGGAGTACAACTGACGTAAATAGACCCATAGACCCCTCTACTACCCCCGCTGTTACGGTTTCAGAATCACCTTCTCCATCTTCTTCAATAAAACCAACTTTTACTTCAACAATAAAAACCAAGATCGAAAGCACTCCAATACCTACATCAAGCCCATCCACAGTGTCAGATTCTCAAACAATAAATAACCCTTCTCCTACCCCAAACACGCAACCTAAGACGTATTCAATTGTTCCCATTACCGTTATGAGTATTGGGACTATGGAGCCACGTATTCAAATAATTGCTCAAAAAGCGTATCAGGAATTTCTACAAACATCAAATCTCAATCAGCTAGACGAATCAAATCAAATGGAAATTTTAGTCGGCATATATGCCCGTATGCATCGTGCAGAAATTCCAGTAACTCAACAAAATGTAGATTGGATAAAGCAACAACTTGCTGCAACATCAACTCCCATCCCATTTCAGCCAGATTCAGCCATTATGACTAAATTAGACGAGCTAAGACAATCTCTTTCAAATATTCAAAATCAACCCGTACCTATGAATGTTATCGAAGGAAGAAAGCAAAGGGCTTATCAAGATTGGATGCAAAATAATGCCGATGTGTATGGAACTGTATCCGGCAATACTTATTATCTCAATCAGATAAGTTCAATAAAACAAGCATATGGAATATAAATATGAAAAACAATGATTAAAGCAAATAAAAATAAAGTGCTGATAATTCTGCTGGGAACAATTCTAATTAGTGGCTGGTTTTATTGGTTTCAATATAGACCTGCAAAGATTAGACGTGAATGTAGCAGGATCTCTAAAGATAAGCATGGATCAACTAGTGCTAGAGGTTACAGCAGATATAAAGCCGGTTACGAAGTTTGTTTGCACGGCAAAGGATTATAAATATGATCTATAAAAATCTTTTAATCTCTCAAGCTAACGAAGTTTCTCAATTACTTAATGAACATATTATTTCTCACAACAAAATGCTTCAATCTGCTGGAACAGTAAAAAGTCTATTTGAGAATGTTGACTTCTCAACAATCCATAAGGAAATAAAGAAAGTGGAAACCAATTTTGAACAGAAAGCATACGAGTTAAAAGAAATTAAGGAAGAACATTATGGAAGCTTTGCAGATGTATCAATGGATTTCTTTGATGCCCTTGAGAATTATTTCAATGCTCTATTTGAAGCGGTAAAGCAACAAAGCCTACTTTCATTTAGGCTACACGAAACAAGTAAAGGTTCTATTGGTAATAAACAGAAACTATCTTGGTCAGAATATTCCCAATTGACAAAAGGATATGATGAAAAGGTTAAAGCATATAGCGAATTGGGTGATAAATTTAACTTAGCATATCAAGAACTTGAAAGCGAGCCAAACGATTTTATAGACGATGAAGTTGTTGAAGAAAACCCGATACTCAATGTGCTAGGAATGGAAATAAATGACATTATGAATAAAAACCTTTATGATTGGGCTGAAACAGACTTAGAGACGTTGGAAGATCAAATAAAAAGAGCTACGAAAAGTAACAAAAATAAGGAAGAAGCTATAAAGTATATAGAAGACAAGATTTCTTACAGACCGGACAAATGGGTTGAAATAAGTGAAGTTATTGGGAATAGTTCTCTCCCCAGACTAATCAAAGAGGAATTTATAAGTTCAGTTATCAATCGGATGGAAAACCCGATCGAGGTCTTGGGAGAATCAATAGGTCCAGACAACCAGCCAATATTGTACCGCAAGGCAAAGCTGAACAAGCCAGAGCTCGCAAGACAGCTAAAGTCAATAGCGAAAGCATGGCACGAGGGAGACGTGAGGTCGGCAATACTGGCTCTTGAAAGTGATCTTGAACATGGTTAAACTAGTACAATAATATGAGAATTACATCAGGAACTAAACCACCAACAATCAAAGTAATGGGCATTGGAG
>Ga0209284_10003894_pt1 | contig 17678 bp, 19 predicted proteins | sample FRY03_FD_187211 | JGI IMG/M metagenome (GOLD analysis project Ga0209284, IMG submission 187211) | Freshwater microbial communities from Lake Fryxell liftoff mats and glacier meltwater in Antarctica - FRY-03 (SPAdes) (version 2) | ecosystem: Environmental > Aquatic > Freshwater > Ice > Glacier... | reverse complement strand
GCGTACACCAGGAGCTCGGAATCGTTACCCATCTTGTTTGAGTCGTTAATCTTGTTGAGGGTCAGGGTCACGTTATCGAGACGGGAAAAGTTGGCGGTACCGGAAGGCTGGTGAGCCTCCGGGTTGAGGGCGAAGGAGTAGGTGTAGATGTACTTGGAAGGGATCCTGGTGAAGTGCTGGTAAGGCTGGACCAGACGGAAGTAAGAGGCGTCGCGTTCGGTGAAACGGTCGTGGCCGTTGAACTGAAGCTTGCAGGTGTCGAAAGCATCTCCCGCGGGAACGGCACCGTCGTAGCCACTTTCGGCGTTGTACGTCCTCACTACATTAGTACCCCACTCGAGAGGCTCGGCATCTTGGCGTCGGACCACCCACACGAGCGCTTTCACCGGGTGGTTGAAGTTAAGTCGGAAGTTGGAGGAACGAGTGGTCTCGGGACCGGTGTGCTGGAGCTGTTCGATGAGGTACTCGTGGGATGACTGGGCGAAACGGCGACGCTCGTCGGTGTCGAGGTAGACGTAGTCGACAAAAAGGCGGGGGTTGGAAATCGCGAGATTCTTGGTACCAGTGCTGAGATCGAGCTTGCCTTGGTCGCGGAACTGGATGTTGACCTTGACCTCGTGGTACTGGAGGGCGATGAGGGGCAGGGCCAGGCCCGGGTTGCGGCTGAAGAAGAACTGCAAGGGAATGTACAACTTCGTGGATTCCAGAGGAGTGGTGGTACCGGTGTCGCGGCGACCGATCATTTCCTTGAACCCGGCGCGCTTCTCCTCGGGGAGGGTCAGCTCGGACCAGATGTCGAGCCACTCTCCGTAATGCTTGTCGATGCGCTGACCGCCAATCTCGAGCTCGATGTGCTCAATGAGGGCGTGACCGAGGGAGTTGACCACATCGGTGTCCTTATTGACGGTGACCTCGAGCCACATATTAGTGACGAGATCCCCGTTGCGGCTGATGGTGCAGGTCACGCGACTACCGAGGGAAGCGTTACCGTTGAAGGTTTGTTCGATGGACTCCATGGCAAAGTTGGTGTGGCGGCGGTAGACCACCTTAAAGAAACTGATTTCCGGCTTGCCGGTCAGGAAGACGTCTTGGGCGCCGTAGGCTACAAGTTGCATAAGTCCTCCTCCCATGTTTGTTTGTTAATATTATTAAAGCAGAGAAAAAAAATACGTAGATTTTCAACGTGATTAGTTGCGCGCGGTTTGCATTAGAAAAATGAAGCTAAAGTACAAACCACAAAAAATGAATCTTCAAATCAAAAAGTTCAACCCTAAAACGATGCGGGACAATTCGGTGGTGGTGTATATCGCGAAGCGTATGAGCGGAAAGTCGACGTGTGTAAAAGATATCATGTATCACAAAAAGCACTTACCGGCAGGTGTGGTGATGTCGGGGACGGAGGAGGGTAATTGCTTTTATCAAGAGTTTGTTCCGGATTTGTTCATCTACAACGAGTTTCGTTCCGATGTGATAGAAAAAGTCGTGGCTCGACAACGTTCGCTCATCAAAAGCGGTGAACGCGACAGTCCCGTGTTTATTATCCTGGACGATTGCATGTACGACAAAAAGTTTTTACGCGAGAAGATCATGCGGCAAATATTTTACAACGGACGTCATTGGAATGTGTTTTTCATGTTAACCATGCAGTACTGTATGGACTTGTCTCCCGACTTGCGATCGAACATCGACTATATATTCGTGTTTAGAGAAAACATCTTACAGAATCGGGAGAAGATTTACAAAAACTTTTTCGGGATTTTCCCCACGTTTGACATGTTTAATCAGGTTATGGATGCTTGCACCGAAAACTACGAGTGTATCGTTCTTGACAATACGATCAAGAGTAACAAAATCGAAGACGTCGTGTTCTGGTACAAGGCTCGACTGTTCGATCCTAAAACATCCTTTCGCGTCGGGCACCCCAAGTTTTGGAGCGCCCACAATCGTTTGTACGACCCTAAACACGACGACCGTGAAATAAAGGACATACATAATCAATATCGTAAAACTGTTAAGAAAAACACAATCACAATCAAAAAGCAAAACTAACTCAGGGGAGTGTTTTCTTCTTCTTCGGTCACGGTCGGGGGATGGTGCATGTTATTCTTCTTTTGTTCTTCAAAGTGTTGCTTGACGAGTATTTGCTGTTCCTTGTGTCCCTGGATCAGATCGTTGAGGACCTTGTCCTGGTACACTTTGTCTTCGATTCGGTCGGTGTCGGGGGGAATCGGTAGCCACTTGTACATGTCCACTATAAACACATCGAACGTCGTGTCCACTTTGGACAGCTTGTCCGCATGACGTCTACCCTCATCCTCCGTCGCAAACACTCCACGAATTTTCAACGCGCACGTGCTGAATTTCTGATTCGACGTCGGTGACACGATCGAAATGAGCGCAAATCGCTGGCTCGGTATCTGTATCGTATCCTCTTCCAAATGATCAACCTTTTCCATTTTACAGATACAACGCGTCTATTTTTTAAATGATTTTTTTTTCAAACGCTCTTGTGGAACACCCAGCCGGTGATTTTGCAAATATCGCGCCATATACAATCCTGTTGGTAGAGCTTCTCCCGGCTCTTCAATAAAGGGAACAGTTCCATCATATCAGTCTCACCGAGGAGCTCGCAGAACTTGTGTAAAATGTACGAATAACTGAAAAAGTTTTTCCGATTCTTCGGACAAACCTCTTCGAACGGCTCTTGGATGTCGTGAAACATGTTGACGAGGGTTTCGTACAGCTCACCGGAGATTACCGGAGGCGGCTTGCCACTGAGGATGTTTGTGATCTGTCGCGCGTGTTCGTAGAATTTGTTGAGGTTCAATTTTTTTAGGTACATCTTAACCTTGGCTTGTGTGACTTCGTTGACGCTAGCCACCCGCGCCTTTCTGAACTCCGCCTGCATCTTCGCGATGACGTCGTGTGGAATCTCCGAACGCTCCTTGGCTTGGAGTTGCGCGAGAAGTTCGCGCAAATGGTTGATGCGTTTGTACGCGAAATGTACACTCGTGTCCGTGTTCAGTTCTTGTTCGTACGTCAAACCGGACACGCTCGGTTCAAAATACACGTCGTGGTTTCCGCATTTTGAACACACGATGTACGACTCGTTCGTCGACAGGCGCATGGGAACGTCACAGTCGCGACACATAATTCCGCGGGTACCGATCGACGGCTGAAGCTCCGCCGACGTGTGAATGTCCGCGCTTCCTTCCATCTTGTGCATGTACGACGTGAGCAACTGTCCACGCTTGTTCTGCGATTTCTTTTCGACGTAGCTACAAATGGACGCTTGGTCGCTGCTTACGATTTGGGAAAACTCTTCGTCCGGGTGATATAGCTCGTTATGCTCCTGCAAGACGGTCGACACTTTCATGAGATAGTCCGTCTCCGTGCTTTGTGACAACACACAAACACGATCGTGGATTTGGTGAATTTCGTCATCGAGTCGGAGCACCTCGAACACGTCGTCCTGTTGTTCTTTTTGTTTCTCCAAGCGCCGAATGGTCGTGTGTAAGGTGTTTATGAGCGTGTGCCGATTGTCGAGATCGGACACCTTCTGTTGATGACGTTGATCCAACGACATTATCGATAAAAAGAATTGTTAACTTTAAAACGATTTAAAGAAACAGTGTATTACTAAATGAAAATGATAAACTTTTTTGTAAACGCGTTTTATTATTACACATGTATCAAAAAGTTTTACGCCGAGTTTTTGAATCGTATTACGTTCAAGCCACCTCCGTTGTTTGTATACAAGGTGGTCCGATATTTCGGAATTGACGGCGAAGAGGATGTTACGGATCGGTATATGAGCGGTCAGGACATTAGAATACCGGAAAACAACGAGTCCGACGAAAGTATCGAGTATCGTTTCACGTGGAAACGCGACAAGAAGTATCGAGTTGTACGTACCCGTCCCGAGGATCCCGGTCCTTCACACGACGCCCTCGCCAAGGCTGTTACGTTTACAGGGCGGAAGATTGTCATGGCTGTTCTCGTAAACCCGGAGGAAAATATCGAAGATCACGTGCTTGGTCGGATCTGTAAGTTTGCAGGGCCTCGACACGACTTTTTCCATAACAAACACCTACAAATGAAACACATGTTTTACAACGATGATATGTTACCGGGTACCGTTCTTAAGATTTTATGGAGCAACGGAGCTCTGTTATCGTACGATCAAGAAACCACGCTTGTTTAAGAATATAAAAAATAAATAATAGTAATAAGATGGACCTCCTAGTCAAGACGATGTACTCCAAGGCCGATTGCCCGCGGTGCGATGATGCGGAGCGTTTATTGAAAACGCACAACATCCGCGGCGTCGTGGTTCAAAAAAAGAATAACTTGTACTCCCTTCTCAAAGAGATAAAAGAGGAAACTATTTTCCAGTCTTTTCCGGTGTTTCACGACGGGACGCGGGCATACACCACCGAGACGTTCCTTGAAAAGTACGGAGAACCCGTACTGATTGAAAATCCGGATCGTTTCGTCTTGTTTCCGATACGGTACACGGACCTGTGGGACATGTACGAACGACTGGTCGCTTCTTTTTGGACGGTGGGTGAGATTAACTTTTCACAGGACGAGGCTGATTTCGCGAAATTGTCTGATAATGAACGTACGTTTATCAAGAATATTCTAGCTTTTTTTGCCGCGTCGGACGGAATTGTCAACGAGAATCTCGCGAGGAACTTTAGCGACGAGGTGCAGATACCGGAGGCCAAGAGTTTTTACAGCGTGCAACAGTTCAACGAGACGATTCACAGTCAGACCTACAGCTTGATGATAGACCGTTATGTTCAGAACGTAGACGAAAAGACACATCTCCTTCGCGGGGCACATACCATTCCGTCCGTGAAAAAGAAGGCGGACTGGGCCTTGAAATGGATTCGCCGTGAAAGCTGTCCGGAGTTTGCGAAACGGCTGATCGCCTTTGCGTGCGTCGAAGGGATCATGTTCTCGGGGTCCTTCTGTGCCATCTTCTGGCTCAAGAAACGCGGGCTCATGCACGGCCTGAGTTTCTCCAACGAATTGATTTCTAGAGACGAAGGAATGCATCAAGATTTTGCAGTGATGATGTTCAAGTACCTAGTAAACAAACCGAGTCAAGAAGAGGTTGTAACGATCGTTTCGGAAGCGGTCGACAACGAGAAAGAATTTATCATCGAGTCCATCCCGTGTCGCATGGTCGGAATGAACGACGTGCTTATGGGAGAGTACATCGAATACGTGGCGGACCGGTTGCTCCTCCAGCTCGGATACTCGGCGATTTACGGAACACAAAACCCGTTCGATTTTATGGAACACATCTCCTTGTCTGGAAAGACCAACTTTTTCGAGCGTCGTGTAGGCGAGTACACGAAAGCGGGTGTGTTGACGTCGGACAAACTCAACGCATTCGGTATGGATGAGGATTTTTAAACAGATTTTATAATTAAAAAATGAAATACCACCAGAAGCTTGCGGAAGTTCAGTCGAAAATGCAGCAAAGGTTTAACAACACGGGTAATTATTTAGGCATTGTATTAATCACCGGGATCTTTGCTCTGTTAGCGTTGCAATATTTCAAAACGCGGAAAAACCATTTAAAAATAAACGGCTTTAATACTCTAAATAATAATGACATCGGAAAGCACCATCGGTTCCTTTACAATGATGCTTGAGCACTTTATTGACGAACTTACGTTGACGTTTCCCTCGGAGACTAAGATTAAGGTTTACAAAAACTCTTTTGAAATGCTCAAGAAAACGAATCCTCGCAAGGTCTTGATGATGTTTATGGAACATGTCGGGCCGTACGCCGATCAGATTATGAGCAAGGACGAAACGTTGATGCTTGACGATAGCATTCCGCTCAATCAGGAACTGAATTTGAAGAGTGTTTGGGAGTCTCCCGATATTACCGCGAACACGAAGGAGGCTATCTGGGCGCATCTCAACACTTTACTCATGTTCGGTACCACGATCAATAGCATTCCCGCGGGACTGATGCAAGGTATCGAGCAACTGGCCCAACAATACGCGAGTCAGATGGGTGAAAATGCGATCGACCCCAGTATGCTACTGTCTGGAGTCCAGAGTATGATGAAGAATATTTAAAAAGAGTCTATTATGTTAAAAAACAATGCGATTCATTTCGGCGGCGGTGGTCCCGGTCCTGGTTCTGGTCTTGGTGGTGGTGGTCCTAAAAAGGCGTTCGCGTTGTTCCGGTGATCCGCGAATCGGTACGTTTCTTCGAAAACTCAAAACGCATACCTATAAGCTCATTAGCGTGTTGGACCCGACCGATCCACGTACCGAAAAGATAAAACACAACTGGTCCGGGAAACTCGGAGAAATGGAACACGAAGAAAACCGACACGCCTTTGCGTACAATCTCAACAAAGGACGCTATATCGCTGTGTGTCTACACAACCAGAAAGGAAACCTGAACTCGTTTAACGAAACTTTTTTCGTGGTGATGCACGAGTTGGCGCACGTCTCCACCGAACGTTACGCCCACGATCGGGACTTTTGGGACACGTTCCGCTGGTTGATACGGTCAGCCGCACGTGCTGGATTGTACAACAACATCGACTACAAGGAACGACCCGTCGCGTTTTGTGAGTACAAGCTAGATGAAAACCCGACATTTTAATTTATTGGTATTATTTTAAAATAATGAAATCAAGTAATATTTGGATTCATGATTTCTCGCAATTGTCCCCAAAGTTGGCGTTATGGCCTTTCGAACACACCACCAACGCTTTCGCGCGTTTCGTCATTTACTATGGGATTATCCTATCGTTATTGAAAAAGTCTGTAAATTACTTTATATGGGGTGTGTGCGTGGCTCTTCTAGGGACCGTATTAACGACGACACGCCCCAAAAAGGAAACGTCTGGGCCTATTCTGGGCGGTCATGTGCCAACAGAAGTAGTGTCATTCGACTGCCCCGGTATCACTTCAAACAACTCCATGGGAAATCCGATTATTGGGATACATGACATTACGAAAAACTGTCCCGTGAATCACGACAACCCGATAACGGCGGCTCAGGTACACCAAGCGTTTCACGATAATCTTCCCTTGAGTCATTGGGACATTTACGGGAAAAACAACTCCCAGCGTCAGTTTTATACCGTGCCTACGAACGACCAAACCGGCTTTGCGAAATGGCTTTACGACCCCAACCAAGTCATGCGATGTGAGAAGACGATCAAAGCGTGTTAATTTTTGAGAAACAGCCACAGGCGCGGTTTTTTTTCCAGAAGAGGGCCATTTTTTGTGAGGGCCATAGTGTTAATTTTATTTTATTACCGTTAATGTAAAATGTTTTCCCGAACTTTTTACGATAAAGACGAAGAGCGAGCGCATACCATCAACAGCACCAAACCTCTTCGCTATCACATGCCGGACATAAATAGTTTGTATCAGTCGCGACAGGGTCTTCGCGACATTGATATAGAGTCAAATTTTCGTTCGAAGCCCACGCGCCTCAACGAAGTGGGTGATGCCCCTAGCACCGAACTGTTCGGCACGGCCCCTCTCAAAGCACGCAACGACGGTCCCGTGGACGTAGAGTCCATGTTGTTTCACGGACAGACGCGTGTGGAGTGCGCGCCTCGTGAACAAGGGGTGTTTGACCGCATCGAACTACCTGCGCCCATGCAAACCCACTATCACGATACCATTGGAAATGTAAGCACACGAACCAACTGCAGGAATTTAAATCTTTAAGTAATGGTAAAAATGGTTTCTTCACGTGAACAACAATCCAACAAGGTGGAAAGTTACGTACTAGAAAATTTCATGAATACACAACCACCGTGCTCGTACAACTGTCGGTTGACCAACTCCAAGACGAACGTCGATACGGAAACCGCTCTGATTCGCGGAAAAGAGTCCGAACCGGTGGACAACACACCGACTCCCGTAGCAACGAACAAAGTCGCGCCGTCTTATTACGCGCAGTCTTACGAACCCGAGTTTGGTGAACAAACGCGTATTTCCAAATCGTGTTACTTCGAACGAACCTTGGATCGCTTCGATCCCGTCGATTTTCAGAACAACACCTACGACAATCAGACGCTTCTCGGAGCACCGTCTCGTTGGATCGCCAAGTACGCTTAAATAATTTGTTATTAAAACATTAAAAAATGGAATTGGTAGCATTGGGTTTGCTCGGTGTTTTCGGGTACCTCAACACACCCGTAAAGAAATGCGTCAACCTCCTCCCTTTACCAGGACCAGGACCACCACCGCCCCGACAGACTACAAGGGATTTAGAAGCCGATTTCAAAGCCGACGTTGGGCGTCATTTACAAAACGAACAGGTGGTTCTTCCCTACTTTCGCAGCGAAAAGTCGCAAAATACGAACGAATCGCTGAAGGATCGGCGCCTCCAGACGTTTTCTGGGTTGGGTAATATGGACCATATGTCTAAAACGGAAATAGTCGCACCCCCACCGGTCCGTGGTATTACCAACATGTACGGTTGTTTGTTCGAGCCGAATATCGACGTGTACAAGAACGCACTCAGTGGTAAAGACCATAGCGCAGCCCCCGTCGTCCAGCAACAGGTCGGTCCGGGTTTGGGGATCGACCCGGTCACGTCGTCGGACGGAGGGTTTCATCAATTTTTCCGAATCATGCCCGACAACGTCAACGGGTATCGCAAAAACACTTTCGCGGGTGATGTCGTGCATGGAGGCAGTGCGGTATCGAACCGACCCTTGGACTCTTTTGAAAACACGCGCGAAAGTTTAAGCGTAAATCTGACCGACGATGAAATGAGAACGGTCGGGGAGCGGTCTTTTCATGCCAAAACCCCGGCGGCGGTCTCCGCGCCTCGACAAAACGCACCTTACCATTTGAAATCCACGAACGGTGAAAACTTAAACACATGTAACTCCGGTAGCGTGTTTTCCAACACCGCTGGGACGTACACAAGCCAACAGTTCACGCGCGATACCGATCGCACCATGGATGCAAGAACCCCGCTCGGTGGTGGGTTTGTCGGAACGAACCCCGGTGGGTATCAAAACGCACAATATTTACACCACGCCACCGAAAGAGAAACGGTCAATACGCACCTTACCAACGTGGCCGGTAATCAGTTTGGGACGTACAATGTCTCCGCTGTAGACAGCGCTACCCAGCGTGGACAACCTACTCAAGATCAAACCGGGGCTGGTAATAATTACGGGGCTGGTAGTGGCGTTCAAGGACACACGGTTCAACACATGAACGAGGCAAAACCCACGCACCGTCAAAGCACTCACCAGGCATACATCGGTACCGCGTTCAACAATACCGGTGGACACACCCAAGTTCCGACCGACCAACTGAATCGTCCCACGCTTCGTGGGAGCGCAAATAACGCGGAAAACACGACCGGGCGCGGGGCGTACATCTCCAATGCGACGAGAACCGACGCTCAAGTCGACATGTACCAAAAGGCGATTGTTTCTGGATACGAGCCTAACATTCAGAAAACGAGTAATTTGATGACGCACGATATGAACTTGACGCGTTCCGGATGCGACGACAATCCAAACCGTATATCCTCCAATCCACAAGGGTTTGTATCGACTAGACACATCGAGTCTATCGGGAACGTCTGCGTGCATGAAAAAGTACCTTCCGAAAACAACAGAGATTTTGGATTCCTTCCGAAGAACTGTTTGGTGACAAACATTTTGAAATAAGTTTAATCAGAGTATATGTATTTTCTTTATGTTTCTAGATTTTTCTCTTCTTCTCTGCCAGCTTTACGAAGTCTGGTATAGGCAGCTTCCCGTGGTTCACGCTGTGTTGGAAGTATTTACACATGACTGATACGAACGCGTTTTGTACGCTCATCTCCCGGATGAACCCGTCCTTGATGGCAGTGTCGGCTTCGAAATACTCCGTCTCATCAAAATGGTCTATATACATGATCACAGCGCTCTCGCTAAAACCTCGGTCACAGTGGGCCGTTGTCTGGTCGTTCGCTAGAATAACCAGGAACGCCATCATCTCCACCGGGTTCTTTACGTTTTCGGTAGTTTTCGGGATTTCGTTCCCAATAACCAGGCGTCGGTCCCACCATTTGGCCATCCAAGCCGACTTACGACTTTCCGACCTGGTCGTGTTGAACGTGTCCACATACCCGCCAAACGTGTGTTCGATGAACTGGGTAAGCACCCCTTTGCCGCAGTTGGTTTCCCCCAATGCTATCAGAAACTCTTTGTCAAACCCACCGAGAATACAACCACGCCCCAGCTTCTCAAGGAAGTAGTCACGCTTGGTGGTGTCAAACTCGCCCTTGAATAAAAACTGATCTTCCGAGTTCGGCTCACTACCCGGGACCGTGTAAGCTGTGTTGAATAGCTTTTCCACCACCGCAGCCTCATCATCCGGCCGTACACAACTCGGGTCGAAATCCCTGTTGATTTTCCTGGTGAAGAAGTAGTCCTCGTGAAACGGTTTCATCTCCATGGTCAAACAGTCGAGGACCCCGTTGTTAAACAAGAAATAGCCGCGGTTCTTTTTGATGTCCAGAAACTTGATTTTGGGTGCCAAAGCAATCACCCGCGGGAGCGCGGTCAAGTACAACGACATAAACGTTTTTTTGTTGTCGCCCTTGACCACACTGACAAAAATCTCCTGGGAGTACCGTGAAACGACACGCAATGTATTATTCGTCCATGCGCCGGTGGTTTCGTCGTACACGTAGAGACCCGCGCTGGTGTTAAATATTTTGTTTTCGAAAACACGCAACCAATTGGACGCGTGAACTTCGTCTGAACGCATACTCGCTAAACTTTGGGTGCTCTGTGGAGTGTTTGGTTGGGAATTACCTTTAAGTGAAAATACCCACACAGTATCTTCCAAAAATATTCGCGCTAAATCGCGGAGAGTTTTAACCCATTGATAACGCTCTTTTGTTTTTTTATTTCATGTTTTTTAGTAATAATATCACTACAAGTAACATTACTATGTAAAAAAAGAAGTCACATTGATCGTTACTCGGTACTCGGTTCAATATACTCGATGGTTTGGGTTTAGGGTTTGGGTCAATTAGTCGCTCGTACACACGCTCGATGTACGGTAGATTCGGACAATGTGGGGTACATTCATGGATCATTTTAGTATCAAGTCACGAATTAATTTTTTAGGAACAGTATACGCTTTCAATGTATTCGTCCCGGTTGACCCTCCTCCACCGGTAACCAAGGATGTACCTCCTTGGGCGGTGAAAAGATGTAGCCCGTGCTTTGCAAAAGTGCTACAAGGGGTTTTCGCGTTACAATTTTTCAAATTAAGGTTTTTACGGTTCGTCCATATATTTGTGATTTTACGATATGGGTAATTGTACTTGCAGTAACAACATACGTTCTTGTATTGATTCCAATCGCGCATAAACGGTCGGGTTTGCAACAGACCACCACCTCCTGGATTTTCCATAAACCACATCGGTGGTTTAAAGTATTGAATAATCTCTAAACACCGTTTCACAATCGAGTCGGCCAGGGCAAAATCTCGAGTTCCCACAGTCTTAGCAGTAGAATATTCTGTACAAGGCGGAGATGCCCAAATAACGTCGAAGTACCTTTTCGGAAACTGTCGTTTGTAGTCCCATTTGAGGATGTCCGATACAATTGTTGGTTTGTTTTTGGCGCAAATGTCAACACTCGTTACATCCACATGTTTTGGTAAAGATTTCTGAATCGATTGCGTTCCCGCACACAAATCAAGAAATCGCATTTTTTGTATTTTAAAAATAAGAAGTTAAAATTTCATCCACCGCCCGTTTAATGAGTACTTGAATGTGGTTTTGTGGATTCCACTCGTCCCATGTATCATGACACCGGTTCATTTCCGAAACTGTCGGGTCGCCAGTAGACTCTGCACGCGTAAATTCTTCTTCTTCTTCTTCTTCAGATTCTTCTTCTTCTTCTTCTTCTTCTTCAGATTCCATTTCATTTTCGAAATTTTCCAAAGTATCTTCCAAGCACGTGTCGTCGTTTATTGTATCGGTAAAATGTTGAGCTTGGTATTGTAACGCGTATAAAATGTCCGTCGTGGTTAACGTATCGCGACCGGCCGCTTTCACGTACACCGCACCCACATCGATAGCTTTCATCATAAAGTAAGTTAAAATACTACCGATACGTTTGCATAGATCCACATCAACATGGTCCTCTGTAATCTCCCCGAAGCCGGTTTTCATATTCAATGGGAAACTCATTTTTGTTTTGCTTTTACCTAAACTGTCCTCTTTAAGTGGAATTCTTCTGAAACATGAAGGAGGTATACATGTAGCTGCATTCGGAGAAATCACCACCCATTTTGAAATTCATTTGCGAATTGTACACTTTGAACGGAGTGTACGAGACGAGTCGTAGACCAGCGTCTTTGCAACGCCGCGTTAGCACGTCTTTTTTTACAACGAACTCGTGACTGACCGACGTTTCACCAAAATACAACGTACCGGCTAGATGTACGTGTACGGGTACCTCGGTTTCTTGATGAATTTTATCCATGCATGGAATACGAACACACACGGCTTGGTTTGAAAAACAATTATCTTGTAACTGCGAAATTACGACATCGCCGTCCATGAACGTACCCATGTAAACCCCTCCTGGTTTTAGCATCCGCGCTACATATTCTAGATGTGTGTTCAAAAGTTCGTCCGACGCGAACAGGTAGTGGACGGCGAATTGACACGAAACGACGTCGAAATAGTTGTCGATACCCCCAAATAGGTTGGTGGAAAAGACGTAATTACATTTCAAACCACTCGTACTCAAACGGCGTTTCGCCTCTTGAATGTACGCGTGGTTTGGGTCGTACGCGTACACGCGTTCTAGTCCGCAATGGTTCCACTTGAACAAATCACCTCCTCGACCACACCCAATATCCAGTAGCGTTTTACCGTTGGTCATTTGGACGCCTTCAGATATCAAATGAGACTTGACCTTGTTATGAAAACAACGCATGTTTTTCGCAAACATTTCGTCCTTCTTTAGTTATTACACTTCTATTTTCTTAAAGTTAATAAATTTTACAGTAGGTCTTTCGACCACATCTGACTCGGGGTTTTGTCGGTCAGTTTGTGAATCATGCCGCGGAATTCTGCGACGCGGGTCTCCAGTAGACTCAAACTCTCGGACGCGAACGCGGAAATCTTTATCCCGAGGAGGGTCTCGTCTGCTTTGTTGTCAAACCCGTGGGTACGAAGTTGCGCGATGATCTCGTGTCGGGTCTTGCGGAACACAGTCACCTTGTCGTCCATCACCAGCTGGATAAACCGATACTTTTCCGAAAGCTCGCCGAGTGACGCGTTCCATGTTTTCAGCAGGTGCTCCTTTCGCGCGGTGTAGTACTTGAGTCGTAGTTTTACAAAATCGGCGACAATCGCTTCGGGGGACTCGTACAGTTGGATTTGCTTGTTCGCGTCGAACAGATGCATGTTGGTCGTGTTGATCGTGCTCGTGAGTTTGAATTTCTTTTCGAAGTTCGCGATTTCCACGTTGAGCTTGATCACAAACCGTACGTCGGTTTCCGTGCTGTGGTTCTCGTACCCCTTGATTTCGTTGTTCACCAACATACCGTCGATAAACTCCTTGTAATCGTTCGTCCAGGTACCGATAGGTAGTTCGGTAATCTCGATCGTGTCTTGGGAAAGAGTGTTGTACGTTCCGCGGGTGGTGTACTTTCCGGTTCCGGGAGACTCTTCGGTGATCGTGCCCTTGAACCCGTGATACCAAGGGGTCATGGGGACCTGTTCCTGACCGTTCAGAAGCCGTGTCACGTTCGCCCGGATATCGATCGGGTTGTAACAAGGTACTTGCGTGCTATACCCGGTACCGATCCCCGTCGTGCCGTTGATAAGCACCAGAGGGAGTGTCGGTACAAAGTACACGGGCTCGATCGGGGTTCCGTCATCCTCGAGATACGTCAACAACGGGTCGTCGTCCTTATGGAACAGCTTGTCCGCCTCGGCGCTGAGTTGGGTGAAGATGTACCTTGGAGACGCGGCATCCTTCCCACCCATCAGTCGCGTACCAAACTGACCCTTGGGTAACAACAGTTGAATGTTGTTGCTGCCGACGTGGTCTTGCGCCATGTTGATGATCGTACCCATCAGACTTTGCTCGCCGTGGTGGTACGCCGTTTCGGTCGACACATACCCGCTCAACTGCGACACCTTGATTTCGGAATTGCTGGTCCTTTTCCGGCACGCGTGCAAGACCTTCCGTTGACTCGGCTTGAGACCGTCCACCATGCTCGGAATCGACCGCACGTTGTCGGACACCGAGAACCAGATGAGATCCTTGTGGATAAAGTCCGCCACGGAGACCGTGGTATTCGCCGTGGTGTCCAACACCGTGTCTGTCGCGGACCCAATCCACCGCTTGCGCTCGTGGGTCATCGTCTTTTTGAACGCCAGATCGATGTCCGCGCTCTGCTCTTTGTCGAAGGAGTAGTTTATTTTGTTCGTCTCGAGGTCGCGGAAGTAGTCCCTCGCCTCGTTCGCGCTACTCGTACCCAGACCCTTGTAGTACTTGATTTTCCAACTCCCGCCGTCTCGCGTGGTCGCTTTCCAGTGATCGTAGTCCTGTTTCGTGTAGAACGCGCGGGACTGGGTTCCCTTGACACATTTGAGTATCGGCGTACGCATCGACGTCAGGAAATTCGGAACGTTCTCGAGCAGCGACGGCCAAAAAGCGTGAATGAAATTAATAAACAACCCTTTGATGTGCGACCCGTCCACGTCCGCGTCCGTCAGAATCATCACGTGTCCGTAACGAAGGTCCCGGGTGCTCGTGTACTCCTTGTTGTTTTGGAGTCCCATAATCTGCTTGATGTTGACAATCTCTTCGTTGTTCATCAACTGCTTGGCCGATGCGTCACGCACGTTCAACAGCTTGCCCTTCAGCGGGAACACTCCGTAATAGTCGCGCCCGATCACCCCCAAACCGCTGATGGCGAACGTCTTGGCGGAATCCCCCTCTGTCAGAATCAGCGTACACTTTCCCGACTGCACTGTCCCCGCCTTGTTTGCGTCCTCCAATTTCGGAATGCCTTTGATAACGGACAGTTTTCGCCCGTCCGTCTTGTTCAGGTCACGCTGTTCTTTGTGCTTCACCAAGGCGATAATATCGTGAATGAACGGAAGCTTGAGCACTTTCTTGACAAAATCTTCTGAAATCCGGTAATTCGTTCCAAAATCCTTCCAGCGGCTCGTGCACTCCGTCTTTGTCTGACTGCTGAAAGACGGGTTCGTCAGGGTGCTTCGCACAAACAGAAACATGTGGTCCTTGATGTGCTGTGGTTTGAGTTTCAGTTCCTTGTGTTTGGACAGAATGTGCTCCGTGATACGCTTGATCAGTTGCGAACTGATGTACTCCACGTGCGCTCCACCGATGCTAGTATGAATACCGTTCACAAACGACACCTGCTGAAACCCACCGTCACTCTGCGCCAACGCAATCTCCCACCGCCCGTCCGCGGATGTCTCGAACACGCGCGTCGTTTCTTTTTTGATCCCGATGTAACAATCGACGTACTTTTCGAACGTCTTGATCCCGAGGTTCTTTCCGTTGTAAAACACTTTGACGTTCGGAGGGGAACACGCGGCCGCGTCGTACGTGCGTCGCTCGAATAAAGACACGATGTCCTCGTTTTCGAACGACGTCATTCCGAATCGCGCAAAGTCAGGGAAAAACGTAATCTTGGTAAGCCCCTTTTTTGCCGCTTTGGTAATCTTCGGTTTGGTCTTGGTCGACATGTTGTCGGTCCATTCTTGGACGTACCGCTGATTGTTGTGAATCGTCTCGACGATAAACCGCTTGGAAAAGATGTTTGTCAGCTTCGCGCCGTACCCGTTGCGCCCGCCCGTGGTGCGCTCTTGAGTGTCGTCGTAATTGGACGACGTCAACAGTTCTCCGAAAATAAGCTCCGGAACCCACACGTTATTGTACTCCGCGTGTTGTTCGATCGGTATACCTTTTCCCGTGTTGGACACACATACCGAACCGGCCGATACGTCCACGTCCACCGTGATCTTGTCGACGTCCTCGTCGACTTGTACCTGGTCCAGCGCATTCACCAGAATTTCGTCGAAGATTTTAAACAAACCACCGACGAAACTGGTCTGTTTCATTTTCATACTTTCTTCCGAAACGACCCATTGTTTCGAAACGTCCGGGTTCAGAGAACCGACATAAGTGTCCGGGCGAGCCAAGACGTGTTGAAGAGGTGTGTATTTCTTGTACATTTTACTAATATCATCGATTTGTCCTTTAAGTTGTTTTAAGTACTATTTTGAATATCATCGTCACAAACCCACGGAAATAGTCGATGGGTATGCGCGCGCCTCCTTGATGATAAAACTTGAAGCTCAATCGATTCAACGAGTTTAACGGTGGGTCAAAATAACGCACTTTGTCGTGATAGTCGAATTTGATCAGCTTGTTAAAATTGTCATGGGGTGTATGAACGACCGCGAACGCGCGATTCGCCTCGGGTACGTTTGAAAACGTGGTGTTCTCGAGTTCCCCTATATCTAATACGATGTACGGTTCCGCGTTATCGCCAAAAGTCCCTTGGAATTTGATCGCATGTAATTCCACCGACACGATGTTTTTAAACACTTCCCCCGGGTACGTGTTCTCACCAATGAAAGGCACGTAAAATTCGAGCGTATCGTTCCCGTATTTATGTACGGCGTACCTTGAATCCACGTGCAGGATTTTTGTCTGGTTGGAGTGCATTTACTTTTACACAAATATTTTTTTTTCCCGCTTGAAGACGCGCAAGAAGAGCCTCTGGTGGATTTAGAAATATTCTTAAAATAACTTTAAGAATTTATTATCAGTACATTAGTAAATATACACCCGCGATGGTTCCCAAAAAGGTGACGCGAAAAAAGGTGCTTATAGTGGCCTACGTGGGTAAAAACATGGAAAAATTATTAATGGTTCAAGACGCAAACACCGGGGAATGGGGAAGCCCTGGAGGTGGTCAGAAAAGAACCGAACGAGCTACATTGACCCCCGATGAGTTGGAGTTTACACGCAAACGAAACATTGACCCTAACGCGTACATCGCCGCCGAACGCGAACTCACCGAAGAAACGTCCGGGTTGTTTTCAAAGTTCAAGTCGCAACCGGAAACGTTCACTTTCACGACGTTCTATAGGCCACCCGAGCTGTTGGCGATCGATCGATCGCGACACGAGGTTGTTCGTAGTGTATACACCGTTTTTCTCTACGAAATTCCTCACTTTCACGTATCCTTGAACAACTTTGTACCCAACAAAGAAATAAGCGCGATACGTATCGCGCCTTTTCACGAATTCAAAAACGTGTGGCCCTTTTATGCAGACTTTTACAAACACGTCCTATCACAGTTTCTAATTAAAAGAAAGAATGTTTGTTACTTGAAAAATGAACAGTTCTCTCAACATTTCTTGTAATAACCCGCTGGGGACAAAAGAAGAACCCGGAGAAGGCGACTTTAAAAAAAAAATCTATTGTTTGTACTATTAAATGTTTTCGAGAAAGAATCCGAGCACACAATTCACGCGTTCAACCGCTGGCCAGAGCAAATCCGCCCAGCTAATTCGAAACAACCCGTTGTATAACAACCAAAACAGAATGCAAATTCGAAACAACCCGTTGTATAACAACCAAAAC
>Ga0209284_10003893_pt1 | contig 17688 bp, 5 predicted proteins | sample FRY03_FD_187211 | JGI IMG/M metagenome (GOLD analysis project Ga0209284, IMG submission 187211) | Freshwater microbial communities from Lake Fryxell liftoff mats and glacier meltwater in Antarctica - FRY-03 (SPAdes) (version 2) | ecosystem: Environmental > Aquatic > Freshwater > Ice > Glacier... | reverse complement strand
CCCTGCCGGCATAAAGCCCCCAAACACCACTCGAAATTTCTAACAAGGCATCGGTACCAAAAGCTTGGGTTACGGCAGTTGTAAAATCGTAATTGTAGGCACCATTCGTTTGGTCTATAGGTGCTGTGGCTTGCAAAGCTGACATTATCGGGATGTGGGTGCGGTGGTATAACGTTATGTAAAATTGCCCGTTGTTTTCGGTCGGAAACACTGCCCCTACTGTTCCGCCTGCCGTATCTACTAAATTGCCTTGATCGTTGATAAAAGCCAAAGTGCGCGCCTGTATAGCGGATGAAGTAGCATTGGCGGCCGTACCAGCCATCCGTACTTCTAGCAATACCCAATCGACCAAAGTCCCTGCAGGCACGGCCTGTATGCTGTCATAATTGTTAAAACCAAATGGCCCACTACCGTAGGGATGTTGACGCGGGATGACGCTTGTTAGATTTTGAAGCATTTCATTGTTTTCCACGTCATAGGGACCTTCTAACTGCGCTTTGATTTGTAAGCGAAGCCAAGTATGTTGATTGCCGATGCCAGGAGCGGTAACTAAATAATTCCGCACAGTGTCAGCTCCATTGTATTCGAAAACACTGAAGTGATACCGCTCATTTTGATTTAAACCTGTGACCGTAAAAGTGCTGCCGCTGCCTGCGAAAACCACAAAATTACCGCTGCCCACTTCATCACCTTGACCAAAAATAGCGTTTCCAACATGTCCCATACCATCAGTTGGTACTGCATTCACGGCAATTGCTTGGCGCGCCAAGACCAACCTTCCTGCCCCATTGCCATTGTCCCAACTCACGCTAAATTGTGAAATTCCCAAGCTGCTGAACGATAAATTGGCAGCGGCTGTGGTTGGCTCTAAGGCCAAGGTCGAGCGACTACCGAGACCGGGATTAGTTGTTTTGTAATTGATATCAATACCAAAATTGCTGTATTCGAACACGGCCAGCTGATAATTGGTGGCAGCGGTGAGTCCTGTTACAACCACGCTGTCACCGCCGCTTTGGTAAACCACCCAGTTTCCGGTGCCTATTTCAGCGCCAGCGGCGAATATCGAATCGGCATTGTACGCAGTAAAATCAGCAGGATTGTTGTTTACCGCACTACCTGCTCGCATCAGTACCAAACGGCCAATACCATTCCCATTGACCCATTTAATAGTCATGCTACTGCTACCCACATTGGTGAAGCTGATTAAAGTAGCCGATATCGTTGGCTCTGGTACAGCACTCTCACCACCAGAAAGCACATGAAGTACGTTGATCCCAGAAATGGTAACCGTTTTTAGCGTTAAATTGGCCACTGTGCCATTTAGACAAGGAAGTGCAGGCCTCGACATCCTTGCAAAAACCTCACCTTCTGCACCAACCACATCAGCAGCAGTGTATTGACCAGTTGCGGTAACCGTAAATGCTGTGATGCCCGTGTGCGCAAAAGTCCAATTGCGCGTCAAGTAATTGTTATTGCCGGAGCATTCGTTCGATTTTGCATCTACCACCTGTACGCTCACTTGAGCACTACCGCCAAAAGTGCCGGCGGTGAAATTGAGGGTGGTAGGACTATATTCCGCCGTGCCCGTTTCTTCTCCGATAGGGAAAGTAAAACTACCTGAAGTAGAACGGAAATTTTTGCGCACCCGGCCTGTGCCATTTTGAACCACCATGGCGTTGACACTTGGACTGCCACCCGTGTTAGCCAACGAATCCATGATTAAATCGTGGGTACCTAAATAAACACGACCACTGTTTAAAATCAGTTGATTCTGCACCGTGATGGTATTGTTTAGATTTTTGATGCCACCACCGGCAGCCCCCAATCTGTAAAAGGTGGTTACGCCAGTGATAGACTGCGCCGAGGCGGAGTTGAAAGTAACTGTTCCGGTACCTGGCACAAATCCTGCCGCGCCCACTTGGTTGTTACAATTGGCTCGCAATTCCCAATTCTTATTAAAACTCGTATTGTTCACATTGCCTGCTTCTATAATCACATCACCATTCACCACCCAATCTACATTGGCTTGGGTGCGTGAGCTGGCGTCTTTGAAAACAACACGATTGTAGGTTGTTTGGGTTGGCAAAATGCCATTACCAGCATTATAAAACTCTACTGTACCACCTGTATTACTTGTGAAAGCACTGTAATTACCCCCTGGAAAAACAAATTGCTCGCCGTTGGTTGCCCTGATGCGGATGGTGCCTGTACCACTTACCACACCAAAGTTGTGGGCAAAAGTTTGGTTGGTATTTAATATGGCGGTTCCATTAAGTTGAACAGATTCAGCTAACTGTGTATTCGTGTTTACATTTACGGTATGACCTGTAGCAATGATTACCGGCGCTCCGTCTGGTGGTGTTGTGGCTGCTCCACCTGCGTGCCCTGCAATTGACCAGCTTGCTGCAGTTTCCCAAGTACAACCACCAGGACAAACGGCATTGCGGCTGTAGTAGGTGCTCACAGCTGTAAATTCGCTGCTTTCGCCTGCCGTATATCCGCCTCCCAAATAATTCACACCGTTTAAAGAAATGACATTGGTGGTCGTGTTTACAACGCCAATAATACCGAGTAATGGCGACCAATTTGGAAATAGAAAGCGTCCACCCCTATAATTTGCTTCCGTACCGGTAACATCGCTTTGCGCATAGTTGTACGTATGCGTTGCCGTTACGCCTCCTCCAAAACCTGTGGTATCGACCTGCCAATAATAATTAAGCTGCAATTCAGCGGCATCTCTTGTGCTCGGGTGCTTTACATTTACAATTCGTAAGTTTACCGTTCCAGGATTTGATGCTGCCGTTATATTAATAGTAGCAGGAGTATATTTACTTGTAACCCCTAGCGGGAAGGTAAAAGTACCTGTGCCTGGCCAGGATTTTGTGACTCCGCCATCGCTGAGCACACCATTCGACCGAATCATTCGGGTGGTACCAAAAGTGCCTGTGATGGTCGCATTATCACCAAAGGTAACGCGGCTAGCGCCAATGTCGACTATCCCCAAACTAAGTGTTAATTGCCTATTGATGGTTACTGCACTGTTGATTTGCAAGTTATTGGTATTGTTTAGAACAACATTCCCGAAAATGCCTTGTCCAGATACGATTTGTGTAGTACTGCCTTCAAATACCAGGGTGTTTATGGCACTGTTAGAGGGTGAGCTATGCGTGCCGTTGTTGATCACATTTCCCCTTAATTGCATGGCGTTACCATTGTCGTTGATGGAGGCACCCGTCCTAATTTCCAATATATTTAACACCCTAATAGGACTTGAAGCTTGCAACGTTATATTTGAACTCACCTCGAGGGTTAATTGGTGGATGGATTGTGTTGTAAAATCCCCGGACAATTGAGCAGCTGTTCCAAACAGCGTTACGGTAGATGTACCACCATTGTATTGTGCGGCTGTAGCTGATTTTATAAAATCACCTCCTAAACGTACATTTAAATTATTGGTATTGATAATGCCGCCTGCTCCCAACGTGAAATTATTGTTAACCGTAAGGTTATTTACGAATAAACTTACGGTTGATGTGCCCGTGCCACCATTTCGGATAATTTCTAAATTAAAAAAACTATAGGTAACGTCAAACGTAAATACCTCTGAACCACCTGTATTTAAGGGAGAGAGTCGAACGGTACCTCCTGTAACAAGACTGCTATCTGGCCTCACGTACAAATCAGCGTAGGTAACTGCACCACCCGTATTGATATTGAGTTGTGAGGTACCTCCCATTTCAAAATAAGACCCTTGGTTTACCACTTCAATTTTACCCCTCGTATTGTTTTGATTTCTGCCACGAATGGTAACGATACTATTTCCTAATTGCTTATAAATAAGTGCACCGGACTGCGTTACCAAGGACCTCCGAATTTGTCCATTGATATTTAATATACCGCCACCCAATATGTCTATCTCGGGAGCACCAGCAGATGCAATTTCAATATCGTTATTCGCATTGTTGGCCGCATTTCCAACGTTGAGTGTTCCATTCGATACCCTCAGCAACCCACGCAAATTTAAATCAGCATCGTCACTACTAACATCTCCAACATTCATAGTGGCACCTGTTCCGCTCATTATCAAACAAGTATTCACTGGTATCTCAAACACGATGGCTGTGTTGGTAAGCGTTATAGTCCCTGTGGTCCGGGCAAAATCAAAATATCCCTTTAATAAAGTAAGCCAGCTATTCGATTGGGCATTAAACGTTCCTAATACATTCACCCTTAGTCCACTGCTACAATTAGCCCCCTTATCGATGGTAAGACTCCCTAATTCTGTGGTTGCTGACCCATTAGAACCTGTTAAAAGCGCTTCATTGGAACCATTTACTAATAAGTCGATTCTCAAAGTAGCCGACTGCCACAAGTCTAGGGTACCATTGTTCACAATGTCTCCACCCACTGTTAAAGCATGTGTGGTATTGGTTCCAGCATTCTGTATTCTTAAAATGGCTCCGCTGGATACGCTCAAATTCCTGAGCACATTGATGGCGCGAGCATTTCCATTGTTCCTTATTTCAAAAATGCCCCCAATTACCTTTAAATCCTTATTTACAGTAATATTTCCGCCAGCTACTGCCGTATTAAAGGAATACGCTTGCCTGGTACTTGCAGAAGTGAATTTGAGCGTATCAAGCACCAATAAATTCGTGGAGGGAAGGGTAATTACGCCTGTATTTTCAGCATTAATAGTCAAGTTTTTATATTGAGCGGGTGTTGTGGGTAAGCCAACTGGATTGGCTGTGGTATTGTAATACTCCACTTCACCGCCGCTGTTGCCTACAAAATCGCCAAAGTCACCATTTGGAAAAATGAAAGTGGCCCCACTTCGATTGATGCGCAAGCGACCGCTCCCTGCCAACGATTCACCATCAATGGCTCCGAAATTATGACCACTGGTTTGCTCCAAATCAAGAGTAGAACCATTCGCAATGACCAAACTGCCCGAAAGAGCGCCATTTGAAGTGACATTTACAGTATGAAAAACAGTCGTTCCATTACCCACACGTACAATGCTATTCGCGTTAGGTATAGAAATTGGTGGCACCTGAGTACCCGTATGCCCGGCTGTTGACCAAGTGTTAAGGTTGTTCCAAGCGCCACTTTGGTAAGTGTAATAAATGGTAACGGTACCAAAGGGGTTGGTTGGCGTGTTATCACCGGCCGTATAATCGCCCGAAATGGAAGATTCAAATGTTGGCGATGCGAGCCCAATAACATTGGTTCCTTCGTTTACATCCGCCGCTGTACCTACTACCCAGCCATTGTTGCTGGCATCAAAGCGTGCTGCCACATAGCCATCTTCGGTAACTCCGCTACCTGTTACTACCGATACCTGCGGATAGGTAAACGTATGACTTACTCTAGCAGCACCCAAAGTAAAGCCTTGTTGCGTGGTTCTCCAATAATACGTTAAACTGCGGTTATTGCTTGTTATATTGGGATGCTCGAAGTTGACTGGCCTAACGGTGATACTACCGCGCGCACTAGGATTCACATCAAAGGCAATAACTGCTGGGGTATAATTAGTAGAAGTACCCAACGGAAAGGTAAAAGTATTGGTATTGTAAAACTTCGTAATCCCGCCAGCTGATTGCAAACCGTTGGTTCGTACAAAACGGTTTGCGTCATTTCCGGTGATGCTCGCATTGGTATCGAGCAATAAGTTGTTCGCCTGGATGTCAAAAATGCGTTGGTTACCGCCACTGGCTATAAAACTTAACACCCCTTTGACACGTAAGGGAGTTCCCAATGTATAAACGGTGTTTGATGCTGGCCCCGATAATTCCAGATTTTGAACTACCCCTGCGCCACTTCCGTTGATGTTGCGACTGGTAGCTGTTGTTAATTGTATTTTACCCGAGCCAATATGGGTGCCGCTCAAATTAAGCGCTCCGCGAATTTCAACTGTTTTGCCACCATCGTTAAATAAACCGGCCAGCAATGAAAAATCATTGTTCACAATTAGGGCAGAGGCGCTTCCGAATAACTGCAAAGTATCTGCAGACTTATCAATTACTAAGTTATTGACAGTACCAGAAATACTACCGTTTAAATTAAAGACCTGCTTATTCGCACCTTCAAAAGTAAGGGTAGACAAACCAGGAGTAAAAGTGGTTCCGCTTGCTATTGTAAAGTCCTTTAGAACGGTTACAGCAAAATCATTGGTGACCAAATTGGCGCCAGTAGCATTAATCGAGAGGTCGTTTAATATTGTTAAGGCTGCATTCAATTCAAAATTTGCACCGCTCCCAGTGCGTTCCAAAATCAAATTATAAATTGGCCCGGTGGTGTTGATTCGAACGGGTATCGCAGAAGTGGAAATAATTCTAATGGTACCACCTGTTACATTGTAATTTAGGGGAGAAACCTGAATACCAAACGCGCCCCCAGGATCTAAGCCAATTGGTTCAGATATGCGAAGCTCACCCCCGGACATCGTAAAAGCACAATCGGGATCAGGCAAACCAAAACGAGGAAAACCACTATTGTCTTCGCCTCCACGCACAACGACAAGACCTCCAGATTGATTGTAGGAAGCTCTAAAACTGCCTGAAGAGCCAGACCGCCTAAACTGACCAATATCAACAAGACCGCCTTGAATAATTATTTGAGCATCCTGTCGGTAAACAATTCCAGCAGAATTTGCTGAATTCAATTCACCAGCTGATACCAATAGCTTACCAATAATCGTAAATCCCGTATTTCCTGAAGTTGTACTTGTCGCAAAAACGGTAGCACCATCTACCCATAAACTGGCATTTAGAGAAACGAAAAAGTCATTGCCACCGCTTGACAGGGAAGGAATAGAGATATTCTCTTTGAGTCTCATCGTTCCGTTTTGTATCCACAGTGCTTTTTGAACGATGGGATTCGGATCAATGCCGCCATTTGCCAGGTTGTTGGGTGCGTATAGACTGAAATTGTTGACATTGGAAGAATTTACAGTGAGCACAAAGGTTTGGTCCACCCCTTTGTTAACAATGAGTCTGTAAAAATCTGTCCGACCAAAGCAATCGATCTTGTTGTTATTGGTTCCAGTAAAGGTTGTGTTTACGGCACCCGAAGTAGTACTGACAAAATAATCGGGGCTACCTTGATTAGTAAGCCGTACCACGCCATTGTTAATTAAGTTACCGCCTATTCCCAGTTCGTGAATAGCATTTGCATTGTTGGTTGTAAGACTGCAGGCCGCTGCAACGGTTACATTACCATTTACGGTCAAACTTCGACTAGTGGTATTATTGCCTATTTGCAAAATAGAAATGGCTGTGCCGGTACGGTTTATTTCGAGGTTTCCGAACAAAACCAAATTATTCAACAAACGATACGTGCTTGTACCTGAGATTTGTTTGGTTAAGATTAAATTATTGAAGGGCCCAACAGGTAAATCGATGGTGCCTGGATTTAAAGCGTAAGCTACAGTTCCTCCGTTAGCTAGCGTGAAAGTGTTGCTTTGGCTCGGGTTCACCGTAGGGAAATATGCCGTGGCACCTGAAATTTGCATCAATCCCCCACCTGTTAAACCTGTGAGTGTGTTTAGAGTAAAAGCTTGTAAGTTGAGTGTAGCTCCAGCTTGTATGTTGATGCCTAGTGAAGCAGTGATTACGTTGGCGCCAAGGGTAATTACCCTTCCGTTCAAAACCACCACACTGTCGAAGGGGGTAGGAACTTCTGGGTTCACCAAAGTGGTGCCAGACGGGTCGCGGGTCCAGCTGTTGGCATCTGCCCACAAGCCGGATTGGTAGGCGTAGAAGATTTTGGAGGGACGTAAGAGCAGGCTGATGGCTATCCAAGATTGATTATTACCAGTTGGTGTATAGCCTGCAGTTTTAATGACTGTATTTCCAGTACCAGCAACCACCTCCTCACCGATCACGCTCAAAAATCTTGGATTACCGATGATAAGGGCCTCAGCGCGCTCCACCATGCTTAATTGTACATAAGCACCGGTATTGTTGTTTTCTGCCCTTGCAGCAAAGAGCGCAAGTAAAATGGTATTGGTGGTTGTAGCATTTACCGTTGGTGCCACTAGGTTACTATCCCCATTATTGGCCCCTGAATTGTTGGCGAAATTAACTACCCCATTTTTTCGGTTTACATTGCGATACACCAGTAAATGGCCTGTTGTACGTGTGGTGTTACTGTAACCAAAGGTATAATTAGCAGGCTCTGAAGCCGTAATAAACTTACCATAAATTTGCTGTGAAACATCATTGCCATTATTGCCCGAAGTAAGCAACGTCCACCCTGTTGGAAAGCTATTTGGCGTGGAATTATTACGACGACTTAGTTGAGCAAGCATGTAATCACCTACCTCAACTCCAGTTGGAGCAGGCAAAAGCGCACTACCCACGTTTGCCGCACCACCATTGTAGGTAGTGGCGGTAATAAACTCAAGATCGCCTTGACCAAAGGCTGAAAAAAGAGTCGCAAAAAATATAAAAACTAAAGCTACTAATCTCATCAGGGCAAAATACTATGTGGTAATCGAGTTACTTGTTAAAAAACATGCCGTAAATTTGAAAACAGGTCTGTAATTCACCAACCGCTAACTTACGTAATCGTAAGCGAAAACAAGTTCCCGAATATAGACTAATTTCCAGTAATGAGGAAATTAATCGGAGTAATTTAAGCTTGGTGTGCTGTGCTTTTTTCTAAAAAAAAAACAAGTCGTGTGTTATATATTTTCAGAGCTACAAACCGGGGCGCCTATGCGTCTCCAATCACTTTTTTCAATTCATTGAGCAAAAACAACGCTTCCACTGGGGTGATGCGGTTGATGTCAGTTTTTTCGAGCAACTCACGCGCTTGCGCTAATTGCGGATCGTTGATTTCAAACAGCGACAGCTGGAACTCCTCCTTGCGCGAACGTTGCAGTTTTTTGCTGCCCTTTGCTTTTTCACGCTCCAATTGCACCAGCAGTTCGTCGGCCTTGCGTACCACGGTTTGCGGAACCCCAGCCATGCGTGCTACGTGTATGCCAAAACTGTGCTCACTCCCACCTTTCACCAATTTGCGCAGGAAAATGATTTTGTTGCCGTGCTCTTTGATGCTCACATTAAAATTATGAATGCGGTTGTATTGCACTTCCATTTCGTTCAGCTCGTGGTAGTGCGTAGCAAAAAGCGTACGCGGGCGGTACACCGGGTGTTCGTGCAAGTATTCGGCTATGGCCCAGGCAATGCTGATACCATCGTAGGTACTTGTGCCGCGCCCAATTTCATCGAGCAGGATGAGTGAACGGGCCGAAATATTGTTCAGGATGCTGGCGGTTTCATTCATCTCCACCATAAAGGTAGATTCGCCTGAAGAGATATTATCGGTGGCGCCCACGCGGGTAAATATCTTATCGACCAAGCCCACCTGTGCGCGTTTGGCTGGCACATAAGCACCAATTTGCGCGAGTAACGTAATAAGGGCAGTCTGGCGGAGCAATGCGGATTTACCAGCCATATTCGGCCCTGTGATCATCAAAATCTGTTGGCTGTTGGCATCCAAGTAGATATCGTTTGGCACGTAGCCTTCACCTGCTGCTAAACGCGTTTCAATGACCGGATGCCGCCCGCCTTCTATGTGTAAAATTTCTGAATCATCGACCTCAGGTCTGCTGTAATTTCGCAATTCGGCTAGCGTGTAAAATGACCAAAGACAATCTAAACGTGCCATCAATTGTGCGTTTAGCTGGATGGGTTGGATGTATTCATGCAAGGACAATACCAGGCTTGTGAATAACTTTTCTTCTATCACTGCAATTTTTTCCTCCGCCGTGAGGTACTGCTCCTCAAACTCCTTTAGCTCCTCCGTAATGTAGCGTTCGGCATTTACCAACGTCTGTTTCCGTATCCACTCGGCGGGAACCTTGTCTTTGTGCACATGAGTGACTTCCAAATAAAACCCAAAAACATTGTTGAAACTTATTTTAAGAGAACTGATACCTGTGCGTTCTATTTCGCGCTGTTGCATCTGGGCCATGTAATCCTTGGCAGAATGCGCGATAGCGCGCAATTTATCGAGCGACTCGTCGACCCCAGCGGCGATCACACCTCCTTTATTTAATAGCATGGGTGGATCGTTCTGCAATTCGCGTTCGAGCTTTTCGCGGATCAGCTGACAAGGATTTAACTGCTCGGCAATGGTGAGCAACTGCGGCAAACCGCTGTCTGCGCAGAGCTTGCGCAAAGGCTCAAACAATCCCATTGAACGGCGCAATTGAACCACTTCCCGGGGATTGATGCGGCCAACAGCCACTTTCGAAATAAGGCGCTCCAAATCGCCTACTTGTACCAATAGCTCCTCTAGTTGCTTTGCAAAAGCAGGTCGTTCAAAAAAATACTGCACTACCTCTTGCCGATCTTTAATGCGCTCGATTTGTTTGAGTGGAAACACCAGCCAACGTTTGAGCAGGCGGGCACCCATCGGGGTTCGGGTATGGTCGAGTACCTGAATCAAAGGCACACCACCTTCGTGTGCTGGGTCGAGCAACTCTAAATTACGGATCGTAAAACGATCCATCCATACATAATCGGCGGCATCGATGCGCGAAATTCCGGCAATGTGTTCCGTTTGTGAATGTTGGGTTTCGTTTAAATAGTGGAGCACAACGCCCGCTGCTATTATACCCATGGTGAGGCTTTCGATGCCAAAACCTTTTAAAGAACTGGTTTCGAAGCGTTTTAACAGGGTTTCGCGTGCATAATCGGCAGTAAAAGCCCAATCATCGATTGGGTGGGCATACCACTTTTCTCCAAAAAGCGCTCTAAATGGCTTGCCCATGCTTTTTTGGTAAAGCACTTCAGCAGGCCGGAAACTCTGCATCAGCTTTTCTATTTCTGCCAATGGCCCTTCACCTACCATGTATTCACCCGTACTCACGTCCAAAAACGAAACGCCTGCCCTGTCTTCCCTAAAAAATACAGCAGCCAGGTAATTATTCGAACGGTGGTCGAGCAATTTATCACTAAAAGCCACCCCTGGCGTTACCATTTCAGTCACGTCGCGCTTTACGATGGTTTTAACAGTTTTGGCGTCTTCTAATTGCTCGCAAATGGCCACCCGCTGGCCAGCTCGCACCAATTTTGGTAAATAGGTATCAAGCGAATGGTACGGAAAGCCTGCCAGTTCCATGTCGGCTGCTGCCCCGTTTGAGCGCTTGGTAAGCACGATGCCCAAAATACCCGCAGTTTTTACAGCATCTTCCCCAAAGGTTTCGTAGAAGTCGCCTACCCTAAATAAAAGGATGGCACCTGGATGTTTGGCCTTGATGCTGTTGTATTGTTGCATCAAAGGCGTTTCCTTTGCGGTACTTGATTTTGCCAATGCTTTTTACTTTATGAGAAAACTATCCATGGATGAGCTCAACCGCGTAGATGCGGATGACTTCAAAAATAGCGAAAAAATACCCGTTGTGGCCGTGCTTGATAACATCCGAAGCCTGAACAATGTGGGTTCTTTTTTTAGAACAGCAGATGCCTTTAGGCTCGAGAAATTGCTTTTATGCGGCTATACCGGCACACCACCGCACCGCGACATCCATAAATCGGCTTTGGGTGCAGAAGAAAGTGTTGATTGGCAGCATTTTAGCAGCACCGAGCTGGCTCTGCAGAAGCTGGCAGCAGCCGGCTACCAATTGATTGCCATTGAACAAACCACCGGCAGCATCCCTTTACACCAGTACCATTTTGATGTGCATAAAAAATATGCTTTGGTGTTTGGTAACGAGGTAGAAGGGGTATCGGAAGCCGCCTTGGCGCTTTGCCACGAAGCCATAGAAATCCCCCAATCGGGCACCAAACACTCGCTCAATGTGAGTATTTGTGGGGGTATAATGCTGTGGGAATGTTACAAGCAGCTGGCTACATAAAAAAGGCAAGACAACCCTGCCTTTCTCTAAAACTTCAACCCTAAGCCAAACATGATGTGGCGACCAGCAAGGTAACGCGCTGGATTGTCGGGCGGCGTGCCCCTAGATCTAAAATCGCGTGGATCTAAGAAACGCGGGTCACGCCAGTTCGAAGGCACAGGATCGCCTGGTTGCCAAGCATTTCCAGTAACAGGATTAGGAATAATGGCATTTAACACGTTAAATACATTGGTCATCTGAAAAGTGGCTTCTACCCGCACTCGCTTGTTCAGCTGCCACCATTTGCGCAGGTTGAGGTCGACCCAGTTTTGGCTCGCACCCAAAGCCGACCACAAGGCCTGCGGATCGGGATCGCGCTCGTAGATGGGGCGACCTGTAATGGGTTCATCACCTTGGTAAATAAAAGGCGTATAACGCCGACCTGTGCGGTACACCCCTTCCAAATAAAACGAAAGATGGTTCAAAGCCTTCAGCCCAAACAAACCACTTTTGTTGTTTACCGTAAACGTAGCGTTGCCTTTGATGTCGAACGGACTGTCCCATGCCAAATAAGTTTCGCGCGTATCTTCCCGATTTCCGGTATTTAAAATTTGGCTCAAGGCTTCGTTGGCTGAGGAGCTTTGACCGGTGGCCACCATGTACGAAGCTGAGGTTTGGCCCACAAACCACTTGCCAATCCGCTTCAAATAAGTCACTTCCAAACCTCGCACACGGGCATAGTCCGCATTAATGCGGATGGTACGGGTTACTTCCCTGCCTGTAAAATCACGAATTTGCACCGAAGCAGCGGTAATAAAGTCGTATTTGTCTTTCCAATAAGCCGAAACGGTGAGGGCATCGTTGCTGCCAATTTGCGAACGCACGCCTAATTCATAAGAAATGTCTACTTCCGGATTTAAATCGGGATTGCCCACACGCGACAACACGGAGCGGTCTTGGTACAGCGGATTTAACCCTTGGTACACCCAGCTGGGGTGCGGCAAAATCATGGAATGGTTGTAGTTGAAAAACATCACCTGGTTTTCCTTAATCGGGAAAGAAGCCGAAATTTTGGGTAACAAACGCATTTTCATGCTGCTGCCGAAGACGTTGAGCGTGTTTTTCTTATAGTTTTCACGGATTTCATCGCGTATGGGTGAACGTGGATCGGCGATGGCCTCATCTACAAACGCACCAGGGAACCAATATTCGAGGCGACCACCAAACTCAGCAATCAATCCACGGTATTTGATTTTGTTAGAGGCATAGAAGGCGCCACGGGTAGGGCGCACCTGCCACACATCGCTGTAATCACCCAAGCGGAAACTCTGACTCACACCGCCATCTGGCAAAGGAATGGGGGCTCCCACCCAAGGCCGGAGAATATCGATCCAAAGCATATCTTGCACCTTTACTTCGGCACCAAACACCAAGCGATCGCCGCGCGAGTTGTAATAATAGTTACCAGTGTAGCGGGTGCTGTATTCAGTTACATAGTGGTCGTGCCACAAGGTGCCGATGCCGCCGTTGTTGAACAAGCCAGGACCAGGTTGTACAAACACTTGGCTGTCTTGCGGGTTGAAATAAGTCACCGGAAAGTTCACGATGCTGGTTGGGTCAAACTCACTGTCTACGTTCTCCGGGCGCCAGTCTCGGCCGTTGGCATCGGCGCGTAACCGCACAAACAAACGCGAGGCAGTTACTGTGTAAGAGAATTTGTTAGACGGGGTATGCGTGAAATTAAGCGTACCCATATTGGTGTCGTGGGTAAAGGTGTTGGCATTGTCAGGCTGCAGCATGTGCTCAAACTGGAAACCGGGTAAAAAGGGTACATCGTTGCCAATGATTCGCAGCATATTTACGTCTTGGTTAATGGTCAGCGATCGTAAATATGTAAAGCTCAACCGCATGCCAGGCTTAAACTCATAATCAAGCTTCAGCATGCCTGCCCAGCGGTTGTCTTGGAAAGGCGAAAACCGCGGATTATTGTAAAGCGAAGAAGTAACCTGATTGGCTGGGGTTCTGAAATACTGATCGTCGAAACCCGCTTTGAACGAGCTGAAAATACGAATAGGTTTGGGCGCGAGTCCTTTGATGGAACCACCTACCGTGCCTTCATAAATCGAATTATTCCAAACCGAGCCCCAGCCACTGTTGAAACCGAGGTCGTCGCGGCGGTGGTTAAAGCTGTACTCCCAACGGTCGCCGCCCGACCTGGTTTTGGTTTTTACAATGCCCGAGGTGCCATCGCCATAAGCCACATCGCCTCCACCCGTAGTAATGTCGATACTTTCGATAGAATTACTACCAAGATCGATACCAAAACCAGTGCCTGCCAACGGATCGGTGGCCGATACACCATCGATAATAAAGGCAGTTTCGTAGGTACGACCCCCACGAATACTCACCCCTTCTGGGTTCAGCACCACACCCGCTTGGGTATTCAGAATGCCTTGCAGTTGCCGCGCTGGCGCGGCTTCAATGGCCTCTTGCGATACCCTTTGCTCTGTGCGCGTTTGTTCAATATCTATAAGCGGTTTATCGCCTACAATCACTACCTCTTGATCAAAAGTGAGGGCGCTGCGCCCGAGGGGAATGTTGAGGGTGCGCATTTGCCCCTTTTCTACCTTGATGCCAGTAAACACCTTTTTCTCGTAGCCAAGATAGCTCACTTCAATGTTGTACGTGCCCGCGGGTACATCCACAATGCGGTATTTGCCGTCAATATCGGTGGAGGCACCAAAGGTGGTACCTTTAATAATTACGTTTACGCCAATGAGTGACGATTTATCGCTTGCATCCGTGACCGTACCGCTGATACCCGTTTTTTGGGCAAGTGCAAATTGGCTGGTCAGAAATAAAATCAGGAGGAGGTAAAGTTGTCTCAATACAATCGCCATTATCGGGTGGTAAAACTAAGTATCCTAAACGTAAATGCCATCGTTCTTGCTTTAAGTTTGTGTGAAGTGGATAATTTTTTTTAGACTATCGAGATTACTGTCATTCCATACTTATAATCAGCTTCCAACAACTTTTGGAGCACATGGAAGCGCTCTGGTTCTTGTAAGAAGTCGATTTGGTGCGTATTCACCAGTAAACAGCGCAATCCACTGGCGTTTTGCATGAAGTTGATATACCCTTGGTCAATTTTTTCGAGGTAATCGGCAGTGATTTGTTTTTCGAAATCGCGCCCCCGATTGGCAATGTTACGCAGCAATTTTTCGGTGTCGGTTTTGAGGTACACAAACAAATAGGGCTGGGGTAATTTGCTATTTACAATTCCAAACAACTCACTGAACAAGCGAAACTCATCGGCTTCCAGATTGCGTTGTGCAAAAATAAGCGATTTGTAAAAGCTGTAATCGGCCAGCAAACCGGTTTTTTTGAGGTCAACACCCTCAAATTCATCGTGCATTTGTCGGTAGCGCTCTGCTAAAAAGGCCGTTTCTACTGAAAAAGCATAGCGCTTGGGGTCTTCATAAAAACGCGGCAAAAAAGGATTCTCCAAAAAACGCTCATACAAGGTTGGCACCTTCCAAACGGCTGATAACATTTGCGTGAGGGTGGTCTTCCCCACCCCTATATTGCCTTCTACAACTAAATACCGGTTCATTCAGCGAGCGCTCCTTCCCAAATTTTTACTGCTAAAGCATCGCCACAGGCGGCCAACAACTCCTTAGCAGCCATTTTTAGCTGTGGATGCTGCCAATTACCCGCTACCTCAGCTAAGGGCTTGAGAGCAAAAGCCCTTTCAGGGAGTCTTGGATGCGGTATGATGAGGTTTTCTTGCTGGACTTGCTGCTGACCGTAAAACAAAATGTCGATGTCGATTACACGATCGCCCCAGCGCAGCTCCCGCGTGCGACCCATTTGCTGCTCTACTGACAAACAATGCGTCAAAAGGACTTCGGGGGGCTGACCAGATTCAAAAACAAGCACCTGGTTTAGATAATGCGCCGTACTCACCCCACCCCAGGCCGCAGTTTCATAAATAGCCGAAACGCGCAGCGCTACACCTAGCCTTTCTTCCAAAAAAAACCTCGCGTTTGTTAAGTTTTGATAACGATTGCCCAAATTCGCCCCTAAAAGGAGTCCAACTTCCTGTAAATCCAAAATTGCTTCTAATTTAGCAGTACAAAACTAACTCTTATGCGTCAATTTTTTAAATTCACTTTTGCTTCCATGCTCGGTTTTATATTGGCATTGGTAGTTGTCATCCTATTATTTGCCGCTATCATAGCAGGAATCGCTTCCAACTCTGAAAAAGAAATTTCTGTAAAAGCAAATAGCATTCTCCACCTCGATTTTTCGCAGGCCATTGTCGATCGCGCCTCAAATAATCCTTTTGAAAAAATCGACCTCATGACCTTCCAAAGCAATAGCAAACAATCGGTGGGTGATTACCTGAAGGCCATCCGTGCAGCTGCCGATGACAACAACATCAAAGGCATCTTCCTTGACCTATCGACCATACAAACAGACGGTGTTTTGCGATCAAGCATCCGCGAAGCACTTATTACCTTTAAAGAAAGCGGTAAATTCATTTATGCTTTTGCCGAGGGCTATACGCAAGGTACGTATTTGATGGCCAGTGTGGCAGACAGTATTTTTATGGTGCCTACTGGCGATATGCTTTTTAATGGTTTAGCGAATACTCCTATATTTTTTAAAGGAATGCTTGATAAATTGGATATCGACGTGAAGCTAATCCGGGTAGGCAAGTATAAAGGCGCAGGCGAACCTTTCATCCGTGAAAAATTGAGCGAAGAAAACCGCTACCAAATTGCCAGCTTTTTGGGGAGTTTAAACGACCAAATGTTGACAGATTTGAGCACCAGCACTGGCAAAAGCAGCGAAGAACTGCGCGCGCTGGCCAACGAGCTGCAAATCCGCTCCGCTGCCGATGCGGTAGCAAAAGGCTTGGTGCACCGCTTGGCTTTTCGCGATGAAGTGCTGACCCTTTTGGCGAAGGAAACCGAAGAGAAAGACATCGAAAAAATCCCTTTCGTTACCTTAAAAGACTATGTGAGCAGTCTGCCCCGCGAACTCAACTTCAAAGAAAAAAACCGCATTGCCGTGATATATGCCATTGGCGACATCAACTCCGGAGAAGGCGACGACCTGACCATTGGCAGCGACCGCATTGCGGCGGCTATTCGCAGCGCGCGCCTGAACAAAGATGTAAAAGCAATTGTGTTGCGGGTAAATTCGCCCGGCGGCAGCGCTTTGGCTTCCGATATCATTTGGCGGGAAGTGTTGCTGGCCAAAGGAGAAAAGCCGGTAGTGGTGAGCATGGGTAATTTGGCAGCCTCTGGTGGCTATTACATTGCCGCAGCGGCCGACAGTATTTTTGCAGCGCCCAACACCCTCACAGGCTCAATTGGCGTATTTGGTATAATTCCCAACTTTGAAAGCTTCTTTGAAAACAAAATCGGCATTACTTTCGACCGGGTAACAACGGGGCCATATGCCGACCTGCTCAACACCAACCGCCCGATGACCGCCGATGAAGAGGCCATTGTGCAGCAAATGGTGAACCGCATTTATGAAGATTTTGTGAAGGTTGTAGCCGATGGCCGCGGTCTGAGCACCGACAGCGTACATGCTTTAGCCCAAGGGAGGGTGTACACCGGCGAGCAAGCCCTCGAAATTGGCTTGGTTGATAAGCTTGGCGATCTTGACGATGCCATTGCCTGTGCTGCCCGCATGGCCAAACTAAAAAGCTACCGCCTCAAAAATTTGCCTGAGCAAAAAGACCAGCTGCAAATGATCCTTGAAAGCCTTGGGGCAGCCCGTGTGAGTGCAGTAGAGCAAGAATTGGGGCCCCTTTACCAGCATTA
>Ga0209284_10003892_pt1 | contig 17688 bp, 15 predicted proteins | sample FRY03_FD_187211 | JGI IMG/M metagenome (GOLD analysis project Ga0209284, IMG submission 187211) | Freshwater microbial communities from Lake Fryxell liftoff mats and glacier meltwater in Antarctica - FRY-03 (SPAdes) (version 2) | ecosystem: Environmental > Aquatic > Freshwater > Ice > Glacier... | reverse complement strand
CCACCGCCGAAAATATTCAGATTCACGGCGGTATTGGATTCACATGGGAACACCCCGCCCATCTCTACTTCAAGCGGGCTAAGAGTTCTGAAATTCTTCTGGGCGACGCGACTTATCACCGCGAGTTGTTGGCGCAACGTATCGGTATTTGAGTCAAGAAGCCCAAACTGCGTTAATAATAAATTGTCCGCGCAAAATAGTGCCGACGCGAATTTATGGTTGTAGTAATAGGTTTCTTAATATTTGGATTGGTTGTTGCGATTGCGGCCGCATTAGTAATACGCGAAGCCGGTCGCATGGGCGAAGCTCCGCCCCCAGCCATCTTTGATCCTGATGATGCGCAAACGTGGGTAGTTGAACAACTCCCTGAAATAGCCGCGGCGACTCTCAGCGTGGCCGATGTGCGCCGAATTCTTGATTTCCAGATGGAGTTTTTTGCCCGTCTAGGGATCACTCTCGGAGCGGCGGCTGCCACTACCGCCGAAGCGGCATTAGTGGGTGGCGATGACGAAATTACCTACATTGAAAAACGATCGGCGGCCACCGGCGAGGCTTATCTTCCTGAGCAAATCGCGGCGGTTATTGAGACGCAGATCGCTTACCTGCGAGCCATTGGTGCCATTGGTCCGATCGCCGATTCCGGAGAATATCCGCCACTTTCCTAAGTGGTTCATGGTAAAAGTTATTTAGCAGAGAAGGGAGGTGGTCCATACGATGCACGAAAGATCGGGGACTCTGGAGGTGCGGGGCCGTTAGGCGTTTAATTTAAAATCTCATCTAAGAATTCAGCTATTTTCTCATCGACTTGTCCGGAGTGCCAAGATTGGCTGAGTCGCTTTTTCTGTTTTCGAAGCAATGATTGAGGATCTTTTAAAGCCCGATTTACCGCGCGTCCTAGTTTCGCGGGGTCGTCCGGTGGCTGCAACCACCACCCAGGACCAATGAGTTCTTGATGCGCGGAAATATTCGAAGCGACCACGGGAGTTCCGTGAGTTATTGCTTCAATAACGGGAAGTGAAAAACCTTCGTGGAAAGATGGAATGATCACCAATTCAGCGTTAGTCAGCATCGAAGAGACTTCATTTTCAGAAAGATTACTTAGGTAGCAAATGCGACTAGCCGGCACTCGGAGATGGGCGCAGATTGCTTCGATTCCGAGTTCTTGTTGCCTAGTGATTCTTCCCCAGACAATAAGTCCGATAGCTGAATTGGTGTTGCGGGAAAATGCCGCGGCCGCGGCGGCGAGATTTTTATGAAATAGGGCATTGCCGACTGCCACCGCGTAGCGGGGGAAAGGGATCTGAGGCAGTCGGTCAGTTGTATTGATTGCTTCCTCAGTAGTCGAGTTTTCTGAGCCCGTGGTTATAACGCGAACGGAAGGATCTACTAGTGGTTCAAGCTCAATTTTTGACGACGGTGACAAGTTGAGCACCCATTGATTAGTAGCAACCATCTCGTAACGACTTTGCCACTCAAAAAAAACATCAGGGTTGCCCATAAACCAGTTTGAATAGGTGGCCGCGATTGCATCTAGCCACACCGTTGCTTTATTTACTCCTTTATCGAAGCAGTACTCCGTTGGTAATATTTCATTAATAGGATTACCTATTCCAAGCGGATCCACCAGCAGACAAACTTCGCTAGCGGTCGGCATATTAGCGAGAGTGCAAAATTGGTCGGCGTACTTTTTTAGCCAATTATTGAGCTCAGGTAATTTTGAGTCGGTTAAGAAAACTCTTTGTTTTCTGCTTTTAGTGTTTTCACTAATTGCCCTAACAATTGTTTCTGCGTGAGTTCGGCTCCCGCATTTGGGGACCAAGTTATAATCTTGAAGGCCGCGTACATCAATGATAATTTTCGTTCGCGCCTCTCTATCACTCACTAGTTTTTCGTTTGCATAATTAGCAATCTGCAAACGCAGCTCATAACGATTGAGAGTTTGTTCGGCACACAAAAACGCACGCGAATCTAAATTATTCCAACGGGTTTCGGCCTCTTCGTCGGCTATAGAGTTTTGCACCTTAGTCACTGCCGCTTTTAATTCTCGGTATTCAAGGTCGCTAAGCAACTTAGGCCTGTTCTTACGATTGGCGGCGAGGCCGCGCCACAAGCATGAAATGGGATCGGAACGATCGGGAGGATGCAATGGTAGCAACCGTGCCGCAATGACGGTTTCTAATGGTTGACCTAGTGCCGTGTACTCAAAATAGCGAGAACGAATCACTGGCGCGCTAGTTCGCCAGTGATGGCGCATGCTAGTAACAGGGTGGCGAATAACGCGGAGGTCGGCACGACCGCGTCTGTATAAATTAATTATTTGCTGACTAAGGCTTAATCGCATGTTTTTGCTACCGAGCCACGCGTTGGTAAAGGTCGGCCAATTCTTTAGCGCTTTTCGACCATGAGAATTTTTCTAGCTGAGCCGAGCCGCGGTCAACCAGTGTGGCTCGTAAGGCGGAGTCGTCAAGAATTTCGGCTAACGCCGCGGCGATGGCTTCATCGCTGCGTGGATCGGGGAACAGCGCGGCGTCGCCTAGAGACTCAACTAGTGAGCCGGCGCTCGAAGCGACTACCGGAATACCGGCCTGTAGTGCTTCAAGAGGGGGTAAGCCGAGTCCTTCGTATAGCGAAGGATAAACCAGCGCAGTGGCACCCGCTAATAAGTCATTGCGGTCGCGTTCGCTTACATAGCCCAAGCGAACGATGCGGTCGCGATGGCGGGCGGCATCTAGGGCGCGTTCGAAATCTTCTACTCCCCAGCCGTCAACTCCGGCCACGACTAGCCGCGCCGCGGAACGCTCATCAGCCACTACATCGAATGCTCGTATAAGCGCAGGGAGATTTTTTCGAGGTTCGATGGTTCCGACGGCTAGGAGATACTGCGAGCTCCCCGCGAGCCGGTGACCTATAGCGGCGGCGCCGTGCTTACTCGGCAAGATTCCGGGGGCGATAGTTACTACCCGCTCGGCGGAAAGACCGTAGAGATCTCGTACTTCGCCAGCAACAAACGAACTGATGGTGTGTACAACTGCACCGTGGTCGAGCGCTCGCTCAATAAGTTTTGGATACCCACGAATATCGGGAGTGCACAGTTCGGGGTAGTAGTGGTAGGCGAGGTCGTGGATAGAGATAATGGTAGGGATTGAACTTGGCGGAGTTGCATAACAAGTGGCATGGACGACATCAACGGACCCAGTCCAGTATTCAATTTTAGGCGCGTTAAAGTTTAGCCAAGTTGAGCGGGCCAAACGCGCAGGGAATGATCGAGTGGCACTGTGCACTCCCGCAGGAACGAGTTTGGCCAAATCTTGGCGACCCCGCCAAGTAATTGCGTACGCGGAAATATCTAGAGTGTCGAGATGATCGGTCGCCAACGCGTTGAGCGTCAGCGCGGCGATGTTACCGATTCCGGTGCGGTTTCCCAGCAGGGGAGTTGCGTCGTAAGCAATCCGAAGGCGGTCCACCGAGTTAAATCTCCAGCGGTTCGTGCTCGATCTGTTCGACCAGTGCTGCCAAACTGTCGGCCGGTAATTCGTTGCGCAACTTAAGACCTAAGAACAATCCCATCAGCGCAGTACTGGTAGCCGCACCGGTAATAAACCCGAGCTCGACTCGCAGGTAAAGGTCGGGTCCGGAAACTGCGGTCACGACGATGGTCATGACAATCCCTGCGGCCCAGGCGATGACCGCACGGGCGTGACCCATAAGGGCAATCAGTGCTTGGGCAAGGGTAAGGGCGATTATGAATAAACCACAGCCGGCGGCTAACAGAGCGAGATCACGACTGCCTAATACAAACTTGTCGCCGAAAAGAATCTGCCCGACCGCGGCTCCGAGAGTAGCGGCGGCAACAACGCCAATGATCGCGATCCCGGTAACTACGGTAATAAGTTTCTTCAGCCCATCGCGAAAGTCGGCCGCGTTGCCTTCACTCGCTAGCGCGGCCAGACGAGGCAGCAGCGATGCTTGTACTGCTTGAAACAAAAGAATGGGAATGCGAGCAAGGAATAACCCCACAATGAGATCGGCAACCTTGCCTCGATCGTTAGGGCCCGCGAGCAGTTGGGCTCCTATGAACGGCGAGTACGACAACACTTGGGCCAGTAGCGATCCCATAAGGAGATAGCCGATATTGCTGGAGAGTTCGGACCACGGCGCGGCGGGACCTGGTTTTACTAAACCCGATTGGCCCCATAGGGCGATGCCAGTAGCAATGGCGGGAGGAATGGCTAGGCATAAGCCGTAATAAACGGGATTACTTACTCCCGCTACTGCGAGGGCAATACAACCCACTATGCGCACCGCACCTTCAGCACCGATTATTAATCCGTAGGGACCGAAGCGATGGTTTCCCGAAAGAGTGCCACGCGCGATGTGTTCAAAACAGTAAGTGAAGAGCGCGATTATTAAACACGCGGCTAAACCGGCATCACCTTCAAACAGAGTTTTAACTAGCGGAGTGCCCAGAGCGGCGGCAATGGTAATTAGCGCGAGTCCGATGCTTAACATCACTCCGACCCGAGCCGCGCGATGTACTACGGGACCACCACCAATGTTTTGGGCTTGTCGGTGCGCTACCGCTCGGCCCACTTCTTGTTCAAGGGGTAAAAAGAATCCGGGGGCGAGCACAAAAACGAATACCCACAGTGCGTTGAGCGCGGCATAATCGGGCTTGCTAAGTGCCCTAAACGAGATGATTTGAAAGCCGTAGGCAGTAAGACCGGCTATGAGCAGGCCGACGCCGACGGCATAGGTACCCTCCGGAACGCTGCTGCGTGCCGTTTCGAGTAAGCGTTGGGTGCGTTTGGCCATAAGAGGGGGATCCGGAACCGAATTCCGAAGTGACCTATGAGCATAATAGGTAAAGGTTATGAGTACTCGAATGCTTATCGGACTAGCGGTTATCTGTGCGTTGGCGATTCTGGGCGCCACCGCAGTGCAGATTTTAATGGCCCAGTAGCGATGCACGCGCGGGTAGAAGATTGAAATGACTGATCGGTTTGATGTGGCGGTGCTGGGTGGCGGCCCTGGTGGTTACGCGGCCGCGTTGTTTGCTGCCGGCGCGGGTAAGACGGTGGCCTTGGTGGAAGAGTCGGGTATCGGGGGGACATGTTTACACCGAGGATGTATTCCGGCCAAAGAATTACTACAGAGCGCCGAAGTTTTACGCACCGTGCGCGGTGCCGGCGCATTCGGAGTAGAAGTCGGCGATCCCACGCTTAATCTTTCTACCAGTCAAGAGCGTAAGTCGGCGGTGGTCGCTCGCTTAACCAAAGGAGTAGCGGGATTACTCGACGGACGATCGGTGCAAGTGATAACGGGACGCGGAACTCTTAGTGCGACTAATCCTTACCAGATCAACATAAGTGACGGAACCCAGATTGAAGGTGACGCGATAATTCTGGCCCCGGGGTCGCAGCCGGGTGAATTACCTGGGGTAGTAATTGACGGCGAGCGGGTGTGGTCGTCGGATCATGTTCTGGAATTAACTGAAGTTCCGAAACGAGTAGTGATAATCGGCGCGGGGGCGATAGGAGTGGAGTTCGCGTCAATGCTTACTGACTTCGGTAGTTCGGTGACCTTGCTAGAAAGTGCCGACCGGATTATTCCTGCTACTGATGAAGACGTGTCGGCCGCGTTAGCGAGGGCGTTTAAGAAACGAAAAATTGCGATGCAGACAGGAGTCACGGTTACCAGCGCGGTACGCGCGGGAGAAATTGTCACAGTCAATTATCGCGACGATACCGGCGAGCACCAAGTAGAAGCGGATCGAGTAGTAGTTAGCGTCGGTCGCACTCCCCGTACCACCGATATCGGTTTAGCGGCCGCGGGGGTAGCAGTAGATGCACGGGGTTACATTGTGGTCGACGAAGCGATGCGCACCTCAGTTTCGGGTATATATGCAGTAGGCGATGTGGTGGCAACGCCCCAACTGGCGCACGTAGCTTTTGCCGAAGCGATGGTAGCGGTTGAAGCAATTACTGGCGTCGATATTCATCCCGTAGTTTACGACCGAGTGCCGTGGGGTATCTATTGCCATCCCGAAGTTGCTTTTGCCGGTCTCAACGAAGCCGACGCGCGCGCTCGGGGTGGCGATGTCGTGGTGCAATCACAGCGCTTCATTGGTAATGCCCGCGCGCAAATCCTTGGTGAAGCCGACGGGTTAGTAAAAGTGGTGGCTGAACGCGGCGGAGCGGTGCTGGGGGTGCACATGGTGGGGCCGTGGGCTACCGAACTTATAGCCGAAGGGTATCTAGCGGTTAACTTCGAGGCCTCACTCGATGATCTTTCGTCACTTATTCATGCTCATCCCACGCTAAGCGAAGTGTTTGGCGAAACTCTTTTGGCCCTTACCGGTCGCGCCCTACACGCGTGACTCCATTTATGAGTGCCGCGAGCAGTCCGGCGCGTTCATTACGAGTGCGCCAACTAGGGCGAGTGGCACCACTAGATCTTGATGCCGTAGTGAGTGGGTTGGTTCCCGCACCGGGAGTTGACTATTTACTGTTGGTAACTACCGACGAGCCAGCAGGCGCCGCGCGGTTAGTGACAACGCGCACCCACGACGACGCAACCGTGTGGGTGTATGCGGAGGAAAGCCATCACAACGACATCGCCGATGCAAGGTATCAGTTCGTCGCGACAATGACGGGCGCGACCGATTACGCCGAAATTGATATTCAGAGCGCGAGCAGGCATCGCGACATTGCCGTAGCAACGACGGAACCGAAGCCAAAGTGGATGCGGGCTAAAGTCCATTTAGGCGAGGGCTATCGCAGCACTCGCAATCTGATGAAATCGCTCAAATTAAACACCGTTTGCGAGGAAGCGGGTTGCCCCAATATTTTCGAGTGTTGGGCTGACCGTACCGCGACTTTCATGATTCTCGGCGATCGATGCACGCGCGCCTGCGGATTTTGTTTAGTCGATACCCGTAAACCGCTACCACCCGATCGCGATGAACCACAACGGGTGGCTAGCGCGGCCGCAACGCTCGGCTTAGAGCATGTAGTGATTACTTGCGTGGCGCGTGACGATCTTGACGATGGTGGCGCGTCAGCATTTGCCGCCACCATTTTGGCCGTCCGTCAACAGTCGCCGAGTATGTCAGTCGAGGTTTTGATTTCTGATTGCAAGGGCAACCCTGATTCACTGGCAACAATTTTTTCCGCCCGTCCTGATGTGCTTAATCACAATCTCGAAACTGTGCTGCGGCGGCAACGCTCAGCTCGGCCGTCGGCGAGTTACGCGCGTTCGCTAGCGGTGCTGGCTCGGGCTAAAGCAGCCGGCTTGCGTACTAAGTCGGGAGTTATCACGGGGCTAGGCGAAACCATGCTCGAGATGAAAGGAGCCGTAGCCGACTTGCGCGCAGTTGGCGTCGACATTTTAACAATCGGTCAGTACTTGCAACCATCAGCCGGACATCTACCGGTCGCTCGTTGGTGGACGCCCGCCGAGTTTGCTGAGATCGGTGCTTACGCCACCAGTTTGGGTTTTATACACGTGGAGTCGGGCCCATTAGTGCGTTCGAGTTATCACGCCAAACGCGCCCTCGCGCGCGACGAGGTGAGCGCCGCCTTGTGATGGAGTTAGATTTTTCCACCGTGCTGTTGCAATGGGCGGCCGGTGGCTTACTCGGACTATGGATCACCGACCGGCATCGCCTTCTCGGTGTGGGTTACGGATGGTTACTGCGGGGAGTATTTTCGGTTTTACTCATCGGTGGAGTATTCGCGGGAATAAATGAGACGGGTGTTGCGGCCACGGTGCGCACGGCCGCCGGCGGGTTGGCCGCATTATTGGCGTTGTTAGCGGCAGCAGTTTCAGTGCGGTTTAGAAAAACTCCACTGCGGATTTCACCCGCCTTCGATTTATTGGCCGCCGCGATTGCATTCGTGGCGGTATTTGCAGCCGCCGGCGTAATCGGTGGACCGATAGCGTTAACTATTGCCCGTCTTGGCGTGGGCGCAATCTTTTTAGGCTTCATTAGTGACGCCATGCTTTTAGGACATTGGTATTTGGTTCAGCCTGGTTTGTCGCGAGCGCCATTACGCGAGATGGTCAGGCTTTCTATGATCGCGTGGCCGTTTGAAGTGGTCGTGTTCTTAATCCCGACCGGGATGATCTCGTTACTAAATGGTTCTATCGACGACGGCTACGGAGGAATTTTAGGGCTCACTTGGGCAGTTTGTGCTCTCACCACTATTGGTCTACTGGGGGTCGCCAGGGCCGCGCTCAAGGAGCCCTATTACTCTGCGGTGATGGCGGCAACCGGATTGCTTTACCTCGCCATTCTCACCGCTTTCGGAACTGATGTATTGGCCCGAGCGCTACTAGCAGCCTGATTATTTACTGTAACTCAAAATCGACCAATGCCTGCGCTAGCGTTCTAAGACGATGTCAGTAGCAAGAAAACTAATTGAAAAACGCGAGTTAATCTCAATTTTCACTCTGCGCGAGTTGCGTACGAAATATAAGCGTTCGGTTTTAGGTTGGACTTGGTCGTTGATCAATCCGCTCGCAACCGCACTTCTTTATACGTTAGTTTTCAGCTTGATTTTAAAGGTTGAAGCGCCTGTTGGTAATCCCAGTGGTATCAAAAACTACACGGTTTACTTGTTGTGTGCACTTTTACCATTTCAATTTTTTAATAGTACTTTGACTACTAGCGTTGATGTATTGGTAAGCAACGGCAATCTCATCAAAAAAGCGGCTTTTCCCCGATCAATCTTTGTTCTTTCGGTAGTAATGGCGATGACCCTTACTCTGGTAATTGAACTTGGCGTCTTAGCGATCATTCTGCTAGCCATGGGCAACTCTGTTCTTCCGTGGCTTCCCTTGGTATTGGTTTTGGTTTTTATAGAGTCGATATTTGTTTTAGGTGTAGCATTGATGGCTTCGGTTTGGAATGTTTACTTTCGCGACCTCAAATATCTGATAACTATTGCCTTGCAATTCATGTTTTATTTAACTCCAGTTCTTTATCCGATCACTTTGGTGCCAAAACATTCAGAGATATTTGGTACCGACTTGCCAGTAAGGGCGTTATACCGACTAAATCCGCTGGTGGGTATGGTTGAGTCGTACCGAGCAGTCTTGTACGATCTGCGGTTCCCGTCGGTAGGGACAATGCTCTACACAATCGGATGGAGTGTCGCACTTTTGGTAGTCGGTTTCTGGGTATTTGGTCGCAACGAGCGTCGATTGGCCGAAGAAGTATGAGTATCGCTATCAGTGTTGATGATGTATCGAAGAGCTACCGCAAGTACGACGAGCGCAATCAGTCGCTTAAGGCCGCGGTGCTTAGAGGACGAAGAGCTCGTTATACAGAGTTTGCTGCCTTAAGCGAAGTATCGCTGGAGATTCCCGCAGGAAGCATTTTTGGGCTCATCGGTGACAATGGATCGGGCAAGAGCACTCTTTTGAAATGCATAGCGGGTATTTTGACTCCCGAGAAAGGCCGCATCACCGTTGCCGGCTCAATGGCCGCATTGCTCGAATTGGGCGCCGGATTTCACCCTGAGCTGTCGGGTCGAGAGAATGTTTTCTTGAACGCCGCCATTCTCGGCATGACTCGCCAAGAGACCAAACTTCGGTTTGATGAAATTGTTCATTTTTCCGGGTTGGAGGAGTTCATCGATGCCCCGGTGCGCACCTATTCGTCGGGCATGTACGTGCGGCTGGGATTTGCGGTTGCGGTGCATACCGATCCCGACATTTTACTTCTCGACGAAATTCTGGCGGTCGGTGACGAGGATTTTCAGCGTAAATGTATGGAGAAAATATCCGATGTGCACGGATCGGGCAAGACCATTGTCATTGTTTCGCACGCGATCTCGACGGTCGCTCGTCTGTGTGAAAACGCGGTTTTGCTTGAGCACGGATGCATCTCAAACCGTGGGCCCGCTCAAGATGTAGTCGATTTTTATCTCAGCGAGGCCCATGAAGTGGTCGCCGATGAGGATAATTTGGGTACTCGCTGGGGTTCCGGTGAAGCGCGGATTGAGGCGGTAACAATTTGTGGTGATAGTGCAATTCCCGTTAATTCGATTCGCTCCGGTGCACCGATTACTTTTAGATTTGCTTGCTCAAGTTCAACTCGCGTCGATCACCCAGTAATCGGAATAGCGATTTCTTCTATTGATGGTGTGCAAATTGGTGGAGTAAACCTCAACGCAACGGGGCCAATTCTTAAATATCTCAACGGCACCGCTTCAGTTGAGTTAGTTATCGACGATCTACCATTGGTCCCCGGTGCGTATTTGCTAACCGCCACGCTGGTTGACCAGCACTTGGCTCGAACTTACGATTTTCGCGATAAATTTCTTCGTTTTGATGTAATTCCTGATTCCACTGGGGGCGATCGATCGTTTGAGACCGGCCCCCTTTCTCTTGGTGGTATCTGGCGGTTGGTTGACTGATGGCTAGACAGCGCATAGTGGTCGTTACGCCTGACGTGGTAGGAGAAAAGATGGCCGGTCCGGCTATTCGCGCGTGGAAAATCGCCGAGGCGCTAGCGGTCGAGCACGAGGTACGGCTGCTCTCGACCGTTGAGTGCACTCGCTCTAGTGATTTTTTTGTCACCAAATTTGTAACTGCTAAGCAGTTTGCCCAAGAAATGAGTTGGGCTGACATCGTGATTCATCAGGGTGATGTCACGGCAACCCAACCATCACTAATCAAGTCGAACGCTATCAAGGTGGCTGATCTTTATGATCCACTTCATATTGAGGTGATTGAACAAAATCGCGGGCGTGATCTAACCGAGCAAACCTTAATCTGGTCGTCGACGCTTGGGAGCGTCATCTTGCAACTTGCTACTAGCGACTTCTTTCTTTGCGCTAGTGAGAAACAACGCGATTTTTGGCTCGGCAATCTTGCTGCTCGAGGTCGAGTGAATCCAATATTACCCGGTGAAGAAGGTGGCATCGATCGACTATTGGCCATCGTCCCGTTTGGACTCGATCCCAATCCTCCGCAGAAACAACGGAAAGTTTTGCGGGGCGTGCAGCCAGGAATTGATGAAGGCGATTACATCTTGCTCTGGGGGGGCGGAATCTATAATTGGTTTGATCCCCTCACTCTTATTCGCGCGGTAGCGCGCGTGGCCCGCGAAATGCCGCAGACTCGTTTAGTCTTCATGGGCGCCACTCACCCAAACCCAAATGTTCCGGCCATGAAGATGGCGCAGAACGCGCGCGATTTGTCAGCCGAGTTGGGCTTAACCGACCGTCATGTCTTCTTTCTCGAAGGTTGGGTTCCCTTTGACGAACGGGGGGACTATCTTCTCGAGGCCGACGTAGCAGTTAGTACCCACTTGGCTCATTTGGAGACGGACTACTCTTTTCGCACTCGATTGCTCGATTGTTTCTGGGCGGCGTTACCGGTAATCGCGACCGATGGTGACTCCCTTAGTACTTTGATCACCCAAGAAGGGGCTGGCTGTTCAGTGCCCGCGGGTAATGTCGATTTATTAGTTGCGGCAATTCTGAAGTACGGGAAAGACATCGACGCTCGTCAGCGCGCGGCTGATGCCAGCGGGCGCTTGGCGGCTCGGTTCAGTTGGTCAGTTGTTCTTGAGCCCCTAGTTCGTTTTTGCCAAGACCCAGAACCGGCCGGCGACTTAGAATTTGGGTTTACACAAGCGAAGATTCGATCGCTGAGTCGCATGAGATCGATCTCGGGCCACGGTATTTTCCCACTAGGAAAGCGCAGCAAGAATTTTTTTGGTTTAGCAAAACAACGCGACTGGGCAAAAATTAAGGAACGCACACGACTGCATTTGAGCCCACGTTACCTAGCGATTTCTCGTCGTCGTCGAAAAGCGGAACGGGATTTGTAGCTGAATGAAGTTTTGTCAACTCACTTTCATTTTTCTAAACTAATTTTCGCCGATCCGGCCGTCGCCCGTAGGCGCGCGGCGATTACGCTAATTCGGGGCCAACGGCGACGCAGGGGCCGGTAAAAAATATCTCGACGCACATAACCACCAGTAGCGATTAACGATCGTAGTGTCGATCTCATTCGATGATTGCGATAGCGACCATTTACGATTAAGCGATTGCGTTCGGTGAGCCGCAACGCTAATAGGGAATCTTCTCCCGTAGAACTGGCGTGATCGTGTTCAACTGTCGAATTAGGGATATAGCGGTATCGCCACCCTAAATTTTTGCCGCGTTCGGCGAGGTCGATATCTTCATAGTAAAGAAATAGCTTCGCGTTGAATCCACCAGTGGCTCGCAGATAGTCGCTTCGGAGTAGAACCGCCGCGCCGCACCAAGTTTCGACTAAGTCGCTGACGGCAAATTGGTTGGGAGTGTCGGGTTGCAGCCAGCCGCGGTCGGCGGAAAAACCTTCGCTGGTCCAATAGTTTCCGGTGTTATTAAGCAACCGGACGCGGGTTGGGCCAATCGGAACTTCAACGGTCCGTTCGGCTCGGGCGCGATCACTAGTTACGACTTCGCTTCCCGCGTGAAATACGGCGGGTCCGCCGTCAAGCACCGATAGTAAAACGCTTTTAGTATCGGGGTTAACGGGCACCCATAGGCAACCCGAGCCGTGCAGCCGACGGGCGCGCGGCGCTTTGGGAGCAGGGGGTTCGGGTGCACCGAAAGTGTCGCCGTACTGCATGCGCGCGCTCGTGTCTTGACCGTCGACAGTAACCCCGGCCACGGTGATGGCGCGTTCGGTAGTAATAGTTATTTTTACAAATTCACCCGCGAGAGTAATGCGGGGACAAGCTGCGCCCAGCGTAGGGTCGGCGCGTAGCGCAGTTTGTAGTGGCTCGAGCCAACCGGAGCGCACTCGGGCGTCACTATTTATCAACGCCACGAACTCAATACCGGTTAGATCCGCTAAGGCCAAGTTGTTGGCTCCACCGAAACCGAGGTTGGTTTCACTGCGGATTATACGGACGGCCGGCAATTCATTGGAAATTTGTTCGATCAAACCGTCGGTAGACGCGTTATCGATCAGAACGATTTCGAGTTGGCGGTCAGAGTCATTGGCTAGCAGTGCGTCTAAACAAGCGCGAGTTTGGTCACCGCCGTTGTAATTAACCACCACTACTCGGTTGGTAGGCGAATTCATAATTGAGCGGCTTTCAGTTCGCTTACTAATTGAGCCAGTGGTTTACGAAAATCGGGAAGGAGTTCTATTCCGGCTGCGGTTAACGCGGCGTTTTCAAGTACTGAGTTAGCGGGGCGAGGAGCGGGTCGAACCGGAAGGAGGTCCGAAGTTTTTATTGGCGCCACTCGGTTGGGATCAAGTCCGGCTGCTCGCAAAACCTCTTGGGCAAACTCAAACCAACTCACTGCGCCTTGGTTAGTGGCGTGAAATATTCCGGACCGCCGATCTACCACTAATCGCCGCACTAACGGAGCAAGATCGGCGCTAAAAGTGGGGTTACCGCGTTGGTCGTCTACAAAAGTCAAGCGGTCGTGCTCTTTAGCGAGGCGCAATATGGTCTTAACCATGTTGTTCCCGTTACGACCACAAACCCACGAGATGCGCAAAGTTAAGGCTTCGGGACCCGCGGCTGATTCGCCCGCTAATTTTGACGCGCCGTAAACCGATTGCGGATTTGGGCTGTCGGTTTCGACGTAGGCCGTGGATTTAGTGCCATCAAAGACGTAGTCAGTAGAAAAATAAGTTAGGTGGGCACCAATTAACCGAGCGGCCTCGGCCAGATTGGCAGTGCCGGCGGCGTTCACTCGTTGCGCTTTCGCGGCGTCGGCTTCGCAGTCGTCAACGGCAGTCCAAGCCGCGGCGTGAACTATCGCATCGGGTCGGTTGGCGGTAACGATTTCATCAACGGCGATGAAGTCGGTGATGTCGAGTGTTTTGTGATCACAGGCCACGACATCGTCGGCAGCAAACGCGGCTACTAAGTCGTGCCCCACTTGGCCGCCGGCCCCAGTGATAAGAATTTTCATTACTTGCTTCGCTGAAGGAGCGGCTCCCACCACCAGCGATTGCTGCGGTACCAATCGATGGTCGCGACGAGCGCTTCATGAAATTCGCGTTGCGTACTCCAGCCCAAAGCTTGTACTTTGCTGATGTCAATGGAGTAGCGCCGGTCGTGGCCAAGGCGGTCTTCTACGTATTCGATCATCGATTCGTCGTGGCCGAGAATCTCTAATACTGCGTCGGTGAGATCTCGGTTGGTTACTTCGTTGCCGGCACCGAGGTTGTAGACCTCACCAATCTGACCTTTGCGTAAGACGAGATCAACGCCCGCGCAGTTGTCTTCGACAAAACACCAGTCGCGGATGTTGAGGCCATCGCCGTAAAGTGGAACTTTTTTACCATCAAGCAAGTTGGTTACAAAGAGTGGAATAACTTTTTCGGGAAATTGATACGGGCCAAAATTGTTGGATGATCGGGTGACTATTACCGGTAGGTCATAAGTCTCGTGGTAGGCCAACGCGATTAGGTCGGACCCCGCTTTCGACGCCGAATAGGGCGAGCGCGGTTCGAGGCGGTCGGTTTCAGTGAACGATCCGGTTTCTATAGATCCGTAAACTTCGTCGGTCGAAATATGCACAAATCGTTGAACCCCCACCGTGCGAGCCACATCGCAGACCACATTGGTGCCGTCACAATTGGTGTGGACAAATTCGTCGGGCGAAATAATAGAACGATCGACATGGCTTTCGGCGGCGAAGTGAACCACTGCATCGTGTCCGGGCATAGCTTCATTGACATCGGCCCGTTTGGTGATGTCGCCTTTGACGAAGGTAAAGCGAGAATTTTGGCTCAAGTCGCGCAAACTCTCTCGGTTTCCGGCGTAGGTCAAGGCATCGAAAACGGTTACTGAGTCGTCGGTGGTGTTGAGAACATGACGGACATAGTTAGAGCCAATAAAACCGGCCGCGCCGGTGACGAAGATGCGCACGGCTAGGTGCGTAAAGCGAAGTGAGGTTGCCACATCGCTTCTATGTCGGCTCGGTGGGGATTGGACTGATCGCGTTGCGAGAGAACGGGGTCGGTAACTCCCCAGTCGGCTCCAATGGCGGGGTCGTCCCAAGCGACGCCTAGTTCGTCTTGCGCGTTGTAGTAACTATCGACCAAGTAGGTAATGGTCATGTCAGTTAATGCCGCGAACCCGTGCGCCACGCCCGGCGGAATGTAAACACCACGATGATCGTGGTCGCCGTCGGGTTTGGTTCCGAGATCAATCATTTGGGTAGCCCCGTCAGTGGGAGAACCGGCCCGTAAATCGTGCAGCACTACGCGCGCACTTCCAAACGGTACGTACCAGTAATCGGCCTGATGAAGGTGATAGTGGAGACCCACCACCGAACCGGCGCGGCGATCACCACGATTTCCTTGGATCATCTCGCGTCCATTAGGGAACCATTGCCGGCGGTAAGTTTCGATGAATATGCCGCGCTCGTCACCATGGATGTCGGGTTCGACAATGACTACATCATTAATAGTGGTTGAAGGAATAAGGGAAGCCATATAAGTTTTAACTCAATTCAACAAGGGAATGATCACCCAACATTAGGCGATAGCCAGACCCAGTTTTGTGAGATCGGGTTATCTCAACATGGCGCCCAATGAGCGAGTCGGTGATGCCGGTCGCTCCGGTAATCAAGGTTTGTTCCAGAACTACCGAATTATCAATCTCGGAGTCGGTGACCGAGCAATCATTAGCAATAGAGGTGAACGGACCGATAGTGCTGTTAGTCACCACGGTATTTTCGCCGATTACGGTTGGCCCGGAAATATGTGAACCCTTTACCACTGCGCCGGCGGCGATTACCACCTCGCCCACGATGGTCGATTTTTTGTCGACCTCGCCTGCGTTGGCGCCAGAAATAGTTTTTAATACTTGTCGGTTGCACTCCAGTAGCGGGTCTTTCTTGCCGGTGTCGATCCACCAGCCGCTTAGAACTTCGTGACGTACCACAAGCTTGCTATCGATTAGCCATTGAATGGCATCAGTAATTTCGAGTTCGCCCCGAGGTGAAGGAGCAATTGCCCGCACTGCTTCGTGAATTGTTTGGTCGAATAAGTAAACACCGACTAGGGCCAGATCGGAAGGAGGATCGAGAGGTTTTTCGACCAAGCGTACGACTTCACCGCTTTCGGTAACTTCCGCGACACCGAATTGGCTGGGATTATCAACATGGGTAAGCAAGATTTGTGCGGTGGGTGGCGATGTGTCGTTTTGTCGGGCTGCTTCGAATCGTTCAACGAATTCACCTAGCCCCTGTTCGAGCATGTTGTCGCCTAAGTACATAATGAAATCATCGGTATCGAGAAAATCAGCAGCGATAAGTACGCAGTGGGCGAGACCTAACGGTTCATCTTGGAGTAGATAAGTTATGCTCACTCCCCAGCGGGAACCGTCGCCTACCGCATTGCGGATTTCGTCGCCGGTTTCACCGATAACGATTCCAATTTCGTTGATGCCGATAGCCGCCATAGCTTCGATTCCGTAAAAAAGAATTGGTTTATTGGCGATCGGAACTAACTGTTTAGCATTAGTGTGGGTTATCGGCCGCAGGCGCGTGCCCGCACCACCCGAAAGAATGAGACCTTTCATATACCCCTTAAGACTACCTAAACCGGTGCTGAATTATTAAATACGGTAGCCTTGGAATTCAATCCAATATTCAATTCAAAGCTTAGGTATTTTATCTGATGGACGATAAAGAGATGAAGATAGGTATTCTCGTTGTAGCTTATAACTCAGCATCTACTCTCGCCGAAGTGCTTAATCGAATTCCTGCTGATTTTAAGTCGCGTATCACCGAAGTGATAGTGAGTGACGATCACAGCCAGGACTCCACCTATCTCGTGGGTATCGGATACCAACAGCAGTCGGATCTTCCGATTGAGGTAATTCGCCAGCCTAAAAATCTCGGATACGGAGGTAATCAGAAAGTCGGTTACCGCCTAGCCATTGAACGCGGCTTTGATATTATCGTTTTGCTCCATGGCGATGGTCAGTATGCACCCGAATGTTTACCCGACATGGTGGCTCCTATTGAACGCGGCGAAGCTGATGCCGTGTTTGGTTCACGAATGATGGTGAAAGGCTCGGCCCGCAAGGGAGGGATGCCATTATACAAGTTTGTCGGAAACCGAATCCTCACGACATTAGAGAATGCCGCACTGGGGACAAAACTTAGTGAATTCCATTCAGGTTATCGCGCCTATAGCGTAAGAGCTTTATCAAAGTTACCCTTTGAACAAAATTCTGACGGTTTCAACTTTGATACTCAAATTATTATTCAGATGCATGACGCGGGCAAACGCATCGTTGAAATTCCCATTCCTACTTATTACGGCGACGAAATTTGTCGTGTGAATGGTATGCAGTACGCCGCTGATGTGATGAAGGATGTAATCGCTTATCGTTTCCAAAAAGCGGGATTTGGCGACGGAACCCGAGTGAAACTAGGAGCGGAATATCAACTAAAAGATGCCGACGACAGTTCTCACGGTAAACTTTTTTCAATGCTCGAAGCTAGGCCGCCGGGGAAAATCCTCGACTTAGGGTGTTCGGGTGGTCTGCTAGGCGAACGATTGCAGCAGTTGGGCTATCACGTTATGGGCGTAGATGTAGTTGAGGTTCCTGAAGTGCACGAGCGGCTCTCGGGTTTCGTGCTGACCAATCTCGATGCTGGTATCCCTGCTGAAGCGGGATCAGGATTTGATCTTGTTCTCGCGGCC
>Ga0209284_10003890_pt1 | contig 17703 bp, 9 predicted proteins | sample FRY03_FD_187211 | JGI IMG/M metagenome (GOLD analysis project Ga0209284, IMG submission 187211) | Freshwater microbial communities from Lake Fryxell liftoff mats and glacier meltwater in Antarctica - FRY-03 (SPAdes) (version 2) | ecosystem: Environmental > Aquatic > Freshwater > Ice > Glacier... | reverse complement strand
AAAAATCCGAAGGATCACGTCGGAGGCGACGCGACGGTAAGAAGTAACATGATTGGAAGTATCTGTCATGCTGATTCGATGAGCGAACCATATTCTGGATTTCACGTGGTTCCCGTAATAATTGTCGCCTTTCGCTCCGCGAAAGTGGCGCTCTTTCGCGGAGCGACAGGCGACGAAAGGACACTGATCGATCGAGCGATCGTAAATAGGAAAATCCACGCGGTGCCGGAACACATTGTTGCCGTCGGCTCAGACTTCTCCAGTGACAGGAGGACAACAAGTGGCGATTCCCGTTAGACTGCGGCGATTCAACACGTTCCACTGGATTTTGCCAATGAATACTCCGCTAAATCATAAAACCACCGATGTCCGAATGAAGGGCTTCGCGAGCCGCACGACCGTTGAGCAGGCCCTTGCATGGATCGATGCCTCTCTTCCCGCATTCAGTCGGCTGCCAGTCGAACATATGGAGCTTGCGGCGGCCGCCACGAGAATTCTCGCGGAGGACATCGTCAGTCACGTGAATGTTCCGGGTTTTGTACGTTCCATGATGGATGGCTTTGCTCTGCGATCCGAGGAAACTTACGGCGCGACGTCGTACAATTCGCTGCCGTTTGAAATCTCGGGAACGTGTTTACCGGGCGTCCCTTTTCCCGGCGATGTGAATCGTGGTCAGGCTGTTCGCATCATGACCGGCGCGCCGCTGCCGTCGGGAGCGGATGCCGTATTGCCAGTCGAGAATACGGAGACGCAGGGGCAAACGCTGCTGGCGATGGGTGAAGTTTCGGCTGGCAAGCACGTGGGGACAATCGGTGAGGATGTCGCCGTCGGTTCCACGGTGCTGCGTGCCGGTCGCGTCCTGCGGCCGCAGGATATCGGAGTTCTGTCGTCGATTGGATGCAGTTCGGTTCCCGTTGTGCGTCGACCCGTGGTCAGAATTTTGACAACCGGCAATGAACTGTTGCCCGCCGGAACACCTCCGCACGGTTATCAGATTGCTGACGCCAACGGCCCCATGCTGCAGGCTTTGATTTCCCGTGACGGCGGATTCCCGGTGATGCCCGGTCTGGTTCCGGACGACCGGGCATCGCTGCTGGCTGCATTGTCGGAGCCGGCCGACATCGTACTGGTTTCGGGAGGCTCGAGTGTCGGTCAGGAAGACTACGCACCGCAGCTGCTGGCCAAACACGGAACACTGGCCATTCACGGAATTGCGATGCGTCCAAGCAGCCCCGCCGGTATGGGGCTGCTCAATGGAAAGCTGGTGTTCCTGCTGCCAGGCAACCCGGTCTCCTGCCTGTGTGCCTACGACTTTTTCGCGGGACGAGCGATTCGAGCAATGGGCGGCCGAAATCCGGATTGGCCCTATCGACGCATTCAGGCAACGCTGACTCGCAAACTCGTATCGACCGTTGGGCGAGTCGACTACGCTCGTGTCAGGATTGACGGCAATTCCGTGGAGCCGATGGCTATCAGCGGGGCCTCAGTGCTTTCGTCGACGACTCAAGCCGATGGCTTTGTTCTCATTCCCGCCGACAGTGAAGGCTATTCGGCTCAAGCCGCCGTTGAGGTTTTTTTGTATTGAGCGCCGGGCAGACAACCGATCCGTAATCCCCCGCCCGCCCGGGCAAGCCTGACTTCCACGACATCGCTTTTCACTCCGACGCGGTGGTCATATTCAAGCTCGAAGCGACTGCGAGTGAGCCGCCGCCAACACAGCCCACTCGCTGGCGCTTCGAGCTTGTATGGGAATTTGCGTTACCGATGCTTGATGAACTGACGGTGTTGCTCCTTGTCCGGGGTTTGGGATCATCTAAAATAGGGTGTGACAAAACCATGCAAGAAATTATCTCAGGGCAAATCTTTGCTGTCGCAGGCTGCGGTCAAGCGGGCTGTCAAGCGTATTGAGGCGTGGTTTGCGGGCCGGGGATGGAAGGTGTTTCCATTTCAAAAGCAGGTCTGGAACGCCTTCATTCAAGGTGAGAGCGGGCTGATTCATGCCACCACCGGGACGGGAAAAACGCTGGCGGCCTGGCTGGGGCCGGTGATCGAGGCGATCGCGGAAGCGGAAACGAAGCCAGCGACGTTAAATGATTCGCCGCTGAAGGTTCTGTGGATCACGCCGCTGCGAGCGCTCGCGCTCGACACTCTGCATTCGCTGCAGGAACCGCTGGCCGATCTCGGGATTTCATGGACTGTTGAAGGCCGCACCGGCGATACCTCGGCCGCCGTTCGAAGTCGGCAAAGACAGCGGCTTCCGACGGCGCTGGTGACGACGCCGGAAAGCCTTTCACTCATGCTGACACGAGCCGACGCGGAGCACCAGTTTCGCGACCTGCGAGCTGTCTTTTGTGATGAATGGCACGAGTTGCTGTCGACCAAGCGTGGCGTTCAAGTAGAGCTGGCTCTGGCAAGACTCCGACGGTGGAAGCCCGGCCTGCGCACCTGGGGCCTGTCGGCAACTCTTGGCAATCTGGATGAGGCCATGGAAATCCTGCTCGGGACTGGCATTGGCACTCCTCGTCGAGGCTCGATGATCACCGGTCGACAGCGAAAAACAGTGGTGATTGATTCGCTCATACCGCCAACGATTGAACGCTTTCCGTGGGCCGGGCATATGGGAATGAGGCAGCTGAAGGACGTTATCAGTTCTGTCGAGTCCGCTCAGTCCACGCTGATCTTTACGAACACGCGATCACAGACCGAAGCGTGGTATCGCGCCCTGCTGCAGGCTAAACCCGACTGGGCCGGTCTGATCGCGCTGCATCATGGTTCTCTGGAGCAGAATACAAGGACGTGGGTAGAAGATGGCCTGCGGGCCGGTTCCTTAAAATGTGTGGTCTGCACGAGCAGTCTCGATCTGGGTGTGGATTTTAGTCCGGTCGATCGAGTCATGCAGGTGGGATCTCCGAAAGGCGTGGCTCGACTGTTACAGCGTGCCGGTCGCAGTGGTCATCGACCGGGGGCCGTGAGCCGTGTTACCTGCGTGCCGACTCATGCGTTTGAGCTCATCGAAGTCGCCGCGGCTCGCGATGCCATTGCGGCCGGTCATCTGGAAGGAAGGCAGCCGCATCGCAAGCCACTCGACGTTCTCTGTCAGCATCTCGCGACGGTTGCTTTAGGGACCGGTTTTATTCCTGCCGAGCTGCTCGACGAAGTGCGGCAATCGGCCAGTTATCACAATCTGAGTGATGAAGAATGGAACTGGACGCTCGACTTCGTGGCCCGCGGTGGAGACGCTCTCAAGGCGTATCCGGATTATCACAAGCTGATTGAACAGGACGGGCGTTACGCGATCAGCAATCAGCGGATTGCCCGAAACCATCGCATGTCGATTGGCACAATCACCAGCGATGCATCGCTTATTGTGCAGTATCTGAACGGGCCTCGACTGGGCACGATTGAGGAATCGTTTCTGACAAAGTTGAATCCGGGTGACTGCTTCACCTTCGCGGGGCGAACGGTAGAACTTGTCTACGTTCATGACATGAAGGTCTGGGTGCGAAAAACGACCAGCAAGGAACGTGGCCGAATCCCGCGCTGGATGGGAGGCCGGATGCCTTTGTCGACACAGCTGGCGAGTGCTGTCCGGTCTCGACTTGAGCAGGCTCATCATGGAGCTTATGAAGGTCCAGAAATGCAGGCGGTCAGGCCGCTGCTGGAATTGCAGGGCCAGTGGTCTGCGATTCCTCTGCCTTCACAGCTGTTGATTGAGCAAATTAAATCGCGTGAGGGATACCATCTGCTGATGTACCCGTTTGCCGGGCGATTGGTGCATGAAGGCCTGGCGGCTCTGTTTGCCTGGCGACTTGCCCAAATGCAGCCGACGACATTTACTATGTCGGTTAACGATTACGGGTTTGAACTGCTGTCAGCCATTGAGCCACCTGTGGATGCGGCAATTGCCAGCGGACTGTTTGACACCAGCCACCTTGTCGCCGATCTGCAGGCGTGTCTGAATGCGGTAGAAATGGGCCGGCGTCAGTTTCGTGAGATTGCAAGAATCTCCGGACTGGTGTTTCAGGGATATCCGGGGCAACAAAAATCGGCAAAGCAACTTCAGGCGAGCAGTGGTCTGCTGTTCGACGTTTTCACCAACTACGATCCTGAAAATCTGTTACTGCATCAGTCGCGAGCCGAAGTTCTGGAACGCCAGCTGGAACATTCTCGATTGCTGACCACACTGCAGTCACTTCAGAACGCTCAGCTGCTGCGACTGAAACCCGACCGCTTCACACCCCTGGCTTTCCCCTTGATTGTCGCCCGGCTCCGCGACCGACTGTCAACCGAATCGCTCACCGCCCGCATCGCGAGGATGACAATTCAGCTGGAAAAAGCGGCTGGGAAATGAGTGGCCCACGGTTGTGGTTGTTTACAAGCTCGAAGCGCCAGCGAGTGCGCTGTATTGACAGCCGTCACTCGCTGCAGTCGGTTTTACGGACCCTATTCGCAATATGACAGGGCAATCAGGCAATACGCGGTCACCAAATTGGGATCACCTTCATACCAGCGGTCGGCCGGATTGACCCAGCTGCCGTTTTTCTGTTGCAGAGCCGCCAGCTTTTCCGAAAGATCTTTTTTCCATGCGTGCTTTACGCCTTTGTCGTCTTCAAACTCTTCGGAACTGACAACGGACAACGTCTTGGCCATGGTTTGGTAGTAGTAGAACAATCCCTGCTGGCCCATGCCCGGATTTTCTACCAGCGTGTAATGCTTCCGCAGCCAGCCATTGGCTGCCTTGACTCGCTGATCGTCCTTCGTCAGGCCTGCGTAGATCATGCTCTTCAGCCCGGCGTACGTGATGCTGCCGTACGATTTGTGACCGCCGTTGTCGGTGATGCCAGCTTTGGATTCTCCGCCTTTGGCAGGCGTGTAGATGAAACCGCCATCATTCACTTTGCCAGCAAATGGAAGCTGATTGTGAGCCGATTCAAGATTCTGGGCTCGGGAAACAAAGACCAATGCCTTCTGCATCGCGGGGTCATCCTTTGAGACGCCAGCCTTGTGCAGGGCTTCGATCAGAAACTGCGTGTTCGACATGTCGGGACGCTGTTTGCTGTCATACCCGCCGCCGCCAAATGCCCCATCAGTGGTTTCGATCCCTTCGCCTTCGTCCCACTGGAGGCCTCGCAGAAAAAGTTCTGCTTTCTTGATCACTTCGTCGAACTGCCCGCTTTTGTTGGCTTCTGTCAGGGCGAGAATGGCGATGCAGGTTTCGTAATTCTGATGTCGACTTTCCGGCGTATGAATTCCGCCCGTGGCCTGTTGTTTGGCGACCAGAAAATCCAGGCTTTTCTTCACCAGCGGGTCTTCCGTTGTCTTGCCGGACATGAGCAGCGATGTTGTGACAAGCCCCGAGATGCCGACCGCGTCCGGCGATGTCCACGATCCGTCGGCCGCCTGAGTGATCTCAAGAAACTGCATGGCCTTCTGCTGCATCTCATCAATGGTCTGAGCCATCGCCGAGCTACTTTGAACGAGTGTGATGACGCACAAGGAAAAAATAGTTGTGATTCGCATCGTCAGTTGATCCATCGTGTTCTTGATAAGTTGAGTATCCGCTTCGCAGGAAATTCCGCCTGGTCTGAAGGAATTTCCGCCGCGAACCTCCGTTGTGGGATTCCGAACAGGATACCGTTTAGCCACGAGAACGGAACTGCGAACGCTGTGCCAGAGTTGAGGAGGGCCGGTTTTCAGTTTTCAGTTTTCAGTTTTCAAATCAAAAATCAAAAATCAAAAATCAAAAATCAAAAATCAAAAATCGCTGCTAGTCCCCAAAGCGGTTATTATTCTTCAGCGGATAGCCATTGAGGAACGAGCGGCCGTCGCTGCTTTTTCGGCCTTCGGGCTGGATGCTTAGAATTTCCAACCAGCCGTCTGACGTCCACACCAGCGGCCGGCCTTCGCAATCTGCAAGACATCCAGGCTCCGTCGCTGCGGCAGGCAGCAGACCATCCGGCGCGACGGAGACCTGTTGAATGAGACAACGCAGCGGCGGATGGCCGGTTCGATGAAGAACTGTCGAGGCTTTTGGCCATGGCTGCATCGCGCGAATATGACAGTCAATTTCCCTGCGGGTCGTCATCCAGTCGATGACGCCCGCTTCCCGCGGAAGCTTGGGGGCCAGCGTGACGAGGGACACAATCTGCGGCTCAAACACGGCTGTTCCATTCGCCAGCTGAGCCACCACCTGCAAGGTCAGCGGAACCGAAAGTTCAGCCAGTCTCAGCATCAGCTCACCGGATGTTTCCTGTTCGCCAATCTGCGTTTCCATCATGCCAACAACAGGTCCGGAATCCAGAGCCGGTTCAATCTGAAAAATAGTGACGCCTGTGACAGAATCGCCCTTCCAGATCGAATACTGAACCGGGGCCGCACCGCGATGGCGAGGCAGCAAAGATCCGTGCAGATTGAAGGCGCCCAGCTTTGGAATCGCCAGCAGCTCGGGCTTCAGAATCTGACCATAAGCGGCGACGATAAATGCATCCGCCTGAAGTGATCGCAATGTCTCCAGCATCTCCGGCCGATTGACTCGCTCGGGCTGAAACACCGGCACACCTCTGCCGGCCGCCATTTCCTTCACCAGATTCACATGCTGATGATGTCCGCGTCCCGTCTTGTCCGGCTGAGTCAGGACACCTACAACCGTGTGCTCAGAATCCAGCAGGGCTTTAAACGGCGGCACGGCGAATTCACCCGTGCCCATGAGAACAAGTTTTAACGGCATGGGCGATCATTCACTGGTTGTGAGTATTACGCAAGGGTTATGACACTGTTCGCCCGGCCCGTTGCATGGCGGCCTTCCAGGCATCCGGAGTCAGTTCTGTGGCTTCTTCCGCCAGCAGACGCGGAATCTCTTCCACGATCGGATACTGCAGCCGCACATCCGGGTTCGTACAAACCAGCGAACTGCCATCCAGAACCAGATCCGCGCGGCATTTTGGGCACACGAGATAGCTGCGAGATTTTTCGAAGTTAAATACCATGATTCAGAATCCTCGTAGTTCACGAATGTCGGCAAATGTTCTCAGACTGTAATCAATCCCGGTGTAATCGAGAGCCGCGCAGAGCGCCCGCACGGCGACACCCATGCCATCCGGTCCGCTGAAGCCACCGAACTGGCCGCCACCTTTTAAATGCGGCTCCGTTTCCAGATAGAATCCCGGAATACCGAGCTTCTGAAGTCGCTGCTGAATCGTCGGCAACTGTTCTCGCAGATCGCGGAAGATCATTTCATGAGCCGAGTCACCTTCGTCACAAGGGACAAAGTTTTTCAGCCGCTCTTCGTCAACGGCACCTTCCCAGACCAGACTGCGGTCGATGCGATAATCTTTCACATGCATCCAGCCAAGCCATGGCAGAGTCGCTTTATATTCTTCGAAGACCTGAATCCCATTCTTGTTCTGAGCGGCGACGTTGCCACCGTCAAAGATCAGGACCATGTTCGGATGGTCGACTCGCTTTGCCAGCTCAGCCAGCAGCGGCCCGGTTTCGCCGACCAGATTGGGTTCAATTTCCAGGCCGTAAACAAGACCTTCTTTGGCACACGCTTCGGTGATGGTTCGAATCTGCGAGGCCGCCTGATCCAGGTGAGATTCCGGCTTTGTTCCTCGAGGATGATAAAACGAGAAGCCGCGAATCAGACGTGTGTCGAGAGCCTTTGCCGCATGGATTGTGCGGGCCACTTCACCAGCCAGATACTCATCAAACGGCACGAACTTGTTATGCGAACCATCGTCCACGTTCAGCAGTTTGACCTTGCCGACGCGGGCTCCGATGCTGGTCACGCGGACGCCATATTCGGCATGAAACTGCTTCAGGCGTTCCAGCTTTTCAGGGCTGAGTTCCGTCACGTGCTCAATTTTTCCGTCACCCAGCACGTCAATAAACCGGGGGCTGTAGTTGCGAATTCCGATCGCCGCAAGAGCTGTCATTTGCTCCAGAGCGGTACGACGATTGGCAGCTTCGTCAGCAAAAGCACTGATAATTACAGATGGCTTCTCGGCCATAGGGACCTCAACAAAAGATGATTCCAGGGACTCGGTGCGGTCGACATTGTCATGCGACCGCGGCATCCTGACAAGTGAACCGGGAAAAGCCGACCGGATGATTACGCCATTCTTTGAATCGAAGATTGTCGCCGGCCCGATAATGCGAACCTGGGTGATTAAAATGGACCTGCCTGTTTAATAGAGCCGGCTGTTTCAAACGCAGGAGTTGGATTCCTTATGACATTAGAGAACGCCGACGAGCCTTCGCCGCACGAACTTCCTCACACCGGGGTGCTGCTCGGGATTGACTACGGCACCAAACGTGTCGGTGTGGCGGTCTGCGATCGCGATCAGAAATTTTCAAGCCCCCTGTACAACTATCAACGGCAGGGAGTTCAGCCGGACACGCGTTTTTTTCGGAACGTGGTCGCCGAGTATCGACCGGTGGGAATGGTCATCGGACTACCGATTCATCTGAGCGGCGATGAAAGTGAGAAGTCCCGCGAGGCTCGGCGATTCGCGATCTGGCTGTCGCAGTGCACCGGACTGCCGTTCAGTTTTCAGGATGAACGGTTTTCCTCGTTTCAGGCCGAACAACTGATGACCGCCGCAGCATTGACGAAGAAACAGCGCAAGGACCGCATCGATAAGCTGGCCGCGCAGATTCTTCTGCAGACGTTTCTCGAATCGCGGAGCACCCTTCGCACAAAGTCAGCCGCCCCGCCTGATGCGGCAGAAGTTTTAGAGGACGGCGATCGTGGAGATCCAGCCGCAAATGGAATTGCAGCCTCGGAATAGGATGACGCGGAGCGATAATGAGATTTCAGATCGGAAATCGGAAATCGGAAATCTCGGTGCTGTTGGGTGTAGCGGTGGCTTCTGGGAGCCCGCTACGAGGGTATTTCGTCGCGGTACCGATCCATCAACAGCGTCGCGAACACAATGGCGGCGGTTTCAATTCGCAGAATTGTGCCGGGCCATGAGATGGAACGCAGGCCAGCGGACGCCGCCAGTTTGACCTCGTTATCGGTGAAACCACCTTCTGGTCCAATCAGCAGGCTCACATGTCCCGCCGCGAGCTTATCCGAGGGGCTGGCGGGCGAATCAACGGCAAGTGTCTCCAGGCCGGGATGGGCAAGGAACGAGGTCTGACATCGCGATTCGTTTGCCATTTGCTCGAGGACGGCCGGGTAAGTTTGCAGCGGCAGAAGTTCCATCAGAAACGGCCGTCGACACTGTTTGCAGGCCGCAACAACATTTGCCTTCAACTTATCCACGCGCGTCTCACCGGGCGTGACAATAGTTCGCTGTGTGTTCAGCAGAACCATCCGGTCCACACCGATCTCCGTCAGTTTTTCAACGACCCATTTCAGGCGGTCGGCTTTTGGTGGCGACACGATCACTGTCATTGACGACGTGGATGATCGCGCATGAGTTCTGCGTCCCAGAATGCGACAGGTCACGTCACGCCGAGTCGTGGATGTCACCACAGCTTCGGCGTTCGTTCCCTTGCCATCAAACAGGATTAGCTCCGCACCGGTGCCGAGTCTCAGCACATTCAGAAGGTGATGAGCTTCGGTATCTCCGACGACCGCGGAGGCAGAGTTAAGATCTTCACAATACGCCCAGTGTGTCATTCGTTATGCCTCAGACGCTGGTGGTCCACCAGTCGGACGCATCCCAGCCGGACATCACCGCGTCGAACATGGCCGCCATTCCTGACGCATCAGCGGATTCGTCAGGATGAATGTTCTCGGCCGCAGGTAGTGTTGAGGCGGCGGCCGATGTTACGGTCACCGCAGCCCGTTCAGCCTTAACTGCGACTTTCGATGCCGCCACCGTCAGCGTCTTTGTGCCAGGCATCGCCATGACTTCCGTCAGAGCGGACGCAAGGAGGTCGCTGTCAGGTGCAGGCAATGCGGATTTTTCACGGTCCGAGCTGCTGACGGAAAACTCCACGGCAGTGCCCCAGTTCGACAGGTAACCTGCGGAGCTAACAGCACGCACCCATACGCGGTAGCGACCTGCCGGCAGTGCTGTGGTGACCGTGTAATCTGTGCCGACGATTCTTGCCGTTGTCAGCGTGACTCTGTTCGTATTCAGATTGAAGATCTGCACGATGTAGGAACTGGCCCCGTTGACCGCACTCCACGAGATCGGCGGCTTGTTGCCCGTCACGATGTTGTTCACTGGAGAAGTGACGGTCGGAGTAGCACCGGCAATCACAGTCACCGAGTCGCTCCAGCCGGTGATCTCACCCAGCTGACTGATCGCTCGAACCGTCGTTTCGTACTTCCCGAGCGGCAGGTTTGTCGAAGGCGTGAAGGTCGTTCCGGTGATCTGGCTGTTTTTGATCACGTAAACGTCTGTGTCTACGTTCTGAATCCAGATCTCGTAACGCTCGGTGCCCGAAATTCCCGTCCAGACAAACTTCGGCCGACCGCCGACTGTGTCTGATTCGCCCGGTGCCGTAATCGCTGGAGGAACGCCCACGGAAAACAGGCGATCCGCCGACCATTCACTGGTATAAACACCGTTCTGAGAACGAACCGAGGTGCTGTAATTTCCGTTCGGCAGGTCCTGTGGAACCTGGAACTGAAGAGTCGTCACATAGCGATCTCGGTAGACGACCATTTGTGTCGCCACATTGATCAGCTGAATGTCGTAGCTGACAGCACCAGCGATCCTGTTCCATGTAATCAGCGGCGTTCGGTCGAACGTCCCGCCCGTCACCGGAGCAATAATCCCAGGGGCCGCCAGAACGCTGAACTGGACCGTCCTGCTCCACTGGCCGAATTCCTTACGAGCATTGAAGGCTCGCACGGTCGCCGTGTAAACACCGGAACCGAGTCGTTCGACGGACCTGTAGCTGGTTGTCTTCAGGTCCTTCTGAGAAATTACATTCAGCCTGCCAGTCGTCAGATTGTTGACCGTCAGTTCGTATCCGGCCGCATCCTTTATGGCCGTCCACGCGATTTCAGGGAATGTGCCGCTGACCAGAGTTGTTCTCGGATTCGGCGAAGTCACCCTCGGTGCGGTTACGACTCTAAAGTCTCGAGCCACACTCCAGAAACCATCCCGTTCCAGCTGATCGATAGCCCGCACGAACGCGCGGTACTGACCAATTCCAAGTTGTTCGCGTGGAGTGAAAGTCGTGCCCACAATATCCGGATAAAGCTGTTCAATACCGGTGCTCAGATTCTGCAGCAGCACATCATAACGCAGGGCATTCGGAACAACGTTCCACTTCACCTGTGGCAGAGGATTGGTGACCGTTGCCGCCGGAGCTGTAACAACTGGAGGCTCATGATCCAGCACTTCCATATCTACTGAACCACCATAATAGCCAGTTGCTGCCGCGGAAACGGTGACTGTCTGAACGCCATCCAGCGATGGATCATTCACGGCGTCAATATCGAACTGAACGCTGCGAGCCCCGGCAGGGATTACGACCGTCGTCGGAACCGCGAGTTCGCTCAGATCACTGCTTCTCAGTGTCACAACCAGTGGCTGTGACACGTTAATATTGCTTCTTCGAACAGTACCACGAGCCGCATTGGCTCCGTTGTCTTCACGGATGGACGGGCGGTCAACGGTCACGGTAAGCGTCTCATGATCCGTGATGTTAAAGAAAGTCGAACCACTGATCACATTGGGCGATGAGGCACGAATCGTTGCCCGCTGAGTCCCGTCGAGCAACGCATCATCATTGACCGTGACTGTAAACGACTGACTGATTCTGTTGGCCGGAATCACAACCGAAGCAGGAACCGTCAGCGGAGTTGCACCAAAGGAGACATTAATCACGGACAGACTTACCGTCATGGAAGCACTGATGTTGGTCTGATCCTGACGAGTCACCGTCACAATAAAGCTGCCGGCATCTTCGCGAACTGTAGGCACTGAAGGCTGCGAACGGGAAACCAGCAGACTTGGTTCAAGGTCCTGCACATTAATCACTCGCAGCTTGTCACTGCCATACGCGGCCGCTGAAGCTCGAATGGTGACAGCCTGTGTCCCGTCCAGAATGTTGTCGTCCACTGCGTTGATCTGAAACGTCACAGATCGCTTTCCAGCAGGTATCGTCACCGATGATGCCACGGTCAGCTCCGTGGTATCACTGCTGAAAAGATTGACGGTGAACGGAGCGGCGAGATTAGAATTGAGTCGTGTCAGCGTCCCGATCACCGCGCCCGATCCGGCCGCTTCTGATACGCTCGACTGACTGACGGTAAACGTCAGCGTTTCGTCGTCGGTCACATTCACCGTGTCGCCAAGTGAGCGATATCCGGTCGTAGTTGTACTGGCCGAGACACCCGATACACGAGTTCCATCCAGGATGTTGTCATCAACAGCCCCCAACGGAATAATGACCTGCGACTGATTCGCCGGGATTCTGACCGTCCTCTGAACGAAGATTTCATCGGTATCTCCAGTCGGCGTCAACACAACATCGACTGCGCCCAGACCGAGCGTCTCGATGTCCAGCGACCATGACAAGAGGGTTCCAAACTCCCTGGTGTTGTCGTCGGTGATTTCAAGAGTCCATACCCCTGTTGGGTTCTCACCATCAAGGTCCAGCAGCTGACCTTCAGGTCGGAAAGTGTCGGTGAAAGGGAATGAGCCTGTCAGGATGCTGAAATTCGCCTCATCATCAAACACTGTGGCGGTCATTACTTTTCCGTTAGTGATGATGTCGGTCATCAGCTCGACTCGCGTTCCGCGTGGACTGACGAGGTAAACGTCGAGGTCTGCAAGGAATCCGTGAGTCAGGCTCAGCGTCACATTGACATCCGTCAGCGTTGATGACTGCACGGGTACCGTAATTTTGGAGGTTGTTTTGTCTGCATCGAGAATTGTTTGTGCAGTCGTGTTTGTATACGACTGCTGCGAGATAAAGCTAAATGGACCGTTGATATCGGTACGGTACACACGCGCCTGCGTCGCATTCAGTCCAGCTGATTCCGAGATGGACGGAGCGATGATGTCCACGCCCACGAACTCAGCGTCCAGAACGTTGATCCGACGAATCACGCTCGGATAGCCGCCTGCAGCCGCAGTGATTGAAACCAGCTGACTGCCATCCAGTTCCTGATCATCGACGGCATCCACCTGGAATGTTACGGACCGCTGCCCGGCCGGAATCAGAACCTGCGACGGAATTGAAATCTCTGACGAGTCGCTGTTGGTCAACTGGACCACGAGGTCTCCGCCAGACAACGACTGATGCTTGCCAGAACTGACAAACGCCGAAGTGCTTCCGACGCTAAAGGAGGTTGGCGCTCCAAGAGCGGTCGAGGTTTTATAGATCCGCCCAACACTGTTGGTCAGCAGGATCTGTCCGGAAATATTCAGATCGATGTCTACCAGCGGACTGTTGCCGATGGTTCGCTGCCCAAGCAAAGAACCGTCCGCATCAAGGTGATAAAGTATACCGTCGTTGCCAGCTCCCCAGACCGTTCCGTCCTGTGACACGGCAATCGCATTCACGGCCTTTTCCAGCGTGAGGACTGTTTCGATAGCCAGTGTCGTAGTGTTGAATCGCCCAACGACGACGCCATTTGTATCGAGTGCATAGAACTTGTCGTCCAGCCCCGAATAGATATCTCGGTAGCGATATTTGGTCGTGACCAGTGTCTCCACGTTGTCACCACCCAGTGCATAGAATCCGCTTTGACTTGCCGGCACATTCATGAACCGTTGAAACAGACCCGCGCGGTTGAAGACTCGAATCGTTGAATCTCCAAATGCACCCACGTAAATGTCGCCATTGGCCGTGGCGAGACCCTGGCCAAAAGACAATCCACTTTGCCATTCGCGTGTCACCGCCCCGGTGAATGGATTGATTTCGTAAACCAGGCCGTTGAACGTCGATGTCACCAGCAACCGGTTCGGGCCGGTAATACCCGCCAACCCTCCGGAGATATTGATGTTGTTCAGCGTTCCTACGTCCAGCGTATTAGTCACCCGACGCTGTATCGGGTCGTAGACCGTGATCTGGTTTTCAATGAAGTCATCCAGGGCGTAAAGCAAGCCGTTCAGCACAGCCAGTCCATCCCAGCCCTGTGATCCCGTCAGGCCGTGAACTTCCAGAACGTTACCATCGTTCGGGTCAATTTTATAGATCGTGTCTCCCGATGATCCCGTAAGCACCCACAGATTTGTGCCGTCGAAGGCCAGGCCTCTTTCCGTGAAAGTGCCTGGTGTTGGAGAGGGAATCGTATTGATCAATTCTCCGGTATCGGGATCAATTTCCTGGATCGAGTTCGTAAAGAGGTCTCGAATGAACAGCCGATAACCAGGCGATTGTGTCGCGAATCGAGTCCACTGACCGGTGGTTACATCAACACGCACAACGCCGAATTCGTCACCGGTTGCAGCCTGAGTGTCCGACAGGAACACGTAATTCCCGCTGGCAGAAATCCCGCCAGTCGCCACATTTCCGTTGACCGTGGAAAGCCCGGCAATTGCGATGTGCTGCCAGGTATTTGTGGTCAGGTTCAGGAGCGACAGGTAAGCGTCAGTTGAGCCGTTGTAGACAGCAACACGGCCGTTTTCCATCACAACGACGTCATGAGCCTGTTGACTCGTCGGGCGAGTGCCGGTCGGCCACGGAATCGTTCGCGCTCGAACCAAAGTTCCCTGCGGGCTGTATTCCACAAGTCGATTGTTGATCACTGCGAAGGTATTAGGAGGGGCGGTGTCCGTATTAGACCGAGTGATCGTAATTTCTGCAGCTCCAGCCCCCGCGTCTTCACGAATCGAAGTTTTGCTGGTCGTTATCGTCAGCGTCTCATAATCAAGTACCTGAATACTCGCTTGAGCCGTAGCCAACCTAACGCCAATTGTTGCTGTTCCAGTAATCAGAACCGTCTGAGTTCCATCAAGAAGTGTGTCATCGATAACATTAATTGGAAATGTGAACGACGTTCTTCCTGCGGGAATGGTGACAGTTGCCGGGACCATAATTTCACTGACATCGCTGCTTGTCAGAGTCACCACAAGCGGCGAGCTGATGGGCGATGAGGTCGGTCGCACAATCGTCGCGATCACGCTGCCCGGCCCTGCATCTTCACTGATCGAAGTGGGCGAAACGGTGAACTCCAATGTCAAACCGGGCGGAAGATCAAAGGCCTCACGAACGTTTCCGGAAGCAGCGCTTCCTCCATCGAATGCACTCCATCCCATACCACGGCGGGCAAATGCCCGCCAGATTGCAACTTCGTTTTCGCCCCCGTTCATTGACATATCGGCGTCAAGCATTGCGTCGCGAAAATCAAGAAACGTCGGGTTTGCCGGCTGAAGTTTCAAAGCTTCGACAAAGACCTTCATCAACTCCGTGTTTCCAGCATCGCTGGCGGCATCATAGATGTCGGCCGAATAACCTTTGCCGGTGACGTCCAATCCATTTCCGTTAATCATCAGCCAGTTGAGATCCCAAAGCGTCGCCGCAATGATCTCGCCATTCGGATGCGGAGTTGTATTCGTTCTGAAGTAGCCATAGGTCTTCGGGGAGATCGCCATATCGACGCTGTATGGAAAATCCCGGATCCCGCCAAGCGGGTCATTCAATGGACTCCCGTTCACATAATTTCCCGCAGAATAGGCGCCTGCCTGCGTATCGGTGGTCTTCTGAACCAACATGAGCCCGAGAAAATCGCTCCAGCCTTCACCCATCCCTGAACTTTGATCGAGCTGGAGTGCTCCGGCATTGGCCGGGCCACCGGTGAGTCGATTTGTGAGCCCGTGACCGAATTCATGGACGATAATAAAATTGTCCAGATCGCTGTCACGAGTTGGCGTTGTCAACGTGAACTCATACATCTGCATCCGCCCCGAGATCCCATCCGGGGGCGTCGCAAAGTTCGCATTGTTGGTTCCGGACCCATCCAGAGCATCGGCTATCACCTGGTCTCCCCCAAGCCCGCCCTTACCGTAGTTGTTGAACTGGAAGTTGCCCGACGCCTCGTCAAAACCATAGACGTACAGAACGTCATGAATCACATTGTTCATGTAGAACAGATTCACAATCGCAGCATTTTCATTTGCTACAGCGCCCTGCGCTGGGTCAAACGGAAAGTTAAACACCAGCCCCGCTCCTCCGTCAGGACGGGTGCCACCAGCGTTGTCGGCGTCTTTGTCTTCCTGGGCGAAGACGTTGTTGCCCCGCGTATCTGTAAACTCAGCGCCGACTGCGCCATCAGTGTCGTGCCATCCAAAGGGTGAGCCAGCATTGCCACGCAACTGCGGATCGACAATCAGAGAATGAGGCGTCTCCAACGGATTCTCGCCAGGCATTTCAATGGCGTTGTACGAGGCGGGATGCATCCAGTCAACAACGTTCAGAACGCTTCCATCAGTGGCACTGACCGCAGCGTCATACCAGCCATTGCTGTCCGTTGTTTGCACATTCAACAGCCATGCCAGCTCAAGAGTTCCATCCGCGGAAGGCACGTATCGCAGAGACGCGGGGATCTCATTCGCGATGGAGATCCCGGCAGAGCTGAGCTTCACATCTTTAGTAGAGGACGCATGATTACTGCTCAGGACCCGGGGCCTTCCATCGTATTGCCAATTAAACTTTGTGACGAGCGCGTCCAGAGCGTTTGACGCTGTCAAAGTGGGGGCAGGCGCCGGTGTATTCGCACTGACGGCAGGCAGCACCGTCGAACCAACGTTGATGACCTGACCACCACGAGCGACATTGATGTTCAGATTCGAACTGATAACGGGAACTCCATTCACTGTCTGCTGAAAATACAAATGTGTCGTCCCGGAACCTGAACTGCGGTACCGATTCGTCAGTTGCAGGCTGGCAATATCTGTGGTGGTCAGGCCCAGCTTGTCCGCATTGTTGCGAAGGAAACTGTTCGCAATGACCAGAGGATCGGCGACCTTCGGTCCGGTCAAAAATCCCCGAGCGGGATTCAACTGAGTCTGGTTCGGCGCAACCTGGAATTCAGACATATCACTCGCAACGGAATTGCCCGACAGCAATTCGCGAGACTCAAGAAATTCGCTTGCGCAAAACCCCGTACGACGCTGGAGGCCGGAACGCCGTTGATTTTGAGGAAGAAAAAACATCGACTTCAGAGCCTGAAGGATTGAGTTCGTCCGCTGTGGGCGTCGTGTCATAGCCTGCCAAACCTTGTTCTGGGAATTCTTACTGCTGAAGCTTGAACGTCGAGACAAAACCGCCGGTTCACACGCCGTTCGGGAACTCGGTGATAATGACGAAATAGATGGAAACAACTAACCAAACATCAGACGACCTGACGGGAAGACCTGTTCAGTTGCGCACGATCCGGCTAATAATGAAAGGACGCCTCGGCAGTCGCAACAGCTTTTCAAGCTAAACAACCGGGGGCGTGGAAGTTTTTCGGGCCCAGCTAACGTGACCCACCTGTCATGGCTGGCAAATCGCCATTTCCCTTCAAGTTTCAATGCTTTGGATGGTTGCTGCAACCACCACATCCGACGGTAGTAAAAACGCGAAGCAACGGCCTGCCACTGACTTTCGTCAGAACTCATCCGGATCCACCATGATTTCACCGTCCGAATTCAGGCCTGGCTGATGGTGGGCCGCGAATCCTTCCTCATCGGAATTAAAGGTTTCTGTAATCGCGTACCGGCCATCGCACCATCGCATCAGGTCCACCTTTCGGCAGCGGTCGCTGCAGAAAGGAGATGCCAATGAGCCCAGCGCCGGTTT
>Ga0209284_10003887_pt1 | contig 17716 bp, 12 predicted proteins | sample FRY03_FD_187211 | JGI IMG/M metagenome (GOLD analysis project Ga0209284, IMG submission 187211) | Freshwater microbial communities from Lake Fryxell liftoff mats and glacier meltwater in Antarctica - FRY-03 (SPAdes) (version 2) | ecosystem: Environmental > Aquatic > Freshwater > Ice > Glacier... | reverse complement strand
CTCTTTACCAATAAACGTCGTAACCTCATTAAAATATTATACTTCGATGGGACAGGCTATTGGTGTGTCGCAAAACGCTTGGAACGAGGAGTTTTTAGTTGGCCTCAACTCTCTGGAAGGACTTCCCACCATCGAAAAAATCATCATTGCCCAGGACGTCCGGGACCATCCCGAACTCTTCCGCTTCCTCAGTGAAGAAGTCAGCGTTCGTCTCCACGCCACCCCGCCACCTTCACCCGGGAAGTCATCAAACGTCAGACCTACGTTCGCAAAAACGATCCCGACGCCATCCCCTTCACCCCGGCGCTCGATCCCCATTTCACGTTGTCCATTTCACGTTGTCAGACAATGTGCGCAAGCTGTTGAACCTGCAATGAAAACCTTCCGCCAAGAGCTGCTCTGGTGTTCGTCGTCGTCCCACTTCAAAGCGTTTCGGTGAACGGACTAGCCTCCCTTTGGTCGGTCGAATGGTCTGAGCGTGCGGGCTGTCATACGCACATTGTCTGACAACGTGAAATGCGGATGGCAAGTCGGTCTTCCTCAGTTCTTGCTGGACCCGACGGCGCACGCGAAGGATACGACCTTTCCTCATCTTCGTTTGGACAAGCAAGGCCGATATGGCAGCGTGGATTGAAGCCCGTCAGCCCAAGGTCGTTGATCCGACCTTCGGAGATGTCGCCAAGGGTCAGAAGATCGTGAGCCAGCGTTGCGCGGTTTGTCAGGAGCCGGGCAAGGGGGTGAAATACGAGTTTCCAGCCAAGAAGGTGGAGGAGATGTGGGAGACCGAGTGGTTGGAAGATGGCTGTCTTTCTGAAGAAGAAGGGAAGGCCCCCGAGCTCGGTCTGGGCATCGAGGAAAAACAGGCCTTGTTCGCCTTCAAGAACTTTGACGGAAACAGAAATGTCAGCTCAGCGAGACGATTCGTGCCCCACGAATACGCGACGCGGACGATGACGCGTCTGCAATGTGCGACGTGTCACTCGGGTGAAAACAAACTGCCTGATATTTCGCTCGCAGGTGAAAAGCTGCGCGCCGATTGGACTGAGTCGCTCCTCTGTGGCGTAGGCTTGAAAGTCGGTCCGTGGTTGCATGCCCGCATGCCTGAAGTTGCAGAGGAGTAAAGGCGCTCAACGCAAACGGCGGCCTTCCGAGGAAGTCCGCCGTTGGTGATTGAGTTGAAACAGGCTCAGGGAGCGTTCGCGATGACTTCGACATCATCGAGGTAGACCCCGCCGAAGACCTCGGCGTCGGGACTCTAAAAGGAAAGCGCTCCTCACCCCCTGCCGTAGCTGTCAAAAGCTCTGTGGCGAAGGAGAGCTCGTTACTTCCCTGGCGCAGCCACGGTCGGCACGACCAACTGACGGGCCCAGATGTTCCGGAAGCGGACCGGGTTCCCGTGGTCTTGAAGTTGGAGTCCGCCGGCACTTTGCTTGCCGCCTTCCTGCACCGCAAACTGGGTCACGATCCCGTTGTGGAGAACGGTGATCGAACCCGGCTGAATGACTTTCCCGTCGGCGTTCTTCTTTTCCCGGATGCAGATGATGTCGTAAGTCTGCCACTGGCCGGGTCCACGGCTGGCATTCACGAGCGCGACACTTTTCAGGTAGAGCGAGGAAGCCTGCCCGTCGGGATAGGTATCGTTTTGAAAGGAATCGAGGACCTGGACTTCGGGATAGCCGCCGATGAAGACTCCGCTGTTCCCGCGACCCTGACTATCCCCCTTCACCTCGGCAGGGGTGCACCATTCGATGTGCCACTGGCAATCTCCTTCCACTTGGTCCCGGGTCTGGATCACGCCGGCCCCTCTCGCGACCTCCATGAACCCGTCCTTGACGAGCCACTGCGCGGCATCGCTCCCATCTTTGTCTTGCCCCTGCCATTTCGAAAGATTGGTGCCGTCGAAAAAGACGAGGGCGTCGGAAGGGGCGGCACCCGGTTTGGCTTCAGTGGTGTGACCTGGAGGGGTGACGGCGGCGGGGCGTTCCGTTTGACTCTGCTCTTTGCTCCAGCGCCCGGCATCGGAAACCGGGACCTGGGCATGAAGGGGGCTCAGACTGACAAGAAGGGTGGCGGCAAGGAGATGGCGATTGTTCATGGCTGGGTAGGATTGATGAGTTTTGAAGTGAAAGGTCTCTTGGACCACTCATCATTACGTTCAGACCAGCGTTTGTTTTCAAGCCCCCTCTTTTAGTTCGAGCGGGCGAGATGGGCTTGGGGAGACTCAGAGTCTCCCCTACGTTCCGCCCATCACTTTCAATGGCACCCACTGGATCTTTCGTTCCCTCTATTCGACGATGAGTTCGCCCTTCATGATGGTCCAGTGGCCGGGGAAGGTGCAGAGGTAGGGATAGGTGCCGGGCGCGGTGGGGGCGGTGAAGCGGAGGGTCTGGGTCTCGCCGGTTTTGAGCATTTTGGTAGCGTGGAGGATGCGTTTGTCATCGGGAAGGTATCCCTTCTTGGCGGCATCGGGATCGGCCGCCATGGCGTTGGCGGCTTCGCCGATTTCCTGAATGGGGGTGTCCTTAGCGAGGATGAGGAGGTTGTGTTCGGTGGCGTCGGGATTGGAGAAGATGAGCTTTATGGGCTGACCTGCTTTCACGGTGAGCATCTCTTTGGTGAAGAGGAGGCGCTCGGGAATAGTTCCGATCTTGAGAGTGGCTAGGTTCTTTTGGCGGTCGAATTTTTTTTCTTCTTTGGTGAGGTTTTCGGCGACGGTTTTCGTGGGAGCGGAGAGTTTGGCGAGCTTTTCGGCAGTGCCGGGAAGCCAGTAGGGTTTGAGGGCGGCGGAGTTGTAGGAGGTGCGGATGGCGTAGGCGAGGTGGGGGCCGGCGGGGAGGTCGAGGACGGGGGCGATGGCTTCGATTGCCTCTTTTGTGCCGATGTAAGAGGCACAGATGACGGCTTCGCGGCGAACGTGTTGGGACGGATGGGCCGCGCCGTAGCTGAGAAGCTTGCTGACGATGTTCGGAGGAGTTTCGACGAAGCGGAGGGGGCCGAAGGCGGCGGCCGCGACGAGGTGGTCTTCGGAGCGGATGAGCTTTTCTAACAGTTCGAGGTTGGGCTGGTCGAGGGATTGGTGGAGCCAGAGGGCTTCGAGTTGGTGGAGGGGGTTTGTTTGTTTTGGGGCCCATTCGTTGAGACCGGATACGTGCAGAGGCTGAGAGCCTCTGCTACGTTGGGTGGTGTTGGAGCGGAGTGCGCGCTTGGCGTTGTAGCGGGTGCGGTAGTGGGGGGATTTGAGGTGGTCCAAGAGTTCAGGGATGGTGGCGTTGGCGATTTTTGGCGCTGCGGAGAGTTTGGCTTCTTTGGGGACGACCCGCCAAATCCGGCCGGCTTTGCGGTCGCGGCGGGGGTCGCGGAGGGAGTATTGGGCGTGGCCTTTGACGGGGTTATACCAGTCGCAGATGTAGAGATCGCCGCGTGGTCCGAAGTTGAGATCGACGGGGATGAAGGAGAGATTGGTCGAGAAGATGAGGTCGAATTTGAACTCTTCGGCGAAGTGGTCTTCTTTCTCGGTCCAGGTGTGGAACTCGATTTTGTTGGTCGGTTTGTAGCGGGCTTTGATGAAGCCGCCTTGCATTTCCTTGGGCCAAAATTCCTGGTCGACGAATTCGTGTCCGCAGGTCCCGGAGTAGGCTTGGAAGCCTTTGCCAACGGCGGGGTGCTGGGTGGGGTATTCTGGGTTGGTGGCGTGGAAGGTGGAGGCGAAGACGGGGTGGGAGGCGACGTGATTTCCCCATTTGTCGAAGGTCACGCCCCAGGGGTTGGTGTTGGGGTAAGCGCCGAAGGCGGTGAGTTTTCGGGTCGAGAGATGGTAGCGGAACCACGACGAGTTCTTGGCGCGGACGGGGCCGTAAACGGTTTCGATCTGGGAGTGATGGAAGATTGATTCGCGGAAGAGGAGGTCCCCGCCCGGGGTCCAGGTGAAGTCGTGGAGGGAGTGGTGGGAATCCTCGCAGCCGAAGCCGGTGAAGACGATCTCGCGGTGGTCCATTTTTCCGTCACCATCGGTGTCGGTGAGATGGGTGAGGTGGGGTTGCTCGGAGCAGTAAACTCCGCCGTTGCCATCGAGGACGAAGGAGAGCGGGATGTGGAGGTCATCGGCCCAGGTGGTGCATTTGTCGGCTTTGCCGTCCTGGTCGGTGTCTTCGAGGATGATGATTTTGTCGCGGGGTTCTTGGCCGGGATAGACGTGGGGGTAGGTGACGGAAGTGGAGACCCAGAGGCGGCCCCGGTTGTCCCAACGCATCGCGACGGGGCAGGCCATTTCGGGGAAGTCTTCTTCGGAGGCGAAGCAGTTGACTTCGAATCGCGGGTCGACTTTGAAGGCTTTTTGTTCGTCGGCGGGCGAGAGGAATTCGTTCGCTCCACGCGAGAGGAGGACGTCGTCGAGCTTGGGGAGCTTGGAGTCGTCGGGCTGGACGAGCTTGCCGGTGGCGGCGGTGGCGTGGATCGCGGCGTCGCGGTTTTCGACCATGAGATCGAAGTTCCGCATCGCGGGGAGGAAGTCGAGGTAGCCGTAGGATTTGTTGCGACCGCCGGTATAGTAGAAGGTGTTGAGCGGGCGGTAGCGGTGGAAGAACTGGGTGGCTTTATCGACGACGAGTTGGCGGAGGGGTTCGTTGATTGTGGTGGGGTCTTTTAGAAAAAGTTGTTTGAAAACTTGATTTGAAAAATGAGCGTGACCCGCTTTATTCAAGGCATGACCGTCAATTGTTAGACCGGAATCAGTTCTGGGAAAGTATTCGCCGCTTGGGTCGTAGTTCCTCGCCAGCCCTCCTTCCAAGATATCGACAAAGCCAGTTTTTTGAAGCTTCGCCCCTTTTTGTATCACTCTCGAATATGCCGAGAGATTTGTAAATGTTGGATGACTCGCCGGGTTTCCTTGATGATTTGAGTTTAGGATGGGGGAAATCAGAACTATCTTGGGAGCGATCTTGCCGTTGTAGGCTTGGGACTTGAGGTGGGTGAGGAATTTGGCGAGGCGTTCTTTGAAGGCGGCGATGCCTGCTTCACCCGCAAACGATTCGTTGTAGCCATAGGCCGCGATGATGACGTCGGCTTTGACGTAGGTGAGGTGTTGCTCGAGGTCGGCGAAGTTATCGGGACGCGGCATGAGGTTCACTTCGTCGCCGGGCCAGGCGAGGTTTCGGACGACGAGCTTGTGGTCCGGGTGGTGCTGGTGGAGGAGGGTCTCGAGATGACCGAAGCGGCGTTCGGCATCGAGAAGGAGATTGCCGATGAGGGCAATGCGGGTGCCGGGCTCGAGGTCGAGCGGCAGGGTGGTGACGACCGGTTCGGTGGGTTGGGGACGCGGCGAGGTTTTGAGATTGAGGTAATATTTCGCCAGCTCCGGGTCTTGTGCGGGAGCTGGCTTGGATGCCTTGATGTCTTTAGCGTCCCTTACTGGGCCTATTTTTTTTTTGGCATGATGGGCGACATGAGGTCGGCCAGATCGGAAGGCTTCACGCCTTTGACTTCACCGCCGAAGCTGAATGAGCTAGGCGTATAGTCTCCGACGAAGTCGATGGTGGAGTCGGCTTTGATGGCGTCTTCCATGCCGGCGGCCCAGTAGATGCCGTTGAGGATCAAGCGGCGGTAGTTGGGATCGAGGATATCTTGTGAAGCTCCTTGAGTGGAGTGGAAGACGCGGCCTTTTTTGCCGGACTTGGAGGTGTATTCGCGGGTCCAGGTCGAGGGGCTGGGCTTTTTCGTTTCATCAGCGGGCGCCTCGATGGTCATGCCGTTGAGGGGCTGGCTCTCGGTGAGGACGGTGAAGGTGTCATCGGGGATGCCGACGTAGGCCCCGGCGATGGTGAGGGCATTGTCGGCGACGCCGGTGAGGATGACGTGATCCTTCTGGGCGGGGATGATTTGAATGCGGGTGGCTTGCTTGTGGTTCTGGCCGTAGTGACCGACCCAGGTGTTGCCGAGGACTTGATGGCCGAAGCCTTTTTCGTAGTCCTTGCCTTTGTATTGGAAGTCGTATTTGGAGTAGGTTTTTCCGCCTTTGATGTTGAAAGCATGGGAGGAGGTGCGGAGACCGACGACGGGACCACCGCGGGTGAGGTAGTCGTCGATGTGCTTCATTTGATCGTCGGGGAGATCGAGGAAGCGGGCGAAGATGACGATGAGGTCGGCGTCCTTGAGGGCTTCGAGTCCTTTGACGTTGGAAGCGCCCGCTTTGATGAAGCCTTGTTCATCGACGCCGAAGCAGACGGTGGTTTTGAAGCCGTGGTGTTCGGCGAGAATACGGGCGAGGGCGGGGCAGGTTTCTTCGGTGCGGTATTCGTGGTCGGAGGCGACGAAGACGATGTGTTTTCCTTTGCCGGGACCGGATTTCCCTTCGTAGGTGATCTGGGCCGTGATGGGCAGGAGGGTGAAGAGGAAAAGTAGGATGAATCGCATTCCTGATCGAATAGCAGCTTGGGCGTTGAGGAGGAAGGGGATTTTTCACGGCCGCTTCTCCGGAGTTCTGAATCGGGAGAGATTTTCGTGGGTGGATTCTGAATTGGACCACAAAAACAGGAGAAGGAGGTTCTACACCGCAGTCTCAGACGTCCAGCCGGATCACGTGTTTGTCGCTTCCTGGGCCGATGACGTTTCGCCCTGCGTGTTGCGCCAGCAAATTGTTCTTTCTATCCGAGGGGGCGTAGTGTTGAGTTCCGCATGGTAAGGGCCTTCCTTTTTGGGGCGGTGATTTGGTTGACAAGCGCTTCGGTGGTGAGCGGGCAATCTCCACGGGTCACCTTTGAAAGGAAGGACGGAGGTCAATTGGTCGGTTATTTCACGCTAGGTTCAGAGGAGTTCTCTCGGATTCTTCATGGTGCCGATGCCAATGGCTGGTGTGGTCTTTGGTGTTCATTACTCCGCTCGCCCCCCAAAACTAACATCTCCCGAACAATGAAAACCCAGCTCACTTTCCTCACCATTCATCTCGCAATCACGACCGCCTCCCCCGGAGCGATTGTTCTCGACCCAGAAGCCCGACTTTTGGGTAACCTGTTTTTCCCACCACGCGAATTCGTCAATGCTCCATCTCATTTAGACTTTGATGTTAACGATGATGGGCAGACCAATTTCACGTTAAGGAAATCTGTAAATATCGGGCATCAACGTATTGCTCTGAGAGACCTTTCTGAAACATCCCGTTTTGTTTACTCCCCGGAGTTTGTCGCGGCCCTCGATGAAGGAGTCGAAATTGGACCCATTTTAGGCGACCCCACGAAAGAGTTTCGTTTTACCAATCAAATTGGCTCTGAAACCTTGGGGGGCAAGACTGCGGGGCTATTCTTTGGCGAGTTCCTCGGCGAAAAAACTGCCTATCTGGGCTTCGAGTTTCAAGCTGCCACCGGAACCCATTATGGATATGCTCGGATCACGGATCAGGGAGCCTCCGGAATGATCATCGAAAGCGTGGCTTGGGAAAGCACCCCCGGAAAATCCATCCTCACCGGTGCGGTCCCCGAGCCGTCAACCTCTCTTCTCCTCGGCATGGCCGTTGCGACCGGTCTCGCCAGACGCAAGCGAAACGGTTTGTTGTCTCACTGATCCCCCGCCCGACCGTCTGGAGACCGTACAATTTCCCGCAGGATCCGACGATCTTGATCAATGGTTGCCTGAGGGTGATCCCTTTCACGTCTCGGTGTCTCCTCAGCCCCTCACTCGGTTTTACCCCAACGAACACAAAAGCAAACGCTTCTACCGAGTCCGCCTCATTACTCCGCTCGCCCCCCAAAACTAACATCTCCCGAACAATGAAAACCCAGCTCACTTTCCTCACCATTTATCTCGCAATCACGACTGCCTCCCCCGGAGCGATTGTTCTCGACCCAGAAGTCCGACTTTTGGGTAACCTTTTCTTCCCACCACGCGAACTTATCAATGGGCCATACGTCCTTAACTTCGATCTCAATGAGGACGGACTAATCGACTTCACCTTAGCCACCTCCGCAAATATCGGTCACATCGGCGTGTTCCTCAAAGCTCTCCCTGAGACATCACGGTTTGTTTACTCCCCGGAGTTTGTCGCCGCCCTCGATGAAGGATTCGAAATTGGACCCATTTTAGGGGACCCCACGAAAGAGTTTCGTTTTACCAATCAAATTGGCTCTGAAACCTTGGGGAGCAACGCTGAGGGGCTATTCTTTGGCGAGTTCCTCGGCGAAAAAACTGCCTATCTGGGCTTCGAGTTTCAAGCTGCCACCGGAACCCATTATGGATATGCTCGGATCACGGATCAGGGAGCCTCCGGAATGATCATCGAAAGCGTGGCTTGGGAAAGCACCCCCGGAAAATCCATCCTCACCGGTGCGGTCCCCGAGCCGTCAACCTCTCTTCTCCTCGGCATGGCCGTTGCGACCGGTCTCGCCAGACGCAAGCGAAACGGTTTGTTGTCTCACTGATCCCCCGCCCGACCGTCTGGAGACCGTACAATTTCCCGCAGGATCCGACGCCATCATCCTGGAGTTTGACGGCCCGAGCCAACGCATCCAAAAGGCCACCGGACGGGACAAAATAAACGAATCCGGGAAGACTTCCCCCGGCTCAAAGGGGAAGGGATCGTAGCGGCACGCCATCGCCGTTGGGGCAAAACCGCCCGCCGCATCCTTGGCTCCGGTCGAGGCACGGGAGTCCGGCTACGCCGCCCTCCCGTGCCTCTCCCTCCACCAAGGATGCGGCGGCATGACTGGTGCACCTTGAACCCCTAAAAGAGGCTCCGCTGAGGTGGGACGGAAGGGGTCAGTTTTAATTGTCGTCGAGGTCAATTGTAATTGTCGCTGGACAAAATGTCGCTTTTTGGGACACGCTCTAGGTATTATGGAGCAATAGCTTGAATTCAAGGGTCCAGTTCACTCCCAGTCATTTCGCTAGGGGGCGTATCCCTGTCCTGCTCCATCGACATCAAATGAGAATAGCGCCACGACTGTGGTTCGTTTGCTTTTTCATCGATGATCACGAACCCGCCTAACGAATCTCCGACGTCCTCTGGGGTGATCAAGATTGTAGATAAATACCTTACAATGTCCTCGTCGTTCCTGTTTGTCAGGGAAACTTGTCTTGGGTATTTGTCGTATAACCCATAGGAGTGTGCGAGGTATTCAGCCCATGGAATGACTTCCCGATTGGCGTTAAGTGTTGTCCCTGTAACTTCCTTTATTTCGTTCAAAAGGCGTTTGCGCTCTTCGATTGATGGTGTTTCGATTGTATAAGAGAAGCGGCTTCCTCGTTCGTCTGAAATGTCACGGCTTTCTGTGGTTCTTTGGAGTTCCGAGTTCTGTAAAAGCGCTATCACTCTCCTGATTTTAGGATCGAATCGATCTACCATTAGACTTTCTTGCCCATCGAGATTTTTGCGACTAGAGCGACCTTCGCGACTAGAGCGGTTTTCGCTTGTTGCACCATCTACCCCTGCGGGCCCTTTGCTATCGGCCACGAGCTCTGAGAGAGCTCCCGAATTTTTCAATGAGACTAAGATCACAGCCAATATAGCAATGGCTGCGATCCCGCCCACTTTGATTAGCTTCGTCTGCTTCTCGTCCTCTGAATTCACGATTTGAAATTAGACACTGTGATTGTGTAGTCTGTATTAAAGGTGATTGACCATGAGTAAATCGTGACTCCGTTAACTGACGAGGCACCATTCGAGAGGATGCTTGGAGGGGGGGATCCGGCTTGAGTTCCTGTGATCACCCAAGGTCCAGTTTGGTTGCAGGGGCCTTCCGATGTTTTGGTCGACGTGGAGCCTCCAGTTGGTCCAGGGATAGTAATCCCGTTGTCAGGCAACACCGACAATTCTTGGATTGCGGCCTCTAGGGCCTCACTCGCTGTCAATCCTGCAGTTTGTGTTTTGAATTCAACGATGTTGAACTGCTTATAAACAACCGTGCGGACGGTATATGTGGCTCCTCCGATAGGACTGGAAACCTCGCTAAGCCCAATTCCGGTGCAAAGTGCGGTCACTGCTGCGGCTGAATAGGAACTTTTCTTGACGAATGATCTGCGTGTTAAACTCATAGGTTTTTTGCTTAGCATAATACTTTCTTGAGTTTTTTTTCTGATTTAGTCAAGTAACTATTCAGGTCCTTAGGAAAGCTTAAGCACTTGGTTTCCGTATGAAAAGCCGTGCTGCGTCCCACCCGAGAAGAACTCATCGCCCTGGCCAAGGGTGATCCCGAGGCCATTGCCGATCTGGTTCTCGCATTTCACATTGTCAGACAATGTGCGCACGATGTGGCAAAAAGGCACTGATTACGAACCCTTTCCCGGTCGCAAAGATGGCGACAAGAACCTCGCATCGGCGGGCATAACCCAAGACCAAAGCGAATGCGATCAACAGATGGCCGCTTGCTGATCGGGAAAACTTTTCAAACACCGCCTCGAATTTCCTGATGAACAACCCAAATCGAATTTCCGGAGTGACTGCGAGTAAGCGATTGCAACCCGATTGCGCGTTTCAGATGGCAGCCTCCTCAAGTTCTTGATAACGACAAACCGGATCCTCTCGTGCAGCGAAACCAAGAAAGAGTTTCATAACTGACTGCGGATGGAAGCAGGACTACGTTGTTTTTCTCAATGATCAAAGCTCAAACCTCAACCAGAAAAAATCCCGGCCCCCGGCCAATAGCGAAATGAATTTCGATTAAATTTTGACAAACCTTCTCATGGAAGTCGCTTACGACATAACGAAGGTCGGCGAAGTAGTTGGTGACTTCGCGTTCTGAACGCTCATCGGAGGCCGCAAGTTCGCGGCCCTCTTCCAGAGCGCGGACTTGGGCGAGAGTCAAAGGATTGCCCTCGACCAGGTTAAGAAGGTCAGAGCTGATGGTGAAACGTGGTTGGTAGCTCACGCTGGTAAGCCAATCAGCTCTTTTGGAAAGTGAGGTGGGTTTCCCAGTAATTGTGCCAGACTTGGCGACCTTTCGCTTCATCGATCCGGTTGAGCCAGATTGCGGAGCGACTGTGGAATTTCTGCATGAAGGGCTGGAGCGAAGTGGCTCCGGCTTCTGGGACAAATCCTACGAAGTGGTAGTGATTTGGGAAGACAGCCCAGGCTTTGAGATCCCCGCCGAATTCTTTGGCTTACTTGAGCAATCCTCCGGTGAGGGCGGTGAGCTTTTCGGGAGTATTGAAGAGCTCTGACGTTCAATTCCTTGGACTTCTCTGATTCCGGGTGAAGATTCCGTCACCCAATCCACTCCAGCACAACGACATGAGATTCATAATCCTTGCAGCCATTTTGATTACCCCCCTTTCCGGCCAAATTCGAATCAACGAGTTCATGGCCTCGAACACCCGTTCGGTTCCCGACATCACTGACTTTGAGGACTACCCGGACTGGATTGAGCTTCACAATGCCGGAGCCACCAGCGTGAACCTGAACGGATACTACCTGAGCGATAATCTGGGCGATCCCTTCAAATGGCCCCTCCCCGCCGGAGCCTCCATCCCGGCCGGTGGCTACCTCATGATCATGGCAGATGGTCACAATGCCGCTCCCGGGCAGAGCTTCCCCCGCGGCTACTGGCCGTGGAGGAATTTCACCACCGAAAAATACCACACCTCCTTTTCCCTCTCCGCCGATGGCGAAGATGTCGTCCTCACCCAGGCTCTCGGACAAACCACGTCCAATTTGATCTCGACCAATGCCACCTGGAAATACCTCGACGACGGCTCCAGCCAGTCCACGCAATGGCGCGCCCGCACCTACAACGATTCCACCTGGGCCGACGGCCCCGCCCCCCTCGGATACGAAAACGGCGTCACCACCACCATTTCCTTTGGCCCTGATAGCAATAACAAATACCCCGCCAGCTACTTCCGCCACACCTTCAATGTCGCCGACCCCACGATTTACACCGGCCTGACCCTTGCCCTCCTCGTCGATGACGGAGCCGCCGTCTACCTCAACGGCGAGGAACTCCTCCGCCAAAACCTTCCCGCCGGTCTGCTCACTTCGTCCACCTTTGCCAGCGGCTCAACCGCCAGCGAGACGAACTACACCACCTACAACATTCCTCCATCCGCGCTCATCGCCGGAGAGAACGTCATCGCCGCCGAGGTCCACCAACACTCAGGCGGAAGTACCGACTTGAGTTTCGATCTCTCGCTCGAGGCCTCTTCCTACACCAGCGTCAACCCCATCGACTCCGTCACCTACGGCACCGCCGTGACCGATATCTCATACGGTCGTAACGAAACCACGCCCGCCATTTGGCAACACTTTGCCGAGCCCAGCCCCGGCGCTGCCAACCTCACCTCCGTCGTTTCTGACCTCCGCCTCACCAGCCCCGCCCCTGAAATCACTCCCGCCGCCGGATTCTTCACCGACCCCGAAACGGTCACCCTCACCGCAACCTCCGGCCCCATCCACTACACTCTCGACGGCAGCAACCCCACCACGAACTCACCAGTCTATTCCGCACCCCTCGCCATTTCCGACACCACCATCATCCGCGCCCGCGTCTTCGAATCCGGCAAAGTGCCCGGACCCATCACCACCCAATCTTACTTCTACGCCGAAAGCTTTAACGGCCTCCCCATCATCTCCGTCGTGGCCGATCCCGAAACCCTCTTCGGTGATGAAATCGGCATCTACGACAACAACCACGAGCCCGTCACCTCGGGTATGAACGAGGTTTACAAAGGCAAAGACGCCCCCGGCCATCTCGAATTCTTCCCGGTCGACAGAAGCGAGGGCTTTGCCCTCAACGGTGGCATCCGCATCGGTGGCGAAAACAACTGGGGCATCCATAACCAAAAAGCGCTCAACTTCTCCCTCCGTGGAAAATACGGCAACGACAACCTCAAATACGATCTCTTCCCCGGCTCCGGCATCCCCAACCACTCCGCCTTCACCCTTCGCGAAGGCGGGGACGACTGGAATCGCGCCATGCTCCGCGACGGTATGTGGGCCACCATCGCCGACGGCCTCATCAACGCCGAAACCTCCGACATGCGACCCTCGGTCGTCTTCCTCAATGGCGAATACTGGGGCGTTTACAACATCCGCTCGCGATGGACTCCCGAGTGGATTTTCGAAAAATACGGCGTCAATAATGGCGAATACGACCACCTCGGATACGGGCACTTCACCAGTTCCTCCACCACCTTGGGTGCCCAAGAAGGCACCACCACCGAGTGGACCAATCTCCTCGCCTTCATCGACAACAACGACATCAACACCCCCGCCGGTTGGGCCTTTGTCGAATCACGTGTCGACATCAATTCCTTCATCGACTTCGTCGTCAGCGAATCCTTCGCCAACAACACCAGCTGGAGCCACAACCGTGAAATGTGGAAGGCCCATGCCCCCGGTAGTAAATGGCGATGGTTCCTTCCCGACATGGACCGCACTTTCAGAGCATCGGGCATTAACTCCAATATCTTCGACTCCATTCTCCGCAATGAGGCCCTCCTCAACCGCATCAAAAACCAAGCCACCTTCCAGGCCCGCCTCGCCCAGCGATACGCTGCCCATGTCGCCACCACCTTCGCCCCAGCACGCATCGCCAACATCGTTGACACCCTCGGCGCCCTCATCACCCCGGAACTCGCGCGCCACAAAGCCCGCTGGTCCGGCAGTATCAGCGCCACCCAACAAGCCAGCAACATCCAGGAAATCAAAGACTACACCACCCAACGAGCTACCGTAATTCACGCCGAAATCTCCTCCGAACTCGGCATCGGCACTGCCGTCAACATGGCCCTCGCCGTCACCGGATCCGGTACCGTTCACCTCGCTGGCATCCCCCTCAGCCCCGGCAACGTCGGCATCTTCCCCAACCTCGATGCCACTCTCACCGCTGTTGCGGCTCCCGGATACGAGTTCGATTCCTGGACCGGCATCAACGGAGCAGCCACCACCACCCTCAACACCGGAGGACCCATCGCCGTCACCGCCCATTTCATCCCTGCTCCCGGCACTGTGGCTGGCGGCACCCTCGCCTCGAACACGACCTTCACCTTCGCGGGCTCGCCCTACACCATCGACGACGACCTCATCGTCCCCACCGGTATCACCCTCACCGTTGACCCCGGCGTCACCCTCAACATGAAATCCGGACGCAACATCCGCGTCCTCGGTACGCTCAACATCGCAGGCACGCTTGGAAACGAAGTCACCCTCGACGGATGCAACGGACAAATCTGGGGTGGCCTCTCCTTCGAAGAATCTGCCACCACCACTTCCACCCTCGCCCACCTCATTGTGAGAAACGCGACCCGGGGCCACGACCCCACCCGTTACCCCGCCGCCATCGCCGGGCTCAATGCCTCCGTCGATCTTGAATTCATCGACATTCGCGAATGCCGCGGACCCGTTTATTTCAAAGGCGGCTCAACCTCCCTCCGCGATAGCATCATCCACATTCCCATCACCGGAGACGGCATCCACTTCGTCAAAGGATACGGTGAAGCCATCCGCTGCACCATCCTCGGTAACAACGCCCCCGACACCGATGCTATCGACTACGACGGCGTCATCAACGGCCTCATCCAAAACTGCCGCCTCTATAACTTCCAAGGCTTCAACAGCGACGGCATCGACATCGGTGAACAATGCCTCAACGTCCTCATCGAAGGCAACGCCATCTACTTCAACTCCGACAAAGCCGTCTCCGTCGGCCAGGGCTCGTCCGTCATTATGCGCAAGAATCTCATCGTCGGTTGCCCCATCGGCGTCGGCGTGAAGGATACCGACTCCACCATCACGATCGACCAAAATACCTTCGTCGACTGCGCCGAAGCGATCTCGGTTTACGAGAAAAATTTCGGAAGGGGAGGAGGACACGCCGACGTCACCAACACCATCATCTCCGGCTCCACCATCCCCGCCGCCGCTGACTCCCACTCGACCCTCAACCTCAGCTACAACCTCTCCGACACCACCCCGCTTCCGGGTCCTGGCAACCTCTTGGGCACTCCTCTCTTCGTCGATTCCAGCGCCCTCAACTTCCAACTCCTCCCCTCCTCCCCTGCCCTCGACTCCGGAGATCCCAGCCACGACCCCGACCCCGACCTCACCCGCGTCGACATCGGAGCGAACTATCTCTATCAAGCCTCCGACTACCCCTTCTCCTTCGGCAAGACCGTCGTGGTGAACGAGATTCTCTCCAACTCCGGCTCTTCCCCCGACTGGATCGAGCTCTACAACCGCTCCTCCAGCCCCGTCAACATCGGTGGCTGGTTCCTCAGCGATAGCGCCCTCGATCTTGCCAAATATCGCATCCCCGTCGGCACCGTCATCCCCGCCGGGGGCTACCTCACCTACTACGAAGATCTCAACTTCGGCCCCGCCGCTTCCGATCCGAACCGCATCACCGGCTTTGGCCTCAGTGACGACGGCGAGACCATCTACCTCAGCTCCGCCGAGAACGACCAACTCACCGACTACCGCTTCAAGGAAGATTTCGGAGCCTCCCTCCTCGGCGAAACTCAGGGCTACTTTCACAAGACCAGCACCGATTCCTACAACTTCCTCCCCCTCGCCACTCCCACCCCGGCAGCCTACAACTCCGGCCCCCGCATTGGGCCCATCGTGATCTCCGAGATCATGTATCACCCGGCTGGAAACGGAGACGCCGAATACCTCGAACTCCTCAATGTCAGCAACCAGGGCATCACCCTCTTTGACTCCAGTTCCACCACCGCCTGGCAGTTCACCAGCGGCATCGAATACGAATTCCCGGCCCTCGCCACCATCGCTCTCGCCCCCGGCGAACGACTCGTCCTCACCGGCAACCTCCCTGCCTTCAACAGCCAGTTCACCGTCCCCGCCGGCACCCAACTGTTAGAGTGGACCACCGGCAAACTTTCCAACGCGGGCGAAGCGATCCAACTCGGCCGCCCCGGACCCACCGATGCCAACAACTTCATCCAATACATCCGCGTCGACCGCGTGAACTACGAAGACGCCGCCCCTTGGCCCTCCTCTCCCGATGGCAATGGCCCTGCTCTCACCAAAGTTGCCGAGAAGGAATACGGCAACGACTACATCAACTGGACCGCCCTCACCGCCTCGCCTGGCGACCTCGCTCCCGGCGAACGATACGAAAATTGGGCCACCGCCAACGGCATCACCGACCCCACCCTCGACGACGACGGTGACGGGCTCACCAACCTCCTCGAATACGCCTTCGGCCGGAATCCCAACTCCCCCAACCCCTCCTCACCTCTCTCGGTGTCACCGGCTGGCAGCAACTACTCCCTCGCCTACAATCTCGATCTCCTTCGCACCGACATCGACATCATCCTCCAGCAATCCACCGACCTCTTAACCTGGAGCACCCTCTCCACCAACCCGAGCATCATCTCCTCCTCGGAACAGAGCCGGGCCGTCACCCTGCCCACCTCCGGCACCCGCGCCTTCCACCGACTCCAAGTCATCCAAAAACCCTAATTCCGAACACTCCGACTCCGAGAGAGTCTCACCAGCATGCGTGAAAAGCTGCTCGTCATCCTCTCCGCCCTCGTCGCACAGGCCTCGGATGAGGAGGGGAGAACATGCTCGAGGAGGTCCTCAGCACCGAAACGCTCGCCATCGCGATCAAAGCGCTCCACCTCGGCCTTCCCGCAACGGACCAAGAAATTGCCCCTCTCAAAGGCCAACTCGAAGTCACCTCCGTTCGCGGAACCGATTTCATCGAGATCACCGCGAAGCACCCCTCAGAAAAAGAAGCTGTCCGTATTGCCGAAGCCGTTGCCGAAGCCTTCATCGCACAACGACAACGAATCGCAACCGAACGGGCCCACCTGGCCCTCGAAGCCTTCGACGATGAAATCCAACTCCAGGTTGATCTGGTCGCAAAACAGAACGCGAAGGCCCATGAATCCCGCAACGAACCAGGCCGCAACGAAGCAGAAGAGATGCTCCGCGAAATGATCATCAAACACCAAAAAATGCGCGCCCTCCTCAAGGTTCCCCGAACCCCGATCACCCTCCACGAACGCGCGAAGTAACGCGTAACCCTCCGGAGCTTGGATGGTGTGCCCCTTGGGTCCTTCAGTCCGAGCCCATTCCGCCACTTAAAATCATCTCGCTATCATTTCGATCTATGAGAAACTCCATCATGCATAACCTGCGATCCCTGCCTCTCATCTTAACCTTCATGGTTGCCCAACCCGCCCTCGCCCTGCGCCCGGCAGAATCTGCTGCCGTCGTGCAAATCCACCCTGCCATGATCACGATTTCTCCGACTGGAAATCCTAATTCTCCCGACCCTGGCATGCTTCACACAAGGAGCTACATGGAGAACGAGATCGAAGCGTTCAACGCTCCGGCAACCCTTGAAGCCGCCGCCAAAGCCCTCAATCTTGATCTCAAAAAAGACAAAGAGGCCCTCACTCAACTCAAAAAATCAATCACGGTCTCCCCTCGTCGCGGGACCGACTTTCTCGAAATCAAGGTGCGCCACAAAGACCCCAAACAAGCCGCCGCCATCGCCAACGCGCTTGTCGATGCCTATATGACTCGACGCAACGAATTCGAAAAACAACGGGCTGAAACAGCGCTCAAAGCACTGGACGAGGAACTCCTACATCAATCGAAACTGGTTCAAGCCAATCGCCCTGGCGCGTCGTGTTGCGCCAGCAAATTGTTCTTTCTATCCGAGGGGGCGTAGTGTTGAGTTCCCCATGGCAAGGTCACAAGGTCACAAGGTCACAAGGTCACAAGGTCACAAGGTCACCAGGTCACCAGGTCACAAGGTCCTTCCTT
>Ga0209284_10003884_pt1 | contig 17728 bp, 14 predicted proteins | sample FRY03_FD_187211 | JGI IMG/M metagenome (GOLD analysis project Ga0209284, IMG submission 187211) | Freshwater microbial communities from Lake Fryxell liftoff mats and glacier meltwater in Antarctica - FRY-03 (SPAdes) (version 2) | ecosystem: Environmental > Aquatic > Freshwater > Ice > Glacier... | reverse complement strand
GCAAAGAATGATGAGTTTTATACTCAATATCACGACATAGAAAAAGAAATTGGTGCATATTTAGAATTCAATGATAATGCTTTTCGTGGCAAGACAGTTCTTATGCCTTGTGATGACCCTGAATGGAGCAACTTTACCAAATTTTTTGCGCAGAATTTTGTACGTTTCGGACTTAAAAAACTTATTAGTACAAGTTATGCACCTGACAGCAAAACCTATAAAACCAACTATCAACCAACCCTTTTTGAAGTTAACGACCCTCAATTTGACGAATATAAAACTGTAAAAAACGGTAAAATATTTACACTGACAAGAGACAAATCGGGTGATGGAAAAATTGATGTAAATGATTTAGAATGGGAATACTTAAAAGGTGATGGAGATTTTAATAGCAAAGAGATAAAAAAACTTAGAGACGAAGCAGATATAATTATTACAAACCCACCATTCTCATTATTTCGTGACTTTTTAGCTTGGGTTGTAAAAGCTGACAAACAGTTTTTAATAATTGGAAATATCAATGCAATAACTTACAAAGAACTGTTTCCGCTAGTTCAAGCAGACAAACTTTGGCTAGGAGCCACAAATTTTAATAATGGTATGTATTTTAAAGTGCCTTCTGATTTCATTTATTCTGAGACCTATAAATTTGAAAGAGAACAAAACGGAGAAAAGGTTAGTCGTGTGCCAGGCGTTTGTTGGTTTACCAACATAGACCACGGACGGAGACACCAACCATTAGCATTAATGACCGAGGCAGATATTATTAAATTTGGCACTAAAAAACCGTTTGAAAAATATGATAACTATGATGCTATCGAAGTTCCTTTCGTTAAGTATATACCAAGTGATTATGATGGCGTAATGGGTGTTCCTATTACCTTTCTTGATAAATATTCACCTGAGCAATTTGAAATATTAGGGATGGCTTCATCGGCAGGTTACAATAATGAAGTCGTAGGTATCCCGTTTTTAGGCGACAAAGATGCAAGACCATTGATAAATGGAAAAAATACTTATGCTCGTGTATTTATAAAAAATAGAGAAAGAAAATAATGAATACAACTTTAAGAACAGATATAACTATAAAAGACATTTGCGATGGGTTCATATACAACCAACTTGAAGGCAAAGGATTATTTGGACTTTCGGGAACTTTGACTATTCAACCCGAATACCAACGAAATTATATTTATGCAGACGGAAAAAGAGATGTTGCAGTAATTTCTTCAATCTTAAAAGGTTATCCGTTAGGTTTAATTTATTTCAACCGAGTAAACAAAGAATTGTGAAATGCTTTGTAAGACACATAACAGAGCAAAAGGAAACCGTTAAAAATGGACAGAAAAACCACGACAGATAGAACACCAGCTTGTAACAGCGGTTTGGCAAAAGTGGCGGTTCAGTGCTCCGCAGACACATTTGTGGTTAATCAAACATTGGTTCACCGCATCAACATTTGTGGTAATAATCGCCACCTTCGCCAAGCCGCAAAACGTTACCTGTAATGCAAAAAAAATCGTGCCACCATTAAAATCCGTGCTGAAAAGCCAACCGTACAAACAGCACATTTATTTTTTCCAAACGCATCAGCCAACGCTGAAAAAACAAAAGAGCTGTTTCTTCCCAACGCTCAAATAAATACAATCCGAATTTCTTGCTTTTTAAATTTTGACAAACTATATTTGACACTTGTTGTCAAGTAACAATATTCAAATGGAAACAATCGGACAAATTTTACGAAATAAAAGACAAGCTCTCGGACTTCTTTTAAGACAAGTATCGGCTTATGTCGATATTGACCAAGCAATTTTGAGCAAAATCGAAAGAAACGAACGAAAACCGACAAAAGAAATTTTGGATAAACTCGCAGAAATTTTGAAACTCGACAGAGACGAACTTTTAATACAATTTATAAGCGACAAAATTGCTTATGAAATTGCAGACGAAGATTGCGCAAGTAGAATGCTAAAGGTAGCCGAGAAAAAAATAAAATATTTAAAATCTCAACTAATTCAAAACTAACTATGCGAACATTAACAATTGATACAGAAAATACAAGCGTAGTTGAGGAACCTCAATTAGCAGTAAAATTTTACAATAAAGAAAAAAAGGAAAAACAAAAAGGAAAAACAACCTTAAATATGCTTTCCTTATTTTCTGGTTGTGGCGGAATGGATTTAGGATTTGAGGGAGATTTTTCAGTTTTAAAATCATCTATAAACGAAATTCTAAATCCTAGTTTTATAAATGAGGAACTTGAAAATAATTTTGTAAATCTTTCCAAAACACGTTTTAAGACAGTTTTTGCAAACGACATTTTAAAAGATGCAAGAAATGCTTGGGTAAACTACTTTTCAAAAAGAGGACACAATGCAGAAGATTACCAAACAGACAGTATTGTGGATTTAGTGAAAATGCACCAAAGTGGGACAAAAGTATTCCCGAAAAATATAGATATTGTTACAGGTGGTTTTCCTTGTCAAGATTTTAGTGTAGCAGGAAAAAGAAATGGCTTTGAATCTCATAAAAATCACAACGGAAAACTAAACACAGAAACTTGTGCTTCAGAGGAAACTCGCGGCAAGCTTTATATGTGGATGAAACAAGTTATCGAAATTACCCAGCCAAAAATTTTCATTGCGGAAAACGTTAAAGGTTTGGTTAATCTCTCAAATGTAAAAGATATTATTCAAAGTGATTTTTCTTCAGCTGGAGATAATGGATATTTAGTTTTAAACCCTCGTGTTTTACACGCAGCAGATTATGGTGTGCCTCAATCAAGAGAGCGAGTATTCTTTGTTGGTATCAAAAAATCTGCATTGAAAAAATCTGCACTCGAGCAATTAGAAAAGGAAATTATAATCGACAAATATAATCCGTATCCTAAACCAACGCACGCTTACACGACAGAGGGAGAAAATTTAAATCGTCACGTAGATTTAAAAGAACTCTTTGCCAATATTAAAGAGCCTGAAAATTCAAAGGATTTATCTCAACAATTTTATTCAAAAGCAAAATTTATGGGTAAACATTGTCAAGGCCAAATCGAAATAAAACCAAACGGAATTAGTCCAACGATTCGAGCTGAACATCACGGGAATATTGAATTTAGGAGATTGTCAGAAAAGAACGGCGGAATATTAACAGAAGAACTTTCCAAAGGATTAAAAGAAAGACGTTTGACACCAAGAGAATGTGCTCTAATTCAAACTTTTCCGCCTGATTATGAATTCGTAATTGCAAACAAGCAAGGTCGTAAAGGTTCTTATTTAGTAAGTCCTTCAAAAGCGTACAAAGTAATTGGTAATGCTGTTCCACCACTACTCGCCTACAATTTAGCAAAGAGAATAGAAGATGTTTGGGATTTATACTTTAAAAAATAATGGTAGTATCGATTAATTCAGAACCACATAAAAGTGAGTTCAACGCTTTATTAAATTCAACAATTGAAGAATTAAACGCTCACGCAAAGAAATCCCCAAAGAAAATTGAGCAATTAAGAGGCAATAAATTAGAGCCATATGTTGGTACCGTAATGACTGAATTGGCAGTTGGAACAGCATTTGAAAACTCAATTGAAGTAATTGGAGGACAAAAATTTCCAGATATTATTGCTAAAAAGTTTTATGGCATAGAAGTTAAAACAACAACACAAAACCATTGGAAAACTACTGGAAATAGTGTTTTAGAATCTACAAGAGTAGATGATGTTGAGCGAATTTTTATGCTTTTCGGAAAACTTGGAAAGCCGATTGAATTTAGATGTCGAGCTTACGAAGAATGTTTATCGGAAGTCGTTGTTACACACTCACCAAGATATTTAATCGATATGAATTTGGAAGAAGGCAAAACGATTTTTGATAAAATAAATACATCTTACGACACTTTGCGTCAAAAGAAAAATCCAATAAAATCAATAACAGATTATTACAAAAGTAAATTAAAACCCGGGCAAGATTTATGGTGGATTCAAGACACGGAAAAATCAAGTAATCTTGTAATCAACATTTGGAATAACTTAAGCTTAAAAGAAAAACAAGAAACTAAAAACAGAGCTATGGTTTATTTTCCAGAGGTTTTCAGTAACCGAGGAGATAAATTTGCTCGACTTGCAATTTGGTTGGTAACACGAGAAGCTGTTGTTTGTCCGAATGTGAGAGACCTTTTTACAGCTGGAGGAAAAGACGATTATTTCATTAAAAACAAAACGTATAAAAACATTCCAAGAGTATTTATCAAACTATTTGAAAATATAGATTCAGTTTTGGAGATTTTGATTAACACTTCGGCAATCGAATTAACAGAATATTGGAATGAAAAAACAGCGGAAAAGAAAAAGATTATGGATTGGATTGACTTGGTTTCAATGAATTCAAAATCAGTACAAGGAGCAAAACACTTGGACATAAAACAAATGTTGACGGAATTAATACTCTAACGGAATTGCCAGCGCTCAAAGCCATACACATTTGCAATTCGCTACAGCCAACGCTACGCCCAAAATTGCAAAAGAGTATGTCTTCTGCCAACGCTAGCAAGTTTGCGGAAAAGCACTACAGGTAACACCGTATAAAATTAATTGCTGGTTTTAGCTTACTTACGAAAGTTCTCGCAGACTTTGAATCTGTGATTTATCCACTAACTTTAGTGCTTGAAGCACGCAACTAATCTTATACAATCACGTTAGCAGAAATACTAAAAAAACAAAATGCTTAAAATAACATTATATCTTTTCGTTCTACTTTCTGTTAAAGCTTATTCTCAGACAGTGGAAAATATGTCCCCTCAACAAATAAAAGGAGATGTAGAGTTCATGATACATTCAATTGAAGATATCAGTGTAAACCCTTACTTTAAAATTTCAAAAGGCAAATTCGTGAAGCAAATCAAACTTGCGGAACAAGATATTTTAAAAAAACCCGAGGTTAATTCTATCGATTTTTATAAAGTATTCCAACCTGTTATCGTTAAGCTACAAGACGGACACACGGTTCTAAATATTTACGATTTTCTTGCAGAGACAGACTATTTGATATTCCCATTTGTGATAGATATTTCCGAAAACTCGCTTTTCATTAAATCCATTAAAATAGGTTATAAGGAAACCATTCATCAAAATCTCGTCGGGAGAGAAATAAAAAATATAAACGGACAAACTTCAAAACAAATTTTAAAATTATTCAGCAATTATACCAGTGGCGAAAGCAAAAGAAGCCGGATTGCACTCAGCAAATATTATTTCAATAACTATTATAACTTATTTCTGACTAAAGGAAAGGAGTTGTCTATCAGTTTAGATAACAATGAAGAGTTTAAAATTCATGTTTTGAAAAAATCCGAGAGAATAGTCAAACCACAAAATAATGAAATAGGTAAAAATTTTTCTTTCGGAATAAACAAAAACTATGCTGTTTTAAATTTTAAAAGTTTTTCAGACTTGGAAGGTTTTAAAACATTTTTAAAAAACATGTTTTCGGATTTAAAAGAAAACAATATTAAAAATCTTATAATCGACATACGCGACAATAGCGGTGGAAATTCTGAACTTGGCGATGAGCTATTCAAATATTTATTATCAGAGCCTTATTCCCAGTATCAAAAAACTATCGTAAAATATAGGGGCACACACAAACAAACCTTAAAAAACAAAACAAACACCGAAGATGAAGCTGTTCAAACCACTTTACAAAAACCATCAGGAGATATTGAAACAATTAATAAATCTCTAAGCTTAACAAATCCGAAAGAGGCAAGTGAAAGGTTTAATGGAAATGTTTACCTTTTGATTAGCGGACAGACATTTTCTTCTGCCTCTGATTTCGCAAATGCATTCAAATACTACAAAGCTGGGTCGGTAATTGGCGAAGAAACAGGAGGTTTTGTAGTATCACCAGGCGAAATTGTGGAAATACAATTACCAAATTCAAAATTATTCTTTAATTTATCTTCTACAAAGGATTTTGGTATTGGGACAACTGAAAAGGATTGGCATGGTGTCATTCCTGACTTTAGGGTTTTGTCTAAAGACGCATTAGATTTTACCTTAACCAAATTTATAAAATAAAATGGTACTTCTGCTAACAAGGTATTGGCGTAATGGCGGGTGACGTTCTTCGATTGAACTTTTGTGCAACGTTCAAATTTAGTACTTCGATTGAACTTTAGTGCTAAAAATCCGCCACTACGCCAATACCCAAAACGTTATGCCCAAGCGTAAAAAGACAGTGCAACCATGAAAGTGACGACTGAAAAATGGAGATTTTGCAACCTGACAATTTAAGCGGACTGACTTAAAAGCGTTCTTTAACAAACTGACACAGTAAGACCAAGCCGACTCGCAAACCGACCCGAATGTTTTTAAAATTTTTTCCACCGCACATTGGCACATTTGCAAAACCGCACCAGCCGACCCACAACCCAAGTTTTGCAAAAGAGCCAATTTTTCCCACCCGCCTGACAATGATAATCTGTTGAAAACTTTGGAGACTTTTTTAGATTGTTTTCCGAAAGAGTTTGTATTTTTGACAAAATCATTCAAAATATAATTGTTCAAAATGGATAGCTTAGGCGAAACGATAAGAAAACTACGGGAAGACAAGGAATTGCCGCTGCGGACAGTTGCTGCATTCCTTGACATTGACCAAGCAATTTTAAGTAAAATTGAGAGAGGACAACGCAATGCAAACCGTGAACAGGTGATAAAACTTGCAGAGTTCTTTAAGATAAAAGAATCCGACTTGCTTGTATCTTGGCTGTCTGACAAGTTGGTGTATGAAGTAGCGGACGAAGATGTGGCATTAAAAGCATTACAGGTAGCAGAGGAAAAAGTAAAATACAATAAGACCAAAAGAAAGTAATGGATGAAACCAATGAAATAGCAGAAGTTGAACAGCAAGTGGAAACACTTGAAACGGAAGTAAAGAAATTCGCTGACGGTTTACCCTATTGGGCAAAATTTGTTTGTTCTGAAATTTTATTAGGAAATGAATTAACAGAGGACAAGTATGATTCTGCATTTTCATATCTACTTGAAGAACTTGACCTAAAAGAAAAAAGCGAGAGACCAGAACTTGCTATTTCATACAATCCAAATGCTTCTGATGATTTTAAAGATAACTTAACCTTTAATTTACTTTCAAACATTGAAGGAGTTAATGCTTTAGCAGAAAATCAATCCATTGAATTAACTGAAAACCTTACCATCATTTATGGCTCAAATGGAGCAGTAAAATCAGGTTATGTAAGGCTTTTAAAAAATGTGTTTTATTCCAAGGATAGAGAACCAATATTGGAAAATATTCATCTTGAAAATGGGCACAAACCTATAAAAGCCGATTTTCAGTTCACTACTGATGAAGGAGCTTTACAACTTAAATATCCTGATGATGTTGGGAATGGCGTGTTTAATCAATTTGCTGTTTTTGACGGTGAAATTGGCAGACGTCATTTGAGAAATAGAAATGACTTTAAATTCAGACCAGCAGGGTTGAGACTCTTTAATGAATTTAACGTTGCACTTGAAAAGTTAAATAATCGTTTATTCTCCGAAATCCAAACAAAGAATATTGCAAACCCATTTGCTGATGATGATATTTTTCAAGGTGAATCGGAAATTAAAACTTTTCTTTCTTCACTTTCGCACAATTCCAAGCTTGATGATTTAAAAAAGCATCTTCCATTTACAGATGAAGAAAAAACGAAAAAAACTGAAATTGAAAAGAAGTATGACGATTTAAAAATTTCCCTTTCACAGAAGGACAAAGCCTTAAAGGAGCTGCGAAATATAAAAACTCAATTAGCAGCAAGAAAAAAGAATCTCGAAACCATAAACCTTTGGTTTACTCAAAATCAATTAAACACAGTCAGCAATTCCATTACTGATTGTAAAACCAAAGAAGAAACCGCCCAAAAAGAAGGAATTGAAAAATTCAAATCCGAAAAGATTAAAAATATTGGTTCACCAGAATGGAAACAATTTATTGAAGCTGCTGAAAAATTTGCTATAACGCAAAAGGCAGTTGGTGTTGAATATCCTGAAACAGGAGACAGTTGTTTGTTGTGCCAACAATCAATTAATGAGGATGCTCCAAAAAATCTTATTGCCAGTTATTGGGCTTATATAAAAAGTGTTGCGGAACAAGAAGCTAAAACGGCAAAGGAAAATCTTGATGAAACAAAAAAGGGATATGAAGATTTAGACCTGAATCAGTTTACCGATACGGATACGCTTACCGCTTGGCTGAAAGAAAAATATGAAGCTGATTTAACATTATTAAAACAAGAATTAGGGAAACAGAGAACACTTGCTGAAAAAATAGTAACGAACATAAATTCAAGAGCTTCCAAAGCAGAAATTGAGTTTCAGTTGAGTTTGGCAAGTTTAGACAAAATTGAAACTGAAATTGACAAAGACATAAAAGCCTATGAAGAAGATGAACAAAATAAGGTTTTGGCAGAACTTCTAAAGCAAAAAACCTACTTAGCACATAAGGAAAAACTTCAACTTAGATTTACGAATATTGAAAACTTACACAAAAATCTTATTTGGGTAAACAAAGCAAATAAGTTTAACAAGCAAGGATATAAAACTCAATCAACCAACACAGAGAAAAGATTGTCAAAACAGTATTTTAATGCTGATTACATTAAATCGTTTAATGATGAATGTGAAAAGTTAGAAGGGAAATTCGGAATTGACATTGATGCAAGAAGTTCTGATGCACAAAGCAACCGACAATTATTCTTAAAAGGCAAAGACCCATCATCAATACTTAGCGAAGGTGAACAGAAGGTAATTGCCCTTGCTGATTTTTTTGCTGAAACAAACATAACTACAATTAACAAAGGGATTGTTTTTGACGACCCTGTTACTTCTCTTGATGAAGAACGAAAAAAAATTATTGCCAAAAGAATTTGTGAATTATCTCAAAACAAACAAGTTTTAGTATTTACACACGATTTAGTTTTTGTTTCTGCATTAATAAATTATGCCACCGATTTGAATATTCTTAATGAGTGTCATTGGATTGAAAGTAATGATGAAACAAAAGGTATCATTTGGCCAAGGAATACTCCATCATACGACAAAAAATATAAAAACGATAACCCTGTTACTGAATTTTACAAATTAGCAAAGGATGCAGGACCAGAAGAGCGAGAGAAGCATATCAAGAGCGGATTTGCAGCATTAAGGACTTGTTATGAAACTTTTGTAATCTATGATATTTTCAAAAACATAGTTCAACGTTTTAATGATAGAGTAAGTGTAATGAGTTTAACAAGTGTATGTTTTGATGATGAGATAATCAAAAATGTCATTGAGAATTTTGAAAAATGCTGCATTTATATGGAGGGTCATAGTGATAAATCGTCTGCTAACAAGCCGACTGCAAAAACATTGCTTGACGAAATAGAAGCTTATAATGCTTTGAAAAAGAAATATAAGGAAGTTAGAAAACAAAACGGATTTAAAGATTAAAATATGCCAACAATACATTTTAAAGGGAAAACATTTGTGCAGAACCACCACTTGGCGGTGAAGTATCACCAATTGGTGCCGAAAAAAGAATTGAGTTTAACCGACAAAGTTTCTTTGCACGATAACCTGATTATACAAGGCGATAATCTGAAAGCATTGAAGGCATTACTACCAACTTATGCAGGGAAAGTAAAATGTATTTACATTGATGTTCCTTATAATACAGGCAATGAAAATTGGGTGTATAACGACAATGTAAACAGTCCAATGATTCAAGAATGGTTAGGGAAAGCCGTTGACATTGAAGATTTGACTAGGCACGATAAATGGCTCTGTATGACGATGCCACGATTAAAGTTATTGCGTGAACTTTTAAGTGAAGATGGTGTGATTTTTATTTCTTGTGATGATAATGAACTTGCGAATTTGCGTGTGTTACTAAATGAAATTTTTGGTGAAAATAATTTTTACAGTCAGGTAATTGTAAGGGCAAATAGCAGGGGGCAAACCTATAATCAAATAGCAAAGACCCACGAATATTTGATTGTTTATACCAAAAATCCTGAAACAGAATTATTTGAGCTTGAAAAGGACAGTGAATCAAATGATTTAAACCTTAATGACGAAATAGGTGCATTTAATGTTCGAGAACTTAGAAATCGAAACCCGAAATTCGGAAAACATAATCGTCCAAACTTGTTTTATCCAATTTACATAAACCCAAAATCAAGCGATAAAGACGGATTTTGCTTGGTTTCATTAACAGAAAGTAAAGAGTTTTCCGAAATAGTTGAACCTTTCAATTCTCAAATGAAGGAAAGTTGTTGGAGATGGGGAAAAGATAAGGTTACAAAAAACGTATCTCCTAAAACAACCACAAGCAACTTAGTTGCTAAAAAGAAAAATAATGGCTCTTATGGAATTTACGAGAAATATCGTAAAACTACTTTTAAACCAAAATCTATTTGGGACGACAATTCATTTTTGAATGAAACGGGAACAATTGAGTTAAGGGAATTGGGTTTAGAAAATCAATTTGATTTTCCAAAACCGAAATCTTTGGTAAAATAATGTATAGCCTTAGCCACAAGTGAAGGAGATATTGTTCTTGACAGTTTTGCAGGTTCAGGAACAACTGCACAAGCCGTTTTGGAACTTAATGAGGAAAGCGGAATTGAAAGAAACTTCATTTTGGTAGAAATGGAGAATTATGCAAATGAATTAACAGCAGAAAGAACAAGACGTGTAATCAAAGGCGTAAAAACTGCCAAAAGCGAATTACTTAAAAAAGGAACAGGCGGAACTTTCAGTTACTTTGAATTGGGTAACACTATCGAAATGGAAAGTTTACTGAGAGGAAAAAATCTACCTTCATTTACAGAGTTTGCACGATACTTATTTTACACTGCCACAGGAGAGGAATTCAATGAAAAATCCGTAAACGAAAAAATAGGCTTCATTGGTGAAAGCAAAAACTACGAAGCGTATTTGTTTTACAAAGCAGATATAGATTGGCTAAAGAAAAATGCTTTGACTTTGGAGCTTTGCAAGGGCTTACCAAAATTCAAAAACAAACAACGCTTGATATTTGCCCCTGCAAAATATGTTGACGACCATACTTTGTTAGATTACCGAATTGATTTTTGCCAGTTGCCTTACGAAATTTATAGGATACAAAGATGAGACTAAAGCACTATCAGGAAAAGGTTTTAAAGGAACTCAAAGAGTATTTGAGTGCTTTGGCTGATGCTAAAAAAGAGTTTGAGGAAATTGCCGAACTCAAACCGCATTTGGCAAAGCATATCAATTTTCCAAAAGAAGCTTGGGAAAAATCAACAGGGCGTTTGGTTTACAGTTCTAAAACCAACGGATTAGACGAGCCATTGCCCGATATTTATTTCAAAGTTCCAACAGGTGGAGGTAAAACATTGGTGGCTTGCCACGCCATTGACAATATCCAAAAAACATATCTCAACAAACAAACAGGATTGATTTTGTGGATTGTTCCTTCAACTCAAATTTATAGACAAACCATTTCTGCACTTAAAAACCGTGAGCATCCATACCGTCAGGTTTTGGATATTTCAAGCGGTGGAAGAACGCTTATCAAGGAAAAAACGGAAATATTTAATCACCTTGATGTGGAAGAAAATTTGATTGTGCTAATGTTAATGCTTCCGTCTGCCAATCGTCAAAACAAGGAAACATTAAAGGTTTTCAGAGACCAAGGCGGATTTACCGACTTTTTCCCTCGTGAAGATGATTTTGAAGGACATAAGAAGTTAAAAGAATTGATTCCGAATTTGGATTGCTTCACTACTGAAATGGAAGTGTTCGGAACACAAATAAAAACTTCGCTTGGAAATACATTAAAAGTTTTGCGTCCGCTTGTAGTGATTGACGAAGGACACCGAGCTTATGGAGAATTAGCAAGAAATACTGTTAGAAATTTCAACCCATCATTTATTCTTGAATTATCGGCAACACCACCGCCTAACAGCAACGAGTTGGTAAAAATTACAGGTCGTGAATTGCACGAAGAAGAAATGATAAAGTTGGATATTCACCTGACCAACAAAACAAGTTTAGATTGGCAAGACACTTTATTGGCAAGTTTTGAAAAACGAAACGACTTAGAGAAAAAAGCCAAAGAATTTGAGGGAAATACAGGCGAATATATACGTCCGATTTGCTTGATACAGGTTGAACGAACAGGGAAAGACCAAAAAGATAAAAAGTTTATTCACGCAGAAGATGCCAAAGAATATTTAATCAAAAAATGCAATGTTCCTGAAAATCATATCGCCATAAAATCAAGTGAAAAAGACGATATTGAAGGCATAGACTTATTCGCCAATGATTGCGAAATACGTTATATCATAACCAAACAGGCATTGCAAGAGGGTTGGGATTGTTCTTTTGCTTATGTGCTTACAGTGCTTACCAATCCATCATCAGCAACAGGAATTACACAATTGGTTGGAAGAATTTTAAGACAGCCATTTGCCCGAAAAACCAAAATCAAAGATTTGGACGAATGTTATGTTTATACATTCCGCCAAAATGCCAAATCCTTAGTAAGTGATATTAAAAGAGGATTGGAAGATGAGGGATTGGGCGATATAGCAGGAAGAATTGTAAGTGATGATGCAGGAACAGACACAGGCGGTTTAAAAGACCGTGTAATGCAATATCGTTCGGGCTTTAAAAAGTTTGAAGGGAAAATATACTTACCAAAATTCGTCATTCAGGAAAAGGAAAGTTGGCGAGATATGAATTTTGAAATTGATATTTTAAGCGAAATAGATTGGGAAAGTATCAATATTGATGAAATCAAAAACCTTTCACTCCAAAACAAGCGAAACAAAGAACAGGAAATTGCTTTAGGTCTGAGTAATGAAGAAAAGGAATTACTAAAGGAAACAGGGAGAGAAGAAAAAATAGGCACTTTAGAAATAGACGAAGTATTTCTGACTAGACAGATAACGGAAATTATTCCGAACCCTTGGCATTGTTTCCAAATCGGAGAAAAAGCAATTCAACTTCTATTAGGAAAATACGAACGAGAAATAGTTGCAGCCAATTTTGTTTTCATCATTGAAGAACTGAAAAAGATTTTAGAGAAAGAACGAAACCGTTTATCAGAGCAGGTTTTCAGAAAAATGGTTGCTGACAAAAAATTATGCTTTTTCCTTATTACCGATAAAGGCGGTTTTGAATTGCCATCAAGAATAAAAGTGAAGAGCAACAAACAATTGGTGCGTAATGACAATACACCAATTCAAAAATCACTGTTCGACTATGTTCCCGAAGAAAACATCAACGACCTTGAAAAATCGGTTGCCATTTACCTTGACGAACAAGAAAAATTATTGTGGTGGTATCGTAATATGAGCCGACAGGATTACCACATACAAGGTTGGAAACGAAACAAAATCTATCCTGACTTTCTTGCAGCAGACAAGCAAGAAGAAAAAGACGATTACGGAACAGTGTATGTTTTGGAAACAAAAGGTATTCACCTTAAAAATGAGGACACCAAATACAAACAAGACGTATTCGCACTTTGCAACGAATTAGGAGCAAAGAAAGCTTGGAAAGAACTCTTTGACGAATTTCCAGACCACGACTTTGAATTTCAAGTAGTATTTGAAGACGAGTGGCAAAATAAGATTAATGAACTAATGGAATAAGCCAATGCACAGGTGTAAGCACATACCACAGCCCCTCAAAGCCGACCCACAAGCCAAAGCTGTGGTAAGAGCTTCCACCTCTCCCACCCGAGAAAAATTATTTTTTAAAATCTCCTTCCCTTCTAAAAATTTTAAAAACGCCAACCCACAAACCGACACAAAAACATTCGGACAGTTGGTTGCAAAATTCAATAATGACAAGGGTTGCGAGACACGAACGACAAGAACGCCAGGGCATAACATCACCTATACGCAAGCAGGGGTTTCGTGCTTCGTAGGACAGGAAAGTTGTAAATTTAAAGTTCAGTGCTTCGTATCAACATTTGTGGTGAAAATCCGCCACTACGCCAAGCCGCAAAACGTTAGCGGTCATTGTAAAAAGAAACAATAAAATAAAAAAAACATGAATATTACAAACAACAAAATACTAATTACGGGTGGAGCAAGTGGAATTGGACTTGGCTTAACCGAAAGATTTATCCAAGAGGGCAACCAAGTAATAATTTGTGGTAGAAGAGAAGATGCTTTGCGAATAGTGGGTGACAAATTCCCTTCTGTGGTAACTAAAATATGCGATTTATCCTTAGAGGAAGAACGAATTGAACTTTTTAATTGGATATCTGAAAATCATAGCGACTTAAATGTGCTTGTAAATAATGCGGGTATTCAAAATTGGATGAATATTTCCGACACTGACTTTTACGAAAGAGCCAATGCTGAAATTAAGACGAATGTTTTGGCATCAATTCATTTGACAAGTTTGTTCTCAAATCTAAAATCGTTAGACACTATTATTAACGTTACATCAGGTTTAGCTTTTGTTCCTCTCACAAAGGTGCCAATTTATTGTGCTACCAAAGCTTTTTTCCATTCGTTTACCCTTTCATCGAAATACTTGCTAAAAGAAAAGAATATTGAAGTAATTGAAATGATACCACCAGCTCTAAACACTGACCTTGGTGGAAAAGGTTTACACGATGGACAACCAGCCGTTAGCGATTTTATAGAATCAGTATTTAAACAAATGAAAGACGGTAAAACAGAAGTCACATTTGGGTTCAGTGCAGCATTGGCAAAAGCAACACCTGAAATTATAAAAGCAACATTTGACAGAATGAATCCATAATTTGACAAAAAGACAAAAAACAACGAACCGCTAACAGCACCTACAAGAAATTGGCGGTTCAGTGGTTAAATGAAGCTTTGTGCTTCGTATCGAGTTTTGTGGTGGCAGACAGTTTAGTGCTTCGAAATCGCCAACTTCTTGTAGTTGCAAACCGTTAGCGGAAACCCTAAAAAACGACATAGTAAACAATAAACAGACAAGGATGGATAGACGATATTTTATAAAACAATCAACTTTACTTTCCATTGGTGGACTACTAATCCCATCGACATCTCTCACAGCATGTAGAAAAGAAACTTTATTTGACGACATTAACTATAATGGAAAAGTTTTAATTATTGGAGCTGGTGCTGCTGGACTTTATGCAGGCTATATTTTAAAATCTAAGGGCATTAATTTTCAAATTTTAGAAGCATCGTCTAGTTACGGTGGACGCCTTGGCAAACTGACAAATTTCGCTAATTTTCCAATAGACTTGGGGGCACAGTGGCTTCATGGTAAGAATAACATTCTTGGAGATATAATTCAAAAAACCAAAACTAAAATTATCATCGATAATTCTGAAGAATCTTACTGGTTTACTAATCAGATTATAAGTTCACTGCCAAAAGATATAAATGCGATTTTCATTCGTGAAGATAATGTACCCGATGTTTCTTTTAAAGATTTTGCAGTGCAGGAAGGGTATGGAAACGACTATGCAAATATTGTTGAAGGGATTGCCGGTGATAGTGGTGCTTCAGCTTCAAAGATTTCTGCTTATTGGAAAATCAAAGAAGAAGAAAATTGGAACTCTGGCGATGATGATTTTAAATTTCAAGATACCTATTTTGACCTAATTGATAAGCACATTGCTAGTGAGGTAAAGGACAAAATTACACAAAACACCATTGTTACTAAAATTGATTATTCCCAAACCAATATTGTAGTTACAGATAGTAATAATAATACCTACAATGCAGATAAATTAATAATTACAGTTCCTATCACCGTTTTGAAAACAAACGATATTCAGTTTATCCCTGCTTTACCTTCCGAAAAAACAGAAGCTTTTTCTAAAATTGGAATGGAAGCAGGTATGAAAGTTTTTATGAAATTTAATAATAAATTTTTTGACCAAAATATTATCGGTGGAAATATTTGTGCAGCTTACGCAGACGAAAGTGTTGGCAAAGTTGTTGACGACAAAGTCTTGCTTGCTTTTGTAATGGGCGAACAGGCTGAATATTTAACGAGTTTGGGTAATGATAATGCAATAACAAATGCTTTACTTCAAGAACTTGATATAATGTATAACGGACAAGCAACAGCCTCTTTTATTGCTTCTCATGTTCAAAACTGGACAACAAATCCTTTTATTAAAGGTGCATATTCATACAGTACTGTAGGAATGGGTAATGCTAGAACAGTTGCAGCAAAAACAGTAGACAATAAATTGTTTTTTGCAGGAGAGGCAATGAACATTAACGGACATCACCAAACAGTTCATGGTGCAGTTGAGACTGGATATAGAGAAGTAATTAACATTTTAGCGAGCATTAAGAAATGAGAAATTATATCATCATATTGTCGCTGTTCTTTATTTGCAACAAAATCAATGCTCAAGAGTTGAAAGTTGACATTTCTTACAAATACCTTTACTCAAATCAATGGGATAAAGCTATTCAAACTTACAATTTTAGCAGACCATTTATTGCAGAAAAACAACCATTATTAATGCACGGCTTAAACTCTTCTCTGTCTTATATTTTTAAAACTTCTAAAAAATTTAAACACGGAATAAACATCTCATATTCGTATTTTAAAAGTAACTCAGAAAATGAAAATTTCGAAAATAATTTAAATCTTCATTTCCTAAATTTAGGATATATTTTACATTATGAGAACAAAGAAAAATGGAAAGGACTTTATACTGACTTAATTATTTCTGCCACTTCAAGCGGTTTATTTAGACAAATTAATGGGGAGCCATTTGAATATGACGAAACAACTTCTAAAGCCTTTGGTATAGGAGGCGACTTAAATTTTAAATTGGGATATTATTTAAAATTAAAAGATAAATATTTCATATCACCTTTTATATCAGTTGCTTATACACCATACCTCTTTTCGCCAAATAGTGAACCGGTAATTAATCAAACAAAAGGACTTACAAGCAAAAATTGGACAGGTATATTAACAACACAAATCGGAATAACTTTTCACATAAAAAAAAATGACTGAAGAAGTAAGGGCATCCGCTAACAGCACCTACAAAAAATTGGCGGTTCAGTGGTTAAATGAAGCTTTGTGCTTCGTATCAAGTTTTGTGGTAGCAGACAGTTTTGTGCTTCGAAATCGCCAACTTCTTGTAGCTGCAAAACGTTATCGGCAACCCTCCCTATTCCGCCACAGCATTGACTTCCAAAGCTAACGTTTGAGCGTGTGATAAAAGTAAATCCTTTTTTATTCGTAATTTACCTTGCCCTTTGCAAGGCCGATTTTAGAACTGGTGCGTAATAGCCCGGGTGCAATCCTGGTTGGAATGTAAAAAGCCTTTCTGCTTCAACAAAAAGGCTTTGAGATGACTTCATTGGTGATGCCGAATTTATTTCGACAATCCCGTTCATAATATTTTCACAGCAAAGATACATTCCCTTAGGGCATTTTTTTAACCTCAATAAAAAGAAAATGCAAAAGAAAAATGTAAAAATGTAAAAATGTAAGTAATCAATCCCAGTGCAGCAGGCATTGATATTGGTAGCCGGTCACACTTTGTAGCTGTTGGACAAGGCTCAGAGGATGTAAAAGAATTCGGTGTGTACAATGAAGATTTACTCAAACTTACCTAATGGCTTCTGGATAGCGATGTAAAAACTGTGGCTATGGAAAGCACTGGCACTTATTGGCAAAATCTGTATGCAATATTACAAGCTGCCGGACTGGAAG
>Ga0209284_10003875_pt1 | contig 17747 bp, 13 predicted proteins | sample FRY03_FD_187211 | JGI IMG/M metagenome (GOLD analysis project Ga0209284, IMG submission 187211) | Freshwater microbial communities from Lake Fryxell liftoff mats and glacier meltwater in Antarctica - FRY-03 (SPAdes) (version 2) | ecosystem: Environmental > Aquatic > Freshwater > Ice > Glacier... | reverse complement strand
TGAGCTTAGTGAATTTGCTTTAAGTAACAGTGAAGATTTATTATTTTTAGGATACACCAAAGATCCGAGTGATGGAAAGAAAAGCAGATTGCGACAATACAAAATTTTTCAGATGAGTAAATCGGCGGGCAACATCAATGAATACAATTTCAACACGGCAGAGCAATTCATGACAGAAGCTGCATTGGTTATTGATAAGATAAACAACACCGCCATCATCACCGGATTTTATTCTGACCAAACCTCTTTTGCCGGAGCAAGTTTATTGTATGCGACATTGCCCATCAGACAAAACAGCGAATTACAAATTAAGAGTGGGAAATTAAACAACGAGGCTCAATTGAAATTCATTGGACAAAGAAACACCGGCACGGGTGCGAGTTTAATCTCCTATCCTATTCGACAAGTGATCCCACGTAATGACGGCGGCGCCTTGATGATAGCAGAAGCGGCATACTTGAGTGAGTATAGTTTCTACGATTACTTCACACAAACTTTCAACCGAAGAATTGAATTTCATTTTGACAATATCTTAACCTTATCGGTCAATGCAGATGGAAGTATCCATTGGAGTCAGCTCATCCGAAAAGAACAAACCTCCATGGACGATGAAGGATTGTATTCCTCCTTCAACACTGTATTAACGCCTGAGGAAATCAGCATCATTTACAACTTCGATATTGGGAGAAGCAATGAAATTGTTTCTTATGGCATCGATGCAAAAGGCGTGATGAGCACAAAAAAAATCAGCAAAAAAAGCGATAGCATCTCGATTTTACCGAGAGCGGGAAAGCAGGTAGATGAAAATACTTTTGTGGTGCCGGCGGTGACGAAGAAGAGGTTGTTTTTGGTTAAGATAGAAATATAGTTTACGGATGTACGGAAATAGTTTACGGATGTACGAATTTATACGGATATACGAATAAGCTGCAAGCTTCAAGCCTTAAGAAGCTGCAAGCCGCAAGCTGCAAGCCTTAAGAAGCTGCAAGCCGCAAGCTGCAAGCCTTAAGAAGCTGCAAGCCGCAAGCTTCAAGCTTCAAGCCTCAAGCCGCAAGAAAGCTTCAAGCCTCAAGAAAGCTGCAAGCTGCAAGCCTCAAGAAGCTGCAAGTTGCATTATCAAAAAAAGCTTTTAGCTTGAGGCCTGTAGCTCCCTTGGTTCGATAGCTATCGGACAGGCTCGGGGCAACGCAGATGAATACGGATCTACCTATCTACGGAATTAGTTTACAGATGTACGGAAATAGTTTACAGATGTACGAATTTATACGGATATACGAATAAGCTGCAAGCCTCAAGAAGCTGCAAGTTGCATTATCAAAAAAAGCTTTTAGCTTGAGGCCTGTAGCTCCCTTGGTTCGATAGCTATCGGTCAGGCTCGGGGCAACGCAGATGAATACGGATCTACCTACCTACGGAATTAGTTTACAGATGTACGGTTGAATACGGATATAAGCAATTGTGAAAATAGTTTACATATTTACCACTCAATAGCGATTTATTAATTTTTGTTAAATGGTTTACTGTTAGCGTTCATGCTTTGACGATAGAGGAAATATTAATCGATCTACGCATTATTAGACAAACCAGTAAAAATCGAAAGCATTCTTAATTGGGTAAATTTGAAGAAATGCAGTAGAAACACATTTTGAAAATAACAAAGCTCTATTATAATGACAAAAACTACGAAGGGAAAAATTACGATTAAACGTAACAAATTACTCAAAAGCCCTACTGGCATCATAGGCTTTGACGAAATTGCGGAAGGCGGTCTACCGAAATACAGAACTACTTTAGTATCCGGCAATGCCGGATCCGGTAAAACCCTTTTTGGGATTGATTTTCTAATTAAGGGTGCCACCGATTTTAACGAGCCGGGCATTCTCATGTCGTTTGAAGAAACAGAAGATGAACTTTTTACAGACGTGACTTCTCTAAATATGAATTTGCAAGAGCTTGTTTCGCGGAAAAAGATTGTGCTCGAACATGTTATTTTAGAGCATAAAGACATTCAAGAACCCAACTTTAATTTGGAGGGAATACTTGTTCGCTTGGAACATGCCATTGATTCTATTGGTGCCAAGCGTGTTGTTTTAGATTCTATTGAATCTATCTTCGCAGGCATTACAGATCTTGGCATTCTTCGCTTGGAGATAAAAAGACTTTTCCGATGGCTTAAAGAAAAAAAAGTCACGGCAGTGGTTACAGGCGAGCCGGGACAAAGCAGTACTTTTACTCGTCATGGTTTGGAGGAGTACATCTCGGATTGCATCATTCTGCTGGATAACAGAGTCAGAGACCAAATCGCCACCCGTAGAATTCGTATCATTAAATATCGAGGGTCAAAGCATGGAACAAGCGAATATCCATTTGTTATAGATGATGAAGGACTTTCAGTTATTCCTATCACTTCAGCTGGGCTTGAACAACCGGGTACAGATAAGAGGATTTCGACAGGCGTTCCATCGTTAGATAAATTATTCGAAGGTAAAGGTTACACCATAGGAAGTACAATACTTACTTCGGGTACGGCAGGCAGCGGAAAAACAAGTTTTGGGGCGGCATTTGCATTGGCAAGTTGTAAACGTGGGGAACGATGTCTTTTCTTCTCCTATGAAGAATCAGCAGGACAACTCTGTCAAAATATGAAATCTATCGGTATAGATTTAGCGCCATGGATAAAAAAAGGACTATTAAAGATTGTTGCTATCAGACCTTCCTTTCTTGGTTTGGAGATGCATTTACTGAATGTTTATAAGTTGGTTGATAGTTTCAAACCAAAGGCTGTAGTAGTAGACCCAATCACAAGTCTTATTGGAGAAGGTGAAGAGCGGGAGGTTTCATCGATGATTACCCGTATGATTGATCTCTTTAAATCCAAGAGCATCACAACGTTTTTTACAAGTCTTGTTTCTGCACAATTTCAAAGTAACACGAGTGGCGAAATAGGTGTTTCATCTTTGATTGACTCCTGGATTGTTGTGAGAATGGTAGAAGATGATGAGGGAAGAAGACGCACCCGTGAAGTATTCATAGTTAAGTCTCGGGGCACTAACCATAATAGCGATGTCCACAAATTTATTATTAGTGATGATGGAATTATTTTGATACCACATGCTAAATCTGCATCTAGCGGCAACCAGAAAAAGAATTTGGATAAAAATGTTGCTGAGAATAAAAAAATAAGTAACAATCAATGATAACAGTTCAGCCTATATTCATTGTTGGTATTGGTGGCTCAGCCGGTGCGCTGAACGCATTCAAGGCTCTGCTGGATGCAATGCCGCCAGATACAGGTATGTCGTTTGTTATTATTTATCACATGCTCCCACAAGCCCATAGTCAGTTAACTAAAATACTGTCGAGACACACGAAAATGTCGGTCGTCTTGGCTTCTGATGCGATACCGATCCTTGCGAATCATGTTTACATAATTCCTCCGGACTCAGATCTTACTATGGAAAATTATAAGCTGAAATTAATTTCTCCGCGCAGTGGCAGGAACAAACAGGTAGATATGTTTTTTATTTCGCTTGCAGAGGAAATGGGCGCCCGTGCGGTAGGTATTATACTTTCCGGATATGCTGGCGATGGCACTGAAGGCTGCAGGCATATTAAGGCTAAGGGCGGAAAAACCATTACTCAAGACATGTCTGCCGAAGTTGAGCAGATGCCGCTCAGAGCTCAAGCAGCAGGCTGTGTTGATTTCGTTTTGCCAATCAATGAAATTCCTAGTAAATTAAAAAGCCTAGCAGCTGCGCTTAAAACTTAGAAACGATTTGTGAAAATGGTTTACAGATATACGGATGACTACGGATTTACAGATAAGCCGCAAAAAGCTGCAAGCTTCAAGAAGCTTCAAGCCTTAAGAAGCTGCAAGCCTCAAGCCTTAGGAAGCTGCAAGCCTCAAGGGGCTGTAAGGTGCATTCTCAAATAAAGCTTCGTCAATAATATTTAAATTGGCAAATCCATTTTGGAAGTCCTTCAGGTTCCCTTTGTATTCTGCGGTCAAAATCGAAAGAAATATCTTTTGATAAAATTTATCCTGATTAGGAGCATAATCTCCTAGCTGATAAAATGGCCCATTTTGGGATTTATGTTAAGAAGCTATAATATTGATTATCAATTCATAATTAATGTCAGGAATTTTAAAAAGCGCTTATTATTGATTTGTGCGTATTTTTGCCCCCGAATATGTCTAAGATAACCTTCAACAACAAAACCAGTCCATTCTTTGATGCCTTAAGAGAGCGCATTGATACTTATTTCAAGGATGAAAAGATTAAGCAGACCGGTAATATAAAACTGTATTCCAAAACTATCATTTTAGTTTCTGCTGCAGTGATTATTTACTCGTGTTTGGTATTTGCAAATATGCCGGTTTGGTTAGCAATTACTTTTTGTGCTTTGATGGGTTTGACTTTTGCGAGCATTGGTTTTAATGTAATGCATGATGGAGCACATGATTCTTATTCGAGCAATAAGCGTATAAATAAATTGATGTCGTATTCATTGAACCTAATGGGCGGTTCTAGTTTTATGTGGAAAGTAAAACATAATATTGTGCATCATACTTTCACCAACATTGAAGGGGTTGATGATGACATCGACGTGAAACCATTTATGCGTGTGAATGAGCAGCAGGAGCGTTATTGGTTCCACCGTTTTCAACATGTGTATTGGTTCCTACTTTATGGAGCTACTTATTTCATGTGGATTTTCTGGATGGACTTTCACAAATATTTTACAAGAAAGATTGGTCCTACTCCCATTCGCAAGATGAGTGTATCGGAGCACATTGGATTTTGGTTAACTAAATTGGGATACTTAGGATTGTTCATTGGCTTACCCATATTTTTTAAAGGATGGATTGCAACCATTATAGGATACAGTGTCATATTATTTGTGACAGGTTTAACCATCGCTGTTGTATTTCAATTGGCGCACGTAGTGGGCGATTGCACTTTCCCAACACCTGATCCGAACAGCAACAAGATTGAAGAAGAGTGGGCATTGCATCAAGTGCATACTACTGCGAATTTTGCTACTCGTAATCGTGTAGTAAGTTGGTTCATGGGTGGATTAAATTTCCAAGTAGAGCATCATTTATTTCCACGCATTTCTCATGTGCATTATCCTGCCATCAGCAAATTGGTAAGAGAAACTTGTCAGGAATTTAATGTGAAATACATTGAATACCCAACAGTGCTTTCAGCGATTTCGGCGCATGTACGTCATTTGAAAAATTTGGGAAGGCCTGAGTTGGTTGTTGGTCGTTAGTTTTTGGTCGTTGGTTTTTGGTCGTTGGTCGTTGGTCGTTGGTCGTTGGTTGTTGGTCGTTAGTTGTTAGTCGTTAGTCGTTGGTTGTTGGTCGTTGGTCGTTGGTTGTTGGTTTTTGGTTTTTGGTTGTTCCTTTCGTCCAATAGTTAGCGGACTATGCCCAGAGAACAAAATGTTTTTTTAGTTAGAAGATTGATTCGCGATACTTAAGCGACTCATAGAAAATCATCACCATCTTATTTAATCTGTTTTAAATCACCATAGCTTTAGCGAAGGTGATGGCACATTGGGTTTTGAATGGGCTTTAAAATCAGTTTTGCCTCGCCATCAACATGGCAGAGAGAACTCGTAAAGTTTGTGTTTGAGAAGCCTTGATGGGTAAAGCATCGAGATGAGAGAGGGCTTCGGAATACAACTGATCCATTTTTTGCTCAGCGGATTCACGAACTTTTAGTTGATGATAAATGGATTTGATGGCATTTACTTTTTCCTGATTATCATTTCCCTTGTACAACATCCACTTCTGTAATTCTGATAATGAATCGCCGGATGCAGAATTCAAAGCAGTAAGCAATAAAAATGTTTTTTTGTTTGCAATAATATCCCCTCCCACTTGTTTTCCGAATTTTTGCTCGTCGCCATAGACATCTAATATATCATCTTGCAATTGGAAAGCGACACCCAGATTTACTCCGAAATCGTAGAGATGATTGATGTCTGATTCGGAAGCATTTGCTATTTGTGCTCCTATGGCAAGACATGCACCTACAAGTACCGCAGTTTTTAAACGAATCATATGCAAATACTCATCGATAGAAACATTCTCACGATTTTCAAAATCCATATCGAGTTGTTGCCCTTCGCAAACTTCGAGTGCCGTTTTCAAAAACAGTTTCATAACGGCAGGCATTACCGAAGACGGAACATCTGTCATAAGTTGACATGATTTTACAAACATCGCATCTCCGGAAAGGATAGCTACATTGGCATTCCACTTTTCATGAACCGTAGGTTTTCCTCTTCGCAAGGGTGCTTTGTCCATGATATCATCATGCAACAAAGTAAAATTATGAAAGACTTCGAGTCCGAGTGCAGCAGGCATCGCATCGGATTTAGAAGCAGCAAAAATTTCGGCAGCCAATAAAGTCAATGCAGGTCTCAAACGCTTGCCTCCCAAAGCGAGAGTATAACGCAAGGGATCGTACAAGGTGGCCGGGAAGACAGGGAAATTTAATTGTTGAAGTTGGGATTCTATTTCCTTCTGAAGTTGTTCAACAGAAACAGACATTAGGCGATGATCGATTTTTTTGTTGAAATCAGTCGTTGAATACCTTCCTCAAGCGGAGTCAACTTACGTTGTAGAAGCTCCTTCATTAAAGAGATATCTGGACAACGTCGAGTCATATCTCCCTCTTTCAATGCAGGCAAGAATACAATATTTGATTTTGATCCGGAAATCCTAATGATCTTCGTGGCAAGATCAAGAATCGTAATTTCATAATCGGAGCCGATGTTAGCCACTTCGTTTACGATTAGATCTTGATAAAATGCATTCAGACACGCATGGACATTATCATCAATGTAACAGAAAGTACGTGTTTGGGATCCATCTCCATAAATTGTGATATCCTTATTGATCAACGCTGCTTCTAAAAATTTAGACATCACAAAGTCATTACTTTGTTTAGGCCCGTAAGTATTAAAAAAGCGGAAGATGGTATATTCCAATCCGAACTCTTGATAGTAAGCCCTTAAATAGGCTTCGCCAACATTTTTTACAATCGCGTAAGGTAATCGAGAATTTAGCGGAGTGGTATGTTCGTTCTGAGGGAATTCGACAGGCTCACCATACACTTCTGAACTAGAAGAATAATAAATACGTTTCACACCTGTATTCTTACAAAGATCAAGGATGTTTTTAATGCCGTTCAAATCACTTAATACCATGACAGGATTTGCCAAAGTCCGTTTTACACCTACGAGTGCGGCATAATGAAATACGTAATCGAAAGAGAAAGAAGAAAAGATCGCAGATATGTCATTAAAACTATTAACGTCAGCTTTAATAAATCTAACGTTATCGTGTATGGAAATTGGTAGTTTAGATTTCGACCCAGTTAGGAGATTATCCACAATTACCACATAATTCTCCGGATTATCTGCTAAACGCTGAGCCAAACAACTGGCTACAAATCCGGCACCACCGGTAACTAGTATCTTTCTTTGCATAGTAAAATCTTACAAGCTTAATTAATGAATGGGTTTATTCAGGGATACTCAAGTACATTTGACCTTTCATATATCCACTACGAAAATAGTGAATTTTTGAGCAATTTCAGTAAGAATCTAAATAAAAATATTTTACAAAACACCTCTGATTATAGAGGTAAAATAAATTTGGCGAGCACTCATATTACTAAGGTAAAAACAATAATAAAGTTGGCGAGAAATCTATAATTCCTCCGAAAAAGCAAGAAGATACTTACCATATCCGCTTTTTACTAAGGGCTGTGCTAACTTTTTCAGCTGTTTTTTATCGATGAATCCCATGCGACAAGCAATTTCTTCAATACAACCAATCTTCAAACCTTGACGTTCTTCGATAACTTGTACGAATTGGGCCGCTTGCATTAAGGATTCAAAAGTACCTGTATCTAACCAGGCGGTTCCCTTATCGAGGATGCCAACTTTCAATTTTCCGGCATCTAAATAATGTTTATTGACATCTGTAATTTCATATTCCCCGCGCGGACTTGGCTTCAATGATTTTGCAATTTCGATAACATCATTATCATAAAAATATAATCCCGGCACTGCATAATTCGATTTAGGTTTTAGCGGTTTTTCCTCGATACTAATAGCCTTGTTTGTTTTATCAAACTCTACAACACCATAACGTTCAGGATCGGAAACATGATATGCGAATACAACTCCGCCGGAGGGGTTACTATTTTCCTGAAGTAATTGTTCTAAACCTGTTCCATAAAAAATATTATCTCCTAGAATTAAAGCGACATCGTCCTTGCCAATAAATGATTCACCTATCACGAAAGCTTGTGCAAGACCATTTGGTTCGGATTGAATCGCATATTGAAAATTACATCCTAAAGCCTTTCCATCACCCAATAATTTTTGAAACATCACTTGATCATGTGGAGTGGTGATAATCAAAATTTCATTGATGCCTGCCATCATTAACACGCTCAACGGATAATAAATCATGGGCTTGTCATACACCGGCATAAGTTGCTTACTCACAGCGATGGTCAATGGATGTAATCGGGTTCCTGAGCCCCCTGCCAATATAATTCCTTTCATGGGTAATAAAGATTGCTATGGTTATTTAGAAGAGTAGATTTCTTCCATTTCATTGTTACGAAAATAACAAAAAAAAGTTTGAAATAAGCATCCATTTTTTTGCCTATTTGACAATATAAAATTTCTTAATGCAAGGAAATAGTCGAAGCAAAAAAATAAATATTTAAATTTCTTTACAAAATCTCATTGTCATCCTTTCGAATGTCAAGACTTTCATGATCGATATCTTCTTCTTCAGCATTCGTTTCGAAGAGTGGCTCTGCCAAGAAGGCCTTAGTAGTAAGTCGACGTTCTAAGCTTAATAAGAATGCAGGCAATACAATAATATTTGCAATCATTGCCACGAGTAAAGTCACACTTAATAATTTGCCTAAAGATGCAGTACCACCAAAATCAGAGGCACTGAAAATAAAGAATCCAAAAAACAGAATGACAGCTGAGTACACCATACTCACTCCTGTTTCCCGAATGGTTAAAGTCACTGCGTTTGAGATACTGATTACAGGATTTGTACGCATCTCATGACGGTATTTCGTCAGAAAATAAATGGTTTGATCAGAAGCCATTCCAAAAGCAATACTAAAAATCAATATCGTACTTGGCTTTAAAGAAATGTGAAAGAATCCCATCAAACCTGCGGTGATGATCAGTGGAATAATACTTGGAACTATCGAAATCAAGATCATTCGAACAGACATAAAAAGTGTTATCATAATGATGGAGATAAGCACGACGGCTAACAAAATACTTTCCATTAAATTCTTAAACATATAATTATTCCCTTTCAGAAAAATCAAAGAATTTCCGGTGATGGTCGTCTCGTATTTATCAGTCGGAAATATTGAATCTACACGTGGTTGTAATTCCTTCATCAAGACTTCCATCTTCGACGAACCGATATCGGCCATTTGAATACTTACACGGGTTATTTGACGATTGCTATCGATAAAACTTTTAAATACTTGACCTTTTCCGTTCATTTCACCTGCGAATGAAGACATTTCCGCCAATTGCATTGTACCCGGCAAAATATGATATCGCGGGTCATTATTATTATAGGCTTGATATGAAAATTTAATTCCATCTACTACCGACAGCGGCTTAGAGAAAATTGGATACTGACTCAACATTTTTTGCAAACGATTTATTTTTTGCAAAGTAGTTTGCTTTATGGCTCCCCCGGGCTCCAGGGTATTGATAGAGAATTCTAGAGGTAAAACGCCTTTGAAGTTCCGTTCAAAAAATTTCATATCTAAGTAAATTGGATCTTTTACCGGAAGATCATCTACCACAAAGCCATTCGTAGAAATTTTCGAAATGCCGACGAAACTTATTAATAAAATAACGCCGACAGTTACATAAATATATTTTGGGTGCAAATGAATCCATTTATCAACGTTCGACAAAAGCTTATTTAATCGTGGCGCTTGCAAATGTTTCAGATGTTTCACATTCGGAGGAGCCAAATAACTAAACACAATTGGAATCAGAATTAATGAGATGAGCCAAGTGGCCATCACGTTAATGGCTGCTACCAATCCGAATTCCATCAAGATGCGACTATGCGTAAAATAGAAAACGAAAAAACCGATAGAGGTGGTGACGTTCGCTAAAAAAGTTGTGAATCCGATACGCTGTACCATTCTTGCGAGTGCCTTCGCTTGTGAATTATGACGACTGAATTCTACCTGATATTTATTCAATAATAAAATAGAATTCGGTATGCCGATGACAATAATTAAAGGAGGAATTAAACCACTAAGAATTGTGATTTTATACCCGAGCAAGGCGATAATTCCGATGGACCAAACTACTCCTACTCCCACTACAATCAAAGAAAAGAACAATACTTGAAAACTCCTGAAAAACACAAATAACACCACCGCAGTAACTAAGACGGCGAGAATCATAAACAGTTTCATTTCCTCTACCACTTTGGTGGTGATAGCAGTCCGAATATAAGGTAGTCCACTGATATGTACCTCCATCTTATTCGCCTCACCAAAAGCAATTGCTTTTTCCTTTATTAGACGAACAATTTCAATTCTATTCTTTGTATTTAGTTTATTCTTGTTAAAAGTGATTGCCATTAAAGTGGCGCCTGTTTCCTTGTTCTGAATAAACCCATCATAAAAAGGAAGTTTATCAATTTCAGCATGGATACTATCTACTTCCGCTTGTGATCGTGGCATTTGATTCACAATTGGACGCATCTCGAACTTTCGGGATGAATCATTCCTCACCACATTGTACAAACGAGCGAGAGAAATAACTTCCTCAATACCGTCCAGCGCTTTTATTTCCTCGCCGAGTTGATACCAATTATTAAAATTTTTTAGAGTGTAAAAATTTTTATCGGCAACCCCTAAAACCATCACCGAGCCATCTTCCCCGAATCTGCTTTTGAAGGCTTCGTAGGCCTTATAGTCCTCATCTGATTCAGGTAAAATCCGCGCAAAATCATAAGAAAGCTGAATTTTAGTCGCCTTATATGCCATAAATAAAGTTACCGATCCTATTAATACAATGAATAATAGACGATTGCGAAGAATTATTTTGGCGAACCAGGTAAACATAGAAGTGGTAAAAGTATCAAAATTAGGATTGGAAAGTGCTAATTTATGCGATTATTAAGAAAGATAGGAGAACCTTGTTTTAAGGATAAAAGTGAATCAACCACAATAAAAAAGCAAATTAGATTTCATTCATAGCTAGGCATTAGCCTTTTAAAGTAAATCCATCAGAATAAGCTAGAATCATTGAAGATTCATTCTTAACTTTATCGCCGATGAATACGAATTTACGTGATGGAATAAATTTTCTTTTAAAATCAAAACCGAGCAGAATTTTCAATGCGGCAAAAGTTTTATCCAGTTATTATTATTCCAAGTTAAGTGGTAAGCCCGTACAGTGGGGCATGCCCATCGCCTTATCATTTGAACCAACCACGTCTTGCAACTTACGCTGCCCAGAATGCCCGAGCGGATTAAGAGCATTTACACGTCCTACAGGAATGCTGGACGAGCACTTCTTCAAAAAAATAATTGATGAGGTAAAAGACTCCTTATGGTATTTGATCTTTTACTTTCAGGGAGAACCTTATTTAAACCCCAAATTTTTAGAATTAGTAAAATATGCATCACAGAGAGGAATTTACACAGCCACTTCTACCAATGCTCATTATCTTACGGATGAAAACGCGAAAAAAACAATTGAATCAGGATTAGATCGACTAATTATTTCCATTGATGGCACAACGCAAGAAGTGTATGAGCAATATCGCATTGGTGGGAAATTAGAAAAAGTAATTGAAGGAACGAAAAATATTGTGAAGTGGAAAAAGCAATTGGGATCGAAAACTCCGCATATTATTTTCCAATTTCTAGTGGTAAAACCTAACGAGCATCAAATTGCAGAAGTGCATCAACTAGCAAAAGAGTTAGGTGTTGATGAGGTGGGATTAAAAACAGCACAAGTCTATGATTTTGAAAACGGAAATGATTTAATTCCAACCATCGATAAATTTGCGCGTTACAAAAAGCAAAGTGACGGCACCTATAAAATAAAAAATCAACTACTTAATCATTGCTGGAAGTTATGGCATAGTTGCGTTATTACCTGGGATGGAAGAGTGGTTCCTTGTTGTTTCGACAAAGATGCGATGTACAACATGGGAAGTTTACAAGAGCAAAGTTTTAAAACTCTTTGGCAGAATTCCAATTACCAAAATTTCAGAGCTTCTGTTTTACGCTCGCGCGACGAAATTGAGATGTGCAAAAATTGCACGGAAGGAACTAAAGTTTGGGGATAAAAAAACGTCTCTGCTTTTCAGGAGAGACGTTTCAACTTTCAATATTATAATTTTAATGAGAAGTCGAACGCGACTCCGCTGCTTCACGCATCAACTCTTCGATATCTTCAATTTCTACCGGGATGGAAGCCATCAAGTCTACAGGGTCCTTGGTTGTAACTAAAATGTCATTCTCCAATCGGATTCCTAAACCTTCTTCAGGAATATAAATACCGGGCTCACAGGTAAAGACCATTCCGGCTTGCATCGGCTCGTAACGATTGCCGATATCATGCACATCTAAACCAAGAAAATGCGAAGTGCCGTGCATGAAATACTTTTTGTAAACAGGCAATTCGGGATTTTGATTCTTAATTTCATTTTTTTCGATTAAACCTAATTCTAACAATTCTGCTTCCATTAAATGACCCACTTCTACATGATATTTTTCAATCGTATTTCCCGGTACTAACATTTTTGTTGCCCCTTTCATCACTCTTAAAACGGCATTGTACACATCACGCTGACGTTGGGTAAACTCTCCGCTCACCGGAATACAACGTGTTAAATCAGCAGCGTAATTTGCGTATTCTGCACCGAAATCCATCAGGATCACATCACCGGCTTTACAGGTTCTGTTATTTTCATTGTAATGTAAAATACAGGCATTCGGCCCGGAAGCAATGATGGGATTATAGGCATGCCCATTGGCACGTTTACGAATAAATTCATGAATAATTTCGGCTTCAATTTCATATTCCATCACACCGGGCTTTACAAAGCGTAATACTTTACGAAATGCTTTTTCGGTGATCTCCATTGCTTTTTGCATCAATTTGATTTCGATGTCATGCTTTATGGCACGGAGTCCGGCGAGGATGGGACCCAAACGCTCAAAATTATGCGCGGCATAATTCGTCTTCATCGATTGAGCAAAGCGAAGATCACGGTAAGGGACCTCCGAACTAAAACGATCATTTTCATTGATGTTTACATACACATTATCGCAATGATTCATTAACATGGGAATTATACTAGTATAATCCTCCAACCAATAGACGCTTTGAATTCCGGATGCAGCTCTTGCTTCATCTTTTGTGTATTTATGTCCTTCCCAAATGGCAATATGCTCATTTGTTTTCCTCACAAATAAAATTTCTTTGTAACGTGGCAATGGTGCGTCAGGAAAAAGAACAAGAATCGTTTGTTCCTGATCAATTCCACTCAAATAAAAGAGATCTGAATTCTGTCGAAACAAAAAATTTGCATCTCCATTACGCGGCATTTCATCATTCGCATTTAAGAAAGCGATAGACCTAGGTTTTAATTTTGAAACAAAACGTTTTCTGTTCTCAACGAACAAAGAGGAATCGATAGCTGCGTATTTCATTTTGATTATTTTTTAGGATTTGATTTAATAATTTAAGATTCGCAAAGATAAACAATCACATTTTTACCATGCCAAGAACAAGTCTAATAGTTTTTTTCGAACCCTTAAAATTACAAATAAAAAGCATTTCTCTAATTTTATTCTGCCTCATTTAACTTTCCTACTTTGTGGACAAGAAGAAAGCCCATCTAAAAAAAAATAAGACATTCGAAGGGCTTTGAAACAAAATCCAATTAAATTTGTTGCGTTGAAGAGCGATCCTTTGGAGGGAAAAAGCATCAATTATACTAGAATATCTACGAATTATGACAAAATTATTTGAGTTCCTCAACTCATCGGTAGGAAAAAAATGGTTGATGGCCTTCACGGGTCTTTTCCTCAGCCTTTTCCTAATCATCCATGTATCAGGCAATTTACAATTGTTTCAGAATGATGGTGGGATGGCATTTAACCAATACACGGTTTTCATGACCACATTCACACCCATCAAAATTGTTTCTTACCTACTCTACGCCACCATTTTAATACACGCCATCAACGGTTTTTACCTGGTAGCTCGTAACCAGAAAGCACGTCCAGTGAAATATGAGGGCAAGAAAAACAACGGATCTGTTACATGGGCATCCAGAAACATGGGAATTTTGGGAACCATCCTTATGATCTTTATTGTTACTCACATGATCCATTTCTGGTATGAATTCAAGTTCGGGGAGATGGACTGGAAGACCTACGTTGTTGAATCTACCACTGGAAAGATTTTAAAAGAAGAAACCATACCGGCCGCCGAGGCTTTGGCGCAAAACCTTAAGCCAAGCACAATGGATTACATGGGCAATAAAATTGTCATTTGCAAAGACCTTTACGGTGTAGTAGCAAAAGCATTTAAAGATCCTCTTGTAGTTTTATTTTATGTGATCAGCATGCTGGCTCTTTCCCTCCATTTGATTCATGGTTTTCAAAGTTCATTTCAAACGTTGGGAATACGCGGAAAAAATTATCAAGGACTCATCAAAGGAATCGGCACTCTTGTTTTTGCCATCATCATACCGGCACTCTTTGCTGCTATGCCTATTTATTTCTTAACTCGTTAAAAAGACAATCATCGAAATGAAACTCGATTCAAAAATACCTGCAGGCCCACTCGCTGAAAAATGGGACAATCACAAATTCAAATGCAAATTGGTGAATCCCTCCAACAAGCGCAAGTACGATGTCATCATTGTAGGAACCGGATTAGCCGGTGCCTCTGCTGCGGCATCACTTGCGGAGTTAGGCTATAACGTAAAAACATTTTGCTTTCAGGATTCTCCTCGACGTGCGCACAGTATTGCAGCGCAAGGTGGCATCAATGCAGCGAAAAACTATCGCAACGATGGCGACAGCGTGTATCGTTTGTTTTATGATACAGTAAAAGGTGGAGACTATAGAGCTCGTGAAGCCAATGTGCATCGTTTGGCACAAGTGAGTGTCAACATCATTGACCAATGTGTGGCGCAAGGTGTTCCTTTTGCTCGTGAGTACGGTGGTTTACTCGACAATCGTTCATTCGGTGGTGCGCAAGTATCGAGAACTTTTTATGCGAAGGGACAAACCGGACAACAATTATTACTTGGTGCTTACTCAGCGATGAATCGCATGGTAGGTGAAGGAAGAATCAAAAGTTACACGCGACATGAAATGTTAGAAGTGGTGATGATTGATGGACAAGCACGTGGAATTATTGCGCGTGATTTAGTCACCGGAGAAATTGAAAGACACAGTGCACACGCTGTAGTTTTAGCAACCGGTGGCTATGGAAATGTTTTTTACCTGACCACTTATGCGCGTGGCTCAAACGTAACTGCTGCATGGCGGGCGCATAAAAAAGGTGCCTTCTTTGGCAATCCATGTTTCACACAAATTCATCCAACTTGTATTCCGGTTTCGGGCGATCATCAATCGAAATTAACATTGATGTCGGAATCGTTACGTAACGATGGAAGAATTTGGGTACCGAAAGAAAAAGGTGACAAGAGAAAAGCAATTGATATTCCCGAAGCAGAAAGAGATTATTATTTAGAGCGACGCTATCCTTCCTTTGGAAATTTAGTGCCGCGTGATATTGCATCTCGCGCAGCGAAAGATATGTGCGATAAAGGATACGGTGTAGGAACTACAGGACTTGCTGTTTATTTAGATTTCAGTGATGTTATTCATCGCATTGGTGAAGATGCAGTAGCAGCACGCTACGGAAATTTGTTTGACATGTACAAGCAAATCACCGGTGATAATCCTTACAAAACACCGATGATGATTTATCCGGCGGTGCATTATACCATGGGTGGATTGTGGGTTGATTATAATTTAATGACTACCGTTCCGGGATTATATGCTTGCGGAGAAGCCAACTTCAGTGACCATGGTGCGAATCGTTTAGGTGCAAGCGCGTTGATGCAAGGTTTGGCAGATGGATACTTCGTATTACCTTATACTATTGGTGATTATTTAGCGGATGTAGAGAGAAAACCGATTCCGAATGATGGTCCGGAATTTTTAGAAGCAGAAGAAAAAGTAAAATCACGTTTGCAAAAAATGTTAAGCATCAAAGGAAAGAAAACCGTTCATGAATTTCATCGTGAATTGGGATTATTGATGTGGAATCACTGCGGCATGGGACGTACTGCAGAGGGCTTAAAGGCAGGAATTGAAAACATCAAAAAGTTACGTGAAGAATTTTGGAAAGATCTTTTGGTTCCCGGCACTGATCAGGAATTAAATCAAAATTTAGAGAAAGCAGGACGTGTTGCTGATTTCTTAGAGTTGGGAGAACTTATGATGGTAGATGCTTTAGAGCGCAATGAAAGTTGCGGCGGACATTTCCGTGAAGAATATCAAACACCGGAAAACGAAGCGCTCCGTGATGATGAAAACTATGCTTATGTTTCTGCGTGGGAATACAAGGGCGATAATCAGCCGCATGAATTACACAAAGAAGAATTAGTGTTTGAGAGTGTTAAATTAACGCAACGTTCTTACAAATAAAAATAATCAACCTTGCTCCTGTTCCTTCTTGTGACAGGATAAAAAAATAAAATCCTATGAGTGGAAATATGAATCTTACCTTGAAAGTCTGGAGACAAAAAAATGCCGGTGAACGCGGGCGCTTTGAAACCTATGCTGCAAAACGTGTAAGTCCGGACATGTCTTTTTTAGAGATGTTAGATGTGGTGAATGAAGATTTAATTAAAGCAGGAAATGATCCTATCGCTTTCGACCATGATTGTCGCGAAGGCATTTGCGGCATGTGCAGCATGTACATCAACGGACGCGCACATGGGCCTGTGAAAGGAGTTACTACTTGTCAATTGCACATGCGTAGTTTTCAGGATGGAGAAACCATCATCATTGAGCCATGGAGAGCGAGTTCATTTCCGGTCATTCGTGATTTGATTGTGAATCGCCAAGCATTTGATAAAATTCAACAAGCAGGTGGTTATGTTTCTGTGAATACCGGCAGTACCCCTGATGCCAACAGCATTCCTGTTCCAAAGGTAGCTGCTGACGAAGCTTTCAATTCTGCTGCTTGCATTGGTTGTGGCGCTTGCGTGGCTGCATGCAAGAACAGTTCAGCAATGTTGTTTTTATCTGCTAAGGTTTCTCAATATGCTTTATTACCACAAGGTCGCGTAGAAGCTAAAAAACGTGTTGTTGATATGTTAAAAGTTCACGATGAAGCAGGTTTTGGTGCATGCACAAATACAGAAGCTTGCGAGGCAGAATGTCCGAAAGGAATTTCTGTAACGAATATTGCGCGGTTGAACAGAGAGTTTGCGAGTGCGACGTTTTTGGGAGAGTAATTTTCGATGCTAGATGCTCGATACTCGATACTCGATGCTCGATGCTCGATACTCGATGCTAGATGCTAGATGCTAGATGCTAGATGCTAGATGCTAGATGCTAGATGCTAGATACTAGATGCTAGATGCTAGATGC
>Ga0209284_10003859_pt1 | contig 17815 bp, 33 predicted proteins | sample FRY03_FD_187211 | JGI IMG/M metagenome (GOLD analysis project Ga0209284, IMG submission 187211) | Freshwater microbial communities from Lake Fryxell liftoff mats and glacier meltwater in Antarctica - FRY-03 (SPAdes) (version 2) | ecosystem: Environmental > Aquatic > Freshwater > Ice > Glacier... | reverse complement strand
ATAACCTCTACCAGCTACAGCAGTAAATCCTGTAGTTTGAACTGATTGCCATATTACATCAACAGTCTGTGTTGCTGCTGGAAAATTTCCTACATAACCCATTAATATCTCCTATGAACTAATATCGTCAACGGCAGAAACCCAAACATCTAAAGATGCTGCTGTGTCTGAAATTACTTTTAATATATCACCTGATTGAACTACAAATTTAGCACCACCATCTAATACTTGTAGAGATGAACCTGAAGGTATAGGTGCGTCTTTTACTAAATAAATATCGTTTGTTCCATCATTAATATAAACAGAAGCATTAACTGCGGTTGCCGCAATATTTGCTACTGAAATTCCTACTACTGTGTCATAACTATTTGCTGTAAATAAAGTTGCAGCAGCAGTTCCTATGTCGTTACTTGTGTATCTTCTAAAGTTTTGTGCCATATATTCTCCTTATTATAATGCGATTGCCATTGCAATAGCAAATCCGTTTGTTGCTGCGTTTAAATTAGTTAATTGACTACCATCTACAGCAGGTAAAAGCGATGATCCGTCTAATTGTACTATATTGTTAGCTGAAGTTCCAACATTTAATGTAGCTGCTGTACCTAAGCCAGTAATTTTAGTATTGTCTATTGCGTTAACTGCTAAAGTTATATTTCCAGACGATGTTATAGGGCTACTACCTATTGTAAATTCTGCACCTGTAATACCTACAGAGGTTACTGTTCCTGAATTGGAAGGTGTAATTACAGTATATGTAATGCTAGTTGATTCTAATGTAGCTGTAGTATCTGTAGTACATAAGAATATCTTATTGTCATTTACGGATCCTTGATTAATAACTACCATACCGCCAGATAATTCTGCAACAGTATCATACTCAGGATCTCTAGAAGCTGCTCCTGAAGCTACAACAATATATAAACCATTTTCACTTTCAGAAGTTTGATCTTTAACTAAGACTCTATCTCCAGTTACTAAGGTAACTCCATCAATGGTATCTCCATTTTCCAAACCAAGAGACAGACTTATATTAGCTGTAGTTGCTGCTTCGGCAATAGTTCTTGTTCTTAATCCTGCTACTGCTTGGTCTACATAAGACTTAGTTGCAGCATCAGAGTTAGAAGATGGTGCACCAAGACCTGTAACAGATCCTCCAGATATAGTAACACTACTTGCGTTTTGAGTTGCAATAGTTCCTAGTCCTAGAGTAGTTCTTTGAGCAGAAGCATCAGCATCATCTATTAATGCTTTACCAGCAGTTGTTAAATCATAAACTCCAGCTGTACCTGATCCTGTAAATTGAATACCTTTATCTGCTGCTGAAGTTAATCCAGCAATAGCCAAAAGATCAGCATCATAAGCTTGAACATTTGTGCCAATGACTAAACCTAGATTAGTTCTAGCCGAAGAAGCACTAGTTAAGTCAGATAAGTTACTTGCTTTAACAAGTTTAGCATCTAATTGAGTTTGAGCATTAGAACTTAAAGTATTAATATATTGAAATTCTGCACTTGTTACTGTTCCGTCTGCAATCTTAGTTGCATCTAATGCTGCACTAGCATTAATATCTGCATTAAGAATTGTTCCATCAAGAATCTTACCAGAAGTAATTTGGGAATCAGCTATCTTAGCAGTTGTTATTTGATTATCAGCAATATGAGCAGTATCAATAGAACCATCTACATAATGTTCTGAGTCAATACTATCATCAGCAATTTTAGATCCATCAATGGCATCCGCTGCTAACTTAGCTAGCGTAACACTAGCATTTACTATTTTAACTGTGCTAATAGAATTTTCAGGAATTGTGTTATTTGTCTGAGACAAAGCACCTACAGAAACTGTTAATGTTTCATTTTGTAAAGAACCAGAATCCCAAACAACTGTTATGGTTGTATTGGTTGAAAATGCTGTTACTGAAATAGTACCGTAGATTGTACCTGTAGCTGAACCAACAGCCCTAACTCTGCGAGAGACATGATAAAATGATGTTACATCTACACCAGTTATTGTAAATGTAGTAGCACTACCATAGGTTACAGTAAAAGTCCCATCACCATCACCATAAATAACCCATTGAGAATCATTATACCATTCTCTAATGTCTGTTAGTAATCCTCTAAAAGCATTGTTAATATTTGAAGGTAACATACCCTCAATAATAGAAATACCTCCAACTTCTGTATTACTAGCTGCTGTTGTTGAATAATCTTTTATACCAGTCATTTAAACTCCTAAGCCATAAACCATGCAAAAACTTTATCTGTTTCTACATTGTTCTTATTAATTAAACTGTTTACTGATTCTTCCAATTGTCGTTGAAAAAACTCTTGTGTTTCAAAAGAGTATCTAACATTATCAATATCTCTTTCAATAACATCTGTCATTATCTAGTACCTGCTTGACTTGCTATTATATCAATACCTTGAGCATCATTCCACCCCACACCTGCGGAAACTTTAACATTAGCTCTAACATATCTACCAGAAGCTCTGACTGGGTTTATACCACTAGCATTAGTACTTCCAGAGGTAGACTCTACGACAGTATCAGATAGCTTTTCTCGTGTTTTAATAGTTACAGTAGTAATTGCATCTATAATAGGTCTTACCCCTATAATGCTTACTCGTTTACCTGGAACAACTTCAAGCTCATCTGTTTCTATCTCAGCTTCTAAGGGAGTTCCTGAGAATATAGCTGCTTTAAAATTACTATTAATAGCACCTAAGTACAACTGTCCTCCAGACCAAAAATCAGTATCTAATGATATATTAATATCTTCTAGATTCTCTGATATAACGTCCATTGTTTCTACAGTATAGGCTCCAAAAAATTGAGTAAAAATAGTAGACGCACTTATATAAGCTAGTGTCCATTTCTGTGTAACATAATTATAGATTAATAAAGAATCTGGTTGTGCGTCAGTACTTCGTTTAGAAACATAAGACCAAATAGCTAATTGATTGAAAGGATCTACTGCTGCACTTATCTTATCTGTATATGCTTTGTTTAAATCATTATCAAAGAACCGATTAACTTTTTCTGCACCAATAGGATTTAATGTATCTCCTGATATTTGATAAAAGCCATCATCTGAATAGAAGAAAACATTCCTATCATTTTGAGTTACAGTTCTTCCATAAACAGCACCACGATTAGATGATATAACTGAGAACCTAAATACAGTTGCACCGCCTACAAAGTCCATACGAATAATTTGGTTTTGTCTAAATACATATCCTACTTCACCTGAAGTAATATGAATAATCTGTCCACCCGAACCTGGCATATCCTGATAATCAGCTAACTTTTTACCTGGAGTCCATGTAGTAATATCGTTAATACCAGACCATTGAATTCTATTAGTAATCGTTGACTGATTACCTGTAACTAAAAAATCTCTTATTACACCACTTACTTTAAATACTGGTGGAGTTCCTGCTGTTGCTATAGCAGATAGATCAGCGAAGTTAGTAGATGTTCCCATTAAAAAATATTGAGGGGCATCTACACCATTAGATACAATTACATAATTACCAAACTGTGTGAAAGTAAAGTAATCTGTACTGTCTCCTGTTAAAGACGCTTTCCTAGATGTGAAAGTTCCTGATGCTAATTGAAAAATATCTGTTGCTGAAGCAGCAAAGTTAAATACATTGTTGGCTCCATCTCTAAAAGAGCCAGCACCTAAACAAGCTGTAACAATTGTATTACTAGAATAAGGAACTAAACTTTTAACAGGTTTGTAGGATTGTTTTGCGTGATAAACATTCTTAGCTATATTAGCTCCACCTTTAAGATGGTTAGGTTGGTCAGGTAGCCATTCCCCAAAAGGTAATTGCATGATTTACTTTCTTCTATAGAATGATAAATCTGTGCTTACATCACTTCGTTGAGTAACAGGAGATCCACCATAACTATCTTGTCTATCATTGTTTTCACAGCGTTCTAAAGACATTGAATACATATTCAGCCATTGAGCTGTTTGATTGGGATCGATACCACCCAAAAAATTACTTGCATGATAAAGACTACCATACAAATAAACAGCAGGATGTGCACTAAGAATATAGTTACTAGCAACTGAAGCAGATAAACTATCAAATGCTTTATAGTATTGTAGTACGCCAGTATACGAACTATCAGGTGCTGGTGCAAATTTAAATTGTTCTGTTCCATTATCAGACTGTATTGTATAAACTCTTGGTACACCAGAGGTAGATCCACCTTTAGTCTTAAATAAGTTGGCTGGTGTTATATACTCTAAACTATATTTAGTACTTGAAGATAAGATATAAAAAGATCTTACTGCAATAAATCCTGTAGGAACAGTTACGTTTTCACCATCTATAGTGACATCATCAATTTGTTCCATCTGTCTTATTCTTAATTTAGCATTAAAATCAGCTTCAGCTAAAGCAATAAAATCTCCAGCTATTTCTGTAGTAAGATCAGATCTATTAAGCCAATTTGCTATGGATGCTTTTAATTCTGTGTATGTATTTAAAGCCATTATAAATTTCCTGAAGCAGTTCTAAAATAACGATATTCGCTACTGTTTAACTTTAGTTTAAGTATCTTACTTCTTTCAACCTTTGGTATTGCAAACCAATTATTAGTTCCGTTATATTCTTTGGCCCAAACAGCTAATACTAAAGTTGGAATACTAGCTACTCGTTTTAATTCTTTAGAAGCAGAATAACCATCTCCCTCATTGTACATCCTTTTATTCTTATCAAGAATAGGATTAACATCTACAGAATTTTTAATGGTTAATTTTCCATCAGCTTCAAAATAGTATTCACTACCATCTGCATCTGTCGATCTTAGTATACTCATTACTCAGTTAATTGAGATACGTATAAATTTACAGTTCCAATAACAGCAACTTTTTGACCAGGTGAAACTTTAAAAGTTTCGACATCATCAGCTGGTAAATATACTTTGCTTGTTGTTGCAGTTGGACTTGTTCCAAATTCAATATGACAAGCAGCATCTGCAACTACTCTAACGTAGTAAATACTATCAGCAAACGCTGCTGATTGTGCTGAAGTTCCTGCGGAATTTATTTTCTCCGTTGATTTTACTTGCATTACTATGTGCATAATTTTATTCCTTTTATTTAAGGGGGTGTTTCCACCCCCGATTTTAATTATCTTCTAATTACAATTGTAAATTCAACAGGTACAGTATTTTCCGAAGCTCCATCAGTAATGATTTCAATTACATCATCTTCTTGTACAGAATTTAAAGCAGTTGGTACTGTAGAATCTACATCACCTGAAGCAGAACTTGCGGTAGCTATTGTAATAGCTCCACCAGTAACAGCAGTTCCGTTGATTTCAGTTGTTATACCAGCATTTGCAGTAATAATAGCTCCAGCTAATACTGAAGATATTTTAATAATCTTACCAGCATCTGGTGCAACTACATAAGCAGAACCTGCTGTAGATACATCTGATAATTTAACTGTTAAGAAATAGTCGTTTAATGTTCTCATTTTTTATTCTCCGTTTGCTTCGTTCCGTCAATGACTTCAAAGACCAAACAAATTGTTTGTTTAAAGGGATGGCAAATTTCTCCGCCACCCCTCTATTTTATTATTAAGAAGTGGTTAAGTCAAATACTCCACCAGAAGCAGCTTCATTTCTAGAGATCATAGTAAGCTCAGTTAACAACTGTCTTTTCTCTGAATCACCAGTTTTAGATAGCTCATGCATAGTGAAATCTCTTAAGAATCCAACTGCCCAATAGTCCATATCTAGAACAAAAAGATCTCTATCTCTTTGGAATCTATTTGGAACTACTTCAAGGTCGCCGAAATCAGAAGAATACACGTCAATAGAAGTGTACAATGTCTTGTCTTCCGATGCATCAAATCTAGTTGATCCACCAGTAAAACCAGAGATTTTCTGTTTATTGAAAGGGCCACACATGATAACAGAAGGACTTCCACCAGAAACCCAAGTACCTTTGATTACTGTTTTAAGTAAATCTTCAGTCAAGGCTCTTTGTGTACCATCATTTCTAGCATCAGAACCATTAACAGCAGTCGGTGATGTACCAGTTGCTCCCAATGAATCGTTAGTTGCAATCCAAGCACCAATAGAAGCAAATGTTCTAGCAGTTGTTGAATCACCAGCATCTCTTGCTTGGTTAGTCAACAAAGTAGACTCAATGTCTCTTTTTAGTTCTTTAGACTTTTTAGCAATTTGATATGCAAGTTCACTTGCTCTACCAGCTTTATCAACTGCTTCTTGAGTACCAGTAGTTACAACAGTCTTATCCATGATCTGTGTGTAGTTACCAATTCTTACTGTTGGATTAGATGCGTCAAGGGTAGCATCGTCACCCTCAATTACAGCGTTGTCTGTAGCAGCTGAAGCTAATGCGTCAGTTTGCCATTCGTGAAAAGTGTTCTTTACAGCTTCTCTCGCAGCAGAACTCATAAATGGAGTATCTGTAGGAGAAATGGAGTAAATCACATCTTGTAGGTCTTCCCTAAGTCCGATAGCATCATATGTATCGAATGTGTTTGTTGGTTGTGCCATTTTATTTTCCTTTGTAAGGTTATTTAGTTAACATACCTAAAATAGCAGATTGAGCATCTTGTATACGCCCACTCTTTTTAAGTTTAGATATTTGGTTCCTTACGACCTCACGTCTAGAGTTATCACTTTTGGAAACACCTGGCTTCATAACTTTAGGAACATTAGTAATTTTCTTCTGTGAAGAAATAGTTTTGTCCTTTACGTTACGATAAGCTAAAGCATCCTTTAGTATCAGTAGAAATCTATGATCTGCTACTGACGAAATTTCCTGATCGTTAAAACCATAAGTTCTTAGCATAGTTTTTACACCAGCCTTAAAGCTATCAGCTTTCTTAGGATCAGAATATTCAGGAATGCGTTCTCTTGCTAGTCTTGTTTGTTCAGCTAAATATTCATTGTATTGCCTAGCCTTTTCTTGGCCAACTTTATCTCTTAAAGACTTTACTTTTTCCTGTTCCTGACGCATTTCAAAATCTATTTTTGCAGCAGAAGAAGGATCTTCATCGTAAAGTTTTTGCAACTCTTGAGTACTTATCTGTTGTCTGGTAATAGACTGTGCAGAAGATAGTGCTTCATCAAGTTCCCTAATTCTTTGGTCGTATTGTTGACGCAAAACACCCTTTTCTTCTTCCACTTGTTTCTTTTCTAATGAAAGAGAATGTGTTTTTTGTCGGTAGTCGGAATCTCTAGAATAACCTGATTTAAGTTCTTCGAGTGTAACCTCTAGCTCTTGACCTTGTACTTTGACTCGGTGGAGATTAGGTTTCTCAATTTCTACTTCAGATATAGTATTTTCTTCTTTCGTTTCCTCGTTTACTACAGACTCGACTTCTTCTTGAGTTTCTTCAGACGTAGATTGACTCTCTTGAGAAGTTTCCTGTTCCTCAACAGGTTCTGTAGATGGTTCCACTTTAGACTCTAGTTCTGTTTGTCCTTGATCCTGAGTTGACTCTTTTGGAGTTTCAGGTTCAGGATTCAGTAATCCCAAAATCTTACTAGCGGCACCTGTTACTGACTTATCAGCAATTGGCATTGTATGCTCCTTTGTTAACGCTTCTAAGTATTCTTAGATTGGCGTGTTAGTTGTTCTAGCTCCGAGGAAGCTAGCTTACCAGTTTCCATGGCAGTCAACAAATGACCTTTGATTTTATCAAGCATATTAAATGCCATCCAAAGTACTTGTCGTTGCTCATCGTCTTTGTAATTCGTATTAAATATTTCTGTTCGATATTGTTCAAACAGATATTCAAATCCTTCTTTCAATAAGGGATCGTCTAAGAGAGCTTTAGCCCTCGTTCCCTTGGTCACTTGTTGGTGTAGGTTGTTGTCCATCATTTCCTTTGAAAAACTTTTGTTGTCCTTCCATTATCTTTTTAAAGATATCTCCAGACTGTTTAACTTGTTGACTTTCTACCACAGATTTGTTCTTTAATGCAAGTTCATCTATTTTGGTATTGTATTGTAATTCCATTTCTTTAACTCTCAATTCAAAGTCAAGTAATTTAGCTCTCATTTCAGATTCTAATTTTTTGACACCTAATTGATTAGCTAATTCAGCTCTTTGATTTTCACCTTGTACTTGAGCCAATGTAACTTTTTCAAATTCTGTTGGGCCTTTAGGCGGGATAGGTGGCATCTGTGCTGCACCTACTTCTGGATCCATAAAGTAAGGCTCTACATTTCCTAGTCCAGCATTCTCTACTAACTTACGTAAAGTATGGTAAATATTTTTAAGATTAACAACTGGGCCATGTACATTCTGTTGCATTTGCAATGCTTCCATTTGTCTTTGTAAAACAGAGTTCAATAAAATCAATTGCTGTTCTTTAGAGCCAGTACCCAGTCCTACGCTAACAGAAACATTAACTCTATCTCTCCATTCGTAAGGATTCATTGGTACATACTTACCTCTAATTTTAATAATTTTTTCTTTTTGTTGGTATTTGCAAACTAGTTCAAATAGTTTTTTACCTAGATCTTTAACACCTGTTTCTGCAAAAATTCTAGCAATTAATTCCATTCTCATTTGAGATTGAGTTAATACTGAATTCATACCAGTAGCAGTTTTGGCATTTAAGCTATCTGAGTTTAATCCTTGTGAAGTTCTAGAAACACCAGTTCTTTGTTCTTTAATAGAATCTAAGTAACCTAACATAGTACTAGCTTGTTCTGTAATAGGTTGAGCTTGTAATGGCATAATAACATTTTGTGGTGGTTGTTTAGTTCTTACTATTCCACCAGGTCTGTTTGTTAATAAATCATCCATAGCTACTTGCCCATCTTGAACAGCTATTCTGTTATTATTAGTTAGATACATATTGTCTAACATTTGACGCATAACAGTAGATTTAATTAATTGTATATCTTCTACTAATTCAGAAACAGATCTTCCATAAAATCTGTGTGGCATAATAATAGGGGTAATAGAAATGAAAGGCATAGTATCAATTTCTTCAATACCTAATACCTTATAATTAGAATCTCCTGCTAAACAAACTTTAACAAGTTCTGCTTTACCATCACCATCAACATCTATCTTTGCATAGCATTCATGGATTAAAATATTATCTGTTGTTTTGTCTCCTCTATCTTGAGGTGAAGAAAAATCTGTGTCTTCAAATCTAGTGTTTCTATCTTCTAAGTAATAACTAGTATTTCCAACAGGAAGACTATTAACTATTTCTGGATCGTAACCCATTTCAATTAATTCTGTTCTAGTCATATTAGTTCGATGAGCTACAAAATTAGCATCTTCGATTGACTTGGCTCTACGTTCAATTAAAAATTCTTCAGGTGGTACAGGATCAATTCTTACTTTTCCATAAGAAACAGTTTTATGTATTACACAATCGTGATAAGTAATTTCATCAATAACATTTCCTTGCTCATCTTTTAAATCTTCTAAGTATTCTGTATGTTGAGATACTTTAACTTCATCATCATTAATTAATAAATTAAATTCATCTTCAGTTAATTTTCTGTATTCTTCTCTTGTAGTTTTTTCTGAGTCATCCCAGTAAACTTTTAGTACACCATTCTTTTGTATTAACGCATCTTTAAACGCAGCATATAATGCTAAGAATCCGTTGTTCTCTTTATAAAAAATATAGTTTAAATAATCAGTTGCTTGTTTAGCTACTTCTTCATCTTCAGATCCAACTGGATCGCATTCAAATACTCTATCTCCAGCTGTAAAGATTCTCATTAAGGAAGGCATTAAAGATTCTACAGTATCAGAAACGTCTGTACTAACTACTTGAGATCTACCTTCTTGCTCATTGCCAAAAGGTTTACCAAGATAATATTCTAAGGATCTTTTTCTTCGTGAAACTATTTCACCACCAATATAACCTGATGATGCTCTTAATTCTCTATCTAAGATAGATACTATTTCTCGTTCATTAATTTTCATACTATATATTTTGTATCAATATTTATTGGAGAAGTCCAATCACTTACATCTATTGGATCGTGTACACATCCATATCTAAATGCATCAGCACTATGAGAACACCAGTCATGTAAAGGTTTACTTTTAAACACCTGATTTTTTTCATCCCATTGTTTACGATACTGACGCAACGCATCAATACCTAGTTTACATTTCTCTCTATCAAACCAGCAGTAAGGCAAAGCATTTCTTACTGATTCAATACCATGATCTACTTCTAGTCTAGGAGCCACCTCAAACATTATTCCTAATTCTTGAGATACTTCTAATCTAGATTTCCCAGTGCCTAATTCTCTAGCTTGAATATCGTGTGGAGCTATATGTCTAGAATAAGTATAACCTTTATCCTCTAACACATCTGCGTAATGCATTAAGCTCTCACCTGAATTTTCATAATAGTCAATTAGGTGTACTTCTTCACCAACTCTTTGTGCAAACCAAATAGCTGTTGAATCTCCTATACCCAAATCCCACCATGTTTCAACTCCAACATTAGAATCTAAAGGTACAGGGCCTATTCTATTCTCATTATCTGCTTTTGTCATTAGTTTACCATAATAAGATCCAGACACAGCAGCAGTAAAAGAACATTCAAATTCTTGGTTGTACTGTTCCTCTGTCATAATAGAAGCAGCTTGTTCTAATTCATCATCTGGTATCACACCAGTTTCAGAAGCTCTATACATCTTACCAAACCAATCTTTATGCCCTCGTAAAGCGTAATCATATACTTCCCAAAACTGATTATGTCCCATAGGAGTACCAATAAATATAACCCATCCCAATGTATCTGAGATAGCAGGTCTAACAATTTCAGTCCAAGTACGTGGAGCCATAATAGCATACTCATCCATAATAACCCCATGAAACCCTAATCCCCTTAATGAGTCATTATTATCTGCCCCATATATTTGGATTTTAGAACCATTCCATAAATCGATACGAAGTTCTGTTTCGTTTTTATCTCCCCCAAAATACATTAGTGGTTTTGTATATTGCTTTAAGTAATCCCATGCAATAGCTTTACCCTGACGATAAGTCGGAGCTATGTAAGCTAGTTTATGATTTGGATTGTTAACTGCGTGTAAGATTAATTCATTAATAGCTAATACGGATTTACCGAATCGTCTATGACATACAAGTACATTGAATCTTTTTAAACTCTTATGAACCTCACGTTGAAGTGGTCGAGGCTTATAAGGGATTCTTATTTCGTGTACTTTAGTCTTCCCACTTGACTTTGATTTCGAGTGGTCTGTCTGTGGCAAGTTTGGTTGTGGTTGCAACTCTTGCGTGGACGTAAGGGGCTGCTCGTTCTGCTGCATACATTTTTCTTTCAGGTGATGAGATAGGATTGTTTAGGACAGCTAACATATAATCTAGCGGTGAAGTTTGATACTTCTTCGCCATCTCTTGTTCGGACTTCCATAGTTTCTCTCGCTTGAAACCTTTCTTTCTTCCAGATCCAGGTCTTGCTCCCCCATGATTTTGGTTTTCTTTAGTCATCAAAATAATAATCAGTCACCTGACCAATTTGTTTATTAGTTAAATCTCTGTCTTCGCCAAATTTTGGTGCTTTCTCATAACGTCTAGATCTTGCTCCCATACTATCTGCAACAAGTCCCGCTGCTGCTAGTACTCCTAAACCAATAGCGGTACGTTTAAAAATTTTTTTACCAGCACCTAATATTTTTTTTCCCATACCACCAGATTTAGCTTTAAACTTAACTCCAATCTTAGGAGCCTTTGTTTTAATAGCAGGTACTTGGGCAGTAGTTACAGGAGGATAAAATTTTTTTGCCATTAATATTTATTCCTTTTTTTTCTTGTTTTTGAGTTGATAGATTTCTTAGGATGTGAAGCACCCTTCATTACTTTTCCATTAGGCATGGTGTGAGTTTTTTTAGTCTTCATCATCACCATAAGTTGAGGAGTCATCTTCCTCAGTTACAATAGCTTCAATCTCAGCTAGTAGTTCTTCTTCTTCAGCGTGAAGCTCTCTTAGTTGGTCAAATAAATCTTCTAGGTTTGTTTTGTTCATATCTCTTATTACCTTAGTAATCCGTTAACTGCAACATCACGTGCATTAGGTGGAGCCATACCTTGTTGTTGAGGTTGCCCCATTTGTTGTACTTGTGGGTTATTACCTTGTTGTTCTAGTAAGGCTTTTTGTTTTTCAATCTCCGGCATCATCTTTGCTTTAATCACTACCTGTAGTTTTTGAGCTTCTTGGGGAGTCAAGTTAATAATAGTGTCAGCTAGACTTTCTATTTTATCTTTTGCCATTATTGTTCATCTTTCCTTGCTAAGAAATAAGCTCCACCTACAAGAGCTACTTTAGGGCCTACAGAAGCGGCAACTATTAAAGCTTTCTTTTTAGGGGATGCTTTATTCCAATATCTAGTACTTGCTACTAGCGGACTATCTTTCTGTTTAAGAAAGGATAGTCTTTTTTTTCTTAAAGCTAACTTAGTTAACTTAGCAATCATTAATACCCTGCTTTTTTTACAGCCTTATATCTAGGATCTGATTTAGGTAGTTTTAGAAAACTTTCGGATAGATTTTTTTTCATATCTTTATGTATGGATTGAAAACTATTCACAGCAACGGTACCTACTATTCCAGTTCCAAGAACTGCACCTGCAGTTTTATATGGATTTTTTTTAACATACGCTTTTGCTTTAGATCCGTATTCCATTGTTTTACCCTTGGCTTTTACGGACACTGCTTTAACTTTCTGAAAGCCTGATTTAAAATCAGCTGCTCTCGGAAACTTACCGTATTTTTGAGCTAATGCTCCTACGGATTTTGTAAACTTCATTATCATCTTCCTTGTCCTCTGTAAGTGTTTATGTCTTTTTTACTATGTCGTCCTGGTCGTCTTATTCGTTTTCGGCTTAGATAAATATCTACACCAAATCCTTTGGCTTTTCTAGCCACTAGTAGTTATTGTCATCCTCATCAAGGAATGAACTAAGCCCATATCCACCTATTACACCAGATGTAACTTTACGTCTAGTAGAAGTTCCTAGTGTTGTGTCATAAGCCTTCGTATAGCCCTTGTAACCCTTGTTCGCTGCCCCTCGTATACCCTTATTGAATGTTGCCTTACCCTTGCTCATCTTCTTGCCCATAACGGCAGGTTTAGCGACCTTCTCTAATGCTGGAGATAGTAGTTTCTTAATATTATCTGGTTTCAATGATTTGGCGATACCATAACCGAATCTTGCTAATGATGCGTACATGCTTTGTTCTCCTTAATTAATAAATAACATTATATAAAACCCCCCCTTTAATGTCTAGTGGGAACTGTACATGACCCCCCTATATAAGAATGACAGACCAATCCTGAATATCGGTGAGGTACTTGTCAAACCCGCCATTCGCTGTTGCTCATGTCATCTTAGTTGCTAATGATTAACTCTCTCTTTGTTCAACTCGCTGTTGCTCGTTGCTTGTATGTTTATCTTACTATGTTGTTCATGGGTTCCTTCAGGGAACGAGAAACAAAGACATCTCGCTCTGCTACTCTCAGCATTGCATAAGTATATGTATATGGTTATGGCACGGGGACTATGCCTCGTTACGCATCGCTGCCTGCGGAGATGCTTTGATTCTCTCAATAAAACATTTAACTAAAGGGGTTGGTAGACGTAATGATTACCGATCTTGACTATAAACAAATAACAATAAAGAAAGGAGTAACTCCATGCACACAAAGATACATGAAAAGGTACTACAATTAGACCTATTCGCTGATATGCAGGTAACACCCCTACCATCTAAAGTAAGACATCCACATGATGTTAAGTTTAGAGAGGTTGTGTTTAATGCACTAACAAGTAAGAACATACAGAGAAAGAAAAGAAAATGATTGAAGTATTAATGCTTATATCAGTGTTTGTAACAACACTAATGTTAATCAACTAAAAGGAGAATAGAATGTATATCATATACAACATAGTTATAATACTTATGTTTATCTACTTAACGATACAGGTAGTGGGCTTCATCATAGGAGCTGTGATAGGCCGAAAATTGTGGCTTGATCTAAACAAAAAAGAGAAATCTAAGGAATAGTATGACAGAGTTCGCATACTACATATTACTGCTACTCATAGGGGTGGCAGTGATAATCTTCCTAGATATAGGGGTAGGTATCGTAATAGCTGTCTTAGCTATAGTGGGTATAGGGTGCGAGTTAGCAGCCGAAAACGCTAGATACATAGACGAAAAAAACAGAATGTTACGCAACAAGCGTCACAAGTGAGCTGTTGCTTAACAACAAAAAAGGAGAAAACATGACTGAACAAAAACCAATAGACTTCAATAGTGATTATGTACGTAAAGTACAAGCTGGTATTCTTATACCTAAGAAAGCACATGAGAACTTTGAAACTATCAAAAAAGAGATGAAAGAGATTAAAGACATAGTTAATACTCTATTAGCTAACTTTAATAAATAACAATAAATTGCTGATCCCCCCGAATAAGGGGGGGTGGCATAAAAAAAAGGATATACCATGTATAAAATAGACGTACAATTAATGGAGAACTATGGAGCACATCAAGAATCAGGGTGCTTCTTAGACGATAGTGCTTACTATAAGTTTAAATTTGGTACTACGTATGTAGTAACAGGAATAGATAGGCTACAAGATGCGGTAGCATTTACTATGGAATACCTATGTACAAATAATAAGCATTACAAAGAGTTTCCTATAGAGTGGAGAGAATGGACTAAGCAAGATGAGGAAGATTTAATACAAGATGAGCTTAAGCATGGCGAAGATTTCATTAAGCCGAAATACATCAATGCGAAAAAGCATTTAAGAAATATTACCCCCCCTACGCCAACAAGTGTCGCAGGGGAGTAACAACAGAAAGGTAAATCAATGATAATAGATGTAGATAAAATAGTCAATAAGGTCGATAAAGATTTTAATGACGTAGTAGTAGCTAGAATAGACGACTTATACGATAAGTTGTATGCAATAGAGTGCCTAATTAAGTCAGTAGAACAAACAGTATATGAAATAAAAGGAGAAATGCATGACGACAAATATTAAAGCATTAGAACTAATGAAGATGGTAGATAACTTTAAGGATAAAAAACTTAAGTATCATCTCTATACACAACTTCAAAGATGGGTGGAAAAAAATGTTTCTAATAAAATACAAGCAGAAATTCTTGCAAAGAAGAATAAGTCTAAAAAAGTCTCTTGAGATTATATATAACCTAGAGTTTACAGGATATATACAATTAGAGAGGGTATGGTGGTGGCGAAATTACATTGAGCTAACCAAATACCAAGAGATAATACACCCAAAAGAAGGATTTATCTCTATCATTAGACTCAATAACACACACAAACATCCTAATACCATTAGGGTGTTAACCAAACAATCCAGTTCAGGCAAACGTGAACTAGTTGTTCTAAAAAAACTATTCGGAAAGGAAGAAGTTAATCATGAACGAAAAAGAGTTATCAAAGAAAATTGGAAGTCTTATAACCAATAAAAGACACGCCAATGATATGACACAGTCAGATGTTGGTAAGCTATTAAAGATAGCGTTTCAACAAGTCCAAAAATACGAAAAGGGAAAGAATAGAATACCTTTTCCTAAGTTAGTATATTTACTTAAATCTCTAAATATTAAATTTGCAGAGTTAGATTTAGTATTTGCTGATGTTCAGCTCCCAAGTGAGCAGACCATACAGCCAGAGAGGGTAAATGATGTGGAACATTCTTAAATTTGTAGGTTACACCATAGGTGGCTACACAATAAGATCAGCTTGGAACTGGTTAACGTCAGACGTTGATCCGGAGCCAGGTACAAAAGATTTTGCGGTAGAATATCGCAAAACATACGATAAATACAAACGACTGAGGAGGTCAGATGAAGCGTATAGAAAAAATAGGTAACGTAGTTATTCAAACAATTACATTGCCAGTAAGAATCTGTTTAGGAATATTCAATTCAGTAAAAAGGAATATGCCTGAAAGATTGGAAATGCCGTTTGAAATAAAAAGAAAGGAGAGTGAACAATGGTTCAAGAAACTGTAAAAAAATCTCAGAAGGAGAGAATCAATGACAAGTATGGTGCTATGTGTGATTACTACGCAAACCTACTTGCAAGATGTATCGAGTCCGTAAGGTCTAATGAGATATTATCAAAACTAGATCCTATGGGGCAAAAAACTTCTGCGACTACTCTATTCATTAGAGTATCTGCAAGAATGGATCAAACAGACAAAGAAAAATTAACGTCAGAACAGATGTTAAATATTTCAGCTGTGAGAGCCCAAGCATTGAAAGCAGTAAATAGTTAATAACTAATATGGGTAGTTGCCCGTACTTACCAGTAGGCGACTACCCAAACAAAAGGAGTATATGATTGAATTAAACATAATACTAATGAATGTAGCAATAGTAACTATAGTAATGATTATGTCAATAATATCTATCTTGCTATTAGTCAGGGTGTTCGATGACATAGAGTGTCTAAGACACAGAAAACAAAAAAACGAACTAGAGCATCTAGAAAACCTTAAAAAATATAAAGGAGAGCAAAAATGAGTCTGGAACAAAATGTAATAAGTGCAGACAATATGATGACATTAAGTGCAAAAGCAAACTTCAATGTTATTAAAAAACCAATATACTTTCACAATAGTATACAGGATAGACCAATGAAGGAAATACCAAATCGTTATGCTTTGGTACGTACTGATAATGAAGAATCTCTTGGAGTAGTTTCTGCGAGATACAACGTAAGAAAATATAATGATCTAGTCAGTAAAGTTAATAAAGCAGTAGTTGAAGCTAATGGCGGAAATCTTACTGAACATATAACAGTAAATGACTGGATTAACCCTAGTGGATCCAAATTTAAACGAGATGTTTACTTTTGGGATAAAGGAATCCCTGTAAAAGACAATTACAAGGAGAAAACAATACCTCACTTAAGAATCTACGGAAGTTACGATTCTACGTGGGCAGAGCAGATAATATTTGGCTCTGTGTACGTGTTGTGTATGAATGGAATGGTCAGGAATACATGGTCATTTAATGTATACAATAGACATAGTACAAATAAACCTACTGATTACTCAGTAAAAATGTTTAAAGATGGTTTGGAAGCCCAAAATGAATTGGGTGAAGAACTATTTAAACAAATACAAAGGAAGGTAACTAATGTTGAAGTTGAGCATTTATTTAGAAACACACTGGCCAAAATCAGCAGAATATTTGATACCAATTCTTTCAGTGATCGTACAATTATTATATTGGGCGATTTATGGAATAAGTATCGTTCTAGCTATGGTAGTAACTTGTTTGCAGTATATCAAGCAGTTACTGAATGGTCTTCTCATCCAATTACGAAAGGTTCTAGAGAACTTGTAAAACGTAAAAGAGAACAACAGGTTGTCGATATGTTAAACAGTAATTACTGGTTAGCAATGGCAGCTTAAGAAATTTGGTGAATGAGTGTAATACTAGTTAAGCAAGTCTTAAATGTACAACGATCATTTCGAACATTTGTACAGCCAAATCATACCCACTAACAATAGAAAGGACAATAATGCGTATAGAAGAAATTAAGTTAATTAAAACTACTAAACGAGATAAAAAGTATAGCTGGTTTGATATTGAATCAAATATCGAAAAAGAATACAACAAAAAAAATCTAAATAATGTATTGGATTCTTTACAAGATAAGTTTAAAGAAAACAATATTACATATATTGAGGGTAATTTTTCAGGTGGGCATGACGAAGGGGGGTTTGATGACGCTGATTTTTATGA
>Ga0209284_10003857_pt1 | contig 17821 bp, 25 predicted proteins | sample FRY03_FD_187211 | JGI IMG/M metagenome (GOLD analysis project Ga0209284, IMG submission 187211) | Freshwater microbial communities from Lake Fryxell liftoff mats and glacier meltwater in Antarctica - FRY-03 (SPAdes) (version 2) | ecosystem: Environmental > Aquatic > Freshwater > Ice > Glacier... | reverse complement strand
GATCAAGAACAGCGAACTGGCAGAAGAGCTATCACTGCCTCCTGTTAAGATACACTGTAGTATTCTTGCAGAAGACGCTATCAAAGCAGCGGTGGCAGACTACAGATCAAAACATGATAACACTAACTGAAGTTGCAGCCAACAAAGTTAAACGAAGCATAGAGCGCCGAGGTCACGGCGCAGGTATTCGCCTTGGTGTAAAAACTACTGGTTGCAGTGGACTAGCATATGTGTTAGAATTTGTTGACTCTGTAAATTTCTCTGAAGATACTGAAATTACATCCAATGGTGTCACAGTAGTGATAGATCCAAAATCCCTGGTGTATATGCAGGGACTGGTGGTTGATTATGTTCGAAATGGACTCAATGAAGGATTTGAGTTTAGGAATCCCAACGAGCGTGATCGTTGTGGTTGCGGCAGTAGCTTTCGTATTTAACAGCCTAATAAAAGGTAAAAGTTGTTGCTGACTAATGTAGCAGAACATAATAAACTACATGCCAAATCTGAGAGTATTGTCTTTGCCCTAGTAAAACAGGGGTTGGTGATGTTTAATAAAGCAACTGCACGATATGAATTGATCAGCTAAGGTAAAAGTTTTAGAGTATAATAACAACTAAATAATAGCATATAACGTGAGGGCGTTATACGTTAGCAATGGGGGCGATTAATGATTGAAATGATCGATAGGATATTTGGAGATACTCTCTGGATATACACAGCAATACTAGGATCACTTCTTGGAGCGGCATTCTTAGCTTATTTTAAAGACACTAGAGCAGGCTTATGGTGCTATGCTAAGTTTGATCAACTATTAGATTTCTTAAGAGATCGATACGGTTTGACTTGGTTTGACCAACCTGAAGATGCGTGGCGTCAAAAATATCCTCATGTTACTAAAAAGATCGACGAGCTCGAAGCACGTCTTAACAAACTCGAGGAAAAGAAATAATGGCTGAGAAGAAAACAATTACAATGGACAGTGAAGTTGCAACCACTATGGATGCAAACGGTGATGGACATATTACCAAAGCTGAAGCAGCAATGGATCTAGAGTTTAAACGTAAGCGTTTAGAAGATCAAGATGCTATGCGTGATGCACAGCGTAACATGGCATGGTTTGCATTATTTGGTATGTTACTATACCCGTTTGCAGTTGTAGGTGCAGTATTCATGGGTCTCAACGAAGCAGCAACTACACTAGGCGGAATGGCACCTACTTACTTTGTATCTGTTGCGGCAATTGTAGCAGCGTTCTATGCTAAAGAAGCAATGACAAACAAGTAATCATTACTAACTAAATGTAATAGTCCGTACGATAAGTAATTGCATGGACTATTACAAACTTTTAGGTGTTGCTCGCAACGCTACTCCAGAAGAAATAAAAAAAGCATATCGCAAACTTGCGATGCAGCACCATCCTGATCGCAATGGCGGTGATGATACTAAGTTCAAACAAATTCAAGAAGCGTATGCTACACTAAGTGATCTGCAAAAACGTTCAGAATACGACAATCCTCAACCTAAATTTAATAATAGTCGAGGATTTAATGCTGGGGGTAATACAGGTTCGTTTGAAGATTTGTTCCGTCAATATAGCACAAATCCTGGGTTTGGTGGCCAACAGAGTAGACAACCCCGCAATAGAGATGTTACAATAGAATATAGACTGACATTTGAAGAATTGTTTACTGGAAAAGCTGTTAACATACAATATAGACTTCCTAGCGGAAAAACAGAAATACTAGATGCTGCTGTTCCGCCAGGCGTGAAACAAAATGATAGTGTTCGATTTGGTGGTATGGGAGATGATAGTTTCCCGCAAGTGCCAAGAGGAAACTTAGTTCTTAATATTAAAGTTCAACCTCATCCAAAGTGGACTAGAGATAATGATAATATTATTACAACAGAAAACATTTCTGTATTTGATTTAATGTTAGGAACTAACATAGAAATATCAACCCCTGCAAATAAGCATTTTAGTTTAACTATACCAAAAGGAACTAAGCCCGGAACAGTCTTTAGTATATCAGGACAAGGTGTGCCTAATGTAAATACAAGAAGGCCAGGTAATGCACATATCAAAGTTGAAGCAGACATTCCAAAAATAAAAGACGAAGAAATATTACAAAGACTAAAGGATATAAAAGATGAAATTAATAAGCTCTCCTAATGATTTTTTAAACAAGGCTGTAAAACCTTTTGAATTTGAAACAATGGATGCTAAACAAATTGCCGGAGAGATGTGTCAAATAATGATGGCAAAGAATGGCCTCGGGCTTGCTGCTAATCAAGTTGGATTAGATGCACAGATTTTTGTTATGAGACCCGTTGAACATGCAGAAGTTACTAAACCTTTTGCAGTAATTAATCCTGTTATATTAGAAATTAGCGAAGACACAGTTACAGGGAAAGAAGGATGTTTAAGTCACATAGGATTAATATTAAATGTTAATAGACCTAAACGTTTGGTGGCGCAGTTTCTTGACATTGATGCAAAAGAGTGTATACTACATTTTAGTGGGATAGATGCACGTTGCTTCTTACACGAATATGATCATCTTCAAGGAATTGAATTTACTGATAGAACAAGTAAATTAAAATTATCAATGGCTAAGAAGAAACAAAAGAAATTAATAAAGGAACATGCAAATGGTTGAACCAAGTAAAGATCTACAACTAGTATTTGATAAGGCTGTCAAAGATGCTCAGAAATTAAAACATGAATATGTTACACTAGAGCATTTGTTGTTCTCAATGTTGTGCAGTGAAAACTTTTACAATCTAGTTAAAGGGTTCGGTGCTGATCCTGATTATCTAAAATCTAATCTAGAACATTATCTAAAAAATAGTTGCGACGACATTAAAACAGAAGTTGAAAAATTTAAACCTAAGAAGACACAAACTGTCGAACGCTGTTTGAATCGTGCGTTTACACAGACGCTGTTTAATGGTCGTAGTCATATTGAACTAAGCGATGTGATGTTAAGCATTATCAGTGAGAAGAAATCTCACGCAGCATTCTACTGTGATCAAGCAGGTATTGACAAGGATAAGTTTGCTAGCTATCTAAGTAGCGAAGTGGAAGTCGAAGAAGAAGAAGAAATGAGCGGTGCAGCAGCTAAAGCTCTGCGATCATTTACAACTAATCTCAACGACGAAGTTAAAAAGAAAACTATTGATCCAGTTATTGGACGTAAAGAAGAATTGGATGCAATTGCTCTTGCATTAGGTCGTCGTAATAAAAACAACGTATTGCTAGTTGGTGATCCGGGTGTAGGTAAAACTGCTATTGCAGAAGGCCTAGCATTTAACATTGAACAGAAAACTGTTCCTGCATTCCTACAAGACTACAATGTTTATAATCTAGACATTGGTAGTATGCTTGCTGGTAGTAAATATCGTGGTGACTTTGAAGAACGTTTTAAACTAGTCCTTCAAGCCTTAAAGAAAAAAGGCAAAACTATTATGTTTATTGACGAAGCACACATGATTAGCGGAGCAGGCGCGGGCGGAGGTAATAGTGCTAATGACCTTGCTAACATGTTAAAACCTGCATTGAGCAAAGGTAACATTAAAGTTGTTGCATCTACCACTTGGGAAGAATATCGCAAGTACTTTGAAAAGGATCGTGCATTGATGCGTCGATTCCAACGTGTTACAGTTGATGAGCCTACAGCAAGTGTGACTAAAGATATCTTGCTTGGTCTTAAAAAGTATTACGAAGACTATCATAAAACTACTATTACTGAAGCAGCAATTGACGAAGCAATTAAACTTTCAGTAAAATATCAAGCAGATAAGAAGCTGCCTGATAAAGCAATTGATTTAATAGACCAAGCATGTTCACGTTTTAATCTGAAAGAAGTAATCGGTGATAAAATTGTGGATGCATTTGAGATCCAATACGAACTTGCTAAAGCAGTTAACTTGCCTGAAGAACAAGTAAGCGAAAGAGAAACTGAAAATCTTGCTAATCTTGAACGTAACATCAAACGTCAAGTATACGGGCAAGATAAGGCAGTTGAAAGTATTGTTGATAAGATTCTTGTTGCACAAGCAGGGTTAAAATCAGCAGACAAGCCTATTGGTAGTTTTGTGTTTATGGGTCCAACTGGTACAGGTAAAACTGAAACTGCAAAAGCACTTGCTACTAACCTAGGTGTTAAACTTGTACGCTTTGATATGAGTGAATATCAAGAGAAACACAGTGTAAGTAAGCTGATTGGGTCGCCTCCAGGATATGTTGGTCACGAAGATAGTGCAGGACAACTTATTGTTAAGTTGCAAGAAAATCCTAACTGTGTATTACTACTAGACGAGATTGAAAAAGCACACCCTGATGTTAGTCAAATTTTGTTGCAAATTATGGACAATGGTAAGATCACAGGATCTAATGGTAAAGAAGCAGATGCACGTAACTGTGTACTAATCCTTACTACTAACTTAGGTGCTGCTGATTCAGAGAAGAATAGCATCGGCTTCGGCGGAGACTTCCAAGATAATTCTTACGAAGATAAAGCTCTTAAGAAATTCTTTAGTCCAGAGTTCCGCAATCGTTTAGACGGTGTGATTACATTTGCTAAACTTGGTAAAGAGATCATGCTTAAAATTGTTGGTAAGTTCCTTGTTGAACTTAAAGACCAAGTTAAAGACAAACGTGTTAAAATCTCTATTACTGACGAAACACTTGACTACTTAGTAGACAAAGGATTTGATCCTAAGATGGGTGCTCGTCCGTTGCAACGTGTTATTGATAAAGAAATTAAAATGCCACTTGCAAGAGAACTACTGTTTGGAAAACTTAAAGACGGAGGCAATTTGACTATTGATGTAGTTGACAATGCTATTGTACTCAAGGTGGAAGTTAATGAAACTGTTGATCAAGTGTGAAACTACTAAACTGTTTTATGACGAGTATCTATATAAACTAGTTGTAGTAAACGGACTTTCGTATTTGTTTAGAGATAAAAATCTTTCAAATGCGAAAGAAGAACTAGATGTATTACAACAAAAATACGATTCAAACGAGCCCCTTGTTAGGGGCTCGTATGGATATAAGTATCCAGTTGACCTTGATACATTCTTTGAAGCTAAAAATATTTACATAGAGTTTTGTAAACAACGTGATTTTAAACTTCGTATATCTAATCCATATATGCAAATATACTCACATGATTACGATTGGTTAGCGATGCTAGCTTTAAAGATTAAATCTTCTAAAGAACTATGGGAACCCAAAGCTGGTAACGTATCTATACTGGATAAAAATATTATTTTAGTTAATCGCCCTGCCGACTATCTATATAAAGTTACATTGGGGTATTCTTGTGATAAAAATTTAGCCAACTGGATTAGAAATAATTCTGACAAAGTTAAAGCAGGTAATACGTGTTTAGAAACTATCGAACGCGGAGGTTACGTTCGAGGTATGTATTTTTATGCTAGAGATGATAAGATAATACAACTATTAAATTTATTTGTTGGTAAACTGTCGCGAATAGACAAATTAGTATACAATACAAATATTGATAAATAGTTATATGGCAAACAGTGAAACAATCTTATCAGCAAATACGCACCCAGGGGACAGCACACCAACAGTTGTAACCGGAACAAAATATAGAGGAGACGGTTACTACGGACGTAGTGATGGTTTCCACACGATACAATACGACATAGACGGGTTTATTGGTACAGTTGCAATACAAGCAACTTTAGCAGTTGATCCTGCTGATGCTGATTGGTTTACTGTATATACACAAGCATATCCAGTAGTCAGTGAAACCGGAACAACTACTTCAGTAATTACTAACTTTACTGGTAACTATGTTTGGATTAGAGCAGTAATTACATATACAGATGGTACTGTTAATAGCATTAGATTAAATCATTAAGGCAGTATTATGGAACATTTTGTATACGTAGTAATGGAAAAAAATAATAGTTTAAACGAAAGTTTAGACGAAAGTATCTTTCCAGGCAGCGAATTGCACGAATCAGCACAAGGTGCCAGTGTATATCAAATTCCGTTGCCGAGACAATTAACAAACGAAGAAGCAGACGAGTATGCACACAACCTAGCAAACTATATGTTTGAATGTGGATGTGACGACTTTGATATTGAATTTCCCGTTGATGAAGAAGTTGTAGAAGAAATTACTCTAGATGGCAATGACTTCTATGAAGAATTTGGTGACATGTGGTTTAACGAAGATGACGAGCTAGACGAAGCAGAATATCAAGGCCGTAAAGTTTCGCTAGGTAAACCTATGCAAGGCGATGTTAAGAAGTTTAAAGTATACGTAAAGAATCCTAAGGGCAACATAGTTAAAGTTAACTTTGGTGATCCTAATATGCGTATTAAGAAATCAAACCCAGCACGTAGAAGAAGTTTCCGTGCTAGACACAATTGTGATAATCCAGGACCACGTACTGGCGCACGTTACTGGAGTTGCCGGAAATGGTAATGCATTATACCATATATAAAATAACTAACCAAATTAATGGAAAATATTACATTGGACGTAACGCTACTAAAAATGTAAATGATTCTTATATGGGTAGTGGTATAGGTATTAAAAATGCCATCAATAAGTATGGCGTTGAAAACTTTACTAAAGAGATTATTGCAACAGCAGATGTTGTAGGAGAATAACATGAAAATATTTGAAGTGACTGAGATAGATCAAAAAGACGATAAAGACCTAGGTTATGATCTAGTCGATGACACTAGTGTTTGGATGCGTAATGATCCACAGTTTTATCGCAAAGAACTTTTTCCTGTAATGAGTCGTATTGCTGATCTACACCGTGCAGGCAAAGACATTGATCGTAAAAAGCATTTAGGTCCAGTAGTTGAAAAAGGTATTAATCGCTACTGTGCAGAATATGATCTAGGACATTCACCAGAGGATGTGTTTAGTCAAGCAGACAGAGATGCACTACTTGACAAACTATTTGGTGAAGGTATAGACGAAATTAAACAAGGTGACTACAAATGAGATTAAGAGAAATATTTGAAGCACCCGAAACAACTGCGGTAATGGCATTTGGTCGTATGAACCCACCTACTATCGGGCATGCTAAACTAGTAGATGCGGTTGTATCACAAGGTGGTGATCCTTATATTTTTTTAAGCCAAAGTCAAAAGCCTAAAACAGATCCACTAGCATTTGAGGATAAACTACGCTATGCAAAGTTTTTCTTTCCAGAGGTTACAATTGGTAATCCTGAAGTTAAAACTATTATACAAGCACTACAAAAAATTGACGCACTAGGTTATGATAATTTAATCTATGTTGCAGGTAGCGATCGTGTTGCAAGTTTTGAAAAACTATTAAACGATTACAACGGTAAAGAATATAATTTTAAATCAATTAAAGTAGTAAGTGCAGGCGAACGTGATCCAGATGCAGATGGTGCCGAGGGCATGAGTGCAAGTAAGATGCGAGCTGCGGCTGCTGAAGGTGATTTAGAATCATTTAAACAAGGTGTGCCACAACAAGAAGTTGCAGATGAAATGTATGCTGCTGTTAGACAAGGTATGGGTATTAGAGATGCAGTACCAGCGGAAGGTGTGGTCAAGAAGTAATGGATTTAGATACCCTTAAAAAACTTGCCGGCATCAACGAGTTCAAAGGGCTAACTCCATACGGTGGCAGTAACATAAGTATTACTGGAACCGAAAAAGCTGAGATACAACGCAAAGAAAATATACGCCCAGGTGATAAAGAATGGTTTCAACTTTGGTTCTCCAAACCCTACCTAACAGGTGAGCAATTTAGAGGACGCAAGAAATGAGATTACGTGAAATATTTGAAGATGGCAGAATTGTAAAAGGTGTTAACACTACTGTAGATGTAGGCTCTGGTGAAATCAAAACTCAAGCAGCTAAGTTTGGCAACACCGTAGACAAAGACGGACGTCCGCCTACACTAAGCAAAAAGGTAAAAGGCAAGTCAACTAATGTGCTATTTAATCTAGGACTTAGTGAAAGTCGTATAAGACAACTAGAAGCGTCTTATGAAGGTAACATAGGTATAATGGAGTTGATGAAATTTTTCTCAACTGCGCCTAGTGATTTAGTTACACAAGTTAAACAACTGATTAAGCAAAAGAAAGACAAAGAAGTTTGGAAAATTGTACAACAATATACAGGTACTAAACTTAAAGGCAAAGAATTTGATGTAGAGGAAGGATGGAAAGATTGGGTAGCAGGAGCTACACTAGGAGCTGCCACCTTAGGCGCCAATGCTGGCAACATTGTCCAACAACCTGTTGAGAAAGGTGATACTGTTTATTCTATTGCTAGACAAAATGATACTACTCCAGCAGTACTATACAAGCTAAATGGGTTTGATCAAAATACCAAACTGCAATTAGGTCAAATGGTAAAAGTTCCGGATACTGCTGAAGAAGAAACCCCACAGGCCAAAAAGCCTCAAGTTAAAAAAGATGAACCTATTACGATCAATGCACACGAAAAGTTTTTAATTAAAACTGCTACCGCTGCTGGAATTAAAGGTACAGAACTTGCTGCATTCTTATCGCAAGTTGCTCATGAAAGTCACGACTTTAAGAGCATGGTAGAATATGGTGGCAGTTTAGACTTCCGCAAGTATGATCCTAAGTATGCTCCTAGGAAAGCCAAAATATTAGGTAATACTAAAGCAGGTGATGGCGCAAAGTACAAAGGTCGCGGATACATTCAAATCACCGGCAGATACAACTACGGTATTGCCGGAAAAGCAGTGGGTGTTGATCTAGTTAGTAACCCCAAGCTGGCAGCAAGCCATGAAATTGCTGCCAAGATTGCAGTATGGTATTGGAAACTCAGAGTCCAACCCAACGTGGACAACTTCAATGATGTTAATGCAGTTACCAAACCTATAAACCCAGGTATGCGTGGCTTGGCAGACCGCAAAGAAAACTTTGCTGATTACCTAGCTGCAATGGCAACTCCTGCAGACAGCGCTTCGTAAACATTCAACTTTGCCAATTTTGGTCAAAAATTTAGGAAAAATCTGGTATACACTGTATACTGCACATTAACATTCAAGTGTGACAAAAGGCTGGCAGGCCGGTTAATTCTGCTGACAAACCCGTGGTGATGTCGCACGGTAGTCTATTCTGCGCTTCACACCGCGGGCTTCTGTTCTCTACCCTGATGATGTCAGGATGCCAAAAAATGTCTGCCCACTGGCAGCAACATTAGATCAGTCGTATATGGTTGAGCGTGGAGTAATCCAGCTTATTGTCTAATACTGTCATGACTTCGTTGACACCGAGGAAGTCTTAAAAATCGTAACAGGTAGGGTAAGGTACAGAGCCCAGAACAGTAGACAACACAAATACCTGCTGTCACAAGTGTGGCTGAGCAACTCAGCGAATGTCTTGGCGCCCTGATTCAGGGTGTCGTATGGCGTCACAATCTAGCGAAATATCTCTCTTGTTATTATACTAGGATAACAAAGCGAGCTGATAAGCGACGCTTTGGATCGCAAGGCGATCCATATAGCTAAATAGTATTACTATGAGAGCTAATCAATTTGTTCAGGGATTTAATATATACGGTGCTAGGGTTAAAGTCAAAAACCCTGCATACAGTACCAGCATAGATGTTGCTATCTTTGCTAAATCACCTGCTATGGCACGACTATTGCTTAAAGCACAGTACGGCGACAATGCCATGGTTACTAATGTGTATAAAATTTCATAACAGCTAAATATATTACTATGTTTTTTGAAGAATTTACCAACCCTATCATGCCTGAGCGCCGTGAACCTGAAGAAGAAAAGGTCAGGTACAGCGATCCTGAACTAGCACGTACTCTTGACCGTGTGGCTACTCGTTACCCTTACTACAAAAAGGGCGCAGAAGGATTTATGAAGTATGCACAACGTGCTATCAAACATAGTGAAGAAACTGATTCTGAGCACACAGCAAAACTCAGCAACATTGCTGCTGAAATTGAAGAACTAAAATCTGTCATAGCTAAATTACAACAGCAGCAGTGATCACTGATACATAAGTGCATGATTGACATTGTCACTGTTGTATTTGAACAAGAACTTTCCGTATTAAAACTTCAAGCCCAGAGCATTGATCTGTACTGCCGCCACATTGGTGTGCGCAATATCTATGTAGTCATCAACGATGTAGAAACTGTTGCACAAAAGATAGACCCTGCTTGGTGGGGAGCGTTTGCCCCACAAGTGTTGATAGTTCCTCGCAGTGTGTTTTCTGTAGAATTTACCAACAATGGCTGGGTAAGCCAACAAGCCTTAAAAATCCTAACTGCCAGCATTAGTTACAATGCCTGGAGTATGATTTTAGATGCCAAAACAATTTTTGTAAAAGAACTAACACCAGCTGAGATTGTAGACAGCCAAGGGCGTATATGTGTGGGCAGTATGCCGTTGTACCCTGTGTTTGAACCTTCTAAACTGATTGTGAATGAACTGTACAAGATTGAACTTGATAGCCAATTAGGTCCTGGAGGAGTACCGTTCTTCTTTCACAACGACACAGTGAGACTGATGATTGCAGAAACTGCATTTATAACAAAGAAAAGTTTTCCTGTGTGGTTTCAAGAACAAGGCATGCTGACAGAGTTTGTGTTGTACTCAGGATTTTTAAAATATCGGTTTGGCGGTTACGATGTATTTTATTCCAGCACCAACGCTGTGTTCCCGTGTAACATTTGTCACAGCGAGACAGCAAGATTTGATGCTAAACTACAAGAAATGCAACAGCCAAATATTAACACAGTAAGCATTCATCGTCAAGCCTGGACTCAACTGTCCAGCACACAACAGCAACAGTATCGGGACTTTTTAATCAGCTGCAGCATTTTAACAGCAACTGAGTTATGAGAGCACTTTGTTTAGTAGCGCATCCAGATGACTGTGTGATCTTTGCATACAGCTACATTTACAATCATCCTGAATATGAATGGACCATTGGATATCTGACCTATACTGAACAAGACCCACGTGGTACAGAGCTGGCTGAGTTTTGGAAACAAAAAGGAATACCCTGTGTGTTTCTAGGCTACGTTGATGACTACAGAGATATTGAAGCAAAACAAATCAGCTTTGATACTGCTGCTGCATGCAATGACCTGCAACAATTAGCTAATCAATTTGAGCTAGTGCTTACACACGATGCACACGGCGATTACGGACATCTGCATCATGTGTTTGTAAATCAAAGTGTGTGTGATCATCTGCACTTGGTAACATTTGCAAAACCAGACACAGGTACAGTAACATATTCTGTACCTGCTGGCACATACAGTCTTGAACAGTTACCCCAGCATCAACAAGTTATTGTTGGATTCTTTCCAACTGGTGCACATCAAAATAGTTATACAGAGGTTACATTATGAAATTAATGGTAGCAGGATGCAGTTTTAGTGCACATAGCCAAACACTACCTGGTACCAGCTGGAGCGAAGTACTAGCTGATCGTCTGGGATGGGATCTGGTGAATCTAGCACGGCAAGGATGCAGCAACGGTGGTATCAGAATTCAAATTGAAGAAATACGTAGACAACGTCCTGACTTTGCTATAGTTACTCCTACGTTCTGGGACCGCATGGAGATTCCAGCAGCAGCAGCGCCGTTTGCTGCAAAAGACACCACAGGCGGAGTTGGCCTGCAGTTGCACTTGCAAAACAGGGACATTACAAACGGCTACGACCCCAAGGCTGGTATAGACAACGTTAACTACGGTAACAATCCTTATCGCATGATTTGCGAAACTATTTTTAGTCTAGCAGACAACGGACCGCATGCTTACAGATCAACCACAATAAGTCGTCAAGCACAACAAGCAATCAAATACTATATTGACTCGCTGTACGACAGCAACTGGAAAAAGCAACAAGACGAATGGATCATACGTGAAGGCGTGATGCAACTATTCTTGGATGGTATTAACTTTATCGTGAGCCCAGTACTGTTATGGCCGTTTGATCAGCACAATCAAAGTCAATGGCGAGATGCTTTTCCGCAACTGATTACAGATCGCAACATCATGCTGGAAGAAAAAGAAAGTGTGTTACCGCTGACTGGCAACAATTTGTTCAACGGCGAAGATCCTGGTTACCATTCTAGTCCGCACGGGCAGACTTTGATTGCTGCAAACTACTACAGAAGAATCACACAGGACTTTGGACTAGTTTGATCAGACCCAGTACTCACTGGGTATATTGAGCTTTAACAATTGTGTTAGATTCCAGTCAGTTGTGTGCTTGATACGATACAACTGTTTAAAATTGTTTTCCACTGCTGGGTTGGTCTGTTGATGCACATACTCAGGAGTCAAAAAATGCGCCAAGCGTAACAGTTGTATTATGGCTTTTTGGAATCTAATATTATCAATAGGTTCTTCGTCGTAGCTCTCGTCAAGTACTGAATCAAAAGTTTGGAAACCTGTTTCACGCAGATGACGCAGGAAATACCTTGGAGCAAACACCACAAACACCCGCTTGGAGAATATTGCTTTGACTGTTTTTTCGCTTAGAAAAAAGTTACTAGCTGTGCCCAGTGTTTCGCATATGATGCTGTAGTGTGTATTTTGAAAAATCTTGTCTGGTGATACACAACTCATTTGATTGGTAACGTGAGAACTTACTTCCCAGTCCGGATCAAGGTTAGGACTAACGTAAGGCCAATTCAGTTGTGTTCCGGAAAACAGATCTGCAAACTGTTTGGTTTGTTCGTTGATTACTTCACCAGGAAACCCATCACGATAGGTGACAATAGATTTATCTAACAATCCAGTTTTGGTAAGCGCCAGCATTGCATAATCTCTGTGTGGTCTGCGAGCGCCTAACATGCAATCAAACAAAAATGGTTTGTCTGATCCCGAAGTGTCTACAAATTGATTTCGAATCATATAGCGCTCGATGTTGTAGTGTCTGTATGCCATGCGCTTAATATCCAGCTGATCTTGTTCTAGCACACCGCCTACTGCAATAAGATAATTTTTTATATTGTTTTCAGCAGCCCACTGTTCAATGTCCTGGTGTTTGAAATACTCTATGTCACTGATAAGTACCAAGTCAAATTCAGACACATCAATCAACGCAATAACAGGATTGTACGCAAAAGATCCTGGACAATTATAAAACGGCATGACTGCAGCAACACTGAAAAGTTGTGACAGTGCTAGCTCTCGGTCCTGTGTAGAGTCAACTGGTACTTTGAACCAGTCAGCAGCAACGTCAACCATGCCTTGACAAGGATTATAAACAGGAAACTTAAATTTCATTTATTCTTTCCATTACTATATTCTTGTAGTGATCAAAGTTTGGTATATCAAGTGTGTCCCAGTTGATACTCATGCTCTGATCTAAGATTGGTACAGCATCACACACAGCATTGTGTTGTGTAGTAAAGTTGGCAATTTTCTCTACATTGTTGTATTCAAACCTAGTCTGCGGTTGCGTAGTCATGTTACCACGAGTAAATGCCCAGTTACCCAACAGTTCGTACTCGCTGAACCATTTGATAAGATTTCCTGTTCCCCATGGCGGGACTGTGGGCATGCCAGGTACAGCATCAATGACAGCGTCTAGCCAATGTTTGTCAGGCCAACGTTGTTGTATGTGTTGTATCAGCGCTTGGAAGTCTGTGTTCCTAACAGCACAAAATTCTGTCACAAAACAATCTTTGCTAGGGTGCGGGATTCCTGTGATAGCTTCAAACACACCAGCATAACTGCCCTGAGTTATGTTTGGTAACGCCAGCATGTTGAGCTGATTGTTAGACCAAGCACAATACGGCTTGATCATAAACGTGTCTGGATCTTGCATCAGCATGACATCATGCTGTAGATAATCCAAGTAAGACAATTTGATTGCTTGCTGTCGCAACCACCATCCACGATAATCACCTGCAAACACCCAGTTGTTGACTTCTGGATACGCAGCATATATTTTAGAATCGTACACATACTCAAACAAAGAACTGTCAATGTTGTAACGTTCCCATACAGGTTCTAGTTGGTCACGAGTCATGGGTGTGGCAATCACTGTACGATCAATTCCTTTGAGATAATGGTCAAACTGTAGACTAAATGCTGCATGGGGTACACGATACTGTGCTAGAAACAAAACTCTAGTAACTGTCATGTGGTACGTCCGCAAGTGTTTACACAGGTGTATAACCGACCTTGGGCTATACTTTCCTGTTTCCATGATTCTTCAACCTGTTCAAACCATTGCATGCAATGCTCAAGGTCGTATTCTAGTGCATTATTTTCTTTGACCATTGGCAACAACTGCGAGTTACCTGGATGTTTCATTGTGGCAGGGTAAAATCCCAAAAAGCAACAAGGGTACACTGATCCGTCTGCTGCAATGTAAATTTCTCGATTCACTTTGTGTATACAGCGTAGATTCAGTGGGGTAATGTCACGGTCTACCTTTACTGTTTTTGCATCAAACCAAGTGATGTGACTGGTCAGCAAGTCTCTGATCTGAGGGATCGTGGAGTCAAACGGTTTTCCAATTTGATGACTAAACTCTCCGTCTCTTGTGTAAACTGGAGTAGACTCTCGACCATCATAGATGTTTTCAAATTCAACAAATCCTAAATCCTGGGCTAGTTGTTTACATGCCTGCTGCTGATGTTGATTATGTTCAAATGGAACAAATCTCCAGATAGCTTTGCCCCCTGCTTTGATATACGCAGTGGCATTCTCTATGATTCTTTTCCAGTTAGTATCTTGACGATATAACGAGTGTGTATCTTCCATGCCATCCAGTGCAAATCCTATAGTAACTCCGGGTCTAGCCAGTTTTGCCCACCAAGCAGGACTTCGTAAACTTCCATTGGAGTTGATGCTGACTTTGACGCCAAGATCCACCAGGTATTCTACAATTTCTACTGCATCTTTAGCATTGGCGAAATCTCCAAGATTACCATTAAAGTTGACCATGCCAATGCTGGGAAATCTCTCAGGCGGAAGAATATGTTTAAATTCTTTAAGACCAAGTTCGCACAGTGGATACCCTGAGTTGTAGTCATAACCTCGATAGTTGCGCATACACATAGGACAGCGAGCATTGCACCTAGTGGTCAATTCTACATGTACTTGTTGTACCTGACTAAGTTTGAGCATATAAGTATTTATAGGCGTACATTTTGATAAATATCTTATGCAAACAGAATTTGTTATTGCCACGTGTAATGTATACTGCAAATGGTCAGGACCGCATCCAAGATATCGATGCTATGTTAATAACGAGTTGTTTAGTGAGCGTACTTGGATCTGGAATGATGTTTATCTTGAAGAAAATTTACAGATACAAGCAGCGCCGGGCAAGTACACAGTACGTTTTGAATTGCTAGATACTGAGCATGCCAGTATTAAAGTTCGAAATTTGCGTATATTAACCGGTCCAGGAGTTATTGCACCAGACGGACAAGTACAAATATATACACCGGAGAGAACAAATGAAAGCTCATGAAATAATGGAAACAGCATCAGTTGGTGCATCCTCTGCAGGCAGTGTGGCCACAGTGTCAATGCCTATGGGAACAATATCAAGAAATGGAGGAAACTTGTTAAGTGGTAAATACACCAAGGACCTGACTCCTAACACACCAAAAGAATACAAAAGGAAAAAAAGTGCTCGCTGATGATTTAAAAACACTACTCGCAACTCAATACGCATTTGCAGTCAAGGCTCAATACTTTCACTGGAACGTAGAAGGATCTGATTTTGCTCAACTACACGAGTTCTTTGGCGAGTTGTACGAAGAAGTATACAATGGTAGCATTGATCGCACTGCTGAGTTTATTCGGGTGCTTGACGAGTACACCCCTGGCAGCTTTGGTCGGTTCCAGGAACTGAGTAGTATTCAAGGACAATCAAAAATTCCACGTGCACGACTCATGATTGAAGAGTTGTTGGCTGACACACAAATTTTAATTGATCTTCTTAACCAATGCTTTGCTGTTGCTGAACAAGAAAATCAACAAGGCATTGCTAACTTTATAGGCGAAAGAATTGACGCTATAGGCAAGCATGGCTGGATGCTGAGAAGTTTTTTGAAAGACCAACGAGCATGAGTAACGACATTAAAAGCATACTTGACCGCTTTGTAGCAGTGGAAGCTAAAATATCTCCTGCTATGCCCAAGATGCCAGGACTAACATCACAACAAAAATCAGCTGGTCAGTTGCCATCACTGTTTAAACCCAGAAACATTTCTCCTGTGCTAGGCAGTAAAAAAGATCCCAAGAATCCACTGGCTGGCAAACTGGTTGGTGATTCAGTTAAGCCACAATCTGCACTTGCTGAAACTATGCAAGATATTGACGAAGACATGCTAGGCAAAGTTAAACGAAAGTTTGTTGACTATCTTGAAAAGTTAGAAAACAAATCCAAGATTGACTGCGACCTAGTTGACAAAGCCAAAGAAGAACTAGGAATGACTGACGAAGAGGTTGACGAAGCAGACGAAGACTTTGAAGATTCTGAACTAGCACACAACATTAATCAAACTGCTAACACTCAGGCAGTGGCAGCGCAACAGCCGGTTAAAACAGTGACCATGGAAGACGGTGCTGTGTTAGAAATCTACGGCAACGAAGGCGAAGGATTCGAAGTACGCCATAGTGGTCGCAGCTTGCCAACTCGTTTCCAAAACATAGACCATGCTAACACTGCTGTGCAATTGTTCCAAAAGCGGCGTCGCCAGAACACAAATCAAGACTACATCGAAGAAGCCTAAAAGAACAATCTGCTCCAAATCTCCTTGATCGTAACAGAAATTTCTGTTATACTTAACGTATCATCAATCAAGGAGATTTATATGTCAGAAAAAACTTTCAACGGCGATCAAAAGATCAAACTCACCAAAATCATCAACGAAGGCATGCAAGTTACGCATGAGATTGAAACTCTCACCGACGGCTTGAATGACACCATCAAAGCCATTGCAGAAGAACTAGAAATCAAACCTGCTGTGCTTAAAAAAGCCATCAGGATAGCACACAAGGCTGAATTTGGAAAAGCCAAACAAGATCACGAATTGCTAGAAACAATTCTTGAAACTGTTGGCAAGACTCTGTAATTGCATAATTATATTATGACGAGTCGCTGCCGTAAGCAGCATGAATCACGGCTTACCAGCCATAAATGGAGTTAAATGAGTTATATAGACAGTTTTTATGATCGTGCACACGATCGCGTTCACGTGGTAGAACGACGTGACGGTGCCCGGGTATATCGCGAATACCCAGCCAATTACATTTTTTACTACGACGATCCTCGGGGCAAGTTTCAGTCTATCTACAGCACACCTGTGTCAAGATTCAGCACACGAAACAACAAAGAATTCCGCAACGAAGTACGTACACATTCCAACAAGCAGATATACGAAAGCGATATCAACCCAATATTTCGTTGTCTTGAAGACAATTACAAAGGTCAAGACGCTCCGGGTTTGCAAACAGCTTTCTTTGACATTGAAGTAGACTGGTGTTCCAAGCGAGGATTTTCGCCTGTGGAAGATCCGTTTAACGCAATTACTGCTATCTCTGTTTATCTAGACTGGTTGGATCAATTAGTGACACTGGCTGTGCCACCCAAGCACATGACTGTTGCTACTGCACAAGATCTTGTTAATGATTTTGAAAACACACTTATTTTTGAATCTGAATCAGAAATGCTCAAGGTGTTTTTGGATCTGATTGAAGATGCTGACGTGCTCAGTGGTTGGAACTCAGAAGGTTACGATATTCCGTACACCGTAAACCGTACAATTCGAATCTTGAGCAAAGATGATACTCGTAAGTTT
>Ga0209284_10003856_pt1 | contig 17822 bp, 12 predicted proteins | sample FRY03_FD_187211 | JGI IMG/M metagenome (GOLD analysis project Ga0209284, IMG submission 187211) | Freshwater microbial communities from Lake Fryxell liftoff mats and glacier meltwater in Antarctica - FRY-03 (SPAdes) (version 2) | ecosystem: Environmental > Aquatic > Freshwater > Ice > Glacier... | reverse complement strand
GCGTTGGAGTGGTTGGTGTTGTGGCCCTATTCTATTTTTCTCTAATTTGCTCCCACAGCCAAAAAAGGCGATTATTTTGCTTATTAACCAGAGCAGCTCGCCAGCAGAGTATAGATCGAGTTCTTAAAAAGGTCAATCTGGAAAAAACCCAATGATTAATTTTGGCATTTTTCCGACTTGACAACAGGCACAGGCTGCTATATTCTGGTTAAAGTAGTAAGATAGTTGATATAGACGCTTTACCCTCATTTGGTTCGGATGCGAACATCGTCTTTTTACATTGCCTCTAACGCGTCTGGGCTGGGATATGTTTGATTTTTGTCATTGGCATCGCAATGCGTCACGCTGGTTGTGAAGCGTGTTTCTGGGCCATGACTTTCTGCGACACCTGTTTGAAGCCATTTTTCACTGATATGGTACACATCCCAATCGTTATGGGGATATGCCCAGAACTGGCTTATGCATATATTCAGACGATGGATGCTAACTTACAGTCTCAAGTATTTACTTGCTTCCACACGGATGTTAGCTTGTATTTCGACATCAAGAAAGAACGCCTATGTCAGAAAGTCGGCGGTTGGCATTCGGATTCCGTCTATGTCCCGTCATCAGATATTTCCAGGTACCCTTTCTCAGTAACCTTGTAGGGCAACGTTCAAATTCCTAGCGCCATTCCACAAAAGGAGATCAAGATGGCTGATGAAATCCGTGCAGACTACGACCAGCTACAAGCAGTGGCAGGTCAATTTGGCAACCAATCCGAAGCCGTTGGTGCATTGCTTCAACAAGTGCAGGCAAGCATGAATCCTCTCGAAGGAGGTGGCTGGATTGGGGATGCAGCGACTGCATTCTTTGCAGAGATGGAAAGTGATGTGCTTCCCGCTACGGTACGCTTACAGCAAGCGCTCGACGAAGCAAATCGTGTCGTGCAATCTATTGTGCAGACAGTCAAGCAGGCAGACGATGAAGCAAGCGCACCATTTAGGGCCTAAACTGTATTGTCTGCGTAGCTGGCATTATACCCTGCGTCGCGTTAACAGAAAAGATGATTGCTACAAACAGAATCCGGCACAAATCACCGACACAAATCAAACGAAAGGCAGGTAGGAGACCCTATGGCTGACAAGATTCGAGTCGTCCCTGAGTTGATGGATAACATGACCCAAACTTTTCTGCAGGGTGTGGAGCAACTTCAGGACACAATGCAGGAGATGCAGCGGATCGCCAACACCCTGGAAGACGGTGCTTTGCTGGGGCAGGGCGGTGAGGCATTTATAATGGCAATCCGGGGCAAACTTTGCCCGGCGATCAGCAAATTGACCGACAAATTCGAAGAACTTGCCAATGATGTGCGCACGGTCAAAGAGATTTTTGTCCAGGATACGGATCAGGGCACAGTTGCACCGAAGTTTGGGTAGAGACCGCAATAGCCTTGTATCTAATATCATCCCAGTTGATCTCTGTGAAGACTCACCAAATTTGTAAGGAGTATCAAAATGTTTACATCTCAACTTATCCGTCTGGCCAGGGCGATACTCAACAGCGTGATCACCCAATTGAATCAGCAGTTTAGCATTGTGCAGGATCAGGTCCTGGCACCCATGCGCAGTATTGTACAATCTGTGGTTGGCGGTATCTGGAAAGGGGCAGGAGCCGATGCCTTTGTCAATGAAGTTTCCAGTTTGATGATTCCGGGTGTGGGTGTCGTTGGCGAAAATATCACGTCAATCAACACCAATGTCAAACGGGCTATCGACATCATGGACCGGGCTGATGCCCAGGTCAACTCCATGGTGAATGGTTTAGGCGATGTTTTTAGCAATATCTATCGATAGATTGAACGATTCTCGTCGATCTGTGAGGCAGTGCAGGCATTGCCACCAAGAGTGATCGTTAGGAGATGAGAATGACACCACCACGAAAGGATCCCTGTTATGGATGAAGTTTATATGGATATCCCTGCAGTTCGCATTGTGGCGAAAAACTTTGGTGCGATCAGCGAGGTGTTGAATATGGTCAGCAAGGTGATGGAAGCGCTTATGCTCATCTTGAATACAACTGCCTTTATTGGTATGGTCGGTGGCGCAGCCGTTGCCCATTATATCGATATGGTGAAGCCTCACATTGATGAAATGGCGAAGAAGTGTGACGAGCTGATGACCGATCTGAACAGCTCTATTGATGCCTTTGAGCGGGGTGACACTTTAGGTGCTACCAAATTCTACTAAAATTGACAAAGAGCCGGACTATCTCCATCGGATAGTCCGGCTCTTTGTCAATTTTTAGTGCTTTTGCTTGCCAGTTGAGCGCCAAATCAACCGACAAGTAGATTGCCAATCGAAATTGCAAATGTGACTAAAAAGGCGAGTACAAGAATGGCCGCTATGGTCACGAGAATCGTGCTGGTTTTGGGCCAGGGACGCTTTTTTTTCTTTTCGGGAATCTTCCCAAAATAGCCGATTAACTGATGAGCAAGTGTGGCGACATCTGGCTGGCGTTGATGAAATTTGGGGTTGACGGCCTGTTGCGCGATGGCTGCAATGCTGGCCACATCTTCACTGCGGCTCATGATGTTGATACGCTGGCTCGCTCCAGCGACCATCCGCCGCACATCTTCTTCACTGCGGTACGCATAGGCAAAAGCCGGTTCACCTATTAGTAACTCATATAGAATTAGCCCAACGCCATATACATCTGTACCAAAACCGGGTTGAGCCTCTATCTGATCAGGACTCAGCAATTCAGGGGCTGTGTAAGCGGACGGGGCCACAAGTGGATACCAGTTACTACCCAGTTCTTGCCCTGTGCTAACGATGCCAAGATCGACCAACAGAATGCGTGGAGTGTTGACCTCGTCGTCATCAAACTCGATTAGAATGCCCTCCGGTGTCAAGCCGAAATGGTAGTATTTGTGCAGGTGGATACGGTTGACTACTTCGGCTAGACCGATGGTAATCCACCCTACATGATTGATCCAAAGTTGAGGGTTTTTTGAGAGGATATCCCGCAAGGGATATCCTGGCCAGAAGTCAAAAAGATAAAAATAGAGCAGATGCCCCCCCAGCATGGTCTTGCCATAGGGGTCTGTTTTGGTCGTAGTCCCTGCATACGCGGGACGCAGTTTGGGCAACATCTCATGGCTTTGACCGTGCAGGAAAAGAGCCTCGCGCTTGAGCCGTTCGGTGTGTTCTTGGCCCGGATGGGCAACTTTGAGATAGACCTTTTCGTTCGAATGCATGGCCTCATAAACAACAGCCGTATGCAGAACAGTCACCATCTTCACTATTTCAATATCTCCAATCCATTCGCCGAAATCCAGCAAAATCGGAGATTGTTCTGCCGGGCAGTAGGTCTCCTGGCAATAAAGATTTGGGTTATTAGAAGTCCGTTCACACTGCAAACATGTATATTTCACTGCTCGTCTCCTGAAAATGTGGCTTGTATGCCGTCGAACTGGACAGGGAATAAGAACGACACAATTGAATTAACAGTAAGCCCACTATCCAAAATCGTCAAGTAGTATTTATTTTGTTTTCTCCGTCCCATTTCCTGATTAATTCCGCCGGATATCTCTCATGACAGAGTCGTTGATCTTAGACCGCCCACCGCGGATACAGCCCGAACTTCCCTCGGACACGATTGAAATCCCGCCGCCGCCGACCAAGGATAGCTCGGGGATAGAACGCCTGATCCAGGTCGGTTTGCCTGTAATTACCATTCTTGGCTACCTTCTGATGTCCTCCCTGGGCGGAAGTGGTCGTAGCCCCTGGCTGATGATTCCTATGGCGTTGTCCGTGATCGCATCTACTATTTTTTCCCTCTACAGCTATCGGAAAGAGAAGCAGCGCCAGGCAGAAATCGAAAAGGCGTATTCGGAACGTCTGGTTGAACTGAACCGGGATATGCACGAATATCACGATCAGCAGCGCAGATTTTACAACTACAATTATCCAGACCGGGGCAAACTTTTTACAATTGTACTTGATGCGAAAGAGGACCTGCGTACCAAACAGCGTCGGCTGCGCAGTGAGGCCCGCATCTATGAGCGTCGTGTCGAAGACGCTGACTTTGCGGCCCTGCGCTTGGGCATGGGAACATTACCGTCTACTGTACTCTATGTGCTAAAGGATGCCGAAAATTTTGAAGATAAGCAAGTCCGCGAGGCGATGAAACTCCAGGAAGAGTCCAAGTTTGTTTCGAATATCCCAGTGATTGTCAATTTGCGTAACCCCCATCCAGATGCGCTGCCGGATGAGGAGAAAGAAGAAGATGTCACCCCATTTTCACACGCTGTGGGTGTTGCGGGGGAGAGAGCCTCTGTCCAGGAATTTGTGCGCTTCCTATTGGCCCAGTATGCGGTTTTTCATGCGCCGGGGGATGCTAAACTCTACGTTCTGGGCAATCAGCGGGAAGAATGGAAGTGGATCAAGAACTTACCCCACAGCCAGAATGACGAACACAACCAATACCTCTGTTTTGCGGAGGACTACGCGGGCAAGACGGGTGGCAGTATTTTTGATGAAAATGCAGGGAGTGGCGTTGATATTTTTCTTGAAGGGCTGCGCAGCACCCTTGCGCAACGCAAGATACGTCTGCAAGATCGGGAAGAGGAAGAGAAGAGCGGCGGCGGATATCCCCGTCAACCCTTCATGCTGGTCGTCGTCGATCTGCTGGACGCATTCGACGCGCTCAATTCGCCCTTGAAAGATTTGGAAGCAGATGCAGCCATTTCAATTCTGCTGGAAGAGGGGGCCAACTTGGGTGCGGCGATCCTCTTCCTGGTTCCGGAACGCAGTAAGGTTCCCGGCAAGTGTCGATCAATCATCGAAATTGAACGCACCACCCCCGCTACCAATAGCCGTAGTCAGAAATATCTGCGTCTCCACTTCCGCTATGCCGAGGTTGGTGTCAATTCCTATCGTTATGTGGGCAAAGCGGATCGCGTTGAGGATTGGAAGCACTGTGCCGCATTGGCAACCGAACTCAGCAGAATGGAAGTTAAACAGGGATATGGGGCGAATCTGATCAGCTCTCTCTCCTTTTTGGACCTTATGAATGTACCCACCCTTTCTGCATTACTGGAAGAGTCCCAAGATTGGTGGCAAGAGAGTATTGAACCAGAACATGCCAACTGGCTGCGTGTGAAATTCGCCCGCATGTCTGGCAACAAAGATCGAACGCTGGTCTTCTCAGCCAAGCAGGATGGCGTACATGGGATGATCGCGGGCAGCACCGGCTCTGGCAAATCGGAAATCCTGATCTCCATGATTACCGGCATGGCGGTGACTTATCACCCGAACATGCTCAATTTTGTTCTGGTGGATTACAAAGGTGGCGGCGCTTTTGCGGGTATTTTCAATGACGAATGGAAATTGCCCCATTGTGTGGACCTCATCACAAATCTGCAAGGCAACTCAGTTACACGGATGTTTACAGCTATCAATGCGGAGTTGCACCGGCGACAGAAACTACTGGTAGATCGTGGTACCAAGCACATTGTTGAATACTACGAACGCGGATTGCACAATGATTTGCCCCTTCCTTTTCTTTTTATCATTATTGACGAATTTGCTGAAATGATAGCTGATCGCAGCGAGTATAAGACCCAACTGGAAAGCATCACCCGTATTGGACGATCTTTAGGCGTTTCTTTGATCCTGGCGGCCCAGAACCCAAGCGGCGTCACCGATCAGATGCGATCCAACATTAAATTTCGCATCTGTCTGCGGGTGGAAACCTCAGCCCAGAGCCGGGAGCTACTGCGCAAGACCGATGCTGCCTTTCTCCCCAGTATACCTGGGCGTGGCTACCTACAGGTAGGCAATGATGAGATTGAGCTGATTCAAGTCGCCTATACGGGTGAAAAATTCCAGGAATCTGATGCTGAATCTGCTTTGCAGACCGTCCTGTGGCCCGATCACAATAAGAGTGATTATGAGACTGATGAACCGCTGGAACTCTACAAGGTTATTGCACAAAGGCTACAGGATCAAGCCATTTCCCAGCATGTTGCCCCTCAGCGCGCGCCGTGGCCGGATTTTCTGCCGGATCGTCTTGCCCTCAATCAGCCGTTGGCCTACACGGGCGGCAGGGCAATTGATCGAAAAGAAAACCAGGGGCTTATGATTACCAGCACCTCTTATCTGCAAAAAGTCGATCTGCTCTCACTGGACACGCCTCAAGACGATCTATTGACCCTGAATCCCTTCTTTACCAACTGGACGAACGAGCCGGAGAGCGCTGGTTGGAATGAACAGATTGACTGGATTACCTACGCCATGCGCCCGGTCGTGGGTCTAATCGATGATCCTTATGGAGCGCGCCAGATTCCTCTTTGTGTCGATTTGTACCAGGGGCACGCTGTATTGTACGGGGCTTCTGGTTGGGGCAAAAGCGCGTTTATCCGTACGCTGGCACTCAGCCTGGCCGCTACCCATTCGCCCAACCGCCTCCACATGTATATTCTAGACCTAGGTGGGCGTACTCTCTCCGCTTTGGCGGGTCTGCCCCATGTGGGTTCTGTCATCTCGCCGGATGAGGAAGGGTATGAGGAGCGGGTGGCCCAGCTTTTGCGGGTGCTTGATGAGACCATCAATGATCGAAAGGAAGTGATGAGTGCGGCCGAAGCAGCCAATATCTATGAATATAATGCCTGGTATCCGGAGCAATGCGAACCCTCCATTCTCGTTGCCATCGACAACTTCTTCGAATTCCGGGAGACCTTTGGCGGTGACGCCGACGATGAGAATAGCGTCTTAGCCAAACTTATCACCATCGCCCGGCAGGCCAGACCCTATGGCATCCATTTTGTCATCACAGCTAGCCAACCCGGTGTACTGAATAATCAATTGGCTTCTATTTTTACCGAAAAACTGACCCTGAAGCTCAACGATCCGGGAGAGTATCGGGCAATTGTGGGTGGAGCCATTGAAGATATCGAAGGTATTCCGGGCCGGGGCTATGTCCAGGTTGATCGAGTTCCCCTGGCTTTTCAGGTCGCACTGCCTTTTGATGCAAGCCAACAAGGCGAGGATGGGCAGTCGGATTCTGAGCGCACTCAGGAATTTATTCACAACATGGCCCTCTATGTGGACGAACGGGAAGGGATGTTTTCCCTGCCAAAGCCCATCAAGGCGCTTCCCCAATCGATTCTTTTCCGCCATCTCCTGGCCCGCCAACATGATTTGGGTAGTGGAGATGGTTTCCTGACAGAACTTGAGCGGCTAATTCAGACCCAGTGGGAAGAGAGTACGCAACCTGAACGTGCCGATTGGCTCTCAGTCACCCTTGGCGTGATTCTGGGTGATCGACCCAAAACCCTCGAATTTGAAGCCAAGAAAGACGGCGTGCATGGACTGATCGCCGGAGGCACTGGTGCTGGTAAATCGGAATTGCTCATGACCCTCATCGTGGGTCTGGCTTTCCGCTATGATCCATCTATCCTCAACTTCGTGCTAGTCGATTACAAAGGCGGTGGTGCGTTTCAGCCCTTTGCAGATTTGCCCCATTGTGTGGATATTGTGACCAATCTCAACAAGTCCGCTGTGGTGCGCATGTTTACGGCAATCAGGGCCGAAATGCAGCGTCGCCAAAAATTAAATAAAGATACTGACACCAAAGACATTATTGAGTATCGTCGCCAGGGATTGCACAGGAAGGGGGGAAGCCATTCGTATCCTCATCTCTTTGTTATTATCGACGAATACGCCGAGATGATTACGGACACCCCAGAGTTTCGGGACGAATTGGAGAGCATTACCCGGATTGGTCGTTCGATTGGCGTGAACCTGCTCTTAGCTTCTCAACGCCCCATCGGTGTGACCGATCAGATGCGGGCAAACATCAAATACCGTATCTGCCTGCGTGTGGAGCAGGCCGACACCAGCCGGGAGATGTTGCGCCGCGCCGACGCAGCCCTGCTGCCCAGCGGCATGCCCGGACGGGGTTATTTGCAAGTTGGCAACGAACATATCGAACTTCTGCAGGTTGCCTACACTGGTGACGATGTGGCTGAAGCGGCTGGCCCGGATGGAAAACCGCTCAAGTTCTATGAATATGCGGTTGACGTGAGCAACCGTATATGGGGTAGGCAACACGCTACCAAACTGGGCGCGCCCTGGCCTCCCATCCTTTCCAATGTTTTAACCTTTTCGACCCCTGTTCCGCGCCAATATGTAACCGATAGATCAGATGAAGAGCGCATGGATGACAACGGGCAGGGAGATTGGGTGCTTAATGCCCAAATTGAGCGCTGGACAGAGCCTGCTTCCAATGGCGCAGAGATAAGTGGCCCCGATGTGGGATGGAAGGGTGTCAACTGGCGAGAGATGGCCATGCAAGCCGTAGTTGGGTTGCTCGACGATCCATTTGAAAGCAGATTACGGCCACTGATCGTTGATCTAACCCAGGGCCACGGCATTATCTTTGGTGGCTCTGGTTGGGGCAAAACCACATTCTTGCGCTCTCTTATTCTGAGTTTGGCAGCTACCCACAGTCCAAAAGAGTTGCATATCCACATTCTCGATATGGGTGGACGAAGCTTGGAGGCGCTCAGTGCCTTGCCCCAGGTTGGGACAATTATTTTGCCGGACGAGCGCGGATACGAAGAGCGAATTCAGCAGATATTGCGCGAACTGCACGACCTGATCGACCAGCGCCGCCGACATTTTAGCGAAGCCGGGGTGGCCGATTTTTACGAATATAATCAGACAGCGACGCGAGATGCCAACCACACAATTGAGCCAGCCATTCTCTTTGTTCTAGACAATTTTACGGAATTCATCGAAACTTTTGGCAATCGCCCGGATCAAGACGACCGGGAGAGCATATTCGGCTCATTTATCGCCCTTGCCCGCCAAGGCAAGAGCTATGGGGTACATATCTTTGTGTCAGCCTCGCAGGTAAAGTCCATTTCCAGCAAACTCTACAGCCTCTTCACCGAACGGTATACCTTGCGCCTGTCTGATACTGGCGAGTATAGCGCCATTGTGGGTGGGCGTGTTGAAGAGGTTGATTCGATTCCTGGCCGTGGCTACACCCGAGTAGGGCGGCGACCGCTCGGCCTTCAGGTTGCGCTGCATCCTGGCAGCGTCGATCCGAAAGGCGAATATATCGGCGGTGACAGGCAACTCATTGTCCAGATGGGCGAACAAATGAAGCAGGCCATCGCACGGTCTGGTTTGTCTTATACGCCTCCGCTCAAGATTGATGCCCTGCCTCCCAGTTCGCTCTATCGAACACTGTTGGCAGAAGAGTACCACTTGCCTTTGGATGAGTACTGGTGGGATGGGCTGAAAGAGCATGTGCATGAACGTTGGGCCACCAACAGTCTGGCAGAAAAGGCCAACTGGCTGCAAGTACCCATCGGTGTCATCTCTGGCAACCGCAAACGCACCATACACTTTGAAGCACAGATGGATGGTGTACACGGGATGATCGCAGGTGGCACAGGATCGGGCAAATCAGAGTTGCTGATGACGCTGATTGTGGGTTTGGCCCTCAATTATTCGCCCGAAATCCTCAACTTTATTCTGGTAGATTTCAAAGGCGGGGGTGCTTTCAAGCCCTTTGAGAATCTCCCCCACTGTGTGGATATTGTCACTAATCTGAACGCATCTGCGGTTGATCGTATGTTCACGGCGATCAATGCCGAAATGAAGCGGCGGCAAGCACTTAATCGCGAGACTGACACCAAAGACATTATTGAGTATCGCCGCAAAGGTCTCCATAAAATCAACCCCTACCCCCATCTGTTTGTGATCATTGATGAATACGCCGAAATGATCGAAAATAATCCTGACTATCGGGCTGAATTGGAGAGTATTACCCGGGTGGGGCGTGCCCAGGGTGTCAATTTGATTCTGGCCTCCCAAAAACCAAAGGGAGTCTCTGACCAGATGCGTGCGAATATTAAGCTGCGCATCTGCCTGCGGGTCGAGGATCAGGATACCAGCCGGGAAATGTTGCGCAGACCCGATGCAGCGCTGCTCCCCAATGGAATGCCGGGACGGGGTTATTTACAAGTCGGGAACGAAAATATCGAACTGATTCAAGTTTCATGGACAGGGGATACTGTCGCCCGGACGGCGCAGCCGGGTATCGAGTGGCCGGATCGCATTCATGACGAGGCGGACACCCCGGAAGCGTCACCCCAGGCAGAAGAGAAAACTCCATTTTTTGAACACACAGTGCGCCTGGTCAATGAACTCTGGCAAGAACAATTCGTGCCTAAGCCCTGGCCCGGTTTTCTGCCCAATCTGCTCAGCCTGCAGAACGAAATCATCGATTCAAAGACAGGAGAGAAAGCAGTACTCAATCGGAACGTTTCCAATTGGCTCAACGGTGAACCACCAGCTACCCTTTGGCCCGGTATCAATTGGCACAAAACAGCATTCAGTGCCGATGTCGGGCTGGTGGACGATCCAGCCTTGGCCAGACAGCTTCCGCTATCTGTGGATTTCAAGAGCAATCATCTGGTGATTATGGGCGACGGGGGCTATGGCAAGACGGGGCTAATGCGTACAGTGTTGATTGGACTGGGGGTCACTCACTCACCCCAGGAATTCCATAGCTATATTGTGGACATGAGCGGGCGCAATTATAGCAGCGTAGAAAGCTTGCCCCATGTAGGCTCTGTGATCTATGGGGATGAAGAGCGCTTTGACGAACGTCTCAACCGGCTGTTGGCATTGCTGGAAAAGACCCAGCGGACGCGCCAGCAACTTCTGGGCGGTTCCGACGCACCTTCCATTTATGCCTACAACCAACAGCACCCGGAAAACGTCCAGCCGCTTATTCTGGTGATGATCGACAATTTCGCCGCGCTGCAAAGCGATTATGAGTTTCTCGTTGACACCACACTCCTGCCTCTGGTGCGCACCTCTGCGGCTGTGGGAATCGCTTTTGTCGTGTCGGCCAATCAGCCAAACGATCTACCCAGCAAACTCTACAATCTTTTTGGTCAGCGGCTAACCTTTCACCAGACCAACCGGGATCGCTACCCGGAAATTGCGGGGCGTGGAGCGTTGGATTTAGACGACATTCCTGGGCGAGGGTATATTCGCTTGGGAAATCGTCCGCTACAGTTCCAGGCGGCCATGCCTGTAGGGTTGCCTGTTTCGCCTGATGAAAATGCTTTGAACGAATCCCAGGAGTTGCGGTGGATGGCAGAATGTATGCAGCGTTGGGTCGTCGAAGCGCAAATACCCGCCACACAATTGCCGACCCCAATTCAAACTCTGGAGGAGCATATTCAGTTGGCAGAACTGTTAGCCGATGTGGGAACGCATAAGAGCAGCAGAATCCAGGCTGTTTTGGGTAAAAATGATGATCTGCTGCCGGCTTTGATCGACCTGGAACGGATGGGTCCCCATTTTGCCGTCTTGGGCCAACCACTTTCGGGCAAAACCACTACATTATATAGTTGGGTACTCTCTCTGGCACACCGCTATGACCCGTCCCAGGTTGCCTTCGTATTGGTGGATATGCGGAGTAAATTCGCGGATTACGGCGGTGATCGCACATTAGCGGAGTTGCCCCATGTGCTTCGCTATGTTTCCGATAGCGATGAAATTACCGAGTTGACGGAGCAATTGCTCGCAGAAGCAATAGCTCTACAGATGAAGAAGGACGGTCATCACGTCTTTGTCATTATCGATAATTTTGATGATTTCAGCCATGAACTCGAACGTAGTCAAGACGCGGCGCGGGATCTGGCTGGGATTGCTCGTCGCTATGGGCAGGCAGGCATCCACTTTGTCGCCGCTGGTGCTATGAGTAATCGTATAGAGCTTCTCCGACAGATTACAGCCTCCAATTATGGCGTTGTATTGCGCACAGCGGATTTGCTCAGCAACCTGCGTGTACTGAAAATGCCACGCAATGCGCCTGGACAACTACCCATCGGACGGGGATACTTCGTCCGATCCGGGCAGCCCGGATTGATTCAGATTGCATCTCCCTACCCAGCCATGGACGCTGACGAATTGGACGATGTAATCGATGAAAATAGATGTGAGAGCCTGGATGAATGGGTTGAGAAAATCTGTAATCAATACCCGAATCAACGTTCAGCCTGGTCTACCACCGGAGATGGGCAAACGACAGACTCAACACCAACTGAGCTGAGTCCCCAGCACGCTCGTATGCTGGGTTTGGTCAATCGCATCATGCAAGCTGAGTTGCAACAACTGGCAAACGGGGACAGTAAGCAGCGATTGATTACTTCCCAAATTCTATCTAATGGCATCGGAAACATTCCTGATGAAGATACGCTTGTTGATCTGATTAGGCAAAAGCTTCTGGCAAATCAGGCGGCAAAAGATATACCTGTAACGGTGACATCCATGCTATTTGATAGCTACAAGACGGAAGATTTACTGGTAGAGGCAGAAAGAACTTTCCCAAACATGTCTATCGACGAACAACTAAAATCCGATTAAAGCCTTTAGCGCCTATTGTACAAATAAATTCAAGACGATGCATCTGTAGAGGTGACGTATGGCAGCATTAGACGAGAGAATTGAATGCTTTATCGACGTCTTAGACAGCCATCCAAAGCAACGGGCTTTGGCGCGCAATGGGATTACACCTGTCGAATTGATTGAAGCTGTCATTGCAGAATTCAGCGAAGAGATTCCCTATCTCGGCAAGAACGCTGCATCCTACAAGGTTTGCCGTCGGGATAATGGGCGCGTTTTGGATTTGGATGTGGCCATCCCACTGGAAAAGCAAGTTGGAGCAGGTTCACATCTCGCATTGATGGAAGTAGAAAGAAAACAGCCACCCAAGACAAAACTGCTTTCTACCCCTTTCTACTTGCGAGAGACAAAACATGGATATGTCTACAAAATTCAATGGTTACCTGCCTTCATCGGGCGCACCGATCCAAGTATGAGCGACAACGAGGTGGTTGCGGTTGACCTGCACAATTTGACAACTGGAATGGCGGTTTCTCGCCGCCATGTGCGTTTCTTCGAACGGGATGGCATAATCTATTTGGAATTATGCTCCCGTAACCCGGTAACTTTAGTCCGGTCCGACGGGAGCAAGGAAGAACTCGGAGAGCGACCATTGGTGTTAAAGCAGGGCGACGCTTTGAAACTGGAACGCAGCAGAATCTCTTTGCAAGCCTTATTTCAACCTGCGTTGGCAGATAGTTAGCGTGGCTCGAAATCACCCGGTTCCCCATTTGATAGAGGAGGAAGCATGGCAGACTTAATACAGGCGAATTATGAGACTTTGAAAGATGTCGCTTCGCGATTCCAGGCCCAATCTGAGGCTACCGTACAGATGCAGGCCAGGGTGGGGCAAGTGATTGAGAAATTGAAAAGTGGGGGTTGGATTGGAAGTGCGGCAGATGCTTTCTTCGCCGAGATGGATGCTGATGTGATTCCGGCAGTCCATCGCCTGGAGGAGGCACTGCGAGAATCATCTTCTGTGACCAACCAAATCGTCAATCTGCTGAACAGCGCAGATCAGGAAGCATCTGCCCCGTTTCGTGCTGAAAGTAATGGAGGTTCTGCGTCCAATCCAGGCGCTGGCGGGGCGCTGGGTGGCGGGATGGGTGGAGCGGGCACGGGAGCAGGCGGTACGAATGATGGCTCATTTGGGACAAATACCCCCTTTGGAACACCACCAAACGGGACCGTTGGCGTCAATCCAGCGGATAACGACTTCGGAATTCCCAGAGATTGGCTATCGGGGGTAACGGACAGCTTGCTCGGAGGTGACGGCCAACTTAACAGTAATTGGCTGAATAGCGTAAAGGATTCTTTCGGATTGTCGGACCTAAATAGTGGCGGCGGTTCATCTGGTGGAAGCTCGCAAGGCGGAACGATGGCCGGAAATTCAAACCGCGCAGCAGATTTGGATGGCGAAACTGCCGGAGGTGGCTCTATAGGAGGTGGTTCCGGCAGCGGTTCAACGGGTAGTGGTTTAGGCAGTGGATCCACGGGTGGCGGTTCTGGTAGTGGTTTAGGCAGTGGATCCATAGGCGGAGGTTCAGCGGGCGGCTCTATGGGAAGTGGCTCTGGCGGCGGTTCCATGGTTGGTGGTACAGGCGGTGGTTCTATGGGCAGTGGCTCAGGGAGCGGCAGCCCAGGAGGAATGGGAAGTGGTAGCGGCATTCCTTCTTCTGGCCCATCTTTCTATCAGACACCTGGTCAAGCTGGCTTTCAAGCCGGGGTTAGTGACTTTGTCAGCGGAAGCGGCTCTGGTGGTGGGGCAAGCTTTTCATCTGGAGCCACAGGAGGAGCTGGCAGCACAGCCACTGGTGGTTCTCTCCTGAATCGGGCCAATGCCCTCGCTGGAAGTGTTGCCGCTGGAGAAAGCTCTCTGCAATCCATGGGCGTCCCCATCGGTATTGCTGCGGCCAGCCCTTTTCTGGCCCTCTTGGGTAAGGCGCTCAAAGACAAAGAAGATGACAAGTGACCCGAGCATAGGCACAAGGAATAGGATTTTCACCGTGCCCCTATAACCATATGTCAATTCAACAGGAATAAACAGCAATGAGCGAACAAACTGCGCCGATAGAAATTTTGCTATCACGTGAAGAGCTGCTTTTCGTACTCAGTCTATTGCAGGCTCAATTCCTGCCAGGTCTGGATGAAGACCCTGAGGGAGAGATAGATAGTGAGCAGCGGGCGCTTGCGTTGCGTTTTGCCCGCCGAGCACTCCAGGCCAGAGAATTGCTCAGACCCCGCGCCAATGGAGAATATGCATTACACAACAGCCTCCTTCGGGCTGTTGGCGTATGTGCCTATGCACAAAGCACTATTTTTGCTTATCACTGGGCTTCGGATAGTAGTACACCAATCCGAACTTTTTTCCATATTCGCGGTACTGACGGCGTGATGCATACCCGCCCCGATCCTGCCCTGCACCGATTTACGCTTATCCCTGCCACTCAGATTCCAATCCAGATCGTTGAGGTCTGCCAACTGTCTCCCAAGGATAATCAACCTGAAGTTGAAATTTTGGTGTCAAACCAGGCTTTCTTGCAAGCTCGACAGCAGGCAAGCAACGGGGATTTCCAAGGGGCGCAACAATCTTTAGAGATTGGAGGTGCGTCACGGGAGACGGCGCCTATATTCGCCAAATCCCTGGCTAGCTCCGCAGCAGTTTCCATCCTGCAAATTATTAAACAGAATGGCTCCTCGATTCTGAAGCAGGACATCACGCTTGTTCAAAATGGTGATGTAGAATGGATTGTAGAGCCGATCAGCATTGGTGACGAAAGACCTCTGCGGATTCGCTCCCTCAAGATCGAATCACTTATGGAAGCGGTAGCGCTGTAGTGCCAGTTTGGTAACTGTTCAAATATAACTCCGCTAGTTACCATACAGGTGTGAAAGAGGAGCGGAGGATATCGCCGGAAAAGAGGGAAGCCAAAGCGGACCAAACACTGATGCCTTGTTTGCGCATGGTAGAGATAAAACTGCGAAGCAGGCAGAATTCGTAGGCCCCTGCGAGACTGCGAAAACAACCGGATATTTTTGCTGAACTTTGAGCGTACGGATGTCGCGCTCAGCCAGATTATTGTCAAAAGGTACGGAGAAATCGTAGACAAAAGCCATGACATGAGCTTTGCGCTTGTATTAACTTTTGCTTAAATTTAGCGGTTTGATCTTTTTCAACAGACCTCGTTTGCTCTTGGGCCAGCCACCAGTTGGGGTGGATTGGCCCACAAACCCGCTTGTATCAGTTGGGCATAGATTTTCACCGCTTTACACACTACCCACTATGTCGGGTAATCAGTCTCCAGAATACAAAAAGGCCAGGAAAGAGTGTAAATCCTCTCCCTGGCCTTTTTTGTTAGAGTAGTAAAACTCCGTTCATTTTGCTGGCTTGGAATCATAACCCGGATTCTGTATCAGCAGGGCAATCCAACCATAGACAAATAGTGAACCGGTTTTCAACTCTTCTATGAAGTCTTTGGCAAACATTCCGCAAATTGAAGGTGGGCGAAGAGGGACTCTAACCAACTGAGCTATTCGCCCGCAACTAAAGAATACGCATAACTATACCTGCGGTGGGGGTGGTTGTCAAAGAATTGGGCAGGTCTTCGAGTGTTGGCGCGTAAGCCGCGGGACAGAACACCCCGGATGCGCTATAATGACCGCACCAAACTTGCGAATCCTCACCCCACTGCCCAGGAGCCGTGCGATGGAACTCTTTCTTCTACTGGCAAAATTGTTCGGACCGACCTTTGCCCGCATCCTCTTTGCCTATGCCCTACAAGGCAAAATCGACCTGAAGTTCATTACCAGCGGCGACGTGGCCGAGACCCTGGCCGACAGCCTGGACATTGCCGGGATGGTGGACGGACTGAGCGGGGGCGATCCGGATGCCGCTGTCAATGGCCCGTTTATCTTTGCGCGCATCGGCAAGGACGCATCAGCAAAAGTGGCTGAACTGTTCGCTCGCGAAAGTATTCCCCTGATGGAGGGGGAAGTGGAGCAGGCGGTAATTGCGGCCAAAGCGGTGATGAACCGGCGCGCCCTGCCCCTGCTCATCGAAACGAAATTCCAGCGGGTACACTTTCGCCAGGAGTTGAGCGCCAGCCCGCCCCCGGCCTCCGCGGGCTGGTCGGAAGATCAGCAGAGCTTCTACCGCCGTCTGCTGGCAACCAGCGCGGACTATCTCTTTGCCGCCGCCGAGCAGATTCCCCACTTTACCCGTGACACTACCGGCCAGTTGTTGCAGGATACGGGCCATCTGCTGGAGCGGATGCAAGAAGGGCTGACCAACCAGCAGCGCATTCTGGAGGCCAGCTACGGCCCCCAGCGCCGGGGCGAGTTCGGCCAGTTTGAGCAGGACTACCGCACGGCGCTCGCCAGCAGCCTGGACAGATTGCAACTCTTTGGGGTGAAGACGATTGACGGCGCACGCCAGCCGTTGAGCGTGGCCTTTGTGAAGATGCGGCTGGCCCGCACCAGCGACGAGCCGGAGGCAGAAAAGCGCGAGTCACTTTTGCTGATGGGAGCAGCCCAGCACCAGCGCACGGAAATCCTCTCCGTGTCCGAAGCCTTTGCCCTCAACCGGCGTCTGGTCGTCATTGCCCCGGCGGGGTTGGGCAAGACGACCCTTCTGCGCTGGGCCGCGGTGCAGATGGCCCAAAACGACCCGGACGGGGAGAATCCCCTCTGGCAGGACAGGCTTCCCTTCTTTGTGCAACTGCGGGATTACAGCCACGAGCCTCTGCCTGCGATTGCCGACCTGCCCCTGGCCTTCAAAGGCGAGGAGATACGCCAGTTGGCCGGTTCTGTGCCGCCGTTGTGGGCGATGCAGCAGATGCGGGCCAAACGGGCCGCCATCTTTGTGGACGGGCTGGATGAGATCAACGAGGCCAAACGCCAGGAGGCCCTGGAATGGGTGGAGGCATTGCTGGACAAGCAGCCGGAGTCTCTGGTCATTCTCTCCGGGCGGCCTGCCGCGATTGATCGGGAGAGCACCCAGCCCGAACTGACCCGCCTGGGCTTTGCCTTTGTCAGCCTGCAACCCCTGGACAAAGCGATGATCGACGGCTTTGTGGCCCAGTGGCACGTGGCTATGGCCGACATCAACTGCAAGTATGGCGACAAAAGCCGCATCCCCGGACGGGAGGGCCGCCTGCGCACAGCTCTTCGCCAGCGACCCGAACTGCGCCAACTGGCCGCCACCCCATTGATTGCGGCGATGCTCTGCGCGCTCAATTTGACCGAAGACCGGGAATTGCCCCGGGACCGCATCCGTCTCTACAACCGCTGTGTGGATATGCTGCTGGATAGGGACGAGGCCCGCCAGGTGGACCGCTCCGGTTACGGCGTAGAACTACGCCCGGA
>Ga0209284_10003846_pt1 | contig 17858 bp, 12 predicted proteins | sample FRY03_FD_187211 | JGI IMG/M metagenome (GOLD analysis project Ga0209284, IMG submission 187211) | Freshwater microbial communities from Lake Fryxell liftoff mats and glacier meltwater in Antarctica - FRY-03 (SPAdes) (version 2) | ecosystem: Environmental > Aquatic > Freshwater > Ice > Glacier... | reverse complement strand
CTAGCGCGCAAAACGGGCTGCACCGACCGTTGCTCCCGATATCCCATAAATCGCTACTTTTTATAAAGAAACACAGGGTGTACAGGCCCAATGTGCGCGGGTGGATGGCTAGGAAAGGCCTTTTATCGGTAAGTTTTCTTTGAGTGGGTTCCCGGTGATCAGTGCAGTACTTGTTTGTAAAAAGCCTTCACATCTTTGGTGAATGTGCTCAAATCGCGCTCGCGGCTGTACATCATGTGCCCGCCTTCGTAGTACTTCATTTGCAGATTTTGGCGAAGCTCGCCGCGCACAAACATGTGGTCGAGGGTGTATTGGGTGGCAAAATAAGGCGTGGCCAGGTCATAGTAGCCGTTGCAAATAAGTACCTGCAAAGCCGGGTTTTTGTGGATGGCTGCTGCTAAAACGCCCGAATTATCGAGGTAACGGTTGGTGGCCTCCCCATAGTTCCACGGCTGCACTTTGCCGGTGAGGATTTCGTATACCTGATCGGGATAGGGGTATTGGAGGGTGTTGCGCAAGTGGTGGTTGATGGCCATGGTGTAGCCCCCAAAAATACTGCGGTTGTAGCTCGGGTCGTATTCGTAACTGTCGCCTGCATCCTGGCGGTCAAGGCCCTTGATGGTGCCATCAAACCTTCCTAAGGTTTCGCCTTGCGTGCGCAATAGCTCCTTGGTGAATTTAGACGTGGTTATCCGGAAGAGATGTTGCCGCAAGAAGCTGTCGCTGAGACCGAGCAGGGCTTGCATACGCGCCGATAAACTGGCTTTTTCGGCCTCGGTGAGGCGGTCGCCTTTGAGCAGGGCACTGCTGTATTCACCAAGCGCAAAACCTTCGGCATCGGCTAAAACGCTTTGCAGGCTCGCATATTTGTTTTTATCGAGCTTGCCATGGTACCAGGCCGTGGCCGCAAAACTAGGCAAGTACAATGGGTAGGGCAGGTCGTTGCCTGAGGCCGACGAGATGGTTTGGAAGTTGAGCACCGCTGAAACCAGCACGATGCCATTGAGGTACATGCCATGGCGGTCCTGCAGATAACCCGCCAAGCCCGCAGCCCGGGTAGTGCCGTAACTCTCGCCAGCCAAAAACTTGGGCGACGCCCAGCGATTGTTCAGCGAGGTGTATTTGTATATGAAATCCCCCACTGAACGTAAGTCCTCACCATAGCCCGTAAATTCCTTCTTATCGGTGCCTTCGGCCGGGCGACTATAACCCGTTTCTACGGGATCTATGAACACCAAATCGGTTTGCTCTAACCACGTATATTCATTGTCGAGCAATCCGTATGGTGGCTTCACCGACTCGCCATCAGCGGTCATAGGCAAGCGCTTTGGCCCGATGGCCCCCATGTGCAGCCAAACTGAACTGGAACCCGGACCACCATTAAAACAGAAAGTGATGGGGCGTTTGCCTGCATCCTGCCCATCGCGTCTATACGCTACATAAAAAAGGTCCGCTATTTTTTCACCCTTGTCGTTGAACTGCTCCTGGTGGCCCGCGGTAGCGCTGTAATTAATGGTTTGACCGCTTATTTTTATCGTGTGGTTCGTGCTCACAGGGGCCGGCCAGCTTATGCTTGGCTTGTTTTCTTTTTTCTCGCTTTGTGCGAAGACGGCACTGGCGGTTATCCATAAGAGAAGCAATAAACGAATTTTCATCTGGCTGTTTTAGGTGCCCTAAAATAGGGGTTAATTAGCAATATGCGGATCAATCATGCAGCTGATCTGGTTTTTACGCCCTTCTGTAATCTAACTAAAAGCGTAAACCCGTTGGGCATCTTACCAATTGGTAATGTTTTGACCATTTTGCTTTTGCAACCCCTTACGTACTCGGAATTCCACGTAGAAACGGCTCCACGCTGCGTCAATTTGCCCTCACCGATTGTGAAAAGAGCGTTTAAAACGCCCAAGTAGGCTGCTTGAAGGCCTCCACACCCGCTTGTTTGCACCCTAGCATTGAGGAACCCCTTTCTTTGTGGCTCCTGCTGTGGCGCTCCGGTTCAAAAGCTTTTTTCGGCAATAGGATCTGTGCTACCTGCCACACAACAGGGGCCCCACTAACCGCAAGCTTTTGTATATTGCTGCACCTAAAACGCATGGCACGTATCCAATCCTTCCGCGAATTTTATCGCTACTATCTCCGCGAGCACAGCAAAGCCAGCACCCGGGCCTTGCATTACGTAGGTACCACGCTGTTTTTCGTGCTGCTGTTTACTGGCTTGGTGCGACAACAATGGTACTATTTTGCCTTGCTACCTGTAATGGGATATGGCTTCGCCTGGGCAGCTCATTTTTTCGTCGAGAGAAACAAACCAGCCACCTTTCAATACCCCTTGTGGAGTTTGGCATCAGATTTTGTGATGTATTTTCAGTGGCTCACAGGCCGCTTGAGGCTGTGATTAGTCTTTTTTAGCTGCCTTTGGCTTCTTTGAAGCTGCTTTTGCTGGCTTTGCTTTGGCAGGGGCTTCTGCGGTGGCTTCTGCTTCCGAGGCAATTTCGGCAGCGCTAAAATCGAGCGTGGGCTCTAAAATCACGTACCACTTCATGAGCTTGCGCATGTCGCTTACGTACACTTGCTCGCGGTCGTAGTTAGGCACCAAAGTTTCGAAAGTTTTGATGATCGCTGCATTGTCTGCCTTGGTCAGATCCAGCCCTGTCAAATCGGCTTTATCGGCTTTCATACGCTTGAAGATGTCTTTCAAGGCCTCTTGTTCTTCACTGGTGTAAACACTGATGTCGTCCAAAGCAGCCACTTTGCTTGTGCCTGGGATAACGCTGCGCTTAGCAGTGCCGTCGAGGGCCTCTACAATAAATCCTCCTTTGGTGGTACTGAGCACCTTGAACAATCCGGGTTTGCCGGTGATGTTTACAATTCCTTTTAAATCCATCTTTGTTGATTAGCGGGCTGCTAAATTATGCCGATTCCTTGAATATTCATAACGCCTCAGGATCAATCTGGCTTTTTGTCCTTAAGCAGGTGTGCATTAAACTGCTCTACCAATTCGTAATACTTCATCTTCCAATACGCTACTTCGTTGTTGGCGGCAGCCACGGTTTCTTGCAGACTGTTAAACTCAGCTTCGCTCAAATACCCACCTCCATATTCGTGTAGGGGCCCTCTGCTACCCAAAAGTTCGGTAAAAGGGTAGTTGAGTACTTGCCGTAACTGCTCTAAAACGGCGGTATTGATACTAGGTTTTTCAAACAAACCATAAATAAAGGCCCGCGTGCGTCCTAATCTACGGGCAAGTTCACTCACCGAAATGCCGCGATCAGTAATCACCGCCTTCACAACCTCGCCTGCATGTTTCATGGTACAAAATTGGCACCTCTACTGTCACAAATTTTTTACAGATTTGTTTGTTTTAGCGTACACTTTTGTATATTTGATACAGGCTTTAGGAACCGGAATTCCTGTCGCAAAAACAAAGGGCTCGCAATTGCAAGCCCTTTGTCATTTTAAAACGCTCACAACTCAATAGGAGCGCTGGTTATTTTTTTCCATGTAATTGATAAATGCCCGATTCACCACCCGGTTACCGCCTGGCGTTGGGTAATTGCCACTGAAATACCAATCGCCTTGGTGTGTGGTGGCAAGGTGCAGGTTTTCAATGGTTTGAAAAAGCACTTCTACCCGCACATCGATCCCTTTCGGTGTTACCAACAGCGCTATTTTCGCGCTGATTTCCGTTTCTGTAAATTGATCGTAAATCTTTTTTACGTGGTTTACCATTCGGTGCGGCTCCAGCTTCTCTTGACTTTTGCAAAGTAAGTACACATCGTTGATGAGGTTCCATTGACCCCGTTCTTCGAGCAAACCAATGGCGGCACGGAAGGCCACAAAATCGCTCATGCGGCTCATATCAATACCGTAGCAGTCGGGATAGCGGATTTGGGGCGCAGAGCTCACAATCACAATCTTTTTGGGCTTGAGCCTGCTCAAAATGGTGATGATGCTTTGTTTGAGGGTGGTACCACGCACAATGGAGTCGTCGATCACCACCAAATTATCGCGCCCTGGCGCTAGTATTCCGTAGGTGGTGTCGTATACGTGCGCCACCAACTCATCGCGTTGACTGTCGTTGGTAATAAAGGTGCGCAGCTTCGCATCCTTGATGGCGGCCTTTTCTACCCTTGGCCGCAATTGCAGCAGCCAGTGCAGGCGCTCCACATCAATGTGGCTGCCCATTTTACCAATTTCTTCGGCTTTAAATCGGTTTAGATGGTCTTCTAACCCCTTCACCATGCCGTAAAAAGCTGTTTCTGCTGTATTGGGAATGTAGCTGAAAACGGTGTTTTCAAGGTCTTGATCAATGCTCTTTAAAATCCGTGGCACCAACAATTCGCCGAGCTTTTTGCGCTCGTTGTAGATGGCGATGTCGTTACCACGCGAAAAATAGATGCGCTCGAAGCTGCAATGGGTTGGCTTTTGAGGCTCCAAAATCTCCTCCATGCTGATGCGGCCATTTTTGCGGATGATGAGGGCATGTCCGGGTTTTATTTCCTGAATGTCGTCGATGGGTACGTTAAAAGCAGTAAGAATGGCGGTGCGCTCCGAGGCTACTACCGCAATCTCTTCGTCTTTGTAATAATACGCTGGTCGAATGCCATTGGGGTCGCGGAGCACAAAGGCGTCACCGTGTCCCAAAAGACCGGCCATGGCATAACCCCCATCCCAATGTTTGGACGCACGTTTTAGAATGCGCACAATGTCTAACTCCCGGCCAATGCGTTCTTGAATTTCGAGTTTATCGATGCCTTCGGCACGAAAACGAGCCAATAACTCATCGTTCTCTTCATCGAGGAAGTGCCCTATTTTCTCCATTACCGTCACGGTGTCGGCTTTTTCTTTCGGGTGTTGACCGAGGGCTACCAACTGGTTAAACAACTCCTCTACATTGGTCATGTTGAAGTTACCCGCCACCACCAAGTTGCGTGTTTTCCAATTGTTTTGACGTAAAAAGGGGTGGCAAGCTTCGATTGAATTTTTGCCGTGCGTGCCGTAACGCAGGTGCCCGAGCAACAGCTCTCCCAAATACGGCAACTCGCGCTTCATCCGGTTTACATCGTCGAAAACGCTAGGATCAGTCGCTTTGGCCTCTTCAAAATTGGCATAAATGCGGGTAAAAATGTCTTTAATGGGCTGGTTGCTAATGCTCCGTACCCTGCTGATGTAACGCTCGCCTGGCGCTTGGTCGAGTTTAATGCTGGCCAGTCCCACACCATCCTGTCCGCGGTTGTGCTGCTTTTCCATCAGCAAATACTGCTTATTTAGGCCGTAGAGGGCTGTACCATATTTTTCGTGGTAATAAGAGATTGGCTTAAGAAGCCGGAGAAGTGCGATTCCACACTCGTGTTTGATGCTGTCGCTCATGCCGGGTGGCCTGTTTTAGAGAAGAAATGCAAAGGTAAGGATTTCCGTGGCTGGCAGGTAACCTCGGCGCAAAGGTAACAGCGGAAGTTGCGCTTTCGTTCCCCCTGCTCAAGACGCTACCTCCATCCTCCCGTACGCATCAAACCCTCCTTCCCTAAAAATGCTTTCCGCCTTGCTTGCTACCAATAATCAACCAACATTTTACGTTTCAATCCATTAGCTTTGTGTTTGATGATGAAAAAAGTTTTTTTTGTTTGGCTTATTTGGATGGCGGCACTGCAGTTGCAGGCGCAGGTGCCGGTAGGACAGTGGCGGGTGCACTTGCCTTATGCTTTTGGCACGAGCGTTGAAATCACCCCTCAAGACGTGTACTGTGGCACCAAACAAGGTCTCTTTACGGTTTCCAGGGAGGATTTTGAGGTGCGTACTTTGTCGCGGATAAACGGCATGACCGACCAAGACATTACCTATTTACGTTACAGCGAGGCGTACGAAACCCTCATCATCACCTACGAATCAGGCAACATCGACCTGCTGCGGAATGGCCGTTTTACCAAAATAGACGCCATTGTTCGGGCCAATTTGCCGGGCAACAAACGCATTAATCACGTTTACTTGAAAGGGCGATTTGCTTATTTAAGTTGCGCTTTTGGCATCGTAGAACTTGATTTGCAACGCAGTGAGATCCGCAATACCTTTATCATTGGTCCTGAAGGCAGTCGGTTACCCGTAAACGCCCTCACCGATGATGGCATAAATTTTTACGCGGCCACCGACAGCGGTATGTTTGTAGCGGCACTCAATACCCCCAATCTCAGTAATTACGCCTTTTGGCAGCCGGAGGCCACTTTTAGAGGCGTGAAGCTAACACATATCGGTTATTTTGATAGTGCTGTTGTTACTTTTCAGGGCGATGAATTGCTGCGCTTTCGCAATGGCACCTGGTTCGGCCAAGTGCTGGATGCTGGTTTTCCAAATACCAGTTTAACCGTGCGCAACAAGGAGCTCCTCGTTACCAATGTGTTCCGAGTAAATCAAGTTTTTGCTGATGAAAGTTTTGTTGGCACTTCGTCAAATACACGCATCCAACAACCACGTTTAGCAGTAAAGGCCGGCATCTTTACGTGGATGGCAGACAATGGTGGAGGCTTGTTTCGCTTTTTTGAAGGTGCGGGCGATCAGCTCCTTCCAAATGGCCCTATGACCGAAAAAGCGGTGCACATATCGGCTGACCGCGCTGGCGTTTTAGTATCGGCTGGAGGTTTTAACTCCGTGCTTGTCAACCGCTTTTCGCAGGACGGAGCCTTTCAATTCGAACAGGAACGCTGGACGGTGCTCAACCGCAGCAGCATCTCGGCGAACAACAAGTTTTTTGATGTGATTCAAGCCAAATACGATCCTTTTAATCCTGGTTTAAAATACCTCTTGCCTTGGGGGGGAGGCTTGGTAGCGGTGCGCGATACCAGTATTGAGGCCGTTTATACCCCCGTCAATTCTTCTTTGGAATACATTTCGGGCAGCGTGAACCCCATTACCGGCATTGGCGACACCCGTGTGGGCGGTATCGATTTCGATGCGCAAGGCAATGTATGGATGAGCAATTATGGTGCTTCGAGGCCAATATCCGTGCTGCGGCGCGATGGCAGCTGGGAAAACTTTTCATTGGGTCCATTTAACGAGGTAATCGACATGGTGGTTGACAATTCGGGCAACAAATGGGTGCGTTCGCGCAGTGGTGGTGTGGTGGTTTTAGATCGCGATAACAGCCGTTTTGTAAACCCCAATACCGCCGAAGGCAGTGGCAGCTTGCCGAGTCCCATTGTGAATTGTATTGCCAAAGACAAAGGCGGCGCCATTTGGATCGGTACAGCTGAGGGTCCTGTGGTGTTTTTTAATCCCAACACCGTTTTCCGCGACCGTTATGATGCGCAACAAATCAAAATCCAGCAAGAACAATTTGTGGGCTTTTTGCTGGGTAAAGAAGTGGTTACCTCCATTGCCATTGATGGTGCCGATCGCAAATGGTTTGGCACAGCCAATGGCGTTTGGTTGTTTTCGGCAGATGGCACCACACAAATCCACCATTTCACAACCGAAAACAGCCCAATTTTATCTGACATCATTACTTCAATAGCCATCCACCCTGAAACGGGAGAGGTTTTTATTGGCACCGACCGCGGGGTGATTTCATACCGCGGCACGGCAACTGAAGGTGTTGAAACCCATACCAATGTTAAAGTTTTTCCCAATCCCGTGCGGCCTGAATACGACGGCTTGGTGTCGGTGAGTGGTTTGGTAACCAACAATTGGGTAAAAATTACCGACATCACCGGCAATTTAGTGTATCAAACCCGGGCCGATGGTGGACAAATCAGCTGGAACGGCAGAGACTTGAAAGGACAACGCGTTGCAACTGGCATTTACTTGGTGTTTTCGACCTCAGATTTTGGAGAAGAGACGGTGGCGGCGAAGGTGGTATTTGTGAAGTAGACAACAGACCGCTCGCGTTGCACGCTTTTAAGCCGGCATGCCCCCTGGTGTAGGCCTTTGGCTTATTGCTCTTGCGTTTTTGGCCGTTCGCTCCCAAAAGCCATTGGTATCCCCTACGCCAAATTACCATTCACTTCAACACGCCTGTGCGCCAAGGCAAGTGCCCGCTTTTCAGCTAGCGGAGCAAACGATCGTTTATAATTACGTATTTTCGGACCAAATGCAACACAAATTACGCGCAATCGTATTGCGGAGCACCCCTTACAGCGACAGCAGTGTGATTGTGCGCATGTTTACCGATGAGTTGGGCATGCAGTCGTACCTCGTAAACGGCGTGCGAAAAAAGAAAGCGGTCATTACCCCAGCCATGTTGCAGGCCTTGACTTTGCTCGAAATAGAAGCTTATCACAAAGAAAACAGCGGCTTGCAGCGCTTAAAAGAGCTGCATGTGTACCCCCTTTTAGAGCAGTTGCAACTTTCACCGCTTCATCATTTGGCGGCGACCGTTGTGGCCGAGTGTTTTGGCCGCGCCGTTCGGGAGGAAGCTGCCAATGAAGCGTTGTTTCGCTGGATGCAACGGCAAATCGTAGGGTTAGATGCCAGCGATGACCCCGGGGTAGAGGGCCTCGCATTGCTCAGTCGCTTAACCGAGTGGTTGGGCTTTAAGCCACAAAACGACGCCTACCAGCCCGACGCTTGGCTCAATTTATCAGAAGGCATTTTTGAGCGCACGCGCGATTTGCACTCCAACTACGCCAGTCCACAAACGACGCGACAACTCGGGTATTTTTTACAAAAGGATCGTTTCGCCGAACAGGATTTACCCGGAAAACGCTATTTAGACGATTTAATGCGGCTATATCAAATACACAGTCCCGGTTTCAGTCTGCCCCGCTCCCTCGATTTGTTCCGTGAGTTGGTATTATCGCGCCAGTAAGTGCTTTCTAGTGGCGTACAGCGGCTTGCCTGTGGCGCCATAAAAGTAAGCTTTAGGGGATTAGGGTCTGCTTTTACTGCACGACCGCAAAAATCAGCTCGCTTCCTGCTGGTTAAAAATGAAAACCCCTTTGTTAAAATTTCCTTTAACGAAGACCCGTTATAGACTTTGCGCTGTAGATTTTATACATTCGCTATTTAACCCTGCCTATGAAATTCCTCCGTGCGTATCGTTATTGGTTATTAGGCGCTGGTCTTTTAGTAAGCCTTGCGCTGTATCAGTTTGTATTCAAAAGTGATGCGTCGGGCATTGAGCTAGAAGCCGAAGTGCGTCGCGGCACATTCGAAAGTGTCGTTTTTAGCGCTGGCGAGCTGATGGCGAAGAATTCTGAGAACATCAACGGTCCCGATGGCCTCCGCCAAATCGGCATCTGGCAGGTAAAAATACAGGACCTCATTCCCGAAGGCACCGTGGTAGAGGAAGGTGATTATGTTGCGGCGCTCGACCAATCCGAAATCAGTGGAAAAATCAAAGACACAGGCGCGGAGCTCGAAAAAGCCGAGTCCCAGTTTTTACAGGTAAAGCTCGACACCACCTTGAACATGCGCACTGCGCGCGACGAATTATTAAACCTCGAATTCCAACTCCAACAAAAAGAAATCACCCTAGAACAATCTCGTTTTGAGCCTCCGGCCATCATTCGGCAGGCAGAACTCGATTTACAAAAGGGCAAGCGCGACCTCAAGCAAGCCATAGAAAACTACCAGGTAAAGCAGCAACAAGCGGCCGCCAAGATGGCAGAAGCCAACGCCACGCTCCAGCAAGTAAAAAACAAAATGCACCAGCTCCAAAAAGTAGGCAACACCTTTACCATTACCGCACCCAAAGCCGGTATGGTCATTTACATGCGCGAATGGGGCGGCAGCAAGAAAAAAGTAGGCTCCACCATCTCCCCTTGGGACCCTGCTGTAGCTACCCTACCCGATCTACGAGAGATGTTATCGAAAACCTATGTAAACGAGGTAGACATCCGCAAGGTGCAGAGCGGACAAGTAGTACGCATTGGTTTAGATGCCTTCCCCGACCTGCAGCTCCAAGGCAAGGTGACCCAGGTAGCCAATGTAGGTGAACAACGCGGCAACACCGATGCCAAGGTATTTGAAGTGGTAATCGAATTACTAGAGACCGATAGTACGGTGCGGCCGGGCATGACCACGGGCAACCGCATCGTTACCAGCACCTTGGCAGACACCCTCATTGTGCCTTTAGAAGCGGTTTTTGTAGAAGAAGGGGTGCAATATGTATTTCTCAAAACCGGTATTTCGAACGAAAAAGTACAAGTAAAACTAGGCGAAAGCAACGAAAACGAAGCCGTGGCCATTGCGGGCTTGCGCGAAGGCGATAAAGTACTGCTCAACAAGCCTGTTGGGGCCGAGGACAAAAAAATCCGCTTGCTTGAACCCAAAACCAATGAACAAGCGAGAAAGACGGCTCAGTAACCTCAAAATAGCGCTGGAGGCCTTAATGGCCAATAAAGTGCGCTCGATGCTTACGGCCTTGGGCATCATTTTCGGGGTGGCGGCCGTTATTGCCATGCTGGCCATCGGCAACGGGGCGCGGCAAGAAATTTTGGAACAAATTAGGCTCGTAGGCGTAAACAATGTGGTCATCAGCTCCGTGTTTGAGCAAGACCAAGGCGATTTAACTGCCGCCGAGCTGCAGCAACCCAGCCGCTACAGTCGGGGCTTGCACCTCAGCGATGCCGACGCCATCCTAGAAGTGCTGCCGTCGGTAACGGCCGTAAGTCCGGAGGTGGTTTATGAAACCGAAATCATCCGCGAAGGTTTCAAGCGCAGCAGCCGCGTGGTAGGCGTGACCCCAGCCTATTTCGAGATTTCCAATTTGCTGCTGGCGGAAGGTCAGGGATTTACAGCGGAGCAGCTTGCCAAAGGACAGGCCGTTTGTATTGTAGGTGCCACCATCGCCAAGCGATTTTTCAACAAAGAGCCTCCTTTAGGCAATTACATTAAGGTTGGCAATCACTGGTTAAAAGTAGTCGGGGTACTCAATGAAACGGCAGTGAGCGAAAAAGCCATCGAAAATTTAGGGATTCGCGATTACAACTCCGACGTATATGCACCCATCAAAACTGTTTTAAATCGGTACATCAACCGCGCCTCGGTGCAGCAGGCAGGTGGCGGGGGTGAGGCGGTTTTTATGAATGGGGGGATGGTTAGTTTTAGTGACGAGGATGAAGGCGCGGATGGCAAAAAGAAGAAGAAAAATTACCACCAGCTCGACCGTTTGGTGGTGCAGGTGGGCGGGTCGGAGGCGGTAAAAGCCACCACCGAAGTGCTTTTACGCATGCTCAGTCGCCGCCACAACGGAGTGGTTGATTTCGAAATCAGCATTCCCGAGCAGTTGCTCAAGCAGCAGCAGCGCACCAAAGACATATTTAACCTGGTGTTGGGAGCCATTGCAGGCATATCGCTGTTGGTAGGCGGCATCGGCATCATGAACATCATGCTGGCTTCGGTGCTCGAGCGCACCCGCGAAATCGGCACCCGGCGGGCATTGGGTGCTCAAAAAAGTGACATCATCATGCAGTTTATGTTCGAAGCCGTGCTTATTAGCTTAGGCGGTGGTATGATTGGCGTGGTATTGGGCATACTCATGGCCGCGCTCATTGGTGCCTTCACCGATATTCAAACCATTGTTTCCGCCTTTTCAGTTTTCCTGTCTTTTGGCGTTTCTGCAACAGTAGGACTCATTTTTGGCATTGCCCCCGCCCGGCGCGCCGCAGAACAAAACCCTATTGAATCGCTTCGCTATGAATAAAGTATGCTTGCTTTTGCTCCCTTTGCTGCTTTTAACAGAAGCAAGTGTGGCCCAAAGCCCCGAAAGTCTCCGGCTCCCCGACGTCATTGGCATGGCCCAGCTGAGGTCGCCAGCCTATTTGCGTTCACGCACCACCTACGAGAACAACTACTGGCAATACCGCAACTTTAAAGCGGGCATGTTGCCACAGCTCACCGCCTTCGGCACCATCCCCAACCTCAACCGCAGCATCGAGCGCATCACTTTACCAGATGGCTCCGATGCCTTCGTAGATCGCTCCTTGATAACCTCAGCCGCCAACCTCAGCTTGAGTCAAAACGTGCCTTGGACGGGCGGTCGTTTTAGTTTTTTCAGCAGTTTACAACGCATCGATTTATTAGGCAACAACACCAGCAGCTCCTTTTTAGGCACCCCCTTTTCGATCAGTTACTTCCAAGACAACATTTTTTATAACCGCTTCCGCTGGGAGCGCAAAACCGAGCCCTTGCGGTATGAAGAAGCCTCTCGGGGTTTCGTTGAGGAGCTGGAAGAAATAGCCATAGAAGCCAGTAGATTGTATTTTGAACTGCTCTTGGCCGAAAACAACCAGCAATTGGCGCTTATAAATTTGGCCAATACCGATACCCTCTTTCGCATCTCCGAAGGGCGTTATCAGCTAGGAAAAATTGCTGAAAACGATTTGCTGCAAATTGAATTATCATTTCTCAACGCCCGCAATCGGGTGGCCGAAACAAGTTTAGACATGGAGTTGCGCAGGCAAGACCTAAAGCGCTACCTCAACCTCCCCAACAGCCAGCAAATTGTGTTAGAAGTACCCGATAAGGTACGTTTTTTTACTGTAGAACCTGCTAAAGCCCTCGACTATGCCCGCAAAAACCGCCGAGCGGTGCTTGAATTCCGGCGCCGACGACTAGAGGCAGAGCAGATGATTGCGCAGAGTCGCGGCGACAACGGCGTGCAGCTCGGCGTCAATGCCAATTTTGGAGTAACGCAGCGCGGCACCACGCTTGGAAGTGTGTATGTGAACCCGCAAGACCAACAAACCTTGGCCCTCACCATGAGCATTCCGCTGATCAATTGGGGCGTTACCCGCTCGCGCATCCGCATGGCCGAGGCCAACCGAGAATTGGTGGAAGTAAATGTGCAACAAGAAGAAATCAATTTTGAACAGGAGATTTTGTTGCAGGTGATGCGCTTTAATATGCTCAAAGACCAATTGGTGGTGGCTGCCAAGGCCGACACCATCGCCCAAAAGCGATTTGACGTAACCAAAGAGCGCTATTTGATAGGCAAAATTTCGATTACCGACCTCAACTTGGCCGTGCAAGAAAAAGACTTGGCGCGCCAAGCCTACATCAATATGCTGCGTACCTATTGGCAGTCATATTACCTGCTGCGGCGCCTGACGCTCTACGATTTTGACAAGGGCCAGGAGATTGGCGTAAAAGAAGTGCGTTTTTAGAGGGTAAAACACAAGGATAACGCAGCCAGTTTTGAGGCGTTCGTTTTACTCGATCCTGAGGGGATTACACACGTGGTTCACAGAAAAGCTACTTGGCAACCGATTGGTGCCAAGTAGCTTTGCCCAAAAAATTCAACTACCGGCGCCGCGCGGGGGTGCTGCCGTAGCTTCGGCGCATGCGTAAATACTTCCCGAGGCACCGTACTTTAGGCCCACCCACTGCCTCAGCTGGCAGTACGTGCCCAAGAGGCAACTAAGTTGATGCTCAAGTGTAACCGGCGTAACCCTAGAACAATCAATATAAATAAACCTCAGAATCCGTGCTTGAAAGCAGCTTAAACAAACTTAAAACAAAGTACTGGTGGCCTGGTAAATGGGGGGGTACCACGCAAAGCTTCATTTAAGCACTGAACCGAAAATCTCTTGTAGGTGCTGCCAAAGGCGTTTTTCTACAGCTTTATCCCAAGACCCAGATTTATGGTTCTGCCTTCGCCTGAAATTAAACCTGGTCCTGGATAACCACCTGCTCTACGTGTTGCGTATTTGGTATCGGTTAAATTATTTATGCTAAACCGAATGTTGTAGTTTTTTAAAAAGTTGTATTCCACTGATAAATCATAAACTTGATAACCATCAATTTTACCGATTGTACCAGTGCCGTTCGGAATTTCAGTATTTGTTGCATCGCTAAATACTTCACTGGAGATACGCGTTTGCAAAGTAGTTGAGAAGCCTTTTGAGGAATATGTTAAACCTATATTGTGTATTTGACTCGGAGCGTATTCCACTTTATTGTTTTTTAAACTTACTTCATCGATTATTACGTTTGGTGCTGCACCTGTAATTGAAGTTGTTTTAAAATCAACATATTCAGCATTAATAAAAGCAAGTGACGCAAATAAACTTACGTCCCCAACTTTTTTATTCATTTTTAAAGCCTTAGTAATATTTAAATCAATATAAGCTTCAATACCTCTGTTTGCCGATTCTCCTAAATTTGTTCTGAATTGGTACGTTTCTTTTGTTGGGTCGTCCTCAATAAATCTTCTGATAGTGCCAATTCTGTTGTTGTATAGAATATAGAAAGCACTGACATCAAAGTTTAAAAAATCAAAGAAGGAACCTTTATAACCTAAATCTGCATTAAAACCGCTGGCGTCTTGTAGGTTTTCATCAATTACATCGGTTGTTGCTGGTGGGGTGATGTCTGAAAATAAAACAGGACGATATGCTTGCGATATATTGGCGTACACATTTGAACTTTTGAGTTGATATTCCATGCCAATTCCTGCTAAAAAAAAGCTTCTTTGTGTGCTTTCTGGCGTTACATTGACTTCTGTCGTTCCCGTGGTAGCCAATCTTCCTTTTATGTCTGAAACTATATTTTCATAACGGATGCCGGGGGTGACACTAAACTTTTTGGTTACTTTAAATAGATTTTCAGCAAAAAAAGCAACATTGTTTGTTTTAAACGCTAATTCCGTTGGGAATTGTTCAGTCAAGATATTCGTGTTATAATGCGATTCTGAATCGCCTTTCCCTCTTTGCTTTCTTACCGTGTTTGCTTGATAAATTCTACCACCAAAAGCTAAATTACTTTTTTGATTGAATAGATTATAGGAGTAAATACCTCTTAGTTCCGAGCCAATATTTTTATAAAAATCCCTGTCTACTTGTCGGTTATTGTACTCTTTTAGTACCGTATTAACGGTATCTTGAATGTTTGGTGTTGCTATAAATCCAATGCTATTTCTCTCAGCAATTAAGCCAAATACCTTTACATTGATACTCAGATTTTCTTTTAATTTGGTATCTAAATTTATCGCTGCAACATTCCAAGGCGTACTAAACCAATTACGTTGGCGAAAAGATTGTCGGCTATCTGCTCTAAATTGAGCATCAGTAAGCCCACTAGATTGTTGAATTTGATAATCCATATTGCTGTATTCGGCAGATAGGCTTGTTTTTGCATTGATTTTATATTGCAGAAAGGCGTGTGTATTTCTTACTTCATATTGTCCGTTTTGTCTCCAACCATTTCCTTTTCGGTAATGGTTATAAACAGAATAATTCCATTTTTTTGTATTGCCACTTATGGCATTATATGCGCTGAGCATTCCGTAGCTACCCACAGTATTTTGCGATTGAAAAGTGAACGGCTTATTACCGGTTTCTTTTTTCAGCACATAATTCAATAAGCCTCCAAATTGAGAACCAAATTGTAAGGACGCACCGCCTCTAACTAATTCTATTTTTTCTACAGCTTCCATAGGTGGATTATAGTAGGCTTCTGGATATCCAAAAATATCACTTGAAATATCATAGCCGTTTTGACGCGTATTAAACTCCCAACTACGATTTGGATTTAATCCCCTTGCCCCCACAGCTATTTGTATCCCTGTGCCATCATTTTCCCAAATAGTAACACCCGGAACACGTGAAAATATTTGCCGAGCATTGTTTGTAGTAAGATTTGCATCAATACTGGAAAGCCTGATGACTTCATTTTTCTTTCCTGAGTAAATTGACACTCCTTCCACGTCTTGTAATCTTTCGGGAACTGCTCTTTTTCCTTCTATAATTACTTCCTGTAATGGTAGAACTTTGGTTGTGTCTTGAGCTTGACCGCTAAATACGCCTGTTGCTAAAAAAGCAATTGCTAACAAGGATGATCTTAAATTCATTTTTTTATTTGTAATTAGATTAATTCTAAATTGACGATGCGAAATTAGAGCTTAACTAAAAACAAAAATTGTTCTAAAGGGAATTAAACTTGTGAATCTGGTAATAATTTCTTTCTCAAATCACTCGGCAACACACCAGTGAAATTTTTAAAGGCGTTGGTAAAATTACTTGGGTTAGAAAATCCAAGTAGTTCTGCAATATTCGAGATGGGTTCTTGCGTGGTCGTAAGCAATTGTTTTGCTTTTAAGATTCTTTGTTCCTGAACGAAAGAAAATATAGTGGTGTCAAAAAGGTCTTTGAACCCTTTTTTCAAGTAGCATTGATTGATGCCTACTTGTGACGCAAGTTGTGGAATCGTTGGTGGGGTTTGTATATTACTCAGAAGTATATCTTTTGCTTTTAAAATTTTTTCTTTAACGTAAGGGTTGTTTAAAAATGTGCAGGTTTCACAGTCGTTTAATTGAACGGTGTTACATTTCATAAAACACAAGAGCAAATCCAATGCTTTGCTCTCAATAAACATGTTTTTCAGCGTTCCAATATGCTTTGCGGTAAAAATTTCGTTTACAATGATTTGAGTATCACAGCATATTTCGTTCTCTTTTTTTAACGGTAAGACCAATTCGTTGATGCCACCGAAAGCCTTTAAATACTCTTTTGAAAAATTAAAGATTAAAATGGAAGTGCTTTGATTAAAATCCGCTGCACCTCGTCTATCCACTCCTGAGTAATAAATTATCAGTTCAATTCCTTTGTCATTTTCTGCAACGACCACTTTGTTTTCCAATAGTTGGTCGATTTGTGATACTTTATATGTTAATCCCGTTCTCAATGTCTTTGTCTATGAAATTATGTTGGTGTTGTAAAATGGCTTACAATCTGGTCGGGCCGAGGAATTTCACCCCTGCCTTCTCGCAACTTGTCCCGCTGTCGCGAGTGAAGCCTGCCTGAAAGTCTCCCTTCATTCCGCTTGCCCGATACCTATCGGGGGCTCTTCATGTTTGTAAATCGCAGCCAAATATAGCTAAGGCTTTACCGATGTCCAATGGGCAAATATACCGAGATTCTGCCTGTATTGCAAGCACAGCCACCTGAGTGGTGCGTATTTGCACAGCGCTTTCTCCCATTTTCCCCATTTGAGCAGTCGGTAGCTCCGTTGGTTCGACACATTGCGCATTTTGAAAATCCCGTTGCAAGGAGGACTGCCACGCCAAAATTTGTGGCAACACCCGATCAGTCCATTGATCACTGGACTCAACTCACGTGCATATCCAGCACTGGGTTTGCGGCGTTTGTGTACTTCCGTTTCATTGAACTTCGCGCGGACTGTCTTCTTGGATGATTGGCTTCAAAAGCGCTGGGAAGCAACACGAACCGGATGTTTACTTTACGCATTACAGGCCGTATACTATATCCCAGAAAGTCATTCTTGCGGGGAAAGCGCTTCCCGCTCTTGCCGGGCAGGCTTGCTATTCTGGTTTTGTCAGGGTGCCGCTTGAGGCCACACACCTGCATGCGCTGCCTGATGCTCCACAACACGAACTGACCTTGTTGGCCTTTACCGTCTTGTGCGCTTCCTGAACCATCCTATTGGTGATTGGTAGCGATTTTGTTCTCCAGTGAATTCACATGCTACCGTAGAAAATTGGGTTTTTGATTTTAGCTGAACTTTCGTTTTTTCGGTTGTAGGTAATTGACATGCATGTTTATCGACGTACTATTATTGCGCAGTTGAATACCCCTGATGGTTACCCTTAATTTTGCGTCTCCATTTTCCCCAGGCTCCTGTGCTCCACAATACCAATGCAATAAGTAACGGTTGAAAGGGCAAGCGTAACCAAAGAAGTAAATCAGAGTTTAAGCCAAAAGCATAACTATGATTAACTAATTGCGCAATATTACCCGGAAAAATAGCAACTAAAAAAAGGGCAACTATCCAACCAACAGTGTGTAATACTCCCCATTCTTCCTACCAATAGCCTGTTGAATTACGTTTGATTAGGCTGCTTTTAGGTAAAGGTTTACAGGTTTACTTCTGCCAATTCCTCGGTGGTTTCGGCGGTTGTACTTAAGCAT
>Ga0209284_10003843_pt1 | contig 17861 bp, 16 predicted proteins | sample FRY03_FD_187211 | JGI IMG/M metagenome (GOLD analysis project Ga0209284, IMG submission 187211) | Freshwater microbial communities from Lake Fryxell liftoff mats and glacier meltwater in Antarctica - FRY-03 (SPAdes) (version 2) | ecosystem: Environmental > Aquatic > Freshwater > Ice > Glacier... | reverse complement strand
GCTTCATCCCGTACGTCAGGCGCGCTAGGCCGCACGGAAAGTCCGGTTACACAATGCGTAAACGAATCGACAACTTCACCGACCTGGTGATTGATTCGTCGTACGGTCCGATCAAGGCGATGTCGCGGATCGGTTTCGTCGCTACCGCGCTCGGTCTGGTTTACCTTGTGACGGTCTTCATCGCTTGGGCGAGCGGCGACACGCCCTTCAAGGGCTGGGCACCGATCATGGTCGTAGTTCTCGTTCTCAACGGCTTTATGATGATGATGCTTGGCCTGATTGGCGAGTACCTCTGGCGGATCCACGATCAGATACGCGAGCGCCCAATGCACGTCGTACAGACCTCGGAGCTCGCCGACCTGTCGGATCAGCCAGCGCCGTCAAGCTGAGCCAGGGCGAGTACCGACAGGCCGAACGGCATAGGTACCCGGCGTGAGATAGCTGCTTCGGTCGCCAGCGCCCAGCGGATCACATGATCACCGACTACGCCGGGCTCAAGTCGGGATGCGTTGCAGGTTAGGACCTGCTCAGCGTCGCGCTTCCGGCCAAGCCGATACGGAAGTGTCCGCAGCACCGCGGCAGGGGGCACCAGCGAGGCAAACAAGTACTCCGATGACAAAACCGAGAAACCTCCAGCCCGCAGCGTCCCGCTTATAGAACGCGTGGAGTAACGCCGGAAGTGGCCCAGAGCCTCGTCCTCCGCGCTCCACAGCCACTGGTATGCCGGAACGGTCACGAGCAACTTCCCGCCGGGGATCAGAACACGCGACACCTCCGCCAACAGCAGCGCGGGATCTTCAAGATGCTCCACGACATCAAACAGCCCAACAGCCGGCAGGCTATCGTCCGGAAGTTCGAGATCCTCGAGCGTTCCGCAGAACACTTGATGCCCGAGCTGCCCAATCTCGATCGCCCCCTCTGGCAGCGGTTCAACCGAGATCACTTCGATCCCCTGGCTGCCAAGCCGCTTGGCCATCGCACCGGAACCCGCGCCAACATCCCACAGCGTCGATACGGCGGCGGCAGCTAGCCGTCCGACCGCATCGGCTCTGGCATCAAGCCAGAAGCTCGATTCATCTTCGCCGGAGAGTCTGTCCAATACGCCGCGCGGGTAAGAGACGTCGGCTCCATCACGGCGCATCCACCGCACGCCATCGTCTGACTGCGGAACCGGCTCCCACCCCAACAACCCAAGTCGCTCCAGCTCAGCCGACCCCTGGCTAGTGGATGGATTCTCTCGTCGCGCCACGGGTGGACTCCTAAGACTTCGGCCTGCAAGTCACGAAGATGCTCGAGGAAAGGTCTGGGAGCACGCGCGAGAGGCTGTCGCAACCGTCAATGAACTCAGGCGTGACGATCCCTTCGGCCATTGCCTGATCAAACTGATAATTGGCCAGGGGCTTGACGATGATCCCGCCGAAATCGACGGTCTCGAGCCCCGAGGAACGGACGTCCGCGAGCAACGTGTCGAGAGAGTAGGTGCGGCGGTGGCCTTGCTGATACTCGCCCGGGGTGATCGCGATTGTTGAAGGGACGATCCCCATGTGAACGGCGATCTGTCTAGATAGGGCGTTTGCATTAGGAACAACGACGACGAGCAGTCCATCCGTGGCGAGCCAGCCACCCATCCGTTCGAGCTCGCCGACCGGATCGTCGAGGTGTTCGAGCGTATGAACTAGATAGATGTTCTTGTAGGACTTATCGGGCTCGAAATCCTCAAAGAGACTGGCCGTCACGTTCACGCGATCGCCAAAGCGCGCACGAACCTCATCGGCGAGAACGTCGGATGCTTCAACAACGTCGATCTGGTCGTGGTACTCCAGCAGTTGCCTGGTCATGTCACCTTTGTAGGCGCCAAGTTCAAGCGTCGGACCCTCCCGAGTAATCACTGAGGAGAGCCTGCGGAGCAGCCGATCGCGAACGATTTCATCGAACTCATACGCGTACTTGCGCTCGCTGTTGTCCTGAAACTCCTGATTATGATCCCTAGTAGCCATCCGCCCGCTGCCTCCGCTGCTTGCTGTACGTCAGCAGCAGATGCCGCCGACCTTCCCGGATACTAGCCGCGGCAGCAGGGGCCGCGTCGGACGCTCGCGTTGGCCGATAGTGTCCGCGTACACGCAACCGAACGCGCCAGCGGGGCCAGCACGATTGCCGCCAGTAGCGACCTGTCCAATAGCTACCAGGTTGACCGTGTAGGAACTATTGGAGCCTTCCCAGACGACGTCCAAGTGCCGCACTTCGAGAGCCGCTCCAGCGAACCGGCCTCAGGGCCGACAATGATCTTGAGCGGGACCTCTGCCGTTGCATCGACACGAGGGCGTCCGATCTAGGTCATCCCCGAACCAGGGTCTGCTGAGTTCGTTAAGCTACGACGCGCAACTGGTACGCAAACCACGACTTATCGAGGATCACTAGATCGCAAGCCCTAAGAACATCTTTTGCTGGGAGAAGCTCGGAAGAGTGTTTGACCCGCGAGAATTCGGTAACCGGCCGTGGATGACTGAGTTTGCCCAAGCGCCAGCGACTCTGATATTTGACGACTTCGTCCGTGTTTATTTCGCAACGCGCCCCGCCCCAAGCTCGGACAGCCAGTATGTTAGCTATACGGGATTCGCCGACTTTGATCGCACCGATCTGACCAAAGTCTTGAGCGTTTCCAAGGAACCAATCCTCCTCTTGGGTGGTCTCGGAACATTCGATGAGTTCGGCATTTATCCGACATCATTGATCAGGGATGGTACCGATGTTATCGCTTACTACGGTGGCTGGACCCGCTGCGAGTCGGTACCATACAACGTCGCTATCGGGATGGCGCGTAGTACCGACGGTGGACGCTCATTCGCGAAGGCGGGGCCAGGACCGGTCCTCTCGTACGGCATCGATGAACCGATGACTGTAAGTGGCCCGAAGATTAGGCGCTTCCACGACACCCTGTACATGTGGTACGTAGCCGGCTTGAGGTGGACCGTTTCAGATGGTCGCCCAGAGTCAATCTTTAAGATCCGCATGGCGACTTCCAAGGACGGGATTAGCTGGGTAAGAGTAGGGCGGAACCTCATTCCGGATGTGCTCGAGGCAGACGAATGTCAGGCAAGCCCAGACGTCTTCGAGCTCGATGGCAGCTACCATATGCTCTTCAGTTATAAGTTTGGTAGCGGTTTTCGGAACACTGATCGCGGGTACCGAATCGGCTACGCACACTCTGACGACCTCGTCCATTGGACCAGAAACGACTCAATGGCTGGGATTCAGCCATCCTCAGACGGCGGCTGGGACGGCCAGTCGGTCGCTTATCCCCATGTATTCAAACTGGACGGTCGGCTTTGGTTGCTATACCTCGGCGATGAGGTCGGCCGATATGGATTCGGGCTAGCGGTACACAGCAGCTAAAGGCCTGCTAAAAGATACCAATGGTTTGGAAGAAGCTTGGGTTAGTCTTCAATCCCGCGGAGCATCAGCTCCCAGGGGCATGCGTCGATTTCGCTCAGTCGCCTCAGGCAGTCATGGTTGGCGAGACGATAAGGATCTTTTTCTCGACGCGTGAACGGGATGAAGGAGGAAAGTATCTTTCGCGCGTCACCTATGCGAACTTCGATAGGTCTTTCACTTTTCTTTCAATGGCCCCCTCCTTTGTGATGGACCTAGGAGCCGCGGGCTGCTACGACGAGCACGGGATTTTTCCGCTGAACGTTCTAAGAGTTAACGATGAGCTTCTCGGATACATTGGTGGTTGGAGCCGCCGAGTCGCAGTTCCCGTCGATGGCTCGATCGGCATAGCGCGGAGCAAGAACGAGGGAGTCACTTTTGAGCGCATAGGCCCTGGGCCCGTCTTGAGCTCTTCAATCAATGAACCGTTCCTCATAGGAGATCCGTTTGTTCAGCGGTTCGATCACCTGTTCCACATGTGGTACATCTTTGGCACTCAGTGGCTTACGGTAGAAGATTCATCAGCCGTGGAACGTGTCTACAAGATCGGCCATGCGATCTCAAACGACGGGGTGAGGTGGGAAAAACCCAGCGAAGGCGTGCAGATTATCCAAGATGTTTTGGGGCCGACCGAAAGCCAAGCTCTGCCTTCGGTAGCTGCTTTCGCCGGCAAGTACCACATGGTGTTTTGCTTCCGCGAGTCAATCGACTTCCGCCACGTGCCAAGTCGGGCTTATAGACTTGGATATGCATTCTCGACTGACTTAGTGAATTGGACCCGCGACGACAGCATGCTAGGCCTCGATGTTGGGGAGAACAGTTGGGATTCCGAGATGCTCTGTTATCCGCACCTTTTCCAAGTTGGTGGTAAGACGTACCTGTTATACAATGGCAACGAGTTTGGTCGGAACGGCTTCGGGGTCGCAGAGTTAGTAGCGCCGTAGAGCGAGCACAATTGCAGTCTTCGGTGACAATGCGACTTACAGTGCCGGGCACCAGTGAAGTAGAGCCCGAGGGCGCACGCATGTCAGTCACCTCACAAGTCGTTAGCTCCAGTAGTTCGTGCGTTCGATAAGGTCGCGATAATCACTGCATGTCACTCCGACGACAATCTGATCCCAAAACCGACCCTTGCGGTAGTAATAGTTGCGCCGTCGCCCTTCTTCTTGCCACCCGCACTTCTTACCGCAGTATGTGTTAATCGACGCTTGGTTGTACTCGATCATCGCGCCATCTAGGCGTTCGAGGCCCATCTCCTCGAAGGCAAACCGCATCGTCGAGAGGATTGCATCGACCCCGTAGCCCATGCCCCGCTGCGCAGCTTCCCCTAAAACGAGCCCATGGTGAGCGTGCCGATTACGCCAATCAATTCCCATAAGAGAAGTGATGCCAATTATCCCGTAGTCGGGTACTTCTACGACAAGGCGCTGATTATGCGGATCGCTCTTCAGGCCATTGAACCATTCTCGGTGAAAGTCTAGTGAGCTCGGGAAGTGCATTTCGCCAATCCCATCCTGCGTGACTGCATCGTTTGCCCATCGCGCAAGATGCGGGATATCCCCCTCCTCAACAGCACGGAGAACCACTAATTTGCCAATGATTTTCACAGTCACATCTCTCGATCAAGCAGTAGGCAACCTAGACAAGATTCCGATCAAAGGAACCGAGCACATGAACACGACGTGGCGAATCATCCGACACGCTGAGACACGAACGGAACCTCCCGCGGAGGTTTCTACGAGGATGCCTGACACCCGACCAGATTAGCAAGCGAGATTTCGAATTCAAGCAGCTGAACAAAGTCTATTCTGCAGCACTGGTGCGAGAGCATACTACGTAGTCGTTCACCACCCTAGACCGTAGCTCCTCCGGTTCAACGAACATCATTCCGTCGATGATCGACAGCGCCTCAACCCAAGGAGCGCCGCCTTGGTCGTACGGCGTCAACTTCGACTTCAGAAACGAGAGCTCGATCCCGCTCTCGGCAAAGTAGCTCCTCGTATACAGCTCCCGGCCGCCGATCGGATTTACATAGTCGGTTGCGCCGATCGCCTGACAGGTCGCGACCACCCGCTCCTGACCAACCAGACGCCGGTCGACGTCGAGCGTTGACGAAACAACAAGCTCCGTGTCGATCTCTAGGCGGCCGACCAATTCCCGTAACGAGTTTGCGACGAAGCCAAAGAGGTTGCGATCGGATGAGCCGAGAATCTCACCCAGCATCTGCTCCTGTTCCGTCCAGAATGGCGCTCCCCGGTAACTTTCGCGGAAGATGTTCATCATCTTGCCGCTCTTGAAGTCGCCGGCTACCTCGCGTCGGCAGATGTCGAGGAAGTCGCTGTCCTTCGCGACCGGGATCGTAACGGTAAGCGGCTGTCCCCTTGCCAAGATCCGATTGCGGTTGATCCAGCCCCGCTTCGTGAACTGAATGTCGTCATAAATGACGAACTTGTCGCACAGGTTTATCAGCTGGAAGTAGCCGATATACGGAAGGAAATAGGGCTGCATGATGCCGACTCTCATTGCCGCAGCGCCCCGCTCAATGACTCCACGATCAACGACTCGGCCACCAGCGCTAGCCCCTCTCCGCACAGTAGTCGCGGAGGCGCGAGACGACAAACTCCCCGATCAGCCGACAGTCGTCTGGCGTCACAGCGGTACCGGTCGGCAACACCACTACTCGCTCCGCTACATCGACCGTGTTCGGCAGACGTTCACCGCTCTCGGGGAACAGGGTCCGGTAGGGCTCCATGCGATGACACCCAGGCCAGAAGTACCGGCGTGCCCAGACGTTCTCGGCGTGCAGGTCTGCGACGAGGCGGTCGCGGTATTCGACAGCGCCAGCGGCAAGCTCGATCACCACGTACTGGCAGTTACTACCCGATCGCTGGTCGAAGAGGAGTAGATCGACGAGCGTTTCAGCAGCGAAAACGTCGCGGTAGGCATCATGGTTCTCCCGATTTCGCTCAACGACATTTTCAATCGAGTCGAGGTTGACGAGACCCATCGCAGCCGATACCTCGGGCATCTTGCCGTTTGTCCCTGGGTAGACAACCTCGTCAAAGTCGACAAAGCCGAAGTTCCTCATAAGCCGGACGCTCTCTGCCAGCTCGTCGTTGTCTGTCACAACCGCGCCGCCCTCAAACGTGTTGAAGAACTTGGTCGCATGGAAGCTGAAGACCTCAGCCTCCCCAAACGTACCGATCATTTGGCCACGATGACGATTGCCGAAGGCGTGGGAAGCGTCAAACATCAATCGAAGGCCGTGTTCAGAGGCAATCTGTTGCAGCTCGTCGACCGGTGCTGCGCGGCCCCAAAGGTGGACCCCGACGATGCCCGAAGTCTCCGACGTAATGGCTTGCCTGACCGACTCGGGGTCGAGATTGTGCGTCTCCTTGGCGATATCGGCGAAGACGGGCGTAAGACCCTGCCAATAGAGGGCGTGGGCTGTCGCGATGAAGGTATAGGACGGGACGATCACCTCGCCCGTCAACCCAAGAGCCCGCGCTGCGATCTCCAACGCGACGGTCCCGTTACACATCGCGACGCAATTTCGAACGCCAAGAAAGTCGGCGAGTCGGGCCTCTAACTCGACCACCAGCGGCCCGGAGTTTGAGAGCCAGCCGCTCTCGAAGATCCGGTCGACCAAGGCCTCAAACTCCGCTCTGTCGCCGACGTTGGGCCGTCCTACATAGATTGGATTGTCGAAGAGCATCGGGGGTGGCTGGGTGCGAAAGACCGGCGCATCAGCCCCGGTGGACCTTTCAGAGCCAGCGTTGGCCGAGCCTACCAACTCCCCCGCAAAACGCGGCGCAGCAGACGCTCAGGTGGCAGGCTGGCCCGCCCGCCATCCGCTCTATCGCTCGCCCGCGGCGCTGTTGTCGACGAGGCGGCTCTTGATTTCCTTCGGAGAGAGCCGACCTACCGTCATCATTAGTGACAGGATCAGGAGGAAGAGCAGGATTGGGCCGTAGAGAACCTGCAGGAAGCCGATCAGGATGTCGCCAGCCGGTGGCGCCGGAAGCGAGAGCAGGAACGGCGGCACCGGCACCACCAGAGGCACAAGCAGCGATACCAGACCGACGACGACAGCGACGCCGACGATCATCTCTGACCGCGTCGCCGAACCCTTGAGACGGTCGAGCATCCCAAACCAATCGCCGGCGGTAGAGACGGACGGAGCGATGCGGACTGGATCGCGCAGTAGCAGCGCTGCGGGCACCAGCATCAGGGCAACGTAGTAGCTGTACGACACTCCGGGCGTGAGGATCGTCAGTGCGCAGACCGCGAGAAACGGATAGATCAGGTTCGAACCCGGCTTCCGCAGCAACAGCGCCGCCACCAACAGAACCAACATCACAAGCACCGGAACATTGTTGTGCAACTGAAGCCAGTCGACGATCGCGGCCCTGCCCCCTGAAGCACCAAGCAGCGGAAGCACGTGGCTGAGATCAAGCATCGTCAGCAGCGTCTTTCCGATGCCCAAGTTGTACGGGTAGGTGACGTCGATCGGCTGGTACTTCGAATACCTGGTGATCACCGTAATCCAGTTCGACAGGTTGTCAATCAGCGAGCCAGAGAAGAAGACGAAACCAGCGACTGTCGCGGCTACGGACAGAGCGACCGTAGCGAGTGCATACGAGTAACGGCGGTAGACGAGGAATAGCAGTACAAGCAGGATGAGTTGCGGCTTAAGAAGCGTGCAGATCGTGATGAACCCCACCATCTTCCTGTAGTCCGCCCTGACGTATGCGAGGGCGACCCCAAGCAGCGGCGCTACGACCAAGCCAACCGAGTTGCCGCGATCGAGGACAATGAGGAACGGCGCCGCCGCAACGCCCAAGACCACTAGGGCGATCGGGCCTCTGCGGGCCCAGCGGCCTCGAGCGACCCAGCAGGCCGGTGTCAGAAGCGAAGCAGCGAGCAGCAGCAGGAACAGGTCACGGCCAGCCTTCCAACTACCGACGAGCTCACCAAACCTGACGCTGAGTACGCCTGGTAACCAAGCGATCGGGGGATACGGGGTTGCAGTCGGCAAAGAGGGATCCCAAAGACTGCCCGCCGCCAGCCCGTCGTCGAGCGCCGCGTAGTCGCCGAAGCAGTGGCTCGCCAGCGATTGGACTCCCTTGACGCACCAACCGTCATCGACGAGGAAGCTCAACGATGCGTTGAAACTAAGATTCCAATAGCCGGCCCAGACCCAGATTGCAGGCAGACAAAGTCCTAAGGCCAGAATCGCGAGATTGACGTAGAGGCGGCTCCAGGATCGAGTATTTGTCAACAGTTCGCGTCCTCCGATAGTGCCGAACGCGAGACTGTCTGCGTCGCGTCTACGTCGCTCAACCACGGTACTGTAGCAACGCCTAGCACCTCGACCCCGGCATCGACGTTGCGCCAGCCGTCGGAGGCGAACAGGGCTCCGACTGGTCGACCGGCTTCATGATGCAAGCGGCCGCCGCTGCCAATGCCGAGAAGCACCTACAATCGTCTGTCGACGGGCCGAATCAGGAGTGGCATCCGACCCTGCAGCGAATACGAGATGACCTCAGACCAATGACAGACGCGGACCGAGAAGCAGCGCAGAGTGCCGACCTGCGCGAGCAGATCCTAGCCTTGGTTCGCGAATACCATCGCGAGGCGTTCCCGGAGCCCACGTTCGTCGCTGGCGAGACTCCGGTCCCCGTCGCTGGCCGCGTCTTCGACGCTGAGGAGATCGTCACGCTGGTCGACTCTTCGCTCGACTTCTGGCTGACGACCGGCCGCTACGCCGCCGAATTTGAGCGCCGTTTCGCCAAGGAATGGTTCGGCAGACGCCACACAACGCTCGTCAATAGTGGGTCCTCAGCCAATCTGGTTGCGCTCTCCGCGCTCACTTCGGTCAAAGCCGGTAAACGCCGAATCAAACCGGGCGACGAGGTGATCACCGTCGCGACCGGCTTCCCGACGACCATCAACCCGATTATCAAGAACGGTGCCGTGCCGGTCTTCCTCGACGTTGAGATCCCGACCTACAACATCGACGTAACCCACCTTGACGACGCGCTGAGCGATAAGACGCGGGCCGTGATGATCGCCCACACACTTGGCAACCCGTTCGATCTGGCGACCGTCACCGCCTTCTGCCAAGAGCACGACCTGTTCCTCGTCGAGGACTGCTGCGATGCGCTGGGCAGCACCTACGACGGCAAGCCGGTCGGCTCATTCGGCGACTTTGCAACGGTCAGCTTCTACCCCGCCCACCACATCACGATGGGTGAAGGCGGCGCCGTGATCTGCAACAAAGGCAAGCTGAAAGTCTTGGCTGAGTCGTTCCGTGACTGGGGCCGCGACTGCTGGTGCGAACCCGGCAACCAGGACACCTGCGGCAAACGCTTTGACCAGCAGTTCGGCGAGCTGCCGGCCGGCTACGACCACAAGTACACGTACTCAGAGATCGGCTACAACCTGAAGATCACCGACATGCAGGCCGCTGTCGGCGTTGCCCAGCTGGACAAGATCGAAGGCTTCATCGCCGCCCGCAAACACAACTTTAATCGGCTGCTGGCCGGGCTGAGCGACCTTGAAGAGCTGATGATCCTGCCACAGGCAACGGCTAACAGCGACCCCAGCTGGTTTGGCTTCCCGATCGCGGTTCGGCCAGGCGGGCCGGTCAGCCGCAACGAGGTGGTGCGCGCACTCGAAGCTCGCGGCATCGCGACGCGACTACTGTTCGGCGGCAACCTGCTGCGCCAACCGGCCTACCGGAACATCGAGCACCGCGCCGTTGGCGAGCTGAGCAACTCAGACTTCGTGATGGAGAACGTCTTCTGGATCGGCGTCTACCCAGGCCTTGATGATCAGCGAATCGACTTTATGCTGGAAGTGCTGCACGAGATCACCGTCGGCGCGAAGCTCGGCTAGTCGGTTGTGCCAGCGCGCGACGCGTCGGTCTCCTCAATACCGACGCGCCGGCGCACAACGAAGTTCGGCCGCTGCTTGACCTCCTCGTAGATCAGTCCGACGTATTCGCTGACGATCCCGAGCATCGTGAAGAGGAACCCGAACATCAATAGGAAGAGACAGACGATCGTGCCAAAGCCGGCGAACGGCACGCCATCAACCAGAAAGCGAATAGCGAAGACGATGATCGCCAGAAAAGATAGGCCGCTGAGCATCAGCCCGAAGAGTGAGATCAATCGCAGTGGTTTGTACGAATGGGCAAAGATCCCCTTGAAGGCGAGGTCGATTACGCTGAAGGTGTGGGCGCCGGAAACGCCCCCGGTGCGCGGTGCGCGCGCGTGCTCGATCCCGATCGATGAGAAACCGACCCAGGCGAACAGCCCGCGCACGAAACGATTGCGCTCCTGCATTACATTGACCGTCTCGTAAACGCGGCGGTCAACAAGCCGAAAATCACTGACGTTGCGGGGGATACGGCCATCGGTCAGTCGGCTGGCAAGCCAGTAGAAGAGCTGCGAGTTCATCCGGCGGATCGGCCCGGTCCCCTGACGATCGGTGACGATCTGATAGACGATCTCGTAACCCTCCTCCCACTTACGGAGGAACTGATGGATTAGCTCGGGTGGGTCCTGAAGGTCGGCGGCCATCAGTACCGCGGCGTCGCCGCGCGCGTGGGCCATGCCCGCCGTCAGCCCCCCGTCCATACGGAAGTTCCGTGACAGCTGCAGAACCTTGATCCGCGGGTCACGCTCATGAGCAGAGAGCGCCTCATCGAACGTCCGATCGACCGATCCGTTCTCAACAAGGATCGCCTCAAAGTCGTACTGCGTCTCGGCGTCAAACACAGTCGCCAACCGCCGCGCAAGCTCCTCGACATTGTCCTGCTCATTGTATGCAGGGACAATGATCGAGATCAGTTTGCGCTCGTTGGTCATTTAAGGCTCTCAGCCGTTTGGCGGATCTGGTCCTCGAGTGAGGTCGGCGTGATCCCGTGATACTCCAACAGATTCGACATCACTGTGCCATCCCCTCGGTAGTCGCTCGTCGTCGCATCCGGGTCGCGCGAACGCTCAATAGGCAGGTCGCTGCGTCCAAGCGCAACCCGCACTGCCTGCGCAAGGTCGCCGATCTCGACCGTTCCCGAACCCGTGTCGAACAGCAGCTGCTCGGGGCGGTCAGGCGCGATCAGCTCGGCAAGCACCAGCTCAATCAGGTCGTCGACGGCAACGTAGGACCGCAGAACGTCACCGGACGCACGAATGCGCAGCGGCTCGTCGCGAAGCACGGACTGAACTAGGTCGCCAAGCGCGTAGAGCTCCGGCTTGGTGATGTGACGTCCCGCGACGTTGTACACGCGGGCGATCCGCAGACGCGCCGCTGCCGCACGCGCTGCCGCACCAAAAGCCAGCTCATCAAGCCGTTTCAGCGCACCGTACGGATCGTCCTCTATCGGCCTGTCGGCCGCCGCTGCGCCCGACGAAGCGATGAAGATGCCGTCCGGTCGGAACTCAGCGATCCAGTCCAACATTCGGCTGCTGATCGCGACGTTGGTAGCTACGTACTGTTCGAATCCAAGTGCGTCCAGCCTGTCCTTAGTCAAGCAGGCAAGGTGCAGGAGGAGGACCGGTCCGCTGCCCGGCGGCGGCGGGCCGATTTCACGGAGATCGAAGATCCCCTCACGGGCGAAACTTGCATAACCGTACGTGGGCACACCAGCCGCGGCGAGCAGCTCGCAAGCAGTCCGACCAAGCCAGCCACTGGCGCCCGTCACGACGGCACGAGCACCGGAAGCCGCAAGCGCGCTTCGTAACGCTAAACGGTCGGCGTCTGCACGCCCAGCAGCTATGTGGCGCCCCCTGAGTTGAGTTTGCCCCAGCGAGCTTCAAGCATCTCTATGCGCTTTGCGTCCTCAGCATGGATCAGTCCGTAATAGTCGCGCTTGTTCTGCAGCCAGAGCAGTTCAAAGTGAACCGCGTTGAGCAGCCCGCCGGCGATTTCATCGGACTCGATAGCCGCGCCGTCGAAGACCACCTTGCGTGTCTCGAACCGGGTCAGGTGCTCGGCGCGAATAGAGCGCAGCGCGGGAATTGAATCAGAGGAGACTCCCCCGCCAACGACGATGTCGAGATTTCGAGCCTTGCAGAGCTTCGCCGTTTCGATGACCATCGCGGTGATGTCGTCATCGTTGATGTCATCACGGTCGCGTCCGATCGATCCGACGAAGTCAACTCGCCCGAAGACCACGCCGTCGACACCGGGCCTGGCTGCTGCGACCTCGACCAGCTCCTCACGATGCTGATAGCCGGTGCCGGTCTCAAGATTGAAGAGGAAGTCGGTGTCCTCCTGCTCGTCGTCTGAATAGGCCTTGTCCTTCGCGAGCACATACTTGCTCAGCGAGTAGGGAGTCTCAACCATCGGCGCGATGATGAAATCTACGCCTATCTGCTTTGCCTCAAAGAGGTCCCGGACCGCCTCGCAGCCGCCGATCTTCACGGCCAGCTTCAGGTCGGCTCGGTGTGCGAGCTCGACTAGGCGGAGTAGTTCCTCGACCCGCGTTCCCTCGGCCTCAAACTCAGCCTTGACGCCCACATAGCCGAAATCCTCACGGCCGCGGATGAGAATGTCGCGCATCTGTCGTTCAACGGAGTTCATACCTATCTCTCTCTCGTGGTGCGAGTGAACACTTTTTTAGCAAGCTCGTCTGGAAGGTCGGGAGTCATCAGATGAAGCGGGTTTGACTCCATCGATCCCGATTCTGTCACCCTGCTGGATATCTTCGGGAAGTATGCCTGCTCAGGGTCAATTGGAACGATGAACGCCGCTGGCCCAGCCGTTTCGAAGAGTTTACGGAAGGCGCTCGATTCGCGCCAGTCGGAGCCGATCTCCAGCGCTGGGACTCCGAACGAGGAGAACAACTGCAGCCAGTCCGGCGAGCCAAGGCCGCTTGCCTTGTCACAGCCGAGGTACTCACCATCAAAGTAGTTGCGCTGGGTCATCCGGATTGACGCGTAACCGTCGTTCGCGAAGATGAAGCTCTTAATCGGCAGTGAGTTGACGTAAACGGTGGCTAGCTCCTGCAGGTTCTGCGCGAAGCCACCATCACCCTCGAGGTGGATTGTCCGTCGCCCCGGGAATGCAGCCGCGGCACCGATCGCTCCCGACAGGCCGTACCCCATCGAGGCCAGCCCTTTGTTGGTGACGATGCGCTGACCGGCCTTCTGCAGCCAGGACTGCATCGCAACGGTAAACGCCCCTCCGCTTGAGCAAGGAATAACGAGGTCGTCATCGTCGGCCAGCTCTGAGAGCTGGAGCGTGAAGCGGAATGGATCGAGAAAGCCGTCAGCGGGTCGTTCGCCTCCCTCAACCAGCGGGAGCAGTGCGCGCACCTCCTCGCAGAACTGAAGCCACGTCGCCCAATCTGGATCAGGCCTGGCGTTTGCTGCTAGGAGAGCGAGCGTCGCGTCGGCATCAGCAACGACAGGAACGTCGATCCGTGGGTGCCCCTTGGCCAGCTCGTCCGGGTCGATCTCGACCTGTACAACTTTTGCCTCTGGCGCAAATCCCTGCCAATTGAACCCGGTCTGCTGAAGCCCGAGTCTAGTGCCAAGGGCGACAACAACGTCGGCCTGCTGGATCAGGACGTTGCTGAAGCGCATGCCCCACGTATTGGGGCGCCCCATCCAGAGCGCCTCGCTTGCGGGGATCCGATCAATCCCGTTCCATGTCGTCATCAGCGGTACCCCGAGGCGCCGCAGGTCCGGCAGCGCCTGATGCGCCGCCTGGCGCGAGACACCTCCTCCGATCAACAGGACCGGCCGCTTAGCGCCGGACAGCTCGGCTGCGATGTCGGCCCCCTGCCGTGTTGGCGACACTGCTGGCTCCGGCGCATCTGCGTTCAGCGTCGCCACGTCAACCGGCGCGCCCTGAACGTCAAGACAGAACTCGAGGAAGACCGGCCCGGGGCGCCCCTCGCGCCCGCTGCGAATGAGGCGCTCGATCTCGCCCCGCGGAGCGGGCTGCTCAAAGCGTCGAGCTGCGACGCAGACCGGGGACGCAAGCGCAACACCATCGATCTCCTGAATGCCTCGCTGGCGCAAACCGTTGGTTGCGAGATCCGATGCCTTGACCTGGCCGCCGATCACCAGTAACTCGCGGCTCTCAAGGTAGGCGCCAGCTAGCGCAGTGACGATGTTTGTCAGTCCGGGGCCGGCGGTCACGAGGGCGAACGCGCGCCCTTCGGGCTCGGTCGCATTGAAGTACTCAGTCGCGATCCCTGCGGCGACTTCATGAACCGTTGGGATGCACTTCATTTCGCCGCGAACGCCGTCGAGCAGATGCATGATGTTGCCGCCGGCGACGAAGAAGCAGTGCGTGTATCCAAGCTCCTTCAACCAGCCGATGAGAACCTCGCTGTACTTGGTCACCCGGCCACCATATCCAGCGCCTCTCCCACGGCCGCGCGGGCGGCGGACAGTGTCGCGTCAGCGCGCGGCACGACCACCTCGGCCACCGAGCCGGATTGATCAGGGAGGATGACGTGGAAGCCGTCGCGACCATGCTTCTTGTCGGCTGCAAAGGCCCGCTCAAAGGCCTCATAGTCAAGCTGTGCCGCGGCGCGCTGCAGCCCCGGATCGCGCCGAGCGAGCAGCGCAGCGTGCTCGCTAAGGCGTGCATCGGCGACGCCGTAGCCAGTTACCACGCCGAATCGTTCTGCCGCAATCATGCCGATCGCGACGCCAATCCCGTGCTCAACCGCGTAGCCGGTTGCGGCCTCCAGCGCGTGCCCGAACGTATGGCCAAAGTTGAGCAGGCGACGCGGTCCGGTGTCGAACTCGTCGGTCTCTATGAACCAGCGTTTGGTATTGAGCGAGTGATAGATGAGCGGCCCCGGCGCGTCGCCGAACGCCGCTTCGAGCTGAAGGTACCTCTCGAACACCGACGGTCCGCGGCAGTACGAGATCTTCGTGGCCTCGGCGAGCCCGCCAGCCAGCGCCGTGTCAGGCAGCGTCCTGAGAAACTCCGGGTCGACGACGATGCGGTCCGGCGGGTAGAACGAACCGACCAGGTTCTTGAATGATCCTGCATTGATCGACGACTTGCCGCCGATGCACGAGTCGACCATGCCAAGCAGCGTCGTTGGCGCATAGCTCCATGCCAACCCTCGCATGTAGAGCTGCGCAGCCAGCGTCGCAACGTCCTGCACAACGCCTCCGCCGACGGCTACCAAACGATCAGAACGTGTCGCACCGACTTCACGCAGACCGACGAGTAGGCGCTCGACGCCGGCCAGCGTCTTGTGCTGTTCGTCCGCGACGACGCTAACCAACCGCCGCCCATCAAAAGCCGGCTCTGCTGCAAACCGCCGATCGATTATCACAATGGCACCTGCATCATCACCGAGCAGCGTTTCGATCCCCTGGTCAGCGACGGTCACCCGGTACGCACCGCTACTGCTGCTGACCGTCAGGTCAGAGAGATCGGACACTGGTAAACCCGAGGTCGACTTTGAGCGACTGGCCGCTGATTCCTGAGCTCTCATCTGAGCACAGCCAAACGATCGCCGCCACGACCTCATCGAGTGATACCAGCCGACCAAAGCCAGTTGCGCCTTCGACCGCGCCAACCTGCTCCGCACTGAGCATCTCGCGTGTCATCGGCGTATCGGTTACCCCCGGGAGAACGGCGTTGATGCGGTGACCGTCAACGGCAAGATCAGCGGCGGCGGCACGAACGAGGCCGCCAACTGCGGCTTTTGTAATGCCGTAGGAGAACTTGCCGGGGCGAGCGATCTCCTCCCAGATCGAGCTGACAACGACGAGGCTGGCTGCTGGCGCTAGACGGCCGTGACGAACCAGATGCCCGAGCGTCGCAGCAACGAATGTCACGTTGGCGTCAACGAGATCCCGAAACGCTTCGGCGTCGACCGACTGCGCCGAGTCATTGAGGTTCGCTCCTTGCGCCCAGATGACAGCGTCAGCTGCGGGGATGCCCTCTAGCAGCGAGAGACTCGCCGAGTTCGACATCGGATCGATCACTAGGTCAGCCGCGCCCGTCACTCGAGACGTCGTCAGCACGTGAGCTCCGCTCGCCGTGAGCTTTGCTGCAGTGGCGGCCCCGATCGCCCCGCTCCCACCGAAGACCAGCGCATTCATGTCGCAGCCCCCGAGAACTCCGTGATCTGTCGGCCTGTCATTTCACGCATTTCGGACCCGTCCATCATCGCTTTGAACCATGAGACCGTCTCGCTGATACTGGCGTCGAGCGCCCACCCCGGGTGCCAACCGAGCTGCTCACGGGCAGCTGTCGAATCAAGCGTCAGGAGGCCGGCCTCGTGCGGGTGCGGCCCGTCATCGAGCTCCCATTCAACCTTCGTCGGCCAGCTGGTCGCAAGCTTCTCGACGAGGTAGGAGACAGGCTTCGAATCATCAGCCGCCGGGCCGAAGTTCCATCCTTGAGCGTGCCTGTCGGAGCCGAGCAGTGACTGAGCCAGAACGAGGTAGCCGCTGATCGGGTTGAGGACGTGCTGCCATGGGCGGACTGCATCGGGCCTGCGGATCTTCACGCGCTCGTCTGCAAACAAGGCGCGCATGATGTCTGGGACCAGACGATCTTCCCCCCAATCGCCGCCGCCGATCACGTTACCGGCCCGAGCCGAAGCAACGTTCGTCTCGGAGCCTTCAAAATAGGAGCGCCGGAAGGCGTCGGTTACCAGCTCAGCGCAGCCCTTGGAGTTGGAGTACGGGTCGTGACCGCCCATCGGATCGCCTTCGGTGAAAGGCCTGCCCTGCTCGTGATTGTCGTAACACTTGTCAGAGGTCACAACGACGACCGCTCGCACACCCCCAGCCTGGCGGACAGCCTCAAGCAGGTTCGCCGTGCCCATCACATTGACCGCATAAGTCTCTAACGGCTCGCGAAACGAGCGCCTTACGAAGGCCTGCGCGGCGAGGTGGAAGACGACCTCGGGCTTGCAATCGGCGACGATTCGGGCAACAGCATCGGCGTGGCGGATATCCGCCCGCCGATCATTAACACCGTCACCGACGTTGGCGACAGTGAACAGCGAGGGCGGACCTAAATCGGAGTCTGAGAGCCCAACCACCTTGGCACCCATCAGGCTGAGCCAAAGCGTCAGCCACGCTCCTTTGAAACCGGTGTGCCCAGTAACTAAGACGCGCCGTCCGCGCCAGATCTCGGGATCAACTGCCGCGCCCTGGCGCGAATCGTCGGACAACTCGCTCAGTCCCAACTCTTCCACGGCGCAGCGCCGCTCTCCCAGAGCTGCTCAAGGTTCATTCGGTCGCGCAGCGTGTCCATCGGCTGCCAGAAACCGGTGTGGCGGTAGGAGGCAAGCTGCCCTTGCTGCGCCAGAGCATCAACCGGCTGTTCCTCCCAGGCGACCGGGTCGCCGTCGACCAGCTCGACCGCCTGCGGCCTCAGCACGAAGTAGCCGCCGTTGATCCAAGCACCGTCGCCGCGCGGCTTCTCCTGAA